>ENA-OZHP01000048-OZHP01000048.1-human-gut-metagenome-genome-assembly--contig:-NODE-48-length-47996-cov-7.323314_pt1 | contig 47996 bp, 52 predicted proteins | sample MGYA00244046_ERZ653686 | MGnify/ENA primary metagenome ERZ653686 (study PRJEB26926, sample SAMN06165313) | human gut metagenome | biome: ENVO:00009003; feature: ENVO:2100002; material: ENVO:00002003... | reverse complement strand
CTCCGTGCGAGAGCTCGAAAAGCTCCGCAAGGCGGGCTTCAACCGGATATCGCTGGGCGTGCAGTCCGCAAATAACGACATTTTGAAGCTCATCGGCCGCCGCCACAACTGGAAGCAGGTCGAGATGGCCGTCGGCGCCGCCAGGGATGCGGATTTCGACAACCTCAGCATCGACCTCATCTACGGCCTGCCGAGCCAGACGAAGTCCGACTGGGCCGACACGCTCATGCGCGCCATAGACCTCCGGCCGGAGCACATCTCCTGCTACGGCCTCACGCTCGAACCCGGCACGCCGATGTACAAATACCACGGCTCGCCCTTCCTGCCCTCGGACGACGAGCAGGCGGATATGTACCTCTACGCCTCGGATATGCTCGAGCACTACGGCTACGGCCAGTACGAGATCTCGAACTTCGCCATACAGAACTTCGAGTGCCGCCACAACCTCAAATACTGGACCCTGGGCGAATACCTGGGCTTCGGCGCGGCGGCGCACTCCTGCATGGGCGGGGCGCGGTTTTCATACGTGAAGGACGCGGACAGATATATAATCGGCGTCATGCGCGACCTCAACATCGTGGACGAGTACGAGCGGATAACGCCGATAGAGCGCGCCTCGGAATACGTCATGCTGGGCATGAGGACGGCGCGCGGCATAGAGGGCGGGGAGTACACGCTCAAATACCGCTCGGACTTCCGCCCCCTGGAGGCGACGCTGCGCGAGTTCGCGGCGAAGGGCTGGGCGTATAAGACGGACGAGGGCCGCTGGCGCTTCACGAGCTCGGGCTTTTTGCTCTCGAACCTGCTGATAGGCGCGCTTTTGGAGGCGCAGTCCGGCAGCCGCGTTGCGGTGAACCCCTGGATGAAGGAGGCCTTCGACGCGGAGGAAAAGACCGAGCTGCCCCCGGACGACGAGGAACTTTTCCGCGATATGTACATGAAAGGCCGCAGCCGGGAACAATAAGACCGGAAGCCCGTCATATGCGCGTGGGACCCCAAAAATAACTCAGTAAGGCCGAGGATAAGATGAAAAGAGAAACAGAAAGAAAACACCTGGCCCCGAAGCGCAAAAAGCGCGGGAACGGTGGAAAGATAGCGGTGATAGTCTGCGTCTGCGTGGTGGCGCTGCTGCTGGCGGGCGCGGCGGGCTTCGGAGTGTATGTGTCCGGCTCGGACACGATCTACCCCAAGGTCAGCGTGAACGGCACGGACGTGGGCGGAATGACGGCCGCGGAGGCGGCGTCCGCGCTCGAGGCCGCGGGCTGGGGCGAGGGCGAAAAGACCGTCACCGTCGAGCTGCCCCTGGAGCACACGCTGACGGTGAATGCCGCGGACGTGGGCGCCGAGCTGACGGCCCAGGAGGCCGCGGACAGGGCCTTCGACTACTGCCACGGCGGCACGATAATTGAAAACGTCATGGCCTATGTGCGCTGCCTTGTGAGCGGCGCCGAGGTCGAGATAAAGGCCGAGGTGGACGAGGCCGCGCTCGCGGACATCGTCCGTGAGGAGGTAACTCAGGTTAAGTCCGGGCTCATGACCTCCGGGGTCGAGATAAAGGGCGAGACGCTGGAGGTAGTCAAGGGCGCGAGCGCCGTGGAGATAGACGAGTCCGAGCTTATGAGCCTGGTCAAGACCGCGCTGGAGGACATGAAATACGGCCCCCTGGACTACGAGGTGGAGGTGAACGCCTCCGTCGAGCTGGACATTGACGAACTCTACAACTCCATCTGCTGCGAGGCGAAGGACGCCTATTACGACAAGGAGAAGAAAGAGGTCGTGGAGTCCGTGACCGGGGTGGACTTCAACAAGGCAGAGGCGCAGAAGCTCTGGGACGCCGCCGAGCTGGGCGAGACGGTCGAGATACCGCTGGAGCTGACGGAGCCGGAGCGGACGACGGAATACGTCGAGTCCCGCCTCTTCGCGGACGACCTGGGCGAGACGGTGACGACCTCGCTCGCGGGCAGCACGCAGAACCGGATAACGAACGTGCAGCTGGCTGCGGCGAGCATAGACGGGATAATCCTCGCTCCGGGCGAGCAGTTCTCCTATAACGACGCGCTGGGCGAGCGGACGACGGAGCGCGGCTACAAGGCCGCGGGAGCATACTCGGGCGGCCAGGTCGTGCAGGAGGTCGGCGGAGGCATCTGCCAGGTCTCTTCCACGCTGTACTACGCGGCGCTTCTGGCGAACCTGCAGATAGACGTGCGGACCTGCCACTACTTCCCGGTGGGCTACCTGCCCGCGGGCCTGGACGCGACGGTGAGCTGGGGTGGACCGGAGTTCAAGTTCACGAACAACCGCGACTGGCCGATAAAGATAGAGGCCTCGGTGGACACGGCGAAGAACACGGTGAGCGTCCACATCGTCGGGACGGACGAGGACGGCAGCTACGTGCAGATGACCTACGCCACCTGGCTGGTCTACGGCAACAGCGAATATCCGGAGACGGCGACGGGCTACAAGGCCGCGACCTACCGGAGCGTTTTCGACAAGAACGGCAACCTGCTCTCGAAGGAGCTGGAGGCCTACAGCGAGTACCACTACCACGAGGAGGACATCGTCTACCCGACGCCGACGCCGAGTCCCACGCCGGAGCCGACGCCGACGGAGCCCCCCATCGAGCCGACGGACCCGGTGTTCCCGCCGGAGGACCCGTCCTACCCCACAGACCCCGTCGTCCCCAGCGACGACCCGGGCTATTACTTCGATAACTAGGCGCCAGAGAGATGCAAGGCGGCAGAGTTTTGCCGCCTTGCTTTTTTATCCTGACTTATTGCCTCTGCGCGAGGGTACGGTATATAATAGACGCATATGTCTGGCAGGAGGTGCGAAATGCCCACGTCGTGGAAGCGCTCCCCGGAGGAGCTGCACAAGGTTTATGTCGAAAATACCGAGGCCTTTTACCGCGTCGCGGGAAGGGCCTGCGCGCGCGAGCTGGATGCCTTCATGCAGAGCTGCGCCGTGGGGCTCTGGGCCAGGGCCGGGGCGGTCACCCAGGCCCAGGTGGACGCCGTGAACGAGCTCTATTCCAAGGGCCGCTCAAAGGGTACGCGCCTGCTCTGGGAGCTCACCGGCGAGGTCTGCTCCGCAAAGGAGGTCCTCCCGCCCATGTTCTTCTGGAGCCTCGCCGAGCGCGACGCCCGCGAGGGCCGGGACTATTCCCGCGTGTTCGTCCGCATGGTCACGAACATCCTGCTCCACCTCGCCGCCGTGGACGACGACGTCAGCTCCGCGGAGGCCGACTTCATCACCGACTGCGCAGACAGGCTCTCCGCCGTCTGCGACTCCGCGGGCGTCAAACCCTCGAAGCCCGCCCTCAACGCGCGCGACTTCGTCACGAGCGGCGAGCCCTCGTTCATCGAAAAGCACCCGGCCTCCGGCAGCGCCCAGCCCTCCGGCAAGGGCGCGGAGACCTCCGCCGAAGCTGAGGAAAAACCGGCGGAAAAGCCGGATCTCGACTCGCTCATGGCCGAGCTCGATTCGCTCATCGGGCTCGAGAGCGTCAAGCGCGAGGTCCGCAGCCTGGTGAACCTCATCAAGGTCCGCCGCCTGCGCGAGGAAAACGGCCTGCCCTGCGCGCCCATGAGCCTGCACATGGTCTTTACCGGCAACCCCGGCACCGGCAAGACCACCGTCGCCCGCCTGCTGGCCGGACTCTACGCCGCAGTCGGCGCGCTCAAACAGGGCCAGCTCGTGGAGGTGGACCGCTCCGGGCTCGTCGCCGGCTACGTCGGCCAGACCGCGCTCAGGACGAGCGAGGTCGTCAAAAAGGCCATTGGCGGCGTCCTCTTCATAGACGAGGCCTATTCCCTCGCCGCCGGGGGCGAGAACGACTTCGGCCGCGAGGCGATAGAGACCCTGCTCAAGGCCATGGAGGACCACAGGGACGAGCTCGTCGTCATCGTCGCGGGTTACGACGGGCCGATGGAGGACTTCATCCACTCGAACCCCGGCCTGGAGTCGAGATTCAACAAATATATCCACTTTCCGGACTACAATGGCCCGGAGCTCATGGCCATGTTCCGGCTCCAGTGCGAGAAAAACGGCTACAGCCTGAGTCCGGAGGCCGAAACCGAAGCCGGGCAGATGTTCGAGCGGCTCTATGAAGAGCGGGACGAGAACTTCGGCAACGGGCGCACGGTGCGCAATATCTTCGAGGACGCCGTGGCGCGTCAGGCGAACCGGGTCGCGGCCCTGGAAAAGCCCGGGCGTGAAGAGCTGATGGCCCTCCTGCCGGAGGACCTGCGCGATATTGACGAGGAGGACAACGACACTTGAACTACGACGCTCTCAAAGCCTGCCGTCTCTTCCTGCTGGATATGGACGGCACCCTCTACCTCGGAGACGAGGTGTTCCCCGGCGCGGTGGACTTTATAGGGACCCTCGCCAAAACCGGCAGACGGTATATCTACCTCACCAACAACTCCTCACGGGCCGGAGTGGATTATGTAAACCGGCTCCGCGGCCTGGGCTTCCCCTGCGAGATGGAGAACGTGTTCACCTCCGGAATGGCGACGGGCATGTACCTGACGGAGCGCTACCCCGGCGTCCCGGTCTACCCTGTCGGGACGCCGGCCTTCCTGGACGAGCTGCGCAGCTACGGCGTACCCTTTGCGCAGGGCGAGGAGGCGGGCGTGGTCTGCGTCGGCTTCGACACGACGCTGACCTATGAGAAGCTGGACAGGGCGGTCCACTTCCTGCGGCGGGGCGCGGCCTTTGTCGCGGCGAACCCGGACTGGGTCTGTCCGATGCCCGCGGGCGAGGTCCTGCCGGACTGCGGCAGCATCTGCGCCCTGCTGACCGCCGCCTCCGGGGTGAAGCCCTTTTACATAGGCAAGCCGAACCGGAGCATGGTTGACATAATATCAGGCTTCACCGGCGTGCCGAACGCGGAGATCTGCTGCGTGGGGGACAGGCTGTATACGGACATAGCCGTTGCGGTGAACGCGGGGGCGCAGTCGGTGCTGGTGATGTCCGGCGAGACGACGCCGGAGATACTGGCGGAGAGCGCGACGAAGCCCGGCTGGGTGATGGCGGACGTGGCGGAGCTGGCGCGGGTGCTGGAGGGCTGAGGGCATGAGGCTCCTGTGCTTCGGGGATTCCAACACCTACGGCTACGACCCGCGCTCGTATCTGGGCGGGCGCTACGGGGAGACGGTGCGCTGGCCCTGCCTGCTTGCGGAGCGCGCGGGCGTGGGGCTCACAGAGCGCGGCGAGAACGGGCGGGGCATACCGCACCGGGAGTACCAGCTGAGCAGGGCGGCCTTCGAACTGACGCGGGCGGGCGCTGTGGATGCGCTGACGGTGATGCTCGGCGGGAACGACCTGCTGATGGAGCCGGACTTCACGGCGGAGGACGTGACGGAGCGGATGGAGGTATTTCTGGAGTATGCGCGGCGCCTGCCGGAGCTTGCGGGGGCGCGGATACTGCTGATATCCCCGCCTGCGATGCGGCCCGGGGCCTGGGTGAACGAGCGGCGGCTTATCCACGAGTCCGGCCGCCTGGCGGAGCTCTACGGCGGGCTGGCCGCGAGGCTGGGCCTGGACTTCCTGCGCGCGCCGGAGCGGCCCGGCAGCCTGGACTTTGACGGCGTACACCTGACGGAGACCGGCCACCGCCTCCTGAGCGAGGCCGTCCTCCCCTGGCTCCTGTCCGTGAGGGACGGGCATCCCCTTTTTTGAAGAAGGCAAAGCCAATTTAAAAAGTTGAGCGCGCCCCCATAAAGGGGGCGCGCTGCTGTTTTTATGGCGTCACTTTGCGAGCTTTTGGCGCAGGACCTCGTACATGAGCACGGCGGCGGCGGTGGAGGCGTTGAGCGAGCCCACCTTGCCGCGCAGGGGGATGCTGACGAGGAAGTCGCAGCGCTCGCGCACGAGCCTGCCGAGGCCCTCTCCCTCGGAGCCGATGACCAGCGCGAGGGGACCGGTGAGGTCCGTCTCCCACATGGGGGAGCTGCCCTCGGCTGCGGCGCCGTAGACCCAGAGCCCGCGGTCCTTGAGCTCCTGCAGCGCGGCGGAGATGTTCGCCACCCGCGCGACGGGCAGGTGCTCCGCGGCTCCGGCGCTGGTCTTGCCGACGACGGCCGTCAGCCCGGCGCTCCTGCGCTTGGGGATGACCACTCCGTGCGCCCCGACGCACTCCGCGCTGCGAATGATGGCGCCGAGGTTGTGCGGGTCCGATATCTCGTCGCAGACGACGACGAAGGGCGCCTCGCCCCGAGACTCGGCCAGGGCGAGGATGTCGTCCAGGCTGGCGTATTCGCGGACGGCGCAGACCGCAATGACGCCCTGGTGCGCCTTGGTGACGCTCATGGCGTCGAGCTTTCTGCGGTCGCAGTCCGAGACGCTTACTCCGCGCTCCCGCGCCAGGCCCGCGATGTGCGCCAGGGCCTTGTCCGTCTCGCCGCGGGCGATATAGACCTTGTCCAGCGCGCGCCCCGCGCGCAGCGCCTCCAGCACCGCGTTGCGGCCCTCTATCATCTCGTTCTTGAACTCGTCCATGCCCACACCCTCCGCAATTTTGTCTACACCATGATACCCCCTCGCCCCGAAACGTTCAAGGAAAATTTACAGACGATGTCGTCTATATGTGCTAGAATGTGAAAACAGACGATATCGTCTATATTTTTTCACAGGGGTGAAGCATATGTTGACGGAGCTGTTGAGGCTGCTGCTGGCGGTTGCGGCGGCCTATCTGATGGGGAAGCTGGTCTCGAAGCTGAAGCTGCCGGCGATACTGGGCTGGCTGCTGACGGGGATGGTGCTGGGTCCGCACGCGCTGGGGCTGGTGGACCAGGCGCTGCTTGACGCGGAGTGGTATAATGTAGCCGAGAGCGTGATGGAGTGTACAGCGGGCCTCATGATAGGCACGGAGCTCGTCTGGAAGCGGATGCGCCGCTCCGGCGCTCAGATAGTTGTGATGACGCTGGCGGAGTCCCTGGGGGCCTTCGTCTGCGTGGCCGCGGTGTTCGCGGCGATATTCGCGTTCACCGGGACGCCGCTCTACCTGGCGCTGGTGTTCGGGGGCATAGCCCTCGCCACGGCACCCGCGCCCTCGCTCTCCATCGTGGCGGAGATGAAAACGGCCGGGCCGGTCACCGGCACGCTGATACCCATGGCCGTGCTGGACGACCTCGTCGCGGCGCTGGTGTTCTTCCTGGTCATGGCGGGAGTGACGGCGGCGGTCTCCGAGGCGGCGGTCTCCGTTGCGGGGATATTGTTCCTGGTGTTCCTGCCGGTGCTCATAGGCGCGGTAACGGGCGCGGCGGCAGGGCTCCTGCTCAGGCGGCTGCGCGGAAGGGCGGCCTCGCTCTGCGTAATGCTGGCCATGCTGCTGGCCACCGCGGCGCTCGGCCTCTGGCTGAACTCAGCCGTGCTGCCCCTGCCCGCGCTCAACTTCCTGCTGCTGGGCATGGCCTTTTCCACGGCCTTTGCCAACCTCATAGACGGCGCGCAGCTGGACGGCATCATGTCCGCGATGCAGCCGGCCATCGGCCTGTGTATGCTGGTCATCATCCTGGGCCTGGGCGCGCCGCTGGACTACCATCTCGTATTCGGTGCGGGGATCTATACCGCAGTTTACATAATATCGCGCGCTGGGCAAGTACTTCGGGGCTCGGGCGGGCGCGGCGATGTCGCACGCGCCGGAGACGGTGCGGAAGTACCTGGGCCTGACGCTGCTGCCGCACTCGGGCGTTTCGCTGCTGTTCACGGGGATAGCCGTGTCGGCGCTGGCGGTCCCCGCGCCGGACTGCGCCGAGCTCATCCAGGGGACGATAGCGGCGGCGGCCGTCATAAACGAGGTCATAGCCGTGATCCTGGCGAAGAAGGGCTTCGAGCTGGCCGGAGAGCTTGGCCGGGCCGAGGGAGGTGGAGCGGAGCATGAAGCAGAGCGAAAGACAGGAGCGCAGCCGCGCGGCAATACTTAAGGCGGCGGCGCAGGAGTTCTCGCAGCTGGGTTACGAGGGCGTGACAGTGGACGGCATCTGCGCCGGACACGGCATCTCCAAGGGGATGATGTACCACTATTTCAGCGGCAGGGAGGAGCTGTTCCTGCGCTGCGTTGAGGAGGTGTTCGGGGGCCTGCGCCTTTGGCTGGAGCCGCTGCTGGAGCGGCTGGACGCGCTGGAGCCCCGCTCCGCGATACGCGAATATTTCCTGGCGCGGGAGCGGTATTTCGGGGAGCGGCCCGTGGAGAAGGCGATCTTTGAGAACGCGATGTTCCGGACGCCTCGCGGTCTGGAGGAGCGCATCGAGGCCCTGCACGCGCCCCTGAGCGAGCTCAACCGCCGCTTCACGCTCCGGCTGACGGAGCGCCTGCAGCCCAGGCCCGGCCACAGCCGGGAGGAGCTGCAGCTCTATTTCGAGGCGATAGACCGGGCGTACAAGACCCTCCTGGACGCCTTCACCTCCGGCGGGGTCCGGAGCGTGGAGGAGATGGTCGAGCGGAGCGGAAGGCTCCTGGACCTGCTCATCTTCGGCATAGCCGAGCAAAATACAGACGCGAGGTGATCACTCACATGGACCCGCTGAAAATCGACACCGTGCGCCTTTCCGAAGCCGGGGACGCGCTCGTCATCATCGACCAGACCCTGCTTCCCAACGAGGTCCGCTATCTCCGCCTGCGGGAGACGGAGGACATCTGCGAGGCGATACGCATGCTGCGCGTGCGCGGCGCCCCGGCGATAGGCGTGGCGGCGGCCTTCGGCGCTTACCTGGCCGTGCGCTTCGCCCCGGACGAGCGGCTGGAGGAGAGCTTCCTGGCCGCCTGCGACGCGCTGGCCGCCTCGCGGCCGACGGCGGTGAACCTCTTCTGGGCGCTGGACCGGATGCGCCGCGCCTATGCCGCCGTGCGGGGCGGGGAGCCCGGCGAGATACGCCGGGCGCTGCGCCGTGAGGCCCAGGCCATAATGGACGAGGACATCGAGATAAGCCGGAGCATAGGCCGCTGCGGCCTGGAGCTCCTGCGCCCCGGCATGGGCATCCTCACCCACTGCAACGCCGGGACCCTCGCCACAGCAAAATACGGGACGGCGCTCGCGCCCGTCTACGCCGCGCTCGAAGCCGGCCTGGAGGGCCTGCGCGTCTACTGCGACGAGACCCGCCCGCTCCTCCAGGGCGCCAGGCTCTCGGCCTTCGAGATGGTCTCCGCCGGGGTCGATACCACGCTCCTGTGCGACAACATGGCCTCCTCGCTGATGAAGTCGGGCAAGGTTGACATAATATTCGTCGGCTGCGACAGGGTCGCCCGGAACGGGGACGCGGCCAACAAGATCGGCACCTCGGGCGTGGCGATACTGGCCGCGCACTACGGCATACCTTTCTACGTCTGCGCGCCGAGCTCTACGATAGACCCCGCGATCGCCTCCGGGGCGGAGATACCCATTGAGTTCCGCGACGGCTCGGAGGTGACGGAGCTGTGGTATGCAAAGCGCATGGCGCCGGAGGGCGTTGGGGTCTACAACCCCGCCTTCGACGTGACGGAGGCCGGGCTCATCACCGGCATCATCACGGAGCGGGGGATGGTCCGCGCGCCGTTTGAGGCGGGTTTCAGGGAGCTGGGCCTGCTCGGCTGAACGGTGACGAAGGGGCTGGAGTTTTGGTTTTGCGTGTCGAAACGGTGTAGCTCCAGTTACAAAGAGGTTACGGCAGTTTACAATCCAACTTTTTCGCCCCAAGCTCTTGACAAGCGGAGAATAACACTATATATTGTGATACGGACGCTCCCGGGACCGCAAGATGTGCGGACCCGGCGGGCGCTCGTTTATGCATGAAAACGGGGATGTTTTGGAGAAATGGACGTATCCGGGCTGCAAAAGCTGACTTTGCTGGACTATCCGGGCCGCGTGGCCTGCACGATTTTTACAGGCGGCTGCGACCTGCGCTGCCCCTTCTGCCACAACGCGTCTCTGGCGCTGCCGGAGCGGGAGCGGGACGTGATCGGACACGACGAGCTCATGGCCTTTCTGAAAAAGCGCGTGGGGATCCTGGACGGCGTGGCCGTGACGGGCGGGGAGCCGCTGCTCCACGCAGGGCTCGAGGGCCTGCTCTCGGAGATAAAGGCCCTGGGCTACGCCGTGAAGCTGGACACGAACGGGACCTTCCCGGAGCGGCTCCGGCGGATAGTCGAGTCCGGGCTGGCGGACAGGGTCGCAATGGACGTGAAGGCCGCGCCGGAAAACTACGCCCGCGTGACGGGCGTGCCTGGGCTGGACATGGGTCCGGTGCGGGAGTCCGTCGGCTACCTCATGAGCTGCGGCGTGGACTACGAGTTCCGCACGACGGCGGTGAAGGGCCTGCACACGCGGGACGATTTCGAGGGCATAGCCAAGTGGATAGCGGGCGCGAGGGAGTATTACATCCAGGGCTTCAAGGACTCGGGCGACCTCATCGCGGCGCAGGGCCTCGGGGCCTTCACGGAGCCGGAGATGCGGCAGCTCGCGGACATCGTGAGGCCGAAGGTGCCCAGCGTGCGATTGAGAGGAGTTTGAGCACGCAGGCTGCCGCAGGCCCAAAGCCTCCCTTGCGCAAAGGGAGGTGTCACGGCGCAAGCCGTGACGGAGGGATCGCGGTATACCGCGAGGTCGGTCAACGGCGACCCCTCAGTCGCCTTCGGCGACAGCTCCCCTTGCGCAGGGGAGCCTTTGTTACCGGCCATTACGTGCGCAAAAGATATCGTTTACAATATTTCATGGAAATACAGGAGGACAAAAGATGTACAGGGTCAGGAAAAGAGAGGGCGAGCTCGTAGATTTCAACATCGCCAAAATATCGAGCGCGATAACCAAGGCCTTCGAGGCCACGGGGACGGAGTATAACGAGAGCGTCATAGACTTCCTCTCGCTCAAGGTAACGGCGGACTTCCAGTCCAAGATAGAGGACGGGGCCGTCTCGGTCGAGGACATCCAGGACAGCGTTGAGGCGGTGCTCTCCCGCGGCGGCTACGAGCACGTCGCCAAGGCCTACATCCTCTACCGCCGCCAGCGCGAGAAGCTGCGCAACATGCGCTCCACCTACCTCGACTACAAGAACGTCGTGGACTCCTACCTCGACGCCTCCGACTGGCGCGTCAAGGAGAACAGCACCGTGAACTACTCCGTCGGCGGCCTCATCCTCTCGAACTCCGGCGCCATCACGGCGAACTACTGGCTCTCCGAGATCTATGACGACGAGATCGCCAACGCCCACAAGAACGCAGACCTCCACCTGCACGACCTCTCCATGCTCACGGGCTACTGCGCGGGCTGGAGCCTCAAGCAGCTCATCCAGGAGGGCCTCGGCGGCATCCCGGGCAAGATAACCTCCTCCCCCGCGAGCCACCTCTCCACGCTCTGCAACCAGATGGTGAACTTCCTCGGTATCATGCAGAACGAGTGGGCAGGCGCGCAGGCCTTCTCCAGCTTCGACACCTACCTCGCCCCCTTCGTGAAGGTCGATAACCTCAGCTATAAAGAAGTCAAGCAGTGCATCCAGAGCTTTGTCTACGGCGTGAACACCCCGTCCCGCTGGGGTACGCAGGCGCCCTTCTCCAACATCACGCTCGACTGGACCGTCCCCGCAGACCTCAAGGACCTCAAGGCCATCGTCGGCGGCAAGGAGATGGACTTCACCTACGGCGACTGCAAGCGCGAGATGGACATGGTCAACAAGGCCTTCATCGACCTCATGATCGAGGGCGACGCCAACGGCCGCGGCTTCCAGTACCCCATCCCGACCTACTCGATAACGAAGGACTTCGACTGGAGCCCCACCGAGAACAACAAGCTCCTCTTCGAGATGACGGCCAAGTACGGCACTCCCTACTTTTCCAACTACATCAACTCCGACATGGAGCCCTCCGACGTGCGCAGCATGTGCTGCCGTCTGAGGCTCGACCTGCGCGAGCTGCGCAAGAAGTCCGGCGGCTACTTCGGCTCCGGTGAGAGCACCGGCTCCATCGGCGTCGTCACGCTGAACATGCCGCGCCTGGCCTACCTCGCCAAGGACGAGGCCGACTTCTTCCGCCGCCTCGACAAGCTCATGGACATCGCCGCCCGCAGCCTCAAGATAAAGCGTGACGTCGTGACGAAGCTCATGAACGAGGGGCTCTACCCCTATACGAAGCGCTACCTCGGCAGCTTCGACAACCACTTCTCCACCATCGGCCTTGTCGGCATGAACGAGGCGGGCCTGAACGCCAAGTGGGTCCGCGCGGACATGACGCACGAGAGCTGCCAGGAATTCACCAAAAAGACCCTGAACCACATGCTGAACCGCCTCTCCGACTACCAGGAGAAATACGGCGACCTCTATAATCTCGAGGCCACCCCGGCGGAGAGCACGAGCTACCGCCTCGCCAAGCACGACGTGGAGCGCTACCCGGACATCATCACGGCGGCGGAGCCGGGCGGCACCCCGTATTATACGAACAGCTCCCACCTGCCCGTGGGCTACACGGAGGACATCTTCGCGGCGCTGGACATCCAGGACGAGCTCCAGACGCTCTACACCTCCGGCACGGTGTTCCACGCCTTCCTGGGCGAGAAGCTGCCCGACTGGCAGGCCGCGGCGAGCCTCGTGCGCAAGATCGCGGAGAACTACAAGCTGCCCTACTACACTCTCAGCCCGACTTACTCCGTCTGCAAGAACGACGGCTACCTCGCCGGGGAGCAGTTCACCTGCCCGCACTGCGGTGAGAGCGCGGAAGTCTACAGCCGCATCACCGGCTACTACCGCCCGGTGCAGAACTGGAACGCAGGCAAGACGCAGGAGTATAAGGAGCGCAAGACCTACGATCTCTCCCACAGCCACCTCGACCCCGTGAAGCACCCGCACGCTTCGGCCTGCGGCTGCGACGTGGAGCCGGACCTCGACCGGCACATCCAGCCCGCTGCGGAGCAGCCCGCGGCTCAGGTGGAGAAGCTCGGCCAGGCGCTGCTCTTCACAACGCCGACCTGCCCGAACTGCCGCCTTGCTGTGACGATGCTGGACAAGCAGGGCTTCGCCTACGAGAAGCTCAACGCCGAGGACAACGCGGAGCTGGCAAAGAAATACGGCGTGAAGCAGGCGCCGACGCTGGTCGTGACGGACGGCGAGCACTTTGAGAAATACGCCGGGGCCGGCGCGATCAAGCAGTACGCAGTACACGCGGCGCAATGACTGAGTTCACACGGCGGATCTACGAGGTCGTCAGGACCATACCCGCGGGCCGGGTGATGAGCTACGGCCGCGTGGCGGCGCTGGCGGGGAACCCGCGGGGCGCGCGGGGCGTGGGCTTCGCGCTGCACCGGAACCCGGAGCCCGGGGCGATACCCTGCCACCGCGTGGTGTTCCGCGACGGGAGCGTGTGCACGGGCTACGCCTTCGGCGGCCCGGAGGTGCAGCGCCGCCTCCTCAGCGAGGAGGGAGTCTCTTTCCTCCCCGACGGCCGCGTGGATATGCAAGCCTGCGGAATATAGAGTAAAAGCACCGGACGTGCTTAGCGCGTCCGGTGCTAGTTTAAACATCTCAAACATTTATTGCTTTTCTAAACACGGCATTTTCCTCCTATAAAACAAGTATCAATATCTAGTTAATCTCAATCTAATTACATCGACTACCATAAACGTTAATAAATAGAATTTACATCAAATGTAGTCTTAAGTCAATATAGTAAACATTTCTATGCGCACTAATTATAATCAAAATGAAGTGTTCTCCTGCGCTTTATGAAGCATAAGAAGCACAAGAGAATTCCTCGCTCTGCGGAGCGCGGCCAGGGACTCTGTCCCTGGACCCTGCCGCCTTTGAAAAGGCGGGCGAAACTTTCAAACGCGCGCTTTGCGCGCAGGGCGGGGCGAAACTTTAAAACATTCAACATCTATATTAGGAGAGATCAATATGCTTGCATCTTACGACATCGTCATCGTCGGCGGCGGGCCGGCGGGGCTTTCCGCGGCCATCTACGGCAGGCGCGCGGAGCGCTCCGTACTCGTGCTGGAGAAAAATGGATTCGGCGGTCAGATCGCCTGGTCGCCCAAGGTGGACAACTTCCCCGGCATTCCGGAGATCTCCGGCGCGGAGCTCGCGGACCGGATGTTTGCCCAGGCCCTCGATATGGGCGCCCAGGCCGAGCTCGCGGAGGTCACCGGCCTGCGACGGGAGGGCAAGGGCTTTGCCGTCATAACGCCCGAGGGCGAGTACGCCGCAAAAACCGTCATCCTCGCAACCGGAGCCCAGCACCGCAGGCTCGGCGTCCCGCGCGAGGAGGAGCTCGCCGGAAACGGCGTGTGCTACTGCGCAGTCTGCGACGGCGCCTTCTACAAGGACCGCCCCGTCGCCGTGGCCGGCGGCGGCGACGCCGCGCTGCAGGACGCGCTCCTGCTCTCCAACGGCAGTTCGAAGGTTTACATAATCCACCGGCGCGACGAGTTCCGCGCCGAGGCGGCGAACGTCAGCGCCGCGCGCTCGAGGCCGAACATAGAGTTCTGCATGTCGAGCCGGGTGGCGGAGCTGGAGGGCGAGGGCGAGCTCACGGGCCTGGTGATAGAGCCGGTCTCGGGCGGAGAGCGCCGGAGCATAAAGGTGGACGGGCTCTTCGTGGCGGTGGGCTACGAGCCCGCGAACGCGCCCTTTGCGGAGCTGGCGCACCTGGACGAGGCCGGCTGGTTCGAAGCGGGCGAGGACTGCGCCGCGGGCGTTCCGGGCATCTTTGCCGCGGGGGACTGCCGGGCCAAGACGGTCCGCCAGCTCACGACCGCCGTGGGAGACGGCGCGGCCGCAGCCGTGGCCGCCTGCCGGCATATGGACAGGCTCTGATTTCCGGGAAGGGGGAGATAGAATGAAAGTCGCGCTCATACAGATGCAGAACGTGCAGGATAAACAGACGAACCTCGACAAGGCGGAGGCGCTGATACGCGAGGCGGCGTCGGGCGGCGCGGACCTCTGCGTCCTGCCGGAGATGTTCTGCTGCGAATACCGCAACCGCGCCTTTGTGGAGAACCAGGAGCCCGTGGGCGGGCCGGCCTGGAGCATGCTCTCCCGCGCGGCGGCGGAGAACGGGGTCTGGCTCATCGGCGGTTCCATCCCGGAGACGGCAGAGGACGGGAAGATCTACAATACGTCCTTCGTGTTCAACCGGGAGGGGAAGCAGACAGGGCGCTGCCGGAAGGTGCACCTCTTTGACATAGACGTCGAGGGCGGACAGCACTTCAAGGAATCGGCCACCTTCACGCCGGGGGACGAGATCTGTGTCCTGGATACGGAGTTCGGGCGGCTGGGGCTGTGCATCTGTTTTGACATCCGCTTCCCGGAGCTGGCGCGGATCATGGCACTGGACGGGGCCTGGGCGGTGATCTGCCCGGCGTCCTTCAACATGACGACGGGTCCGGCGCACTGGGAGATACTGTTCCGCTGCCGCGCGGTGGACAACCAGATTTATATGCTGGGCTGCGCCCCGGCTCGGGACGAGCAGGGCTTCTACGTCTCGTACTCCAACTCGATCGTGGTGTCGCCCTGGGGCGAGGTCCTGGCCCGGGCTGGCGCGAGTGAGGAGATCGTCTACGCCGAGCTCGAGCCGGAGCGGGTGGAGAGCGTACGCCGCCAGCTGCCGCTGATGTCGGCGCGGCGTCCGGACATGTATACGCTGGGCAGGGCGTGAAAAAACCGAAAAATGGCGAATTGAGCCTTGACGCGGCCTCCCGGACGGCGTTACGATGAAGGATATCCGGGAAAATTGTACAGGAGGCGATGACTTTGCTCAAAATCACCGAAGCGGAGAAAAAGGCGCTCAAGGGGCGCGGGCTCATCCTCAATAACGACGGCGAGCACTTCATAGCGCGCATAGTTGCGCCGAACGGCGTGTTCACAAACGAGCAGATGCAGATGGTGACGGACGTCGCAAAGAAATACGGCGACGGGCGCGTCGCGCTGACGGTCCGCCTGACGATAGAGATACAGGGCGTGCCGTATGAGAACCTCGAACCGCTGGTCAAGGAGGTCGAGGCGGCCGGCCTGGTGACGGGCGGCACGGGCTCCATAGTGCGGCCCGTGGTAGCCTGCAAGGGGACGGTGTGCGTACACGGCCTTTTCGATACTCAGGACTTTGCCAAGCGGATATATGACGAATTCTTCGTGGGCTGGCACGAGGTCACGCTGCCGCACAAGTTCAAGATAGCCGTGGGCGGATGCCCGAACAACTGCGTGAAGCCCGGCCTGAACGACTTCGGCGTCTACGGCCAGAGCGTGCCGGAGCAGGACCTCAACAGGTGCCGCAACTGCGTGAAGTGCGCGGTGATAGAGCGCTGTCCCGTACACTGCGTCTCGCGGGGCGCGGCGGGGAAGATCGTCGTGGACAAGGCCGCCTGCACGAACTGCGGAAAGTGCATCGCCGCCTGCCCGCTGCACAGCTTTTCGGAGAAGGAGCGGGGCTACGCCGTGGTGATCGGCGGCATCTGGGGCAAGACCCAGCGGCTCGGCACGAACATCGGCGGGGTCTACTCAGAGGACGAGGTCATGAAGCTCATAGAAAAGGCCATCCTGCTCTACCGCGAGCTGGGCCGGACGGGCGAGCGCTTCGGCCGGACGATAGACCGGGTCGGCGTGGAGGAGTTCATCCGCCAGCTCAAGAGCGACGAGGTCCTCAGCCGCAAAGGGGACATATTGAAGATGGCCGCCACCGCCAAGGGCGGCGCCAGCTGCTGAAAGTAAAAGGCGCGGAAAAGGCGCCCGTCCGGAGACGGGCGCCTTTTTGGCCGGGCGGGAGCCGCCCGCACAATTTGGAAAGGTCGGGGCAAAGCGCCCCGGTGAGGTGACAGCATGAAGGGACTGGAGCTCTGCAGGAGCTATTACGAAGAAGTCGGCGCGCCCGCCTTGAGGGAGCGTTTTCCGGAGCTGATGCCGCGCGCGGCGGCGGGGCTCTGCGGCCAGGGCTCGGACTGCCTGGGCCTGGACGACGAATATTCCCGCGACCACGACTTCGGCCCGGGCTTCTGCCTGTGGCTCTCCGACGCGGACTTTGCGGAATACGGCGAGGCGCTGCAGCAGGCCTACGACGCTCTGCCGAAGGAATATATGGGCTTCACGAGGCGGGACACGCACACCGGCGCGCAGCGGGTGGGGGTGATGCGGACCTCGGACTTCTACCGCTACTACATCGGCTGCCCCGGCGTTCCGGATACGCCCATGCGCTGGCTGCGGATACAGGAGCACTTTTTGGCGACCTGCACCTCCGGCGCGGTGTTCGAGGACGGGCTGGGCGAGTTCACGGGGATAAGAAACGGGCTTTTGCCCTGCTACCCGGAGGACGTGCGGAAGAAGAAGCTGGCCGCCCGCGCAGCGACGATGGCGCAGTCCGGGCAATACAACTACCCGCGGCTCATGAGAAGGAGCGACCCCTCCGGCGCAAGGCTGGCGCTGGCGGAGTTTCTGAACGCGGCGCTCTCGATGGTATATCTGCTGAACTTCCGCTACGAGCCCTTTTACAAGTGGCAGTTCGCGGGGGCGGGGGAGCTTGTGGCGATGTCGGACGCGCTGCCCTACCTGCGTGAGATCGCCTGCCTCTCCACGCGGCGGGACGGGGAGCTCATCGCCTCGCACGTCGAGAACGTCGCGGGAGCGGCGATACGCGAGCTGAGGCTCCAGGGCCTGACGGACGCGGCGGGGGACTACCTCGAGCCGCACGCATATTCGATAATGTCCAGGATAGAGGACCCCGAGCTCCGGGGCCTGCATGTAATGGAGGGTTAAAAATGGACAAACGCTATGAAAAACTGCTGAAATGCCGCGACTACGTCCGCAGCGTTACGGACTTTGTCCCCAAGGCGGCGCTGGTGCTGGGCAGCGGCCTGGGCGGCTTTGCCGAGGCGCTGGACGTGGTCTGTGAGGTGCCGTATTCGGACATCCCGGGCTTTCCGGTGTCCACGGTCCCGGGCCACGCGGGGAAGTTCATCTTCGGCCATCTGGACGGCGTGCCGGTGGTGTGCATGCAGGGCCGCATCCACTACTACGAGGGCTACGAGCTCTCGGACGTCGTGCTGCCCGCGCGGCTCATGCACCTTCTGGGCGCGGAGATACTCTTTCTCACGAACGCCTCCGGCGGCGTGAACCCGGAGTTCGACGCCGGGGACTTCATGCTGATGACGGACCACATCATGCTCTTTTTCCCGAACCCGCTCGTCGGTCCGAACATCGAGGAGCTCGGCACGCGCTTTCCGGACATGTCCCACGTCTACGACCCGGAGCTCTGCGAGGTCATCCGCTCCGTGGCGAAGGAGGCGGGCATCGCGCTGCGCGAGGGCGTCTACTGCCAGCTGACCGGTCCCTGCTTCGAGACGCCGGCGGAGGTGCGGATGCTGGGCGTCCTGGGTGCGGACGCGGTGGGCATGTCCACGGCGGTGGAGGCCACGGCCGCGCGCCACTGCGGCATGAGGGTCTGCGGGATAAGCTGTGTCTGCAACAAGGGCGCGGGCCTCTCGCCCACGCCGCTGACGCACGAGGAGGTCCAGGCCGCCGCAGACGCCGCCGCCCCCCTCTTCAAGCGCCTCGTCAAGGAGAGCATCGTGAAGATGTGCAGATAAGTTTGAAAAAACTTTTCGCTTAATACTTCTGTAACAACTTAAGTGTTTTTTGTGTAACAACTCTTTGTTAGTATAATACTCGCAAGAGACAGTTTCATCTTTTTCATTTTGTCCTCATTCCATAAAGGAACCGCCCCGGAAGTCGCACCGGGGCGGTTTTCCATGTCCCCGGGAGGGTCCTGCCCTCCCGGGGATGTTTTTTTGCGCTGCGCGGCTCAGTCGAGGATGTGCTGGCCGGTGTAGAGCATGTAGTAGCGGCCCTTCTGGGCGAGCAAGTCCTCGTGGCCGCCCTTTTCCTGGATCTCGCCGTGCTCGATGACAACGATGCAGTTGGAGTTGCGGACGGTGGAGAGCCTGTGCGCGATGACGAACACCGTGCGGTCCTCCATGAGCGCGTCCATGCCCTTTTCGATGTGGCGCTCGGTACGGGTGTCGATGGAGCTCGTGGCCTCGTCTAGGACCATGACCGGCGGGTCCGCCACAGCGGCGCGGGCGATGGCCAGGAGCTGGCGCTGGCCCTGCGAGAGGTTGGCGCCGTCGCCCGTCACCTGCGTGTTGTAGCCGTCCGGCAGGCGGCGGATGAAGCTGTGGGCGTTCGCGCTCTTTGCCGCGGCGATGCACTCCTCGTCCGTGGCGTCCAGGCGGCCGTAGCGGATGTTCTCCATGACGGTGCCGGTGAAGAGGTGAGTGTCCTGGAGCACCGCGCCCAGGGAGCGGCGCAAGTCGTCCTTTTTGATGTCCGTGACGTCTATGCCGTCATAGGTTATCATGCCGGAGTCTATCTCGTAGAAGCGGTTTATGAGGTTCGTGATGGTGGTCTTGCCCGCGCCGGTGGAGCCGACAAAGGCGATCTTCTGGCCCGGGTTTGCATAGACGCTGACGTGCTTGAGGATGGGCTTTTCCGGCACGTAGGAGAAGCAGACGTCGTTCAGTCTCACCGCGCCCTTGAGCTCGGTGAGGCAGAAGTCCTCGCCGGGGACGTTCCGGACGCTGCCGCGGACGATGTGCAGGGTGCTGCAGCCCTCGCGGTCGGGGTATTTCCAGGCCCAGGCGTGGGAGGCGAGGGAGGCGAGGTCCGTGACCTCTGTGAGGGAGCCGTCCTTTTCGGCGCGGACCCAGATGCCATCCGGGGAATCGATGTTGGGCGGGAGCATTTTTAGCGCCCCGTCCTCGTGCACGGCCTGGCCCAGCTCCACGGGCGAGCCGTCCGGCTCTATCATGACCGGCACCAGAGTCAGCCGCGAGGAGCGCGGGACCTTCCAGGCCCAGGTGTGATAGCGCTCGGAGCCGGTGTTCTCGGAAATTGCGCCGTTTTCGTCCTTCTGCGCGCGCACGAGCGTGACCTTGCCCTCGTCCACCTCCGGCTCCATGTCGATTATCTCGAAGATGCGCTCCGCGCCCGCGAGTGCGGAGAGCAGGGAGGTCATCTGCTGCGAGACCTGGCTCATGGGCTGGGAGATCTGCCGCCCGAACTGGAGGTAGATCGCCAGGCCGCCGAGGTCCAGCATCCCGCCGAAGGCGAAGAGCCCGCCCACGATAGCAGTCAGCGCGTAGCCGATGTTCATGACGTTGCTCACAATCGGCATCATGGCGGTCGCGTAGAAGTTGGCGTCTTTGGCGACGTCGAAATAGGCGTTATTGAGCTTGCCGAACTGCGCCTTTGCGGCGTCCTCATGCGTGAAGGCCTTGACGACGCGCAGGCCCTCTATCATCTCCTGGATGTTGCCGTTCATCTCGCCCAGGGCGCGCTGCTGCTCCTGGTAGAGCCTGCGGCTGCGCCCGCCTATCGTGCGGATGGCGAGGAAGCTGCCGGCCAGCACGAGCAGCGTTATGAGAAAGAGCGGCGGGCAGGTGACGATGAGTATGATTACGATGCCTATGAACATCAGGCTGGATGAGAAGATGGAGACGATGCTCTGCTCCAGCATCTGCTGGACGTAGTCGGCGTCGTTTGAGAAGCGGCTCATGAGCTCGCCGTGGGAGTTTTTGTCGTAGAATGAGAGGGGGAGCTCCTGCATCTTGTCGAAGAGCTCGCCGCGCAGGCGGTTGGTGCCGCGGTGCGCGAGCTGGGCCATGATGGCCGACTGCGCATAGGTGCAGGCCGCGCCCACGAGGAACACCGCCGCCATGACCGCCAGCATCTTGCCGAGGTACATGAGCTTTTCAGAGAGCGACCCGTCTCCGACGAGGTCGTTGAGCACGGGCTTTATGAGATAGGTCCCGGCCAGGCTCGCAACGGAGCTGAGCGCCACGCACAGGAACACCAGGACGAGCAGCCACTTCTTTCCGCTTATATATCCCAGCAGCCGGAGCATGGTGCGTTTGGCGTTCTTCGGCTTCTGATAACCGCCCCTGGCGCCCGGACCGCCCCCGCCGGGGCCGCCGTGTCTCTGCCTGTTTTCAGCCATTGTCTATCGCTCCTTCCTGTTGAGACTGGTAGATCTCGCGGTAAATGTCGCTGGTCTCCATGAGTTCGTCATGCGTACCCTCGGCGGCGATGTGGTCGTCGTCGAGGACGATTATCTTATCCGCATAGCGCACCGAGCTTATCCGCTGCGCTATTATTATGACGGTCGTATCCTTGAGGTTTTCGGAGAAGGACCTGCGTATCTCGGCCTCGGTGGCGGAGTCCACGGCGGAGGTGGAGTCGTCCAGGATGAGGATGGCGGGGTGGCGGAGCATGGCCCGGGCGATGCAGAGCCGCTGCTTCTGGCCGCCGGAGACGTTCACGCCGCCCTGGTCGAGCCAGGTGTCGAAGCCCTCGGGCATGGCCTCTATGAAGTCCAGGGCCTGGGCGTTCTTCGCGGCCTGCCTGATCTCCTCCTCCGTGGCGTCGGCCCGGCCCCAGAGCAGGTTATCCCGCACCGTGCCGGAAAAGAGGACGTTCGTCTGGAGGACCATGCCTATCCTGTTGCGCAGCTCCTCGAGCGGGTAGTCCCGCACGTCCAGGCCGTCCACGAGGACCTGGCCCTGCGTCACGTCATAGAAGCGGGGGATGAGGTTCACGAGCGTGGACTTGCCCGTACCCGTGCCGCCGACGACGGCCACGAACTGGCCGGGCTCGACGGTGAGGTCTATGCCGTGGAGGACGTCGTCGCCCGTGCCTGTGGCGCTGTATTTGAAGGAGACGTTCTTAAACTCCACCTTGCCGCGGCTCTCGGGCAGCTCGATGCTCCGGCTCTCGGGGGAATCGGAGATATCGGGCTCGGCCTCGAGCACCTCGACGACGCGGCGGGCGCAGGCCACGGCGCGGGTGAGCATCAGCAGGCACATGCCGACCATGAGCACGCTCATGAGCACCTGGACGATGTAGGAGAAGAAGGCGTAGAGCTCGCCGGGCAGCAGCTCGCCCTTTGCGACGAAGCCGCCGCCGAACCACATGACGCCCAGGATGGCGGCGTACATGGAGAGCATCATGATGGGGCTTATGAGTATGACGCGCATGACGGCGGCAAGGCCGGCGTCGCGCAGTTCGTCGTTGGACTTTTTGAACTTCTTCCGCTCGAAGTCGCCGCGGACGAAGGCCTTGACGACGCGGATGGCGACGAGGTTTTCCTGGACGGTGTCGTTCAGGGCGTCGATCTTCTGCTGGAAGCGGGTGAAGAGCTTTTCGCAGGCGCGCATGATGAGCCAGAGCAGCAGGCACATGACGGGGATGACCACGACGATGACCAGCGTGAGCCTGGCGTTCATGAAGATGCAGACCACCAGCGCGGAGAGCAGCTGCACCGGCGCGCGCACCAGCATACGCAGGCACATCATGACCGTCATCTGGATGGAGTTGACGTCGTTCGTGAGCCTGGTTATGAGCGAGGCGGAGGAGAAGCGGTCGATGTCCGCAAAGGAGAAGTCCTGGATCTTGTCGAACATCGCGCCGCGGAGGTTGCGGCCGAAGCCCTGGCTCGCCACCGCCGCAGCCTTTGACGCGGTCATGCCGCTGTAGAGCGAGAGGACCGAGAGCGCCAGCATCCCCAGCCCGGCCTTCCAGATATAAGACATTCCGCCGTCGCCGTTTATGCCGACGTCTATGATATTCGCCATGAGCAGCGGCAAAAACAGCTCGCAGACGGCTTCGATGAGGATGAAGAGCGGCGCTTTCACCGCGTCCTTTTCGAAGCCTTTGATGTAGGGGAAGAGTTTTTTTGTCATATACATCCCTCCTGACCGGCCAGAGACCTGAGATTTTCCGTGATGCGCTTGAAGTAGCCGGAGACGGCCTCGAGTTCCTCGGGGGAGAAGCCCTTGTACATCGCCTCGTCCACCTCTGTGAACACGTTCACATAGCGCTGGGCGACCTCGCGCCCCTTTTCAGTTACCCTGATGCGCTTTCTGCGCATATCGCTCTCTTCCGACTCGCGGACGATGCAGCCCTGTTTTTCAAGCGCCTTGAGGGCGGCGGTCACGGTGGCGGGGGTGAGCCGGAGCCGTTTTGCGAGCTCCTTCTGCATAACAAAGCCCTCCTCGCCGCCGCAGTGCTCCAGCAGGCAGAGCACAAAGGGGTGTCCGAAGTCCCGCACCCCGTATTTATCCAGCAGCGAGTCCGTAGCGTTCCTGTGCGCGATGTGCAGCATCCTGAACCGCCACGCGGGCGAAGAGAGCATGGCGTCGCTTTTTTCCATGCAGCCGTTCATTTCTTACCTCCGAAAATTAGAGCTCTAAAAATTAGAGCTCTAAGTAATTTCGTAGTAAATGATACAGCGCCTCCTGTGAAAAGTCAACAGGGGCGCTGTTAATAATTTATGAACTTTGCCGGAAGAGCTTATTTTTCAACGTCGAGCTTGAGCTCCACGCCGAGGGCGCGGAGGGCTGCGCGCACTTTGGGCAGGTCGGCCTGGGCCATGGCCTGGCGGAGGTCGTCGTCGGGGACGAAGCGGCAATAGGTCCGGCAGAAGGCCTCAAAGTTGCTCTTCGTGCGCGGCCCGAGCTTCTTGGCAAACACGACGAGACCGACGACCACGCCCGCAAAGAAGGAGATGATGAGGTAGAGCGCGGCGAAGTGGACGACGAGGAAGCCCAGCCCCGCGCAGATGACGAGCCAGATCACGACGGAGATGGTGTTCATCCTGTTTGCGCCCGTCGGGGCAAAGACCTGCTCGCCCGCCTTGCCGAACTTGGAGATGAGCGGGTAGGCCACGGTGAAGTCAAAGATGAGCTGTCTGAGGCAGATGTAGAAGTAGAACCAGCCGGCGACGAAGATGAGCGCGCCGTACATGATCTTCATTTCAAGACCCATGGTATAGGACCTCCCAAAAAACGACTTCCAATATTCTACCACCTTTTACCCGAACATGCAAGAGCCGGGACGAGGGTTTGTGGTCTAAGGCCGGGGGCGCGGGCATAGATTGTCCACATGAGAGAAGGCGAAGGCTTTGAAAACGCGGCGGCGCTGCTGCCGCAGGATATTAGGCAGGCGGCGCTTTCGCTGCCGGCGGAGGCGCGCGCCTCGGCGGAGGAGCTGCGGCTGCGCTCGGGCAGGCGTCCGGCGCTGCTGCTGGCGGAGGGGGAGTCCCCCTTCGGGCAGAGGGCGGTCCTGCCGCGGGACCTGGACACCGTGCTCGAGAACGCTACCCGCGCCTCGGCGCACACGGCGCTCGAGTGCGTGGCCTCGGGTTTTGTGACGGTGCGGGGAGGCTGCCGCGTGGGGCTCTGCGGCGAGACGGTGGTGCGCGAGGGCGGCGTCCGCTCGATACGGCGGCTCTCCTCCCTGAGCGTGCGCATACCGCGTCAGCACCGGGGCTGTGCGGAGGAGGTCTATGCCGGGCTGCTGGAGCTGGGCCTGCCGGACACGCTGCTGGTATCGCCGCCGGGCGCGGGCAAGACGACGCTCCTGCGCGAGCTCGTGCGGCTCATCTCGGAGGGCGGGCGGCGCGTTTCGCTCATAGACGAGCGCGCGGAGATCGCGGGGGTCTGGGAGGGCGCGCCGCTCTTCGACGTGGGGCCCTGCACGGACGTCATGACGGGCGCGCCGAAGCCGGAGGCCGCGGCGATGCTGATAAGGGCGATGACGCCGCAGCTTTTGGCGATGGACGAGATAACGACCCCGGCGGACGTGGAGGCGGCGCGCTCAGCCTCGGGCTGCGGGGTGAAGCTGCTGGCGACGGCGCACGCGGGGAGCCTGCGGGAGCTGGCGTCGAGGCCGGTGTACCGGCCGCTGCTGGAGGATCGGGTGTTCCGCGCGGCGGTGCTCATCGAGCGGCGGGCGGGGCGCAGGCGCTACAAATTGGAGGAGCTGGGCGGATGAAACTCATCGGCGCGCTGGCCCTGGTGCTGGCGAGCGCGGGCATGGGGCTCGCGGAGGCGCTGAGGCTCCGGCGGCGCGCGCGCCTGACGGCGGACCTGGCCGCGGGCCTGGAGCTTTTGCGCGGGGAGATAGTCTCGCGGCTGGCGCCGCTGCCGGAGGCAACGGAGCGGCTGGCGCGGCACGGACCGGAGACGGCGCGGAGCTTTTACGCGGCGGTCTGCGCGGGCCTGGAGAACCTGGGCGGCGCGGAGTTCGGGGAGATCTGGGCCGCGGCGCTGGAGCTTTTGGACCTCTCCGACCCGGCGCGCGCGGCGCTTTTGAACCTGGGCGGCAGCCTGGGCCGATACGGAGCCGCGGAGCAGGCCGCGGCGATAAGCGCCTGCGAGGCGGAGCTTCGCCGCGAGGCCCAAAACGCCGCGGAGGAGGCCCGGGTCATGGGCAAACTCCGGGCCGGGCTCGCCGCCGGGGGCGGGATCATACTGGCGATAGTCCTGTACTGAAAGGAAAGGGTGCGGCAAATGGAGGTCGAACTCATCTTCAAGGTCGCGGCGGTGGGCATCCTCGTCGCGGTGCTGAACATACTGCTCACGCGCTCCGGCCGCGAGGAGCAGGCGCTCATGGTGACGATAACGGGGCTTGTCATCGTGCTGGTGCTGGTGGTGCAGAAGATAAGCGAGCTCTTCGGGCTCATAAAGAGCCTGTTTTTGTTCTGAGATGGAGCTGGCGGCAAAGGCGGTTGCGGCCGGCATCTGCGCGGCGCTCATGGCGCTGCTGCTCAAAAAGTCGAACGCGGAACTCTCCGTCTGCCTGGGCCTTGCGGCAGCGGCGGCGATACTCATGGCGGTGCTGGGCCTGGCGGACGAGCTGGCCGCGGCTGCGGCGCGGGCGCGGGAGCTCTCCGGCCTCTCCCCGGCGCTGTTCACGCCCGTGGTGAACTGCGTGGGGATAGGCATAGTCTGCGCGCTGGGCTCGGAGGCCTGCCGGGACGCGGGCAGCAGCCAGCTGGCCTCGGCTGTGGAGCTGGCGGGCGCGGCTGCGGCGCTGGTCTGCGCCCTGCCGCTGATCTCCGCGCTCCTGGACACGGTGGAGGGCCTGGTATGAGGGCGCTCGTCTGCATCCTGCTGGCCGCGTTGGCGCTGACGGCGCCGGTCCTGGCCTCGGCGGCGCAGGAGGAGCTCTACGGCGACCTCGGCATGTCCGCGGCGGAGTCCGCCGCTCCGGAGGCGGCGCGGGAGACGCTGGGGGACCTGGGCATCATGGACGCCGTGGAGCCGGAGGGAATGCTCTCGAAGCTGCTGGACGCGGCGCTGGAGGGCCTGCGCGGCTACTGGCGCGAGGCGGCGGAGGCTGCGCTGAAGCTGGTGGCCGTGGCGCTCCTTTGTACGCTGGCGGGGGCCTTTGCGGACGGCGCGGCGGCGCGCTATGTGGGCCTTGCGGGCTGCCTGGCGGTGTCCGGCCTGGCCTTTGCGGACGCGGGCGGCTGCATAAGCGCGGCCAAGGCGGCCCTGGGCGAGCTGCTGGACTTCTCCCACGCGCTGCTGCCCTGCCTGACGGCCGCGGCCGCGGCGGGCGGCGCGGTGACGAGCGCGGCGGCGAAGTACGCGGCCACTGCCCTGTGCATGGACATACTGATGGGCGCGGCGCAGAAACTGCTCCTGCCCCTGTGCTATGTGAGCATAGGCGTGCGGACGGCCTCGGCGGCGCTGGACAACCCCGCGCTGGAGGGCGCCTCGAAGCTCATCTCAAAGTTCACGGGCCTGGCGACGGCGCTGGTGATGACGGGCTTCACGGCCTGGCTGGGCATCAGCGGGGCGGTGACGGGCGCGGCGGACGCCGTAACGGCCAAGGCCGCCAAGACGGCCATATCGACGGCGCTGCCCGTGGTGGGCGGCATGATCTCGGACGCGGCCTCGACGGTGGTGGCGGGCGCTGGCCTTTTGCGGAACGCGGCGGGCGCCTTCGGCCTGGTGGCGGCGGCCTGCGTCTGCCTGGCGCCCTTTTTGTCCGCGGCGCTGCGCTATCTGTTCTACAAGGCGGCCGCGGCGCTCTGCGCCGCCTTTGCGGACAAGCGCATAGCCGGGCTCGTCTCCGAGCTGGGCGGGGTGTTCGGGATGGTCCTGGGCATCGTGGGCGCCTGCGCGCTGATGCTGTTCATCTCCATAATCTCCGTGACCAAGGCCGTCGCGGGCTGAGCGCGGAGGGCGGAAAGGGGGAACGAGGCGTGGAACTCGTAACGAACTGGATACGAGCCCTGGTGGGCGCGGCGGTATTTTGCGCGCTGGCGGCGGCGCTCTGCCCGGAGGGGCGGCCCAAGCGCGTGCTGAGGGCGGCCTGCGGTGTGGTGATGGCGGCGGCGCTGCTCTCGCCCGTCGCGGCCCTGGATACGGAGGCCCTGCCGAAGGCGATGGCCCGCTATTCCGAGGCCGCGCGCCGCCAGGCGGAGTCCGCAGCGGAGTCTGCGGACAGGCTCAACAGGACTATCATAGAGAGCGAGTGCGAGGCATATATATTGGACAAAGCGGCGCAGCTCGGCCTTGACGGGCTCCGGGCGGAGGTGACGGCGCGCTGGTCCGACGAGGGCTTCTGGTATCCCTGGGAGGCGCGGCTCGGCGGGCCGGAGTCGGGCAGGGCGGAGCTGGAGCGGCTCATCGAGGCGGAGCTGGGCATCCCTGCGGAGCGCCAGAGCTGGGAGGCGGAGTAGATGGCGGGCATATGGGAGAGGGCCGCGAAATATAAATACCTGCTGCTTCTTCTGGTGCTCGGCCTGGGCCTGCTGCTCTGGCCGACGGGCGGGGGCGGGGACCCGGACTCGGGCCGGACGGAGCGGGAGGCGCGGCTGGAGACGGTCCTCAGCGAGATAGAGGGCGCGGGCCGCGTGAGCGTGCTGTACTCTGACGAGGGCGTGGCGGTGGTGTGCGAGGGCGCTTCGAGCGCCCGGGTGCGCCTGGACGTCGTAAAAGCGGTGTCCGCCTACACGGGCCTCGGCAGCGACAGAATAGAAGTTCTGGGCATGGAGCGGTAATATGGCTGAAAAACAGGAGGCAAGGAACGTGAAAAAGGTAAAACGGAACATCATCATTGCGGCGGTGCTGCTGTTTGTGTGCGCGGCGGTGTATCTGAACTGGTCGTACAACAACAGCTGGGGCGCGGCAGACCCGGCCATGGTGAAGGCCGAGGACGAGAAGATGACCTCGCTGGGCGGGGAGACGGACGCGGAGCCTGCCTCCGACTACTTCGCCCAGGCGAGGCTGACGCGGCAGACCTCGAGGGACGAGGCCCTGAGCCTGCTCGAGACGGCGGCGAGCTCCGAGAGCGCGTCCCAGGAGACGATAGACAGCGCGATGAACGCGATAGCGGCCATGGCGAACTGGTCCATGCTGGAGACGCAGCTGGAGAACACGCTCATAGCGAAGGACTTTTCCGACTGCGTGGTGTACATATCCGAGGACGGCGTGACGGTGGCGGTCCCGGCGCCGGCGGAGGGGCTTTCGGCCGCGGCGGCGGCGAGGATAACCGAGGCCGTGACCAGCGCGGGCTACACGGCCGACCAGCTGAACGTCATCGAGATACGCTCGGGCAGCCCGTCCGCGGGTACGGGCGAGGGCGAGACCGATACCGGCTCGGCCGGGGCGGAGGACAGCGAGACCCTGACGGAGACTTCGCCCGTACCGCAGGCCTCGACCACGCCGCAGACCTGAAAATAAGCTGTTCCCCCCGCGCGGCGGAGGTGGTATAATGCACGTGATACCGCCGCGCAAGGGGGACAGTGACTTGGAGCTTGCAGCCCTTCTATATCTGCTCGTATTCGCGGCCTCGGGAGTGTGCGTCTCGGGGCTTGTTTTCCGTGGGGACAGGCCGGTGCTCCGGCTCTGGCTGGGGCTTGTCGCCGGGCTCGTGATGCTGATGTGGTTCCCGGCGCTCTTCGCCTTCATCTCGGGCAGCTTCGACATTTGGGCGCAGCTGGCGGCGCTGGCGCTGGCGCTCATCCTGGGCGCGGTCTGCCTGCGCCTGGGCGGGCGGCCCCGCCTGAGCCTCGCCGGGGAGCGGCGCTTTCTCCTCAGCATACTGCCGCTCGTGCTCATCGGCTGGGTGCTTATGCTGAACCACGTGATCGTCCCGGCCTCGGACGGCTCGCTCCACTCGGGCCAGAGCACCTACGGGGATATGTGCATGCACCTCGGCATAATCAGCAGCATCTCCGTGCAGCAGAGCTTCCCGCCGGAGTATTCGCTCCTGCCCGGGACGGCCATAGGCTACCCCTTCCTCTGCGACAGCGTCAGCTCCACCTTCTACACGCTGGGCGCGGGCCTGCGCTTTTCGGCGCTGCTGCCGGCGATGTACGCCTACCTGCTGGTCGTCGCGGGGGCCTATCTGCTCTTCGAGGCCTGGCTGGGCCGGGGCGGCGCGGCGACGCTGGCGCTCTATCTCTTCTTCGTGGGCGGCGGCTTCGGCTTTGCCTATTTCTTCGACCTCTCCGAGGCCGGGGGCGGGGGCATATCCCAGATCCTGAGCGGATTCTACACCACTCCCACCAACTACACGGACAAGGGCATCTACTGGGTGAACCCAATCGCGGACATGCTGGTACCGCAGCGGGCGACGCTCTTCGGCTGGGCGCTGCTCTTCCCCTGCCTGCACCTGCTCTACCGCGCGGCGATACTGGACGAGCACAGGCTTTTCCTGCCCCTGGGCGTGCTGGCGGGCTGCCTGCCGCTGGTTCACACCCACTCCTTCCTGGCGCTGGGGGTCATCTCGCTCGTCCTGCTCATCGCAAACTGCCTGAGCCTGCGCGGCGGGCTGCGCCTGTTTTTGTGCTACGGGCTCATCGCCGCGGCGCTGGCGGTGCCTCAGCTGCTGTGCTTCACCTTCAAGCAGGCGGCCTCCGGCAGCTTCCTGCGTCTGCACTGGAACTGGGTGAACGACAAGGACTCCTGGCTCTGGTTCTATGTGAAGAACATGGGCCTCATCTTCCTGCTGATGCCGCCGGCGCTGGCCTGCGCGCGGCGGGAGAGCCGCCTGTTCTTCGCGGGAGGGGCGCTGCTCTGGCTCATCTGCGAGCTGGTGGTGTTCCAGCCGAACTTATATGACAACAACAAGCTCATCTTCGTCTCCTACGCGCTCATGTGCGGGCTGACGGCGGAGTTCATGGCAAAGGTCTGGACGGCGCTGCGCTCGGGCGCCGTGCGGCGGGCGGCGCCGGTGCTGGCGGCCTTCACGCTGACGGCCTGTTTTCTCTCCGGGGGGCTGACTCTGGCGCGGGAGTACGTCTCGGGCGACCACCTGGGCCTCGGCGGCTGGGTGGAGAGCGGCTACCAGGTCGTGTCGGCGCAGCAGCGGCGGCTGGCGGAATATGTGAGTGAGAACACGGAGCCGGACGCGGTTTTCGCCACGGCCACGAACCACAACAACGCCATCGCCATGCTGACGGGCAGGAGCATCGTCTGCGGGGCGGGGACCTTCCTCTACTACCACGGCCTGGACTACCAGCCGCGGGAGGCGGCGCTGAAGCTGGTCTACGAGCAGCCCGCGGAGTGGCTGGACTTCTACGCGCAGGAGTACGGCATAGACTACCTCCTGGTGAGCAGCCACGAGCGCGGCAGCTGGGCCGTGGACGAGGAATATTTCGCCGCGGAGCTCGACTGCGTGTATTCGGACGGGGACCTCGCGCTATACTCGCTCAAATGAGGAAAAATGTCTTTATTTTCAGGCGGGGACATGGTATACTGTATTGCTATTAAGGTAAGGAGGTAATCGCCATGGGCGAAAACTATATAACCTGCAAGGAAGAGAAGGGCAGCATCAACATCTCGGAGGAGGTCCTGGTGTCGATGGTGCGCGCCGCCGTGAACGAGATAGACGGCGTGGCCTCGCTGGTGAACAACGCCGGCGCGGAGCTGGCGGAGCTTCTGGGGATAAAGTCCCCGTCCAAGGGCGTGAAGGTCCAGATAAAGGACGGGGTCATCACGGTGGACGTCATCATCATGGTCCGCTACGGCTCGAACGTCGTGAGCGTGGCAAAGCAGGTGCAGGACGCCGTGACGGGCGCTGTCGAATCCATGACGGGCATGGGCGCGCCCGTGGTGAACGTCCACGTCTCCGGCGTGGCCTTTGACAAGTGATGACCAGGACGAAGGCCAGAGAACTGGCGATAAGGCTGATCTACGCCCAGGCGGCCTCGGACTCCGAGACGCTGCTGGAGGACTTCCTCGAGCCGGAGCACTTCGAGAGCCTGGCCTCGGAGGACGAGCTCTTTTCCGAAAAGCCGGAGGGCGCGAGCCTGGAATATATAAGGCGGCTGCTGGGGCTCTGCCGCGAGCGCCGCGCCGAGCTCGACGGCTACATCGAAAAATATTCGCACGGCTGGCGTCCGGAGCGCATCACGCGCACGGCGGCGGCGGTGCTGCGCTGCGCCATGGCCGAGGCGCTTTATATCGAGGACGCGCCGCTCGGCGCCGCCATAAACGAGGCCGTGGAGCTGGCCAAGCGCTACGAGGAGCCGGAGACCGTCGCCTTCATAAACGGCGTGCTCGGCGGCTTTGCGCGGGGCGAGGGCCTGGCTCCGGAGACTGCGGAATGACCGGGCGCGAAGCGCTCACCGTATCGGAGCTGAACGCGAGGATAAAGGGGCTGATCGAGTCCGACCCCGCGCTCGGCTCCGTCTGCGTGCGGGGCGAGCTTTCAAACTACAAGATCTACCCCTCCGGCCACCACTACTTCACGCTCAAGGACGCGGAGTCGAGCCTGCGCTGCGTGATGTTCCGCTCGGCGGCGTCGAAGCTGCGCTTCCGGCCGGAGAGCGGCATGGGCGTGACGGTCTGCGGCCGCGTTTCGGTCTACCCGCGGGACGGGGCCTACCAGCTCTACTGCGAGGAGCTCATCCCCGAGGGCGCGGGGGATCTGCAGCTGGCCTACGAGCAGCTCAAGGAACGCCTGCGCAGGGAGGGCCTCTTCGACCCGGCGCACAAAAAGCCCATCCCGCGCTACCCGGAGCGCATCGCGGTCATCACCTCCTCCGCGGGCGCGGCGGTGCACGACATCATCCGGGTCCTGCGCAAGCGCTGGCCCGTGGCGAAGGTCCTGCTGCTGCCCGTGCGGGTGCAGGGCGTGGAGGCCCCGCCGGAGATAGTCGGCGCCATCAGGTACGCGAACCGCCACAGGCTGGCGGACCTCATTATAACGGGGCGCGGCGGCGGCTCCATCGAGGACCTCTGGGCCTTCAACGACGAGCGGGTCGCCCGCGCGATATACGAAAGCGAATTGCCCGTCATCTCGGCGGTGGGCCACGAGCCGGATGTGACGATAGCGGACTTCGTGGCGGACCTGCGTGCGGCGACGCCCTCGAACGCGGCGGAGCTGGCCGTGCCGGATATGTCCGAGCTGCGCGAGGCGCTGTCCGCGGCGCGGGCGAGGCTGGACCAGGCCGTGAACCGCCGCCTGAGCGAGCGGCGCAAGGGCCTGGAGGAGCTGGCGTCCCGGCGTGTGATGCAGAGCCCGACGGGCTTCATAGACCAGCGCCGTCTGGAGCTGGATTCGATAAGGCTCCGCCTGGACGCGGCGGCGACGGCGCGCCTGGGCCGGGAGCGGCAGGAATTCTCGCGCCTTGCGGCGAAGCTGGACGCGCTCAGCCCGCTCAAGGTGCTGGGCCGGGGCTACTCGATAGCCCTGGACGCCGGGGGCCGCGCGGTGAAGGACGCCGGCAGGCTGAGCCCCGGCGAGAGGCTGGAACTCAGGTTCTCAAAGGGTTCTGCGAGCTGCCTTGTGGAGAGCGTGAACGGAGGAAAATGTGATGGCTGAGAAGAAACTGAGCTTTGAAGAATCCCTGGCCCGGCTGGGCGAGGTCGTGCGCACGCTGGAGCGGGGCGACTCGCCCCTTGCGGACTCGCTCAAGCTCTTCGAGGAAGGTACGGCGCTCATCGCCGCCTGCTCGAAGGAGCTGGACGAGGCCGAGCAGAAGGTCGTGAAGCTCCGCAAGGGTCCGGACGGCGAGCCGGAGGAGCTGCCCTTCGAGGAGGCCGGGGAATGAATTTTGACGAGAGATACGCGGAGTACCTGGGCATGATAGAGCCCGCGCTGGCGGGCTATTTCGGCCGGCGCGAGGGCTTCCCCTTCGACGGGCTGCTGGAGTCGATGGACTACAGCCTCACGGCGGGCGGCAAAAGGCTGCGCCCGGCGCTGGTGCTGGAGTTCTGCCGCGTCTGCGGCGGGGAGGTCCGCTCGGCGCTGCCCGTGGCCTGCGCGGTGGAGATGCTGCACACCTACAGCCTCATCCACGACGACCTGCCCTGCATGGACAACGACGACCTGCGCCGCGGCAAGCCCACGAACCACAAGGTCTACGGCGAGTGCACGGCGGTGCTCGCCGGCGACGCGCTGCAGGCGGAGGCTTTCGGGACGATCCTGCGCTCGGAGCTGCCGGCGGAGCGGCGCGCGGCCTGCGCGGAGCACCTGGCGAACGCGGCGGGCGTAGACGGCATCTGCGGCGGGCAGTTCATGGACATGCTCGCGGAACACCCGGAGGATGAGAGCTGGCTCACGGACCTCCAGGCCCGCAAGACGGGCAGCCTGCTTTCCGCGGCCTGCGCCATGGGCGCGGCGGCCGCCGGGGCCGGGGAGGAAAAGACCGAGCTCGCCTTCCGCTACGGCGCGGCGCTGGGCGCGGCCTTCCAGATCCGGGACGACATGCTGGACGTCCTCAGCACCGAGGCCGAGCTGGGCAAGCCCATCGGCTCGGACGCCGAGGAGGGCAAGCTCACCTTCATGTCCCTCTACGGCGAGGAAAAATGTGCGCAGATGGTGCGGCGTATCACGGAGCTGGCCGTGTCGCTGGCGAAGGAGCTGGGCTCGGACTTCCTGGCCGAGCTGGCGCTCCGCCTGTCGGACAGAAGAAGCTGAAGGAAATTATGCAAGGTGTATGAATATGCAGTTAGACCGCCCGGTTCGTATTGAAAAACCGGGCGGGTTTTGTTAATATGGTATAAGGACCAGTGTTGCCGGAGCGGCGGCAAAAAATGTTAAGAGGTATCGGCTTTGGCTTTGCTTGAAAATATAAATGATATATCCGACCTGCGCGCTCTGCCCCGGGAGCAGCTCCCGGAGCTCTGCCGCGAGATACGGAGCTTTCTCATAGAAAACGTGTCCCGGACTGGGGGCCACCTGGCCTCAAACCTTGGGACGGTGGAGCTCTGCGTTGCGCTCGACCGCGTGTACGACCCATATAGAGACAGGCTGGTGTTCGACGTGGGGCACCAGTGTTATACGCACAAACTGCTGACGGGCCGCCGCGCGGGCTTCGCGGGGCTGAGGCAGTACGGCGGGATGTCGGGCTTTCCGAAGCCCTCGGAGAGCGGGGCGGACGCCTTCATCGCGGGCCACGCCTCGAACAGCGTTTCCGTGGCGCTGGGCATGGCCCGGGCGCGAACCAGGCTGGGCGGGGACTATGACGTCGCCGCCGTCATAGGCGACGGCGCGCTCACGGGCGGCCTGGCCTATGAGGGCCTTTCGAACGCGGGGCAGTCCGGAGAACCGCTCGTGGTCGTCCTGAACGACAACGCAATGTCGATCGGCTCGAACGTCGGCGGCATGGCGAAGCTCCTGAGCCGGATGCGCGTGAAGCCGGGCTACTTCCGCTTCAAGCGCTGGTACAGGAGCACGGTGGGCCGTGTGAAGCCGGTGTACGAGCTTTCGCACCGGCTGAAAGAGGGCGTCAAGGAGGCCATCCTGCCGGAGAATATGTTCGACGACCTCGGCTTTTACTACCTCGGCCCCGTGGACGGACACGACGTGGAGGCGCTGGAAAGCGCGCTTGCCTGGGCGCGCGAGATGCGCGTGCCTGTGCTGCTGCACGTCATAACGCGGAAGGGCCGCGGCTACCCGCGCGCGGAGCTGGACCCGGAGCGCTACCACGGTGTCGGCCCCTTCGACCCGGAAAAGGGCGTGGTGAAGGGAAACGGCGGGAGCTTTTCCGCCGTCATAGGCAAGGCGCTGTGCCGGGCCGCGGAGCGGGACGCGCGCGTCTCTGCGCTGACGGCCGCAATGGCGGACGGGACGGGCCTTTCGGACTTTGCAAAGCGCTTTCCGGAGCGCTTCTACGACACGGGCATAGCGGAGGGCCACACTGTCTCGATGGCGGCGGGCATGGCGAAAGAGGGCCTCATACCCGTGGCCTGCGTCTACTCGAGCTTTCTGCAGCGCGGCTTCGACATGCTCATACACGACGTCGCCCTGCTGCGGCTGCACGTCGTGCTCGGCGTGGACAGGGCGGGCCTCGTCGGGGAGGACGGCGAGACGCACCACGGCCTTTTCGACATAGCCTACCTCGGCGCGGTGCCGGGGATGACCGTCTGGTGTCCGGCGTCCTTCCGGGAGGCGGAGGACATGCTCGAATACGCGCTCTTCAAGGAGACCGGGCCGGTCGCCGTGAGGTACCCCCGCGGCGGCGAGGGCGGCTATAAGGACGGCGGCGCGGAGCCCTGGAAGCTCCTGCGCGGGGGGCGCGACCTCACGATAGCCGCCTACGGGACGATGGTGAACGAGGCGCTCTCGGCGGCGGAGCTGCTGGAGTCTGAGGGCATTTCCGCGGAAATAATAAAGCTCGGCCGCGTACTGCCGCTGGAGGCGGAGCCGGTCATAGCCTCCGCAAAGCGGACGGGCGCGCTCGTCGTGGCGGAGGAGGTCTGCGCCTCGGGCTGCATAGGCGGGCGGATACTGGCCGCGGCGGGGCCGGACGCGGGCTTCAGGGCGCGGCTTTTGAACCTGGGCGAGGGCATAGTCGGCCAGGGCGGAACGGAAAAACTGCGCGCGCTCTGCGGCATAGACGCCGCGGGCATAGCGGCGGCGGCAAAGGAGCTGAGGGCATGAGCGGCGTCAGGCTGGACCAGAGGCTGGTAGAGCTCGGCCATTTCGAGAGCCGGGAAAAGGCCCGCGCGACGATAATGAGCGGCCTCGTCTACGTGAACGGCCAGAAGGCGGACAAGCCCGGCCTGGCCGTGAAGGAGGACGCGAAGATAGAAGTCCGCGGCGCGGCCTGCCCCTATGTCTCGCGGGGCGGCTTCAAGCTGGAGAAGGCGCTGCGCGTGTTCCCGATCTCGCCGGAGGGAAAGGTCTGCATAGACTGCGGCGCCTCGACGGGCGGCTTCACGGACGTGCTGCTCAAAAACGGCGCGGCTCGGGTCTACGCCGTGGACGTGGGCTACGGCCAGCTGGCCTGGAGCCTCCGGAGCGACCCCAGGGTCGTCACCATGGAGCGCACGAACGCGCGCAGCCTGACCCAGGAGATGTTCCCGGAGCCGATGGACATGGCGGTGATGGACCTTTCGTTCATCTCGGTGCGGCTGGTGCTGCCGGCGGTGCGGGAGCTGCTGCGCCCTGGCGCGCCGGCGGTCTGCCTCATAAAGCCGCAGTTCGAGGCCGGGCGCGAGGACGTCGGCAAAAAGGGCGTCGTGCGGGACAGCGCCGTGCACGAGCGCGTGCTGCGCGAATTCCTGGACTTTGCCCCCGGCGCGGGCTACACGGTCATGGGCCTGGATTTTTCGCCCGTGCGCGGCCCGGAGGGGAACATAGAATACCTGGCTTACCTCAAGAAAGGCGCGTTCGAGGCGCCCATCCCGGACGCGGCGGCGGTGGTCGCGGCGTCCCACAGAGAGCTGGCGAAGTGATGAAAAAGATCGTGCTGTCACCCAACCCCTACCGCGACCGCGGCCTGGTCCTGACCTACAGGGCCAAGGAGCTGCTGGAGCGCGATGGGAGGCAGACGGTGGTCGCGCCCGTGTTCGTGGAGGTCCCGGGCGATTCAAACATGGTCCCGCTGCGCCGCGCGGTGGAGGATGCGGAGATGATAATCTCCTTCGGCGGGGACGGGACCTTCCTGCACGTTGCGCGGCAGACCCTGGGCCTGCCCATCCCGCTGCTGGGCGTGAACGTGGGGACAAAGGGCTTCATGGCGGGCCTGGAGCCGGAGGACCTGGAGCTGGTCCGGCGCGCAGCGTCGGGCGGCTACAGGCGCAGCCTCCGCATGATGCTGGACGTGGAGCTGCTCAAGTCGGACGGCGAGGTCCTGCGCGACTGCGCGCTGAACGACGCCGTCGTGAAGAGCGACGTGAACTGTATAAACCTCACCGTCCTCGCGGACGGGACGGAGATAACAGGCTTCGCCGGGGACGGGGTCATCGTGGCGACGCCTACGGGCTCGACGGCGTATTCGATGTCCGCGGGCGGCCCCATCGTGGAGCCGGAGGCCGAAAACATCATCGTAACGCCCATCTGCGCGCACGTCATGGCGGCGAAGAGCTTTGTGCTTGCCCCGGAGCGGACGGTGACGGTGGAGCCGGAGCGGCTGCACGGCAAGCGGGTCGTCCTCTCGGTGGACGGCTCGGAGGGCCTGCCCCTCTCCCCGGGCGACGAGGTCAGGATACGCAGGTCGGAAAACACGGTGATAATGGCGGATATGGAGGTAAGGAGCTTTTACGACACGGCCATGGGCAAGCTGAGCCGCCCCTGAGCCGCGCAGTCGAGGGCCAATTCAGGCGGGGACGCCGGGGAATAGGAGGAGTTTCAATGAAAACGGCAAGGCAGGGCATCATCCTGGAGATAATCGCATCCAGGGACATCGAGACTCAGAACCAGCTGATGGAAGCGCTCTCGGAGCGCGGGGTCAAGAGCACGCAGGCGACTCTGTCGAGGGACATAAAGGAGCTTCGCCTGGTTAAGGAGCTGTCCACCAGCGGGCGTTACCGCTACGCCCAGCCCGCGCACGACGAGTCCGCGGGCCACAATGAGAAGCTGCGCAAGATATTCAAGGAGGGCGTCGTGTCCTGCGACACGGCGATGAACCTCATCGTGCTCAAGACCCTGCCGGGCCTGGCCTCCGCGGCCAGCTCGGCCATGGACGGGATGGAGATGAGCGCGCTGGTCGGCACCGTCGCCGGGGACGACACGGTGTTCATAGCCATGAAGGACGTGCGGAGCGCCGAGCAGTTCTGTGAGGAGATAAAAAAGCTGTTCTGAGCGGGAAAGAGGCAGGCAGGTCATGCTGAGAGAGCTGCACATAGAGAATATCGCGGTGATAGAGCGCGCGGACATAGAGCCCGGCGCCGGCCTGAACGTCCTGACGGGCGAGACCGGCGCTGGCAAGAGCATCGTCATAGACTCGCTGGAGGCGGTGCTGGGCGCGCGGGCGAGCCGCGAGCTGGTGCGCACGGGCGCGGCGCGCGCGTCTGTGACGGCGGCGTTCACAGCGGATAACGCGGAGGACTGGCTCGAGGAAAACGGCCTGGACGCGGAGGACGGCGTCATCATCCGCCGCCGCGTGAGCCAGGACGGGAAGAGCTCGGCCCAGGTGAACGGGGTCCCGGTGGCGGCGGCGGAGCTGCGCGCTCTGGGCTCCGGGCTCCTGGACATCCACGGCCAGAACGACGGCAGGCAGCTCATGGACGAGACTCGGCACCGCGACTATTTGGACGGCTTTGCGGGCATAGCGGAGCAGCTTTCGCGGCACCGGGAGCTGTATTCGGCCTACAGGGAGACGGCGGCGCAGCTGCGCCGGCTGGACGAGGCCGAATCGGAGCGCGAGCGGCGCGAGCGGGACCTGCGCCAGACGGCGGAGGAGCTGGGCGCGGCGAACATACGCCCCGGTGAGGAGGAGAGCCTTTCCTCGCGGCGGGAGCTTTTGCGCAACGCGGAGAAACTGCGCGAGGCGCTGGACGCGGCGTATGAGGCGCTCTACGGCGGCGAGGGCAGCGCGGCGGAGCAGGCGGGCGAGGCCTCTGCCTGGACGGAGCGCGCGGCGGCGCTGGCCCCGGAGCTGGACGAGGCCCTGGCGGAGATCGAGCAGGCCCGGAGCAACATCGAGGACGCAGCGGAGCGCCTGAGGGACTTCCGGGAGGGGCTGGACTTTTCACCCGGGGAATATGACGCGCTGGAGACCAGACTGAGCCAGCTCCGGAGACTGGAGAAGAAATACGGCCGGGACGAGGCCGGGCTCGCGGAGCTGCTGGAGAGCGCGCAGAGGGGCCTGGAGGAGCTGGATTCCTCGGCCGAGCGGCGTGCGCAGCTCGAAGCGGAGCTTGCAAAAAGGAAAAAAGCGGCGTATAATTCCGCAAAAGAGCTGTCAAAACTGAGAAAGGCGGCGGGGGAAGAGCTGCGCGAGCGGATAGAGCTCGGGCTGCGCGAGCTTTCAATGCCCTCGGTGCGCTTTGAGGCGGAGATAGTCCCAATGCAGGGCGAGCCCGGCTTCGACGAGAGCGGCATGGACGAGGTCCGCTTCCTCATGTCCGCGAACGCGGGCGAGACGCCCGGGCGGATATCGAAGATCGCCTCCGGCGGCGAGCTGGCGCGCATCATGCTGGTGATGAAGGACGTGCTCTCCGAGCGCGACGGGGTCCCGGCGATGGTGTTCGACGAGATAGACGAGGGCGTCTCCGGCATAGCGGCGCAGCGCGTGGCGGAAAAGCTGGCGCGCCTGGCGCGGAAAAAGCAGGTCATCTGCGTGACGCACCTCCCGCAGATCGCGGCGATGGCAGATACGCACTTCCTCATTGAAAAAACAGAGAGAGACGGCAGAACTTATACGAAGGTCACGCCCCTGGAGCGCGAGGGCCGGATAAGGGAGCTCGCGCGCCTGCACGGGGGTGACAACGTGACGGAGACTACGCTCGCGAGCGCGGCAGAGCAGCTCGACGCGGCGTACAAATACAAAGGGGGATTGTGATATGACTCACGGAGAAAAGGCTGCGGAGCTGAAAAAAACTCTCAACTGCGCGCAGAGCGTGGCGGTATCGCTGAGCGACCTGTGCGGTCTGGATGAAAAAACCGCGGCGGTCATAAGCACGGGCTTCGGCGGGGGCCTGCGCTGCGGCGAGGCCTGCGGCGCCTATTGCGGAGCGGTCCTGGCCCTTAGCATGACCCTGGGCGCGGACGGCATGGGCAAGCCGGGCGGCCCCGTGGCCGTGGCGGCAAAGGAGCTCTCAACTCAGTTCAAGGAGAAGTTCGGCGCGATCCGCTGTGAGGACCTGCTGGCCCTCTCCGGCGGGGACCACAGCGTATGTAACGGCTTCTGCGCCTGGTGCGCGGACAAGGCCGCCGAGCTGATAGGCAAGTAAAAACCGAAAAATTAAGGAATAAAGGGGAAAGATCGATGCAGATCTACGAGGAACTCAGGGCGCGCGGGCTTATCGCGCAGGTGACGGACGAGGAAGAGATACGCGAGCTCGTGAACGCGGGCAAGGCGACGTTCTATATCGGCTTCGACGCAACGGCGGACAGCCTGCACATCGGCCACTTCATGGCGCTGAATCTCATGCGCCGGCTCCAGCTGGCGGGCAACAGGCCGATAGCGCTGCTAGGCGGCGGCACGACGATGGTGGGCGACCCCTCCGGCAGGACTGATATGCGCCAGATGCTGACGCAGGAGAAGATCCAGGAGAACGCCGCGAAGTTCAAGGTCCAGATGGCGAAGTTCATAGACTTCTCCGAGGGCAAGGCGCTCATGCTCGACAACGCGGATTGGCTGCTGGGCCTCAACTATATCGAGCTGCTGCGCGACGTGGGCGCGCACTTCTCCGTGAATAACATGCTGAGGGCCGAATGCTATAAGCAGAGGATGGAGAAGGGCCTGAGCTTCCTCGAGTTCAACTATATGATCATGCAGTCCTACGACTTCTACCACATGTTCAAGGAGTATAACTGCGTGATGCAGTGCGGCGGGGACGACCAGTGGTCCAACATCCTGGGCGGCACGGAGCTCATCCGGCGCAAGCTGGGCAAGAACGCCTACGGCATGACGATAACCCTGCTGCTGACTAGCGAGGGCAAGAAGATGGGCAAGACTCAGTCCGGCGCCGTGTGGCTGGACCCGAACAAGACGAGCCCCTTCGAGTTCTACCAGTACTGGCGCAACATAGACGACGCGGACGTCATAAACTGCCTGCGGAAGATGACCTTCCTGCCCCTGGAGCAGATAGACGAGATGTCGAAGTGGAAGGACGCGCAGCTCAACGAGGCCAAGGAGATCCTGGCGACGGAGCTCACCGCCCTCGTCCACGGCGAGGAGGAGGCCCAGAAGGCCAAGGCCGGCGCCCGCGCGATCTTCGGCGGCGGCGGCACGGAGCACATGCCCGAGACTGAGATAACGGCAGAGGACCTCACGGACGGCGCTGCGGACATCCTCACGCTGCTGGTAAAGACCGGCCTGTGCAGCTCGAAGAGCGACGCCAGGCGCAACGTCCAGCAGGGCGGCGTCACCGCGAACGACGAAAAGGTGGACGACATCGCAAAGACCTTCACCGAGGCCGAGCTCAAGTCCGGCGTGGTCCTGCGCCGCGGCAAGAAGAACTTCAACAAGGCCATAATGAAATAAGCGCGGAAGCCGCGCTCATAATGCGATAATGCCATATAGCCGGCGGAGTTTTCAGGCTCCGCCGGCTATACGGGTTTTGTGGGAGAGAAGTCAGATATCCTTTATAAACTTTTCGAGCCTGTCCAGCCCCTCCTTGATGTTCTCCATGGAGGTGGCGTAGGTCCAGCGGACGTAGTTCGGCGTGCCGAAGCCCGCGCAGGGTACGACGGCGACCATGCTCTCCTCAAGGAAGGCGGAGGCGAAATCGCTGTCGCTGGTGATGAGGTGGCCGTGCAGGGTCTTGCCCAGGAGCTCGCTCACGTTCATCATGACGTAGAAGGCGCCCTCGGGCTTTATGCAGCTGACGCCCTTTATGCTGTTCATGCGCTCATAGATATAGTCGCGCCGGGCCTGGAACACCTTGCACATCTCGTCGATGTTCTCCTGCGGCCCCGTCAGCGCCTCGATGGCGGCGTACTGGCTGATGGTCGAGGGCGAACCGGTGGAGTGGCCGACGTAGCTGGACATGGCCTTGGCGAGCGGGAGATTGGAGGCGGAGTAGCCCAGGCGCCAGCCGGTCATGCAGTAGCACTTGGAGACGCCGTTCACGACGATGGTGCGCTCCTTGATATCCTCGCCCAGGGCGGCCACGCTGACGAACTCGCGTCCGTCGAAGAGGAGCTTGTAGTAGATCTCGTCCGCGAGTATGTAGAGGTCATGCCTGACGCAGACGTCTGCGAGGGCCTGCAGCTCCTCGCGGGAGTAGAACATGCCGCCGGGGTTCGAGGGGTTGTTGATGATGACGACCTTGGTCTTTTCCGTGACGGCGGCCTCGAGCTGTTCGGGGGTTATCTTGAAACCCTGCTCGTGGGTGGTGGTCACGATGACGGGGACGCCGCCGAGCATGGGGGCCATCTCGCCGTAGCTGAGCCAGAACGGCGCGGGGATGATGACCTCGTCGCCGATGTCCACGAGCGCGGCGAGGGCCAGGAACACGTTGTGCTTGGCGCCGCTGGCGACGACGATCTGCGTGTAGTCGTAATCGAGGCCGCAGTCGAGCTTAAGCCTCGCGATGGGCATGGCCAACAACGTCAACAGCAGCGGCGGATTCCAGTGGCTCGTTGACACCTTCTTCACCAGCAACGCCGCGGTACAGAGCCTCAGCTACACCGGTTTCCTGATAGTTTGGCTGCTGCTCGTGCTGTTCATCCACATCATCTTTGCCGGCATGGACCCGATGGTCACGCTCTTCACACCCATCGGCATGTCGATAGCGGCGGCGCTCGGCTTCGACGTCTTTACCGTGGGCGTCATCACGATAATGGCGGTCTGCGTGGGCGCGAACTTCATGGCTTTCAACAGCCAGTCCAACCTGCTTTGGTGTGCTACCAACCGATTCACGCCCGGCCAGCAGCTGGGAGCGGCATGTCTCATCAACGTATCAGTGGCGGTTGTGCTTTTGCTGACGCTGCTGTTCTACTGGCCGCTCATCGGCATGGTTTGAGCAATGGACGCATGACTTGCGGGGCAACAAAGAGAGATTAGGCAGGTGAAGCCTGTGAAAAGGATAAAGTTAAAGTCAGCGGCGTCGGTCGCCCTCGGGCCGCTTGTCTACGTTCTGATCCTGGCGGCGCTGCCGCCGGAGACGTTCACCTTCGAGATGCGCTGCGCGATAGGGACGCTGTGCTGGATGGTCTGCTGGTGGCTGCTGCCGCCGGTGGACTACCCGGTGATCGGGCTGCTGCCCATAGCGCTCAACGCGCTCTTCCCCATGATCCCGATGGCGGACATCATCTCGCAGTACGCCTCGGACTCGATCATACTGGTGCTGTCCGGGATGATAATAACGGCGTCCTGGGAGTGTACGGGCCTGAACAAGCGGATCGCCACGGCGTTTTTGAACCTGGTAGGCACGTCGGTGCGGGCGCAGGTCATGTTCTGGTTCCTGCTCTCGACGGCGCTGTCCACCATCTTGCCGAACCTTGTCGTCGCGGCGACCATCTCGCCCATCGCCATGTCCATGCTCAAGTACGTCGGTGAGGGCGATATCGCAAACAGCAAGGCGGGGAGCATGGTGGTCATGTCCGTGGCCTGGGGCGCGGGCCTGGGCGGGATGGCGACACCGATAGGCAGCGCCTCCAACCTGGTCGTCATAGAGTATCTGGAGCAGGTCTCTGGAAGGGAGTATATGTATATCGACTGGGTCGTGCGTTTTGCGCCCATAATGCTGACCCTGCTCGTGACCTGCACGGTCTATGTGTTTCTCATCAGCCCGAAGAACGCCACGCTTGCCGGGTCCAAGGAGTATTTGGCAAAGGTGCGGGCGGACATGGGCAGGATGTCGCGGGACGAGGCGCTGTGTTTCACGGTGTTTCTGGTTGCGGTGGGGCTGGCGTTCACGCGGAGCCTCTATGCCGAGCTGCTGCCCGGCCTGGCGCCGGCGTATTCCTTCGCCGCCTGCGCGATAGTCCTGTTCCTCATCCCGGGCAAGGAGAGCAAGCGGATAGTGAACTGGAAAAAGGTAGAGTCCGAGGTTGACTGGGGCCTGCTCTACATGTTCGGCGGCGCGCTGTCCCTGGGCAATATGCTGACGGGGACGGGAGCCGACGTGGCGATAGGCACGCTCATCAGCAACACGGGCGTGAGCAGTACGCTGGGCCTGGTGTTCATCATTGTGACCTTCACACTGGTGATGTCCGACCTCACCAGCAACGGCGCGACGGCATCTATGTGCCTGCCGATAACCATGGCGATCGCGACCGCGCTGGGGGCCAACGCCACGCCTCTGCTGTACATCACGGCCATCGGCATAAACCTTTCGTTCACGATGCCCACCTCCATCCGGGCGATACCCGTGGGCTACGGACTCAAGCCATCGTTCATGGCCAAGAAGGGGATAGTGCTCTCCGCCATTATCATAGCGGAGATGACGTTCCTGGGCTGGGCGCTGATAGAATTCTGGCCCGCGTTCAGTTTGTAGCACAAAAAAGAAGGCGCCTCATCCGGCTGTACCGGATGAGGCGCTTTTTCCATGCCCGCGCGTTTGGACAAAAAAACCTGAGTCCCGCCCCTTGACAAAGTGAGAATATCGTATATAATCAATATACACAATATACAAGGGTGATCATACTTGGATATCAAAATCAGCAATGCGGGCGGTGTGCCGATATATGAGCAGATCGCCGCGCAGATAAAGGCAAAGGTCATTTCCGGGGAGCTCAGGGAGGGGGACGCCCTTCCCTCGATGCGCCTTTTGGCGAAGGAGCTGCGGATAAGCGTCATCACGACGAAGCGCGCCTACGAGGAATTGGAGCGCGAGGGTTTCATCGTGTCCATGACGGGCAAGGGCAGCTTTGTCGCGGGGAAGGACCTGGAGTTCGTGCGGGAGGAGCACCTGCGTCAGATCGAGGAGCTGATGGGCCGGATAGTCGAGCTGGCCACGGCCTGCGACATCGGCCTCGACGAGCTCACGGAGATGCTCCGACTCAGCTTTGAAGGAGACTGAATATGGAATACGCAATCGAGGTCGAGGGCCTCACAAAACACTACAAGGGTTTCACGCTGGACAATGTGAGCTTCAGGCTGCCCTCGGGCTGCATAATGGGCTTCATAGGCGAAAACGGCGCGGGCAAGAGCACGACGATCCGGCTGCTGCTGGGCCTGGCGCGCGCGGACTCCGGCCGGGTGCGGCTGCTGGGCGAGGACCCGGAGAGCGCCGGGACGGACCTGCGGGAGCATTTGGGCGTGGTCATGGACGACTGCTGCGTCCCGGAGACGCTGTGTCTGCGGGACCTGCGCAGCGTACTCCGCGCGGGCTACCGCAGCTTTGACGAGGCCCGGTTCAAGGCCCTGGCGGAGCGCTTTGAGCTGCCGGAGCGCAAGTCCGTGAAGGACTACTCGCGCGGGATGCGGATGAAGCTCTCGCTCACGGCGGCGCTCTCGCACGACTGCCGCCTGCTCATCCTGGACGAGGCGACGAGCGGGCTGGACCCCGTGGTCCGGGACGAGCTGCTGGACCTCTTTCTTGAGTTCATCCAGGACGAGGGGCACAGCATCTTCGTCTCCTCGCACATACTGAGCGACCTGGAGAAGGTCTGCGACTACATCAGCTTCATCCACGGCGGGCGGCTGATCTTCTCGGAGGAGAAGGACGCGCTGCTGGAAAAGTACGTCGTGGCGAAGCTGAGCGAGGAGGAGCTGCGCGCGCTGGACCCGGCGAAGGTCGCCGGGGTACGGCGCTCGGCCTTCGGCGTGGAGGCGCTTGTGGAGCGCGGCGCGGCGCGCGGCCTGGTCTGCGACCCTGCGGGCATTGAGGACATCATGCTCTATTATCTAAGGGGTGAGGGAAAATGAAGGCGATGATACTCAAGGACCTGCTCTGCCTCAAGCACCAGGCGAAGAGCGTGCTGCAGGTGCTGCTGGTGTGGCTGGTGATAAGCGTGGCCACCTCGAACGCGCAGTTTTTCAGCGCGCTGGGGATATTGTACATCGTGATGCTGCCGATGACGACGCTGAGCTACGACGAGCGCGCGAGCTGGGACAGGCGGGCGCTGACGATGCCTGTGACGCGGGCGCAGGTGGTGCTGAGCCGCTATGTGACCGCGCTGCTGGCGGGGCTTTTCATCTGCGCGGTGGGCGCGGCGGTGATAGGCGTGATGGACGGGCCGGAGCACATGCCGCTGAGCCTGGGCTTTTACCTTTTGGGCGTGTTCATGCTCTCGCTGGGGATGCCGCTGATGCTCTGGCTGGGCGTGGAGAAGGCGCGGATACTCGTGGCGCTGTGCTATCTGGTCCCCTTCTGCCTGCTGCTGCTCTCGGAGAAGCTGGGCCTGGACGTGGTGGGCTTTCTGAGCGGCCTGAGCCGTCCGACGCTGGTGCTGACGGCCGTGATAGACGTGCTGGGCGTGCCTGCGGTGTCCGTGCTCCTGTCCGTGGCGATATATAAAAAGAAGGAGTTTTGAGCCCCGCCTTATCGCTTCGTCGTTATCTCGCCGTGCTCCTTTTCAAAATCCCGGACGCAGTCGCGGATGAGGATGAGCACCTGACTGTTTGCAGAACGGCCCTCGTAATCAGCGACAATATGCAGCTTGTCGAGCATCGTGTCGTCTATCCTGATGGTGAGACTGCGAATTGCCATTGAAATGCCTCCAAAATGAATATAATCTATATTCATTTTATGAGTAACGTGTGCTATAATTCAGGTGATGACGTTGTTATGACGTCAAAATATGTTCGGGAGGCTTGGATATGCCGGATTATGAAAAGCTCTATCATATACTCTTCAACGCGATGACGGATGCGCAGCGCAAGCTCGCGGCCGGGGAGGCAGAGGAGGCCCGCCGCATCCTGATGGAGGCGCAGGAGCTGACGGAAAAGCTCTATATCGAGGCATGAAAAAACCGCCGCCCCTTGCCGGGCGGCGGTGCTTTTTTATCACTCGGGCAGCTTGCAGACGTCTATCCACTCGAGGGCGTTGGAGTATTTCCAGAGCTCGTCCATGTTGAGCTCTATGGCGCTCGCGCCGCTGCCTACCGCGGGGTAGACCGTCTCGAAGCGCTTCAGGCTCTCGTCGAGGTATACGTCCACGCCGTCATTTATGCCGAAGGGGCAGACGCCGCCCACGGGATGTCCGACGAGCTCCAGGACCTCGTCCGCCGTCAGCATCTTGGCCTTGAAGTGGAACTTCTCCTTGAACTTGTGGTTATCTATCCGCGCGTCGCCGGCGGCCAGGATGAGCAGCGCCGAGCCGTCCGGCTTTTTGAAGGACAGGGTCTTGGCTATCCGCGCGCCGTCCACGCCCAGCGCCTTTGCCGCGAGCTCCACCGTCGCGGAAGAGACCGTGAATTCTATCACGCGGTCCTCCATCCCGAACTGCCTGAAATATGCGCGCCCTCTCTCAATGGACATCTCTTTCTTTGCCTCTCTTTCAAATTATTTGCAGAACCATTCCAGCAGGTCCAGCGTCCCCTCGCCCTGCGCCATGGCCAGGCTCTCCGTGAGGAGCACGTCGTCTATGTCGTAATACTGCACGAAGTAGCTGAGCGTCATCGCGTTATACTTGCGGTAGTCGATGACATAGACGTTGTGGTAATTCTGGCTCAGATAGGGCGCGAAGGGGTTGCCGAAGGAGTCTTTTATGACGACGCAGTTGGGGCCGTCCGGAAGGTCGTTGTTGGTGATGGTGACGAGCGGGTGGTCCCCGCCGAGGAAGGTCATATACTTCGAGTAGATGCTGGACTTGGACATGTCCGTCAGCACCGGCCACTCGAAGGCGCTGCCGTTGTCCTTTGTTATCGTCATCGTGATATCGCCGGGCGGGTCGTAGGCGAGCACGTTGTCCTCCCGCAGCTTGGAGCTCTGGGAGCAGTTGCCGTAGAACGAGCCGAGGAAGGGACCCATGTCCAGCTCGGTGAAGTCCTCCAGCGCGGCCGGCTCCATGCCCGCGACCTTGCAGAACTGGACATAGGAGTAGTAGGCCGCGAGCGCCGTCCAGTGGTGGTCGGTGCGGAAATAGAGGTATTCGTCGTTGTGCTCGATGAGCGTGTTGAAAACGTTCACGGCGTTCACGTTCTCGTTCACCTGGGAGAAGATATAGCTTATCGTCTGGCCCTGGTCCGTGCACTTCAAAAGCTCCATGTAGTCCGAGGACACGACCACGCCCACGCTCGTGGGGATGAGGATGTCGTAGAGCTTTGCGCCGTACTGCTCGAGCATGTCGGCGCAGGAGTTCACGAGCTTCACATGCCTGTCCGAGCCGTACTGCGAGAAGCCGTAGTAGGCGAAGGCGGCGTCTCCTATCTGGAGGACGTTGCCGTAGATGACCTCGGTCTCGTCGTCCACCTCCAGGCCTGTCTCTTATACACATCTCCGAGCCCACGAGACTAGCGCTCAT
>ENA-OZHP01000046-OZHP01000046.1-human-gut-metagenome-genome-assembly--contig:-NODE-46-length-48224-cov-7.105898_pt1 | contig 48224 bp, 46 predicted proteins | sample MGYA00244046_ERZ653686 | MGnify/ENA primary metagenome ERZ653686 (study PRJEB26926, sample SAMN06165313) | human gut metagenome | biome: ENVO:00009003; feature: ENVO:2100002; material: ENVO:00002003... | reverse complement strand
GGTGCATCGTCTATACAAAACAACTATACGTCGCTCGACAGGGGCGACATCATCGGGGCCTATACGAACGGCTACACGCTGAGCTTCAACAAAAACGGCGGCTCCGGCGGCACGGACTCCGTGAGCGTGGACACGGGAGAGCCCCTGCCGGACATAGACCTGCCGTACAAGAGCTATGACATCCGCTTTTACAGCAACGACGGCAGCGGGAAGAGCACATATCAGAGCTGCCCCTCGGCCTTCCAGGGCTACTTCACCAGCCCCTCGGGCGGGACGCAGTACTACGGCGCGGACGGCAAGGGGCTCATACCCTTCCCCGGCAGCGCGGACACCACGCTCTATGCGCATTGGACGCCCGGCAGCATCGAACTGCCCGCCGCAACGCGCGAGGGCTACAGCTTTGCGGGCTGGTACACGGCCTCCTCGGGCGGGGCCTATGTCGGCGCAGCCGGGGACAGCTACACGCCGACCGGAAGCACGAACCTCTACGCCCGCTGGACGGAGCTGAGCTACCGCTGGCAGTTCCACCCCGTCACGGCCAGGGGCAACAGCGCGGACAGCGTAGTGCGCGGCATCTGGTCCGGCTTTGTGGGCGGCAGGGAGGTCCTCTGCGCGGCCTGCAACGGCTACCTCTGGGAGCTCGAGCAGCGGGAGGACGGCGACTGGGGCAAGACCGCCTGCGGGGCGATAGACACCTCCTCCGACGTCCATATGTTCGGCTTCGGCGGGAACATGTACCTGCAAAACGGCTCGGAGTACAAGGTCTGGGACGGCTCGGCGCTCTCGGACGTCGCGGGCTACAGGCCGATGGTGGCGGTCTCCGTCCCGCCCGCGGGCGGCGGCACGCCGCTCGAGCAGATAAACAAGCTCTGCGGCCTGAGACGCGCGCGCTTTTCGCCCGACGGGACGCAGAAGGTTTTCGTCCTGCCGGAAAGGGGACTCGCCTCCATCGACTACGTGCGCTCCACCGCCACGGGCGAAGAGCTGACGGGCTGGACCGCGGACACCGCAAGCGGCAAGCTCACCTTCACCACAGCCCCCGCCGAGGGCGTGAACAGCCTCGAGATAGGCTGGACGGTCCCGGAGGACACGGCCGCGGACATCCGCGCCATGCGCTACGCCGAGCTCTATAACGGGGCGCAGGACTCGCGCATCTTCGTCTACGGCGACAGCACGAACCGCGCCTTCCACACGGGCGTGGACTACGACGGAACCCCGCGCGCGGACTATTTCCCGGAGCTGGGCGTCGTACACGTGGGCGACTCCAACACGCCCATAACGGCGATGATCCGCCACTACGACAGGCTGCTCGCCTTCAAGCTGGACAGCGCCTGGAGCATCAGCTACAGCGCGATAACCCTGACGGACGGCTCCGTGACGGCGGGCTTTTACGTCACGCCGGTGAACCGGAGCATAGGCAACTGCGCGCCGGGCCAGGCGGTGCTGGTGGAGAACCGGCCCCGGACCCTCGACGGGCGGAGCATCGTCGAGTGGCGCTCCGCCAGCTCCTCCGGGAACATCACCGGCGACGAGCGCAACGCCGAGCGCATCTCCCAGCGCGTGGACGAGACCATCCGCAGCTTCGACCTCGCCACGGCCCGGACCTTCTACGACAAGTACGCGCACGAATACTACGTCATCGGCGCGGACGGCACGGCGCTGGTCCACGGCATAGAGCCGGACGCCTGGTATGTCTACACGAACCTCGCGGCGACCTGCCTCATAAATTACAAGGACGAGCTCTACTACGGCACCTCGGACGGCCAGCTGCGGCATTTTTCGGACGAATATTTCTCCGACGAGGGCGAGCCCATAGACGCCTACTGGGAGTCCGGCTCCATGCCCTTCGACCGGGAGTTCAAGCGCAAATACTCCGCCATGCTCTGGGTGGGCATAAAGCCCGAGGACCACGGCTACCTCGCCGTCACGGCGGAGACCGACCGCTCGAGCGACTTTGCCGAGCGCAGCTTCTCCACCGGCGACGCCGCGGGCGTCCCCGAGATGAACCGGATAAAGCTCAAGGCGAAGAAATTCACCTATTACAAGCTCAAACTCTCCAACAACACGGCCGACACGACGGCCACGGTGGTCTCCGTGGACCTGCGCGTGCGCGGCGCGGGATATGTGAGGTGACAGATGGCGACAAGGATTAAACAGGGCGACGCCTATGCGATACCCGTCCGCCTGCGGCTGGACGGCGAGCTCATAGACGCGCAGGAGGTGGAGGCGGTGGAGTTCTGCCTGGGCGGCGGGCTGCGTAAGCTCTATCCGGGTGAGGTCCGCTACGAGCCGGAGGACAACAGCTTCCGCCTGCCGCTCAGCCAGGAGGAGACCTTCGCCTTCCCGGCGAACGGCTCCGTGGCGCTGGACGTCCGCGTGAAGTTTGCGGGCGGCGACGTCGTCGGAGTACTGCGTCCGGAGGCGCTGGCGGTCTACGACGCGGAGTCGGAGGTGGTGCTGTGAAGGCGCTGGAGCTGGAGCTCGTCACCCCGGCGCCGCTCGAGGGCGAGCTGGGCGCGGTGAAGCTGGTGCAGGGTCCCCCGGGCGAGGCCGCCACGGTGGAGATAGGCACGGTGACGAAGGGCGACGCCGCCTCCGTCACGAACGTGGGCGACGAGACGCACGCCATATTCGACTTCGTCCTGCCCCGGGGCGGCACCGGCCCGCAAGGCCCCCAGGGCGAGCGCGGCGAGACGGGTCCGCAAGGCCCCCAGGGCGAAAAGGGCGAGCAGGGCGGCACCGGCCCGCAAGGCCCCCAGGGCGAGCGCGGCGAGACCGGCCCCCAGGGGCCGCAGGGCGAAAAGGGCGAGCCGGGCGGCACCGGCCCGCAAGGCCCCCAGGGCGAGCGCGGCGAGACGGGTCCGCAGGGACCGCGGGGCGAGCGCGGCGAGCCGGGCGACGGCTTCAAGATACTGGGCTACTACGCCTCCGTCTCCGAGCTCGAGGCCGCGGTCCCCGCCCCGGCGGTGGGCGACGCCTACGGCATAGGCGAGGCCGCGCCCTACAGCATCTGCATCTGGTCCGGCTCCGCCTGGGTGGACAACGGCAGCATCCAGGGTCCCGCCGGTCCCCAGGGGCCGCAGGGTCCGCAGGGGCCGCAGGGCGAAAAGGGCGAACCGGGCGAGACCGGCCCCCAGGGGCCTCCGGGCGAGCCGGGCCAGACCGGACCGCAGGGTCCGGCGGGGGCGGACGGCAAGAGCGCATATGAATACGCCGTCGAGGCGGGCTACACGGGCGACGAGGCGGCTCTCGCCGCGGCGCTGGCGAACCTGGGCGACATCGACGCCGTCCTCGACGCGATAAACGGGGAGGCGGTCTGATGGGAACGACTGCGGATAAGCTGGCATATCTTGAGAACACGAAGTCCGCCATACGCGAGGCCCTGGCCAAGTACGGCCGGGGGCCGGACGAGGCCGCGCCCTTCCGGGCTTACGCGGGTCTCATAGACGGCATGGGCCGCAGCCTGGCGGACTCAGAAGTGAACTTCTTCGACTACGACGGCAGCCTCGTCGCAGCCTACACGCTGGAGGAGCTGGCGGCGCTCGAGGCTCTGCCCGAGGCGCCGGTCCATGAGGGGCTGGTGTTCCAGGGCTGGAGCCTGAGCCTGGAAGAGCTCAAGGCGGGCGGGCGCCCCGCGGAAGTGGGCGCTGTCTACACGACGGAGGACGGAGTGACAAGGCTCTATCTGAACGCCGGGAACGGAACGCCCACCGAGCTGCACCTGCGCTTCATACAGAGCGCGGCGGACGGACTCAGCGTGGACTGGGGAGACGGCTCCGCGCCGGAGACGTACCCGATGAACGGCGGCGTAGACCTTGCGCACACCTATGCCGCGCCGGGCGACTACGTCATCAGCCTCAGCCCCGCGCCGGACTGCGAGGTCATCCTCGGAGACGGGGAGGAGTTCAACGTCCTGAATGGCAGCGAGTCCTGCTGCGCGCCCTCCTGCGGGCTCTACCGCGTGAATATGGGCGCGGGCATAAAGATCGGGAAAAGCGCCTTTGCGGGGTGCAGCTTTCTCCAGTCCATCAGCATGCCCCTGGGGCTTGCGGAGGTGGGCGAGCGCGCCTTTGTGAACTGCTTCGGCCTGCGCTGCGCCGTCATGCCGCCGGGGCTGACGTCCATCGGCTTCTACGCCTTCGGCCTGTGCTTTTCCCTGCGCCGCGTATCCATCCCGAACTGCAGCATTGACGACTACGCCTTCACGACCTGCTACACCCTGGACCCCATCTATCTGCCCGAGGGACTGACGCGCATAAGCAACCAGTGCTTTGTCTACTGCTGCTGCCTCACGCGGCTCTCCCTGCCCGAGTCCCTGACGGAGATAGGCACTTCGGCCTTCGGCGGGTGCGGCGTCCTGCGGGAGCTGAGGCTCCCGGATTCGGTGCGGCTCGTGGACTACGGCGCGTTCAGCTATTGCAGCTCGCTCTCGCAGCTGGAGCTGGGTTCCGGCCTTGTGCAGCTGGGCAAAGAGGCCTTTTGCAACTGCCCTTCGCTCTATGAGCTCTATATCCCCGCAAGCGTGGAGAGCATCGGCGCCTACGCCTTCGCCGCAACGGGCTCCGGGCTGAGACGGGTGTTCTGCCTTTCGGAGACCCCGCCCGTCCTGGGCGACTACTCCGTCTTTGACGACAGCTCCTTTGATCTGGAGATATTCGTCCCCGCGGCCTCGCTCGAGGCCTACAAGAGCGCGGAGTTCTGGTCTTCCATGGCGCACAAGATCAAGGCCCTCTGAGAGGGCGGAAAGGCAAATGTGATGAAATGATATACAGCGGCAAACTGCTCCGTGCGGAGCTCTTTGACGACCACGCCCCGCCGTATACGGGCGGCGCGCCCGGTGCTATGACGGCAGCACCCGCATAAAGGGCGACGGCCGGACGATCTATAGTTATCTCCTCCTCTGGTTCGAGGAGGAAAAGGAGGTTGTAACTACGCCGGATACGAAGTTCAAAAAGGGCATAGACGTCTCCCAGTGGCAGGGCGACATCGACTGGGCCGCGGTGAAGGCCGCGGGAGTGGAGTTCGCGATGCTGCGGGCGGGCTACGGCCAGGGCAACGTTGACCCGAAGTTCGGGCGCAACGCCTCCGAGTGCGAGCGCCTGGGCATCCCCTTCGGGATATACTGGTTCTCCTACGCCTACACGCCGGAGATGGCGGCGAAGGAGGCGCTTTACGCCCTGGAGGCCGTGCGGCCCTACAAGATGGACTATCCCCTCGCCTTCGACTACGAGGGCGACAGCCAGACCACGGCGAAGAAAAACGGCGTCACCGTGACGAAGGCGCTGGTGAGTTCCCTGGCGCGGGCCTTCTGCGGCGCCGTGCAGAAGGCGGGCTACTACGCGATGGTGTATACGAACCCGGACTATCTCTCGCGCTGGTACGACACGGCCATCCCGAAGGAGTACGACATCTGGCTGGCCCAGTGGCCGGCCACGCCGGACCTTGCGGCAAAGCCCGCGCAGGCGGGCGGGATCTGGCAGTACACGAGCTCGGGCTCGGTCTCCGGGATCTCGGGCCGCGTGGACATGGATGCGGCATATCTGGACTACCCGGCTCTCATCGCGGCCTCGGGCCTGAACAGGCCCGGCGGCCAGGTGGTCCCCGGGCCGGAGCCGGCGAAGAGCGAAAACGAGCTGGCCCGGGACTGGGTCATGGCGGCGGACATCTCGGACGGGGAAAACCCGGACGCTCCCGCCACGCGCCAGCAGGTCTGGACCATGCTCTACAGACTGACGGGAGGTAAATGACGCATGATAAACTGGAAGGTCAGGCTCAAAAACAAGGTGTTCTGGCTCTCGCTCATACCGGCGCTGCTGCTGCTTGCGCAGGTGGCGGCGGGTCTCTTCGGCTTCACGCTGGAGCTGGAGGGCCTGCAGGCGAAGCTGCTGGAGCTCGTGAACGCGCTCTTCGCGCTTTTGACGATCCTGGGCGTGGTGGCGGACCCGACGACAGCGGGAGTGGGCGACAGCCGCCTGGCGCTCAGCTACGAGGAGCCCAAAAAGAACTGAGAAAGGCCCCGCCCGTCCCGTACCATCGGGACGGGCGGGAGGGAAAGGAGCGTACATATGACGACAGTCGAGAGCGTGTTCGCAGCGGCGATGGGGCTCATGGACGAGCTGGACCCCCAGGGCGGGGCGCAGAGCGCGGACACGAAGGACTATGAGCGGCGCGCGCCGGCGATCCTGAACGCGCTGTGCGCCGAGCTGCGGACCCTGACGGGCGAGGGGAGCGACTGGCTCCCGGCCTCCGGGACGGAGGACCTCCTGCCCGTGGAGGAGAACTACGGCCTTTCGGCCCTGCCCTACGGACTGGCGGCGAACCTGCTGGTGGACGAGAACCCGGCGGCGGCGAGCTTCTACCAGCAGCGCTACGAGGAACTGCGCGCGGTGTACCTGGCGAGGCGGCGCGCGGACCTGGAGGACATCGAGCTGCTCTACGGCGGAGTGGAGCAGGGGAACTTTGCGAGGTGGTGAGCGGTGAGCGATTGGGCGGCGCTCGGCGTCATAGCGGCGCTGGCGGGCGTGGCGATAAGCCTGGTGACGCCGATCATAAAGCTGAACACCATCATCACCAAGCTGGGCGCGACGGTGGAGTCCCTGACGGGCAAGCTCGAGACGCTGACGGGGGACAACAGCCGCAGTCACGCGCGCCTGCACGGGCGGATAGACGGCCTGGAGGAGGCGGTGGACAGGCACGAGGTCCGGCTCGCGCTCCTGGAGCGCCGGGGCGATAGTGCTTGAACTTTTTGAACAAGGTGTTTATAATCAGGGGCAGGGGGATACCCGCCCCTGATTTTTTGTAGAGGACGGTGGGTAGCGGATGGATAAGCCGAGCCTGAGAGAAAAGGTGGACAGCTGCAAGCTGAAGCCGGTGAACAAGCTGAAGTTCCGGGTCATGGTGGGCGTGGCGAACACGCTGTTCAAAAAGAAGCTGGGCGTCAGCTTCCACTATGCGGACGATATAAAACCCTACAGGGGCAAGCCCTACATAGTCGTTTCAAACCACGCCTCGCGCGAGGACTATGTGTTCACGGCCCCGGCCTTCTGGCCGGACACCTTCAACTTCGTCGTGGGCTACAACGAGTTTTTCCGCAGCCACCTGCACGGCGTGCTGACGCAGATGCAGACCGTGCCGAAGAAGAACTTCACAAAGCAGCCGCACTCCATCCGCCAGATCCTGCGGATAATCCGGGAGGGCGGGCGCATCATCCTCCTGCCGGAGGGGATGAGCAGCATCTCCGGGGCGAACCAGCCCTGCGCCGTGGGCAGCGGGCATCTGCTCAAGAGCCTCAAGGTCCCCGTCCTGTATACAAAGATCTCGGGCGGCTACCTCACCGCGCCGAAGTTCGACCTGGAGGACAGGCCCGGCCGCGTGGAGGTGGAGGTGGGCGTCCTCTTCACGAAGGAGCGCCTGGCCGAGCTCTCCGCCGAGGAGATACAGGCCGAGCTCGACGAGAAACTCTACCACGACGACTACGAGTGGAACAAGACCGCCCGCGTCAAATACGCCGGCAAGGGCCGGATGGCCCGGAACCTCCACCAGCTGCTCTACTGGTGCCCGAAATGCGGCAGGGACCTGGTCATGGCCAGCGAGGGGGACCGCATCTTCTGCAAGAACTGCGGCAACGCCGCGAGCCTCAACGAATACTATGACCTCACGCCCGAGAACGCGGACTGCGTCATCCCGGAGACGCCGCGCGTCTGGTTCGACATGCAGCGCGCGCACATCCGCCGCCTGGCCGCGGAGCCGGGCTTCGAGCTGCGCGAGCGCGTGAAGCTGGGTATGCTCCCGGAGGACAGGCTCCTGAAAGACCAGGCCACCTCCGAGATAGTGGGCGAGGGCGAGCTCAAGGTGAACGCGGCGGGCCTCAGCTACGAGGGGACGCGCAGCGGCGAGCCCTGGAGCTTTTTCGTGCCGATCAAGCAGCTGCCGACCTACGGCATGTGTACGGACGTCTCGCGTTTTTACACCTTTGTGGAGGGCGAGTTCTGCGAGTTCTACCCGGAGCGGGAGTCCGCGGAGCTCTGGATGCAGGCGACGGAGGAGCTGCACCGCCTGAACGGCGGCGCCTGGCAGGACTTCCCCTGGAAAAGAGACTGAAAAAACAGTTCCGCCCCGGCGAAAACCGGGGCGGTTTAATATAGCTTTAATGCCGGGGTGCGAGAATAGAACGGGGGGCGATGAAATGAGGATACTCGTGGTAGAGGACGAACGCGACCTCAACCGTATAATCTGCAAGCGGCTCGCGGCGGCGGGCTATTCGACGGACGCCTGCTACGACGGCCGGGAGGCCCTGGACTACCTGGAGGCCGCCGTTTACGACGCGGCGGTGTTCGACGTGATGATGCCGCGGATGGACGGCTTTGAGGCGGTGCGCCGCCTGCGCGAGCGCGGCGACGCGACTCCCGTGCTCTTCCTGACGGCGCGGGACGCCGTGGGCGACAGGGTCGCGGGTCTGGACCTGGGCGCGAACGACTACCTGGTCAAGCCCTTTTCCTTCGACGAGCTGCTGGCGCGCATCCGCGTCATGACCCGCAAGGCGACCGGCAGCGCGACGAACGTCTTTACCTGCGGGGACCTCTCCCTGGACTCTTCCGGCCACCGCGTCACGCGGGCGGGGAAGAACATAGAGCTCTCCGCCAAGGAGTTCGCCGTTTTGGAGTTCATGATCCGCAACAAGGGCAGCGTCCTCTCGCGCGAGGCGATAGAGAACAACGTCTGGAGCTACGACTGGGAGGGCGGCACGAACGTCGTGGACGTCTATATGAGCTACCTCCGGCGCAAGCTGGACGCGGACTTTGAGAAAAAGCTCATCCACACCGTGCGCGGCGTGGGCTGGGTGCTGAGGGACGAGGCATGAGATTCATAACGATAAAGACCCGCGTCACCATCTACTTCACGCTGATGATGGTCCTGGTGGTGGCGCTGGTGCTCATCTTCATGCTCATCGTGGGCAACCGCGTCCTGACGAACAACGCCGAGACCACGCTGCTCGACGTCGTGCACGACAACATAGACGACGTGGAGTACAAAAACGGCTACCTCGACCTGGACGAGCTGAGCCTCTACCGGCACAACGTCTATATCCTCGTCTACGACGAGGCGAAGGAGCTCATAGGCGGCGCGGGCCTGCGCCACTTCGAGGGTGACGGGGAATTCCTGAACGGGCAGACGCGCGACGTCGTCATAGACAGGGAGAAATACCTGGTCTACGACCTCTACGTCCAGAACCCGGGCGGGAACGTCTGGCTGCGGGGGATAACGTCCACGGACAACTCCTTTTCCGCGGTTCGGGTGATCGTCATACTCTCCCTGGTGCTGTTCCCGGTGCTGGTGCTGCTGACGGCGGTGGTGGGCTGGCTCATCGCGCGGCGGGCCTTTCTTCCGGTGCGGCAGATAACGGACACCGTGGACGCCATCTCGGACGGCTCGGACCTGACGGCGCGCATCGGCCTAAAGCGCGGCAGGGACGAGATACACCGCCTCGCCGCGACCTTCGACCGGATGTTCGACAGGCTGGAGCACTCCTTCAACGCGGAAAAGCGCTTCGCCTCGGACGCCTCGCACGAATTGCGGACGCCCATCGCCGTCATCATAGCGGAGTGCGAATACGCGCGGCAGAACGCCAAGACCGTGGAGGACTACGAGGAGTCCATGGAGGTCGTGGAGCGGCAGTCGCGGAAGATGTCCGCGCTCATAAACCAGCTGCTCAACATCACGCGGATGGACCAGGGTACGCAGCGGCTGAGCTTCGAGCGGGCGAACTACTCGGAGCTGTGCGAGATAGTCTGCGACGAGGCCGCCGTGGCCTCCGGCCGGGACGTACAGCTCGAAAAGGACATAGAGCCCGGCGTCTACGCGAATATGGACGTGGGTCTCATGGCGCGGCTGGTGCAGAACCTGGTGGAGAACGCCTTCAAGTATACGGCGGAGGGCGGAAAGGTCCGCGTGAGCCTGCACGCCCAGTCCGGGCGGCTGCGGCTGGAGGTCCGCGACACGGGCATCGGCATAGACAAAAAGGACCTGCCCCACATCTGGGAGCGCTTCTGGCAGGCGGACAGCTCCCGCGGCGTGGACCGCGGCTCCGGCCTGGGCCTCTCGATGGTGAAGCAGATAGCCGAGGCCCACGGCGGCAGGCTGGAGGTCGAGAGCCGCCCCGGCGAGGGCAGCTGCTTCAGCTACACGATGGAGTGCAGTAACTAAAAATTCTTTTGTTATTATAGTTCCTTTTGTGTTGACAAAGCCGCGGGATGGTCATATAATATGGACATGACAGCGGAGGAAAGCGAGGTTTGCGTCATGTCCAGCCCGATATGTATAATAGGAGACTCGATAACCGGAGGAGTCGTATATCTCTCGGACAGCGCGAGGTATACGCACTGGAAGGATTCGTTTGTGAACCTGCTGGGGAGCAGCCTGGACTCGGAGCTCAAGAACCACTCGAAGTTCGGCTGCACCTCGGGCGCGGCCCTGAAGCGCCTGGAGCGCTACGCGAAGGACATCTCCGCCTGCCCGACGACGCTGGTCATGCTCGGCGGGAACGACTCGGACTTCAACTGGCCGGCGGTGGCGGCGGAGCCGGAGGCCCCGCACGACTGCAACACGCCGATGGAAAAGTTCGCGGAGTATTATAACCGCGTGCTGGACGGGATAATCGCGCTGGGCAGCAAGCCCGTCGTGATAAACCTCATCCCGGTCTACGGCAAGCGCTATTTCGACTGGTTCTCCCGCAAGCTGGACCCGAAGGCCCTGATGCGTTTTTTGGGCTCAACGGAGAGCATCGAGCACTGGAACGAGATGTATAACCTCGCCGTCATGCGCATCGCCGCGCGCCGCGGCGTGCCGATGCTGGACGTGCGCAGTGCGTTCCTGCTCAAGCGCAATTTCGAGGGCCTCTTCAGCGAGGACGGCATCCACCCCAGCCCCGAGGGCCACCGGAAGATGTTTGAATACGTCCTCCCCCAGGCAAAGCCCCTGCTGACGTAAGAGAAGAATTGAAGTTTTCGCCCGCCTTTTACAAAAGGCGGGCGAGCTTTTTGCTCCTATGAGCACGATAATAGGGGGGGACCCCCGGCGAGGGTCCCCCCCTTGCCCCCCTCCTGCGCTTTTGTGAGGATAGGGGCATTCCGCGCTCTGCGGAGCGCGGCCAGAGGCGCCGCCTCTGGACTCCGCCGCCTTTTGTAAAAGGCGGGCGAAAACTTTTGTGCTTTTGACGCGATTATTGGAACCAGCCCCAGGCGTGCCAGTACTCCAGGGCGCCGGCGGTGAGCGCGGAGACCGTCATCGCCGAGGCGGCAGAGCCCCACCAGCCCCGAGGCCAGCGCCGCGCCGCGAGCTCGCGCTCGAGCTTATCCATGAATTCATCCCTTGTCATTTCTCTTCGCCTCCAAGATCTGCTGCACAGCAGCCGCAAATTCCAGATACTCCGCCCGGTCGCGCGCATAGCTCTCCGCGCCCAGGCCGGTCAGCTTGTAGTACTTCCGCGGCGGGCCGCCGCTCTCCTCCTGCAAGTACGTCGTCACAAGCCCCTCCGCCTTCAGCTTCCGCAGGATCGGATACACCGTCCCGTCCGCTATCTCTATGCTGCGCGAGAGCTGCTCCGAGACCTCGTAGCCGTAGCGGTCCCGCTCCGACAAAAGCGCCAGCACGCACAGCTCCAAAACGCCCTTTTTATATTGTGAGTTCAAGCCCAGGCCTCCCTCCGTTCTCTTCACTAGTGAATAATAAACAGTAGTGAAGCATTTGTCAAGGGCTTTTGCAGATTTTTCTGCCCAGGGCCTCGCTTGACAGGGGGACCGGGGGCGGGCTATAGTGAAAGAAGCAAAACAGGAGGTGCCTTATGGGACTTAATTTCGACCCTCTCTCCGCGCGCTTTGCCTCGGCGCGGAGGGTGATATACGGAAGGCGCGGCATGGTCTGCGCCTCTCAGCCGCTGGCGGCCCAGGCGGGGCTGGACATACTCCGCCGCGGCGGCAACGCGATAGACGCGGCGATAGCGGCGGCGGCCTGCCTGACGGTGCTGGAGCCGACCTCGAACGGCCTGGGCGGGGACGCCTTTGCGCTGATCTGGTCCGGCGGGCGGCTGCACGGGCTGAACTCCTCGGGACCCGCGCCACGGCTGGCGGACCCGGACTTCCTGCGCGAGCGCTTCGGGCGGATACCGGAGCGCGGCTGGTACGCCGTGGACGTGCCGGGCATCCCGGCGGCCTGGGCGGAGGCCTCGCGGCGCTTCGGGCGGCTCTCGCTGGCGGAGGCGCTCTCCCCGGCCATCGCCTATGCGGAGGAGGGCTATCCGCTCTCGCCCGTGACCTCGCGGCTCTGGGCGCAGGCCTTCTCCCTCTACTCGCGGGAGGAGGAGCGTGAGCTCTTCGCGCCCTGGTTCGAGACCTTTGCGCCGAAGGGGCGCGCGCCCCTGGCGGGCGAGCTGGTGTATCTGCCGGACCACGCCGCGAGCCTGCGCGAGCTCGCCCGGACGGACTGCGAGAGCTTCTACCGCGGCGAGCTGGCCGCGAGGATAGACGAGCACTCGCGCAAAACGGGCGGCTGGCTGCGCGCGGAGGACCTGGCGGCCTTCCGGCCCGAGTGGGTGGAGCCGCTGTCGGTGGAGTACCGGGGCTACACGGTCCACGAGCTGCCGCCGAACGGCCACGGGCTGGCGGCGCTTTTGGCGCTGGGCATCCTCTCCGGGCTGGAGCTGGGTCCGCGCTCCGCGGAGGGCTGCCATTTGCAGATAGAGGCGATGAAGCTCGGCTTTGCGGACGCGCTGCGCTACGTGGCGGAGCCGCGCTGCATGGAGCTCGCCCCGGCCGAGCTGCTGGACGGGGCCTACCTAGCCGCGCGCCGGGGCCTCATCTGCGAGACGGCGCTCGAGCCCGAGCCCGGCGACCCGCGCTCCGGCGGCACGGTGTATCTCTGCGCCGCGGACGGGGAGGGGAACATGGTCAGCTGGATACAGTCCAACTACATGGGCTTCGGCTCCGGCGTCGTCGTACCGGGGACGGGCGTCGCCCTGCACGACAGGGGCTGCAATTTCAGCCTGGACCCGGCCTCGCCCAACTGCATGGCGCCGGGCAAGCGGCCGTACCACACGATAATCCCCGGCTTTTTGACGAAGGGGGGCAGGCCCGTCGGCCCCTTCGGCGTGATGGGGGCCTTCATGCAGCCGCAGGGGCATGTGCAGGTCGTCTCGAACACGCTGGACTTCCTCATGAACCCGCAGGAGGCGCTGGACGCGCCGCGCTGGCAGTGGACGGGCGGCAGGCGGATAGAGCTGGAGCCGGCCTTCCCCTCCGACTTTGCGGCGGAGCTGCGCCGCCGCGGGCATGAGGTGACGGTCGGGGACCCGATAAACTTCGGCCGCGGCCAGATCATCTGGCGGGACGAACAGGGCGTCCTCTGCGGCGGGACGGAGCCGCGCGCGGACGGCTGCGTCGCCGCCTGGTGATATCCGGAAGCAGCCGCCGTCCATCGTTTTTATCCACAGCCAGCCGCCGTACAGCTTGCACAAAAACCGTCAAAATCAACGATTCAGCCGTCTTGAACGTCCTAAACGTTACAGACATTTTGTGCATTTCTTTAGAAAAAATCTAAAAATTTTGTTCATTTTTTGTACTTTTTATTTGCTTTATCCGGCGACTTGGTTTAGAATATTCACGGGCCGTTCATTCGGCCCGTTCAGTACATATTCTTAGGAGTGATGGACGTATGGAAAACTACTTCTGGGTCGGCATTGTCGGAGCGGTGATAGCGCTGCTCTTTGCCTACAGCCAGGCCAGAAAGGTGAAGCAATATTCCGAAGGCACGCCGCTCATGCAGAAGATAGCGGCGGCCATACGCAAGGGCGCGAACGCATACCTCAAGCGCCAATATAAGACCGTCGGCCTCATCTTTGCGATCATCGCGGTGGTGCTCGCGGTGCTGGCCTTTGTTCCCTGGATAAACGGGCAGGGCCTTGTTTCGAAGTTCGTACCCTTCGCCTTTGTGACGGGCGGGTTCTACTCCTGCCTTGCGGGCTTCATCGGCATGAGGATAGCGACGTCCTCCAACGCCCGCACGGCCAACGCCGCCAGCGAGAGCCTCAACCGCGGCCTGCGCGTGGCGATCTCCTCCGGCTCGGTCATGGGCTTCACGGTCGTGGGCCTGGGCATCCTGGACGTCTCCGTCTGGTTCCTGATCCTCAAGTACGGCTTCGGCTGCGACTCGACGACGATCGCCAACACGATGGTCATGTTCGGCATGGGCGCATCCTGCGCGGCGCTGTTCGCGCGCGTGGGCGGCGGCATCTTCACCAAGGCGGCGGACGTCGGCGCGGACCTCGTCGGCAAGGTCGAGGCCGGCATCCCCGAGGACGACCCGCGCAACCCCGCCACCATCGCGGACAACGTGGGCGACAACGTCGGCGACGTCGCGGGCATGGGCGCGGACCTCTACGAGAGCTACGTCGGCTCCATCCTCGCCACCTTTGCCATAGGCGCCTCCGCGGGCTACGGCTGGAACGGAATGTTCCTGCCCCTGGCGATAGCGGTCGTGGGCGTCGTCTGCTCGCTCATCGGCTCCTTCATGATCCGCACGGGCGAGACGGCCACCCAGCGCGAGCTGCTCAAGTCCATGCGCACCGGCACCTACTTCGCCGCGGCGCTCTGCGCGGTCCTCTGCATCCCGCTGACCTGGTACGTCATGAAGGACGTCGAAGGCGCGAGCTGGATCGGCATACTCATCTCCATCTTCTGCGGCCTGGCCGCGGGCTGCGCCATCGGCTACGTCACCGAGTACTACACCTCCGACACCTATAAGCCCACGCAGCAGCTCTCCGACGCAACGGAGACCGGCGCCGCCACGACGATAATCGGCGGCATCTCGCTCGGCATGAAGAGCACCGCCGCGCCCATCCTGATCGTCGGCGTCGCGGTCATCGTGAGCTTCATCGCCTCGGGCGGCTCGCTCGTGACGAACTCCGAGGGCTATTCGCTCTCCTTCAACAACGGCCTTTACGGCATCGGCATAGCGGCGATCGGCATGCTCGCCACCCTGGGCATCACCCTGGCGACGGACGCCTACGGCCCCGTCGCGGACAACGCGGGCGGCATCGCGGAGATGTCCGGCCTGGGCGAAGAGGTCCGCGAGCGCACGGACGCGCTGGACTCCCTCGGCAACACCACCGCCGCCACCGGCAAGGGCTTTGCCATCGGCTCCGCCGCGCTCACCGCGCTGGCGCTGCTCGTTTCCTACGTCGAGGTCGCGGAGAGCGCGATGAACGGCGCCCAGATAGACCTCTCCGTCACGAACCCGGCGGTCCTCGTGGGACTCTTCGTCGGCGCGATGCTGGTGTTCGTGTTCGGCGCGCTCACCATGAGCGCCGTGCAGAAGGCCGCCCAGCACATCGTCATCGAGGTCCGCCGCCAGTTCCGCGAGATAGCGGGCATCATGGAGGGCGAGGCAGAGCCCGACTACGAGAGCTGCGTTGACCTCTGCACCTCCGGCGCGCTGCGTGCGATGGTACTGCCCGCGCTGCTGGCGGTCGTCGTCCCCATCATCACGGGCCTCATCCTCGGCGTGGAGGGCGTTGTGGGCCTGCTGGCCGGAACGACGGTCTGCGGCTTCGGCATGGCGGTGTTCATGTCGAACTCCGGCGGCGCCTGGGACAACGCCAAGAAGTACATAGAGGCCGGCCACCACGGCGGCAAGGGCAGCGAGTGCCACAAGGCCGGCGTCATAGGCGACACCGTGGGCGACCCCTTCAAGGACACCTCCGGCCCGAGCCTGAACATCCTCATAAAGCTCTGCTCCACCGTTTCCATCGTCTTTTCCGCGGTCATCGCGAACGTGCATCTCTTCTGACGAAATACGAAGGCCCCCGGCGAACTTCGCCGGGGGCTTTTTTTGTGCGCGCCGGGCTTGACAAATACCCCAGGGGGGTATATAATCGCCGCAGATAAAGGGAAGCGCATGGGAGGTGCGGCGGATGAAATGCGAAACTTACCTCATCGAGGGGATGCACTGCGCGGCCTGCTCCGCGGCGGTGGAGCGCGTCACGCGGAAGCTGGAGGGCGTCCAGCGCAGCGACGTGAACCTCACGATGAACCGGATGGAGATAGAATACGACGAGTCAAAGGTCACGCCCGAGCAGATAATCGGCAAGATCGAGAAGGCGGGCTTCGGCGCGCGGCAGATGAACGCGCAGAAGCGGGACAAAACGCGAGAGGAGGAGGCAGAGGCGGAGGCCCGGGCCTTCCGGCGCGAGCGGAACGGGATAATCGCGGCGCTCTGCCTGGCGGCGCTGCTGATGTACGTCTCGATGGGCGCGATGTTCGGCGCGCCGCTGCCGGGCATCCTGGATATGCACAGCCACGCGGTGAACTTTGCGCTGGTGCAGCTCATCCTGACGGTGGTCATCATGTACATCGGGCGGAGGTTTTATATAAGCGGCTTCAAGGCGCTGGTCCACCTCGCGCCGAACATGGACTCGCTCGTGGCGATAGGCAGCGCGGCCTCGTTCATCTACAGCCTCGTGACGATGTTCCTGCTGACGGACCGGCCCGAGCTCGTCCACGAGGGGCTGTACTTCGAGTCCGCGGCGGTGGTGGTGACGCTGGTCTCGCTGGGAAAGCACATGGAAGCCTCGAGCAAGCACAAGACGACGGGGGCCATCAGGAAGCTCATGGAGCTGACGCCGGACACGGCCCTGCTTAAGGGCGAGGGCGGCAGCCTGACGGAGGTCCCGACGGAGATCCTGCGCCCCGGCGACGTGGTGCTGGTGCGCCCGGGCGAGCGCGTGCCTCTGGACGGCGAGGTGCTGGAGGGCTCCGGCGGCGTGGACGAGTCCATGCTCACGGGCGAGAGCCTGCCCGTGGAGAAGGCCCCGGGCAGCGAGGTGACGGGCGGCAGCATCAGCGTGAACGGCTCGCTGACGGTCCGGATAACGCGGGTGGGGGAGGACACGACCCTCGCCAAGATAATCAAGGTCGTGGAGGACGCCCAGGGCAAAAAGGCGCCTATCTCCAAGACGGCGGACAGGGTCGCGGGCGTGTTCGTGCCGGTGGTGATGGGCATAGCGCTGCTGGCGGCGGCCGTGTGGCTCCTCGCGGGGCAGGAGTTTTCCTTTGCGCTGCGGGTGTTCACGAGCGTGCTGGTCATCGCCTGCCCCTGCGCCATGGGGCTTGCAACGCCGACGGCCATCGTGGTCGGCACGGGCCTGGGCGCGCAGCACGGCATCCTCATAAAAAGCGGCGAGGCGCTGGAGACGCTCCACAGCGTGGACACCGCCGTGCTGGACAAGACCGGCACGGTGACGGAGGGCCGCCCCGCCGTGACGGAGCTGGAGACTTCGGACGAGGCGGAGCTGCTTTCGGTCGCGGCGGCGGTGGAGTCGGCCTCGGCCCACCCGCTGGCGGAGGCCGTGAACGAGGCCGCGCGGGCGCGCGGGCTCGAGGGGCGCTACGAGGTCCGGAGCTTTGAGAATCTCTCGGGCCGGGGCCTGCGGGCGGAGCTCTCGGACGGGGCGCTGGTGCTGATAGGCAGCCGGCGGCTGATGGACGAGAGCGGCGTGGACGCCTCGGCGCTGGACGCGCGGGCGCAGGCGCTGGCCTCGGAGGGCAAAACGCTCATGTACGTCGCGCGCGGGGGCGCGCTGCTGGGGCTCATCGCAGTGGCGGACCCGGTGCGGGAGACGAGCGCCGCGGCGATAGCGCGGCTGCACGAAATGGGCCTGCGGGTCGTCCTGCTGACGGGCGACAACCGCGCCGCGGCGGAGCACATCGGCGCGCAGGTGGGCGCGGACGAGGTGATAGCCGAGGTCCTGCCGGAGGACAAGGCGGGCGTCGTGAAGTCCATCCAGGGGCGCGGCGGCCGCGTGGTGATGGTGGGCGACGGGATAAACGACGCGCCCGCGCTGACTCAGGCGGACATCGGCTGCGCGGTGGGTACGGGCAGCGACATCGCGATAGAGTCGGCGGACGTGGTGCTCATGCGCGACGACCTGGGCGACGTGCCGCGGGCGGTGGAGCTGAGCCGCCTGACGATAAGGAATATCAAGGAAAATCTGTTCTGGGCGTTCTGCTACAACACGATAGGCATACCGATAGCGGCGGGCGTGCTCTACCCGGTTACGGGGCTGCTGCTGAGCCCGATGCTGGGGGCCTTGGCGATGAGCCTGTCCTCGGTGTGCGTGGTGACGAACGCGCTGAGGCTGAGGGGGAAGAAGCTGTGAGCGAGTGCTGCCATACGGAGAAGAAGAAACACCGGAGCGAGGAGGAATACCGGAGCCTCATAAACCGCCTGAGCCGGATAGAGGGCCAGGTGCGCGGAGTGAAGCGCCAGGTGGAGGAGGAGGCCTACTGCGTGGACATACTGATGCAGGTCTCGGCCATCCAGGCGGCGCTGAACGCCTTTTCCCGCCAGCTGCTGGGCAGCCACATCAAGACCTGCGTCGCGGACGGCATCCGCCAGGGCGACGACGAGGTCGTGGACGAGCTGGTGAACATGCTGCAAAAACTATTGAAATAGGAGGAAAACCGAAATGACCACACTGAAAGTACCGGATATGCACTGCGAAAAATGCGTCGCGCGGATAACGAAGGCGCTGACGGAGGCGGAGCTGAAGTTCGAGGTGAGCCTCGCGGAAAAGACGGTAAAGGTCGAGGGCGGCCCCGCCGAGGCCGAAAAGGCCCGCGCCGAGCTCGACGACATCGGCTTCACCGCGGAGTAAAAAAGAGAAAAGCGCGCAGCGGGAGCTGCGCGCCATTTTTATTGTCCGCCTGCGGGGCGGTTTTTTTCGACGAGGCGCTGCATCCGGTCCCAAAGGGGCTCGAGGCAGTCGAGCGCGCCGCGGTAGAGCGCATATTTTTCGGCGTAGATCTCCGCGAGCTCCGGCCTGGGCTCATACCGGGCGGAGCCGGGCCGCATGGCCCCTGCGGCATCTGCCAGACTGGGATACTCCCCGGCGGCGACGGCGGCGGACATGGCCGCGCCCAGCGCGCCGGGCTCCCCGGCGGCTGCGGCCTCCACAGGCAGGCCCATGGCGTCCGCGAACATCTGCGACCAGACCGGACTGCGCGCCGCGCCGCCAGTGAGGCGCAGGAGCGCGGGCGGCTCGGCCATGCCGCGGAGCAGGCGGTCGATGTGCGTCCTGTGCGAGAACACCACGCCCTCATAGAGACTGCGCAGGAGGTGTTCGCGCCCGTGCGCCGCGCTCAGGCCCAGGAAGGAGCCGCGGGCGTTCGGGTGCGCGTTGCTGCCCAGGACAAAGGGCAGGAACACGGGGACGAACTCCTCGGGCGGGACGCTCTCGACCCAGGCGTTCATCGCTTCGTAGGGGCTGGAGCCGGAGCCGGCGCAGCCCTCCGCGAACTCGGGCATGAGCCTGCGCAGGAACCACTCGGCGTTCCCGGCGGAGGTGGGGCTGGACTCCTCGATGAGGTAGAAGCCGGGGATGCAGTAGAGGCTGTTCATGGCGGCGCTGCCGTCCGTGACGGGCTCGCGGCTGAGGTATTCGTTGATGGACCAGGTCCCGGCGACGGCGCAGAGCTCGCCCTCGCCCCGGAGCCCGGCGGCCAGGGCGCAGGCGTCGATATCGAACATCCCGCCGGAGACCGGCGTGCCGGGCAGGAGCCCGCAGAGCCGGGCGGCCCCGGCGCTGAGTCTGCCGCAGAGCTCCCCCGAGTCAGCGAGGGGCGGGAGCGCGCCGCGTATTTCGCCCAGGCCGAAGAGCTCCAGGAGCTCCGGCTCGTAGCGGCGCGAGCACAGGTCCAGAAGCCCGGAGCCGGAGGCATCCGTGAGCTCGGCTGCGGCCTCGCCCGTAAAGCGGAAGCGGAGGTAGTCCTTGCAGGAAAAGACCCAGCGTATTTCCGCAAAGCTCTGCGGCTCATTGTCGCGCAGCCAGGCGAGCAGCGCGGCTGGGTGGCAGGGGAGCATATCCTGGAGCGTCCTGCGCCGGGCGAGCTCGAGCCTGCCCTCCGCGCGCCAGAGCTCGGGGTATCTGTAAGCCCGGCTGTCCGCGGAGACTATGCCCGGGCGCGCGGGGCGCCCGTCCCGGCCCCAGAGGTAGAGGCCCTTGCCGTGGCCGCAGATGCCGAGCGCGGCGACCTCCTCGGGCCGGACGCCGGACTTTTCCACCACGCGGCGGATGACCTCGCAGGCGCTCTGCCAGAGCTCCTCCATATCCCGCTCGGCGTGGCCGGGCCGGGACGAGAGCACGGCGCCCGGCACGGAGGCGGAGCAGAGCTCGCGTCCTCCGGCGGTGAAGAGCGCGGCCTTGGTCCTGGTCCCGCCGCTATCCAATCCTAGATAGTAGTTCATTTCCACACCTCTGCGTTTCCGAGACACCGGCGGCAAACTGCAGCTCCAGCCAGCGCTTGACTCTGGCTATCTCGGCGCTGTCTCCGGGGCCGCCGGAGCTCCACATCTCTATCATATACGGCCCGGCGTAGCCCGCGGCCTCGAGCCGGGCGAAGCAGCTCTTGAAGTCCACGCAGCCCGAGCCGAAGGGGACGCTCCGGAACTGGCCGGGGAAGTCCCGGCCCACGGCGAGCGTATCCTTCAGGTGGACGGCGACGATGCTGCCCGCGCCCCTGTCCAGCTCGGCTGCGACGTTGTTTTCCGGCCAGGCGCTGAGGTTGCCGATGTCCGGATAGAGCTTGTACCAGGGGCTGCAGATGTCCCGCTCGAGGGCCATGTGCTTTGTGATTGAGTTCATGAAGCGGGTGTCCATGATCTCCATTGCGAGCATGACCTGTTTTTGCGCGGCCATATCTGCGGCGGCGCGTATGCCCTCCTTGAAGTGCCGGACGGATTCCGGCGTTGAGGGCTCATAGTAGACGTCGTAGCCCGCGAGCTGGATGACGCGGATGCCGACGGCTGCGGCGAAGTCTATGGCCCTGCGCATGATCTCGAGCGCGGCGGCGCGGACCTCGGCGTCCCGGCTGCCGAGCGGGAAGCGCCTGTGCGCGCTCAGGCAGAGGGACATGAGCGGCAGTCCGGCCTCCACGGAGAGGCTGTGCAGCTTTTCCAGCTCCCGCCCGGACCAGAGGAGGCGCTCGAGCCTCCCGTCGCTCTCGTCTATGCTCAGTTCCATGTAGTCGAAGCCCAGGGCCTTGGCCTCTGCGAGCCTGCGCTCCCAGGACCAGTCCTCGGGAAAGGCCTTTTCGTAAATGCCCAGCAAGTGGCGGCCAAGCACTCAATACACCTCCAAATCAGAAAAAAGCCGGGGCCTGCCTAAGCAGGCCCCGGCCGGCTCAGGAGTGAAAGAGCCGCATCACTCGTTAATCTCCTTCAGGGTCTTTTGGCAGATCTCGAAGAACAGTCCGCCGTCGCTCAGGGCGCAGATGTAGTCGATGCCCTGGTCGAGCCAGTAGCGGCTGTTTTTGCCGTCAAAGCCGAGCATACCGGTGTATACGCCCTTGGCTCTGGCGCGGGCGGTCATGTCCTTGATGGCGGCGATGACCTCGGGGTGGTCGTCCTGGCCGGGGTGGCCGAGGGAGACCGCCAGGTCGCAGGGGCCGAAGAACACGCAGTTGACGCCCTCGAGGGCGATGATGTCGTCAAAGGCCGCGAGGCCCTCCTTGCCCTCGACGAGCATGATGACGACCTGCTCTTTGTTGCACTCGTCGAAATACTTGGTCTTGTCCCCGGCGCTGAACTGGTTGGCGCGCACGTAGGGGCAGGCTCCGCGCATCCCGACGGGGGCGAACTTGCTGTATTTGAGGGCGAGCTCGGCGTCCGCCACGCTGCTGACGCCGGGGATCATGACGCCGGAGGCCCCGGAATCGAGGGCCTTTTTTATCTCCGTCTCGTCGATCTGCGAGACGCGGACCAGCGGGACTATCCCTGCGGCGTCCGCGGCGCGGATGAGGTGGGAGTTGGTCTCGCCGTCCCAGCAGCCGTGCTCGTTGTCTATGATGACGAACTTGTAGCCGGTGTATGCGGCGATCTCCAGGAATTCGGGGCAGGCCGTGTTGACGAACATGCCGACGATGCGTTTTTCGTTTTCAAGCAGCTTTTTGAAGCTCTGCTGCATCATTTGGATCAAGCCTCCTTGCAGTCCCCGGCGTAATTACTCGTTTATCTCGCGCATGGTCTTTTTGCAGACCTCGAAGAAGAGGCCGACGTCGCTGAGCGCGCAGACGTAATCGGCGCCCTTGTCGAGCCAGTAGCGGCTGTCCTTGCCGTCGAAGCCCATCATGCCGCAGTAGACGCCCTTGGCCTTGGCGCGGGCTATCATGTCGGTGATGGCGGCGATGACCTCGGGGTGGTCGTCCTCGCCGGGGTGGCCGAGGGACACGGCCATGTCGCAGGGGCCGAAGAACACGCAGTTGACGCCCTCGAGGGCGATGATGTCGTCAAAGGACTCGAGTCCGCCCTTGCCCTCTATGAGCATGATGACGACCTGCTCCTTGTTGCACTCGTCGAAATACTTGGTCTTGTCGCCGGCGCTGAACTGGTTGGCGCGGACATAGGGGCAGGCGCCGCGCATCCCGACGGGGGCGAACTTGCTGTATTTGAGTGCGAGCTTGGCGTCCTCGACACTGCTGACGCCGGGGATCATGACGCCGGCCGCGCCGCAGTCGAGGGCCTTTTTGATCTCGGTCTCGTCGATGCGGGAGACGCGGACGATGGGCACCATGCCGGCAGCGTCCGCGGCGCGGATCATGTGGGCGTGGGTGGCGCCGTCCCAGCTGCCGTGCTCGTTGTCGATTATGCCGAACTTGAAGCCGGCGTAAGCGGCGATCTCGAGGACCTCGGGGCAGGCGGCGTTGAAGAACAGGCCCGCTACGCGCTCGCCGGTCTCAAAGAGCTTTTTGAAATTCTGCTGCATCATTTTTAATTACCTTCTTTCAATTACTTGGAGAGATTGACAAGGAACATGGAGAGGTCCGGCCAGGCAAGTGCCAGCAGCGCGCAGAGCGTGACGACTATGAGCACGTACCACATATCCGGGAAGCTCTCCTCTATCCTCATTTTAAGTATTCGGCAAGAGGTGAAGAGGCAGACGGAGAGGGGCGGAGTGCAGCCGCCGACGGCGAGGTTCATGAGCATGGCTATGCCGAAGTGGACCGGTTCGAGCCCCATCTGCTTTGCGATGGGCAGGAGGATGGGGGTCATGAGGATTATGATGCAGATGGTCTCCATGAAGCAGCCCAGGATGAGCAGCAGGACGAAGAAGATGCCCAGGATGACATAGGGGTTGCTGGTCATGGTGAGCAGGGCGGTGGTGAACATCTGCGGGATGTTCTGGGTGGCCATAATCCAGCCGAAGGGCGTGGCGGCAGCGATGATGAAGAGGATGATGGAGCTGCTGACGACGCTCTCGCAGGCGACCTTGACGAACTTCTTGAGGTTTATCTCCTTGTAGACAAAGACAGCCAGCAGGAAGGCGTAGAGCGCGGCGATGACGGAGGCCTCGGTGGCGGTGAGTATGCCGCTCAGGACGCCGCCCAGAATGATGACCGGGGTGACGAGGGGCAGCAGCGCATCGAGCCAGATGGCGACCTTTTCCTTGGAGGTGTAGTTGTGGGCGAGGTTCTGAGTGCCGCGCTTTTTGGCTATGACGCAGTTGAGGGTGATGAGCGCGAGGATGGTGATGACGCCGGGGATGAAGCCGGCGAGGAACATATCGCCGATGGAGACGTTCGCGGAGGCGGAGTAGACGACCATGACGATGCTGGGCGGGATGATGCTGGCCATGGTGCCGCCGGCGGCGAGCAGGCCGGCGGTGATGCCGCGGCTGTAGCCCTGTTTGATCATCTCGGGACCCATGATGCTGCCGATGGCCGCGGTGCTGGCGACGCCGGAGCCGGAGACGGCGCCGAAGAAGCCGCAGGTGGCCATGGCCGCGGCGCCGAGGCCGCCGGGCATCCTGCCGAGGAGCATGTTGGCCAGGCGCATGAGCCTGGGCGTACTGCCGTAGGCCATGAGCGCGCCCGCAAAGACGAACATGGGCAGGCTCATCATCGTGAAGCTCTGGGCTCCGCCGACCATCCTCTGCACGAGGATGCCAAGCGGGGGATAGCCGTTGGAGAGCAGGAAAACCATGCAGCTGATGCCGATGGAAAAGCTGACCGGCACGCCCATCACAAGGCAGAGGGCCAGGGTTATGAAAAGCAAGGCAATGGGACTCATTTATCTTCCTCCTCTACGCCGTCGATGTGGACATTGTCGCCCATTTCGGCCTCCATGCTGCTTTCAAGGGACTCATTGAGGTCGTTTTTGGCGCCCTTGGGTATGGTGCGGAGCTCCTTGGCGTCCTTCACGATGAGTGCGATGAAATAGATGAGCATGAGCACCGCGCTCAGCAGGACGACGATGTAGTTGAGTGCGTAGGGCAGCTTGAGGCGCGGGGTCAGGCTGTTTATCGTCTGCCGGATGAGCGGGATGGAGTAGTAGCCGAGTACGCAGACGAAGGCCGCGCAGACCGCGTTGCCGAGCATATACATGATCTTGGTGCCGCGCTTGGGCAGCTTGAGGATGATGAAATCTATACGGGTGTGCGCGTTGGTGCTGGTGGCGAGGGCCGCGCCGAGGAAGGTGATGCCCACCATGCACATGCCGGCAAGCTCCTCGACCCACACGAAGGAGCCGCCGAAGATGTTGCGGTTCACGACCTGCATGAACACGATAACGCTCATGAGGGTCAGGACAACGCAGCAAAAGACCTTCAGGGCTTCCCTGATGAAATTGAGCAGTTTCTCCATCTGATACCTCCAAATCTGTTGCGCAGGAATTGAATCGGAGCCAGCACGTTTTCAGTTTTCACGATGCTGGCTCCGACCCTATTCAAACTGTCTGATTACGGGTTTATTCCTGGGCGGCGAGCGCGAGGTCTATCCACTCCTCGCCGTACTCCTCGTCGAAGCGGGCCCAGATGTCGGACATCCTCTCGATGAAGGCTTCCTTATCGACCTCGTTGACCTCCATGCCGGCGTCCTCAAGGCGCTGAAGGATGACGCTTTCGTCGTTCTCCTGGAGCTCTATCTCGCGGGCGTTGGCGGCCTCTTCCATGATGATGGTCTGGTACTCCTCGGGCAGGGACTCGAACCACTCGGTGTTGCAGATGAAGATGCAGACGTCATACATGTGTCCCGTGAGGGAGAGGTACTTCTGGACCTCGTCCAGGGAGGAGGACTCGATGTTGGAGAGCGGGTTCTCCTGGCCGTCGACGGTGCCGTTCTGCAGGGCGGTGAAGAGCTCGCCGAAGGCTATCATCTGGACGGAGGAGTTGAGCGCCTCGAACATCTGGAGCTTCATGTCGTTCTGGGAGGTGCGGAAGTCGATGCCGGCCATGTCCTCGGGCTCGACGATGGGTCTGGTGTTATTGGTCATGTGGCGCATGCCGCTCTCCCAGACGGAAAGCATCGTGGCGCCGTAGGGATTGATGACCTCTTCCTCGAACTTACGGCTGAAGTCGGTGTTGTTCCAGGCCTTGCGTCCGGCCTCGATGCTCTTGAAGAGGAAGGGGACGAGGGCGATGTCCGCCGCGCCGTTATAGGACTCCCAGTTGGCGCCGCCCATCTCGACCGCGGACTCCAGGGTCCCGGCGTTGACCTGCTCGAGCAGCTCGAGCTCGCCGCCGAGGACGGAGTTGTCGTGGATGTTGACGACGAGGTCGCCGTTGGTGCGCTCCTCGACAGCCTCCTTGAAGCTGCGCAGGGCGATGTTGATCGGGTGCTCGGTGGCGGCGACGTTGCCTATGTTCATGGTGTAGGTGGCTTCGGTCTTGGTCTGCTCTCCATCGTCTCCGCCGGTGTTCTCGGCCGGGGCGTCGGAGTTGACCACGGGCTGTTGGAGCGAGCCGCAGGCGCTCAGGCAGGTCAGCAGCATGACAAGAGCCAGCAGCAGGCAGATGATCCTAGTTTTTTTCATTTTCGTTCCCCCTTAGAAATCCGTTACACGGTCCGGACATACTGCGCCGTGGTCCCCGCCGCTTTGTGAAAAAAATGTTGCAACACGAAAAATAACAACATAATCAGCAACAAAAACGGGAGCGACGAACATAAATTACACAGTATGTCTCTCACTGACGAAAACATACCACAAAATACTGATAATTTCAATCATAAACGACCCTAAATAGCAAAATTGTTGGTATTAACAAACGTTAAGATGTGAATTTAGTTATATCAACAAATCGAATTGTTAGCTTTGCAAAATTCGGACCTGAGTTTTTGATAGAGCGACCTGTAGCGCGCAAAGAGCTCGTCATACATGGCTGCGAGCTCGGGCCTGGGCTCGAAGCGTTCTCCTGCGGCGCAGAGGCGCTTGCCGAAGTCGAAGGGCAGCCCGTCGAGACCGGCGCATCCGGCGGCGGTTATGGCGTCGCCGAGGGTCTCGGTCTCGGGCAGGGGGAAGCGGGAGACGGGGATGTTGAGGACGTCCGCGAAGATCTGGCACCATTCGGGGCTGTTGGCGGCGCCTCCGCCGAGCGGGATGAGCTCCGGGGCGGGGACGTTCCCGCGGACGAGCTCGAGGCAGTCCCGCAGGGAAAAGGCCACGCCCTCCATGACGGCGCGGACGAAGTGGCCGTAACCGGTGCCGAGCCCGGCGCCGAAGAAAACGCCCCGGGCGTCCGGGTCCCAGATGGGGCTCTGCTCGCCGGAGAGGTAGGGCAGGTAGATGAGCCCGCCTGCGCCGGGTTCGGTCTCGGCGGCGGCGCGGCTGAGCGCGGTGTAGATGGGCAGGCCCTCGCGCTGCGCGCTCTCGGCCAGGACTCCGCCGAACACGTCCCGGAACCAGCGCAGGGAGACCCCGGCGTTGTCGGTGGTCTGGATGACGGTCCAGCGGCCGGGGACGGGGCTCTCACAGTTGAGCAGGCGCTCGTCGAGGATGGGCCTGTCGCTGATATAGCAGAGCCTGCCGCTGCTGCCGATGGTTATGGCCATGTCTCCGGGCTCGACTGCGCCGGCGGCCATGGTGGCGGCGACGGTGTCCACGTTCCCGGCGGCGACGGGGGTGCCGGGGAGCAGGCCGGTGGCCTCCGCCGCGGCGCGGCTGACCTCGCCTGCGACTGCGCAGGCGGGCAGGCTCCGGGGCAGGAGCCGGCGCGGGAAACCGGCGGCGTCCACGATGTCATACGCCCAGTCGCCGGTCAGGATATCGGCCATGAGCGTGAGGTTTGCGCGGGAGTGGTTGATGACGAACTCGCCCGTGAGGTGCTGTATGACATAGCCGCCGGGGGTGAGGAATTTGTAGCTGCGCTCGACGGCGTCCGGGCAGTTTTCCTGGAGCCACTTGAGCCTGGGCAGGGCGAAGCTGCCCTTGGCGAGCCGGTTGCCGGTCCTGCGGAGGACGGTCTCGGCCCCGACATGGGCTCGCAGCCATTCCAGCTGGCTGGAGGAGCGCTGGTCGTGGAGGCCGAGGGCGTTGCAGAGCGCCTCGCCGCGGCTGTCCACGAGCGTGACGGCGTTGGTGCAGCTCACCCCGACGGCCGCGACGCGCCCGGCCTCGACCTTGCCGGAGTCGAAGCAGCGGCGCAGGTTGCCGCAGACGGCCTCCCACCAGAGCGCGGGGTCCTGTTCGGCCCAGCCGGGATGGGGGCGGAGCATGGGGTACTCGCGGTAGGCGCTGGCGGCGACGGAGCCGTCCAGGCTGTAAAAGGTGCATTTTGTGCCTGTCGTACCTATATCTATACCCAAAAGCAGGTCTTTCAAATCAAACACCTCCCCCTGCGGCCTGGTAGCCGGAGAGCGCGGCGAGTTCGTCCGGGTCGAGCTGCCTGGCGTTCCGGCCCAGGAGCAGGAACATCATGGCCTCGGCCTCTATCTCCTCCGCGAGGACCAGGGCCTCCTCGAAGGAGCGGCCGACGGTGACGACGCCGTGGTTGCAGAGCAGGACGCTGTCCCGCCGGGCGATGACGGCGCCCACCTCCTCCGCGAGCTGGGCGGAGCCGGGCAGGCGGTAGGGCAGGGCGGGCAGCTCCCCGACCCTCTTGCCGTAGCCCGGCGTGAGGACGGGGATGGCCCGGCGCATATCCAGGTCAAGGCTGCAGGAGAGGGCCGTGGCCCAGGGCGAGTGCACGTGCAGGACGGCGCGCAGTTCGGGCCGGACGGCGTAGCAGGCCTCGTGCATCCGGCGCTCGCTGGAGGGGCGGCCGCCGACTGCGCTCCCGTCGGGCAGGAGCTCGACGACGTCCTCCTCCCGGAGCGCGCCGAGGGGCCTGCCGCTGGGGCTTATGAGGATGCGCCCGTCCAGGCTGAGGCTGAGGTTCCCGCCCGAGCCGGAGACCAGGCCCCGGCCCTGCACCAGGCGGCAGAACTCGCAGAATTCTTTTTTTCCCGGCAGGCTCACAGTCCGCGGCCCTCCTCTCCGAAGAGGGGCAGCAGCGCCTGGGCTGCGCGGAAGGCGGCGGTGTCCGGGTCCGGCTTCGGCAGGATCTCCACGGCGCACCAGCCGTCGTAGCCCGCGCCGCGCAGGGCGGAGACGATGGCGGGAAAGTCCAGGTGTCCGCAGCCGGGGTAATAGCGGTTCGAGTCCGCAAAGTGTACATACTTGATGTGCCGCAGGTTCCGGACGAGGGAGCGGCAGATCTCGTCGTCCTCAATATTCATATGGAACACGTCCGGCATGACGCCGAGGTTCTTCATGCCCAGCTTGTCCAGGAGGGCGCAGACCTCGTCCGTGGTGTTGAGGTAGTTTATCTCGTAGCGGTTGACGGGCTCGATGACGAGGTCCACGCCGCAGCGCTCGAGCTCGGGTTCCAGGGCGTAAAGCCCCTCGCAGAAGAGGGCTTCGGCCTCCTCGGGCGTCTGCGAGGGGGCGACGGGTCCGCGCGCCCTGCCGACGTTCACCATGCAGCCCAGCTCTCCCGCGACGTGTATGAGGCCTGTAAAGACCTCGGCGGTCCTGCGGCGGACCGCGGCGTCCGGGTGGGTGAAGTACAGTCCGTCCGCGGCAAAGACCTGGCCCGTGCTCACGCAGCTGACTGCCATGCCCGTCTCGCGCAGGACGGCGGCGATGTTCTCGCGCCTGTACTCCGCCTCCGTGCGCAGCGCCAGCTCGACCCCGTGATACCCGGCGGCCCTGGCCTTGGGTATAGCGCTGTCGAAGCCGCGCCAGACCACAAAGGCCGAAGGCGCCGCGGCTTCCCCGGCTATAGCTATCGCCAATTTCATAGAGATCACGCTCCATCCAAACAGTATTATGATAATAATAAACGTTTCGGATTATTATTATCAACTAAACAAGGAGTTGTCAACGGATAAGAACACAAATTGTTAATAACGCTCGAAAAATACCGGGCCATTTTGTCATTTTGACACCACGCTGCCGGTGATACTGCTCAAAAGCGGGGCGGCAACTGTGGCAATGTGAAATAAAATGATAATATTTCACAAAATATATTGAAAAATTCACTCACTGCTGTTATACTCGAGGCATGTTATCGGTCTGACCACTGGGCAGACACAAAAAAATCTGGAGGTAATGGGCATGAAAAAGACGTTCAAGAGCACGTTTGAGTCTGGCAAGAAGGTTATCGGCTACTTCCTATCTTCCAACTGCGCCGAGATCATCGAGGTGACGGCGGCGGCGGGCTTTGACTTTGTTATCATAGACGACGAGCACGCCTGCTGGGGCATCGCGCCGAACATAGACCTGGTGCGCGCGGCGGACGCCGCGGGGATAGCGACTCTCATCCGGGTCCCGGAGCTGACGGAGACCTATGTGAAGTGGGCGCTGGACCTGGGCGCTTCGGGCGTGATGGTGCCGGGCATCAGCAGTGCGGAGGAGGCCAGGCGCGCGGTGTACCTCTCCCGCTTTGCGCCGGAGGGCGGCCGCGGCGCCTGCCCCTACACGCGCAACAACGCCTTCGGCGTGCGCGACACGGTTGAGTATTTTGCAAAGACGAACGCCGAGCTCTCCGTCGTGGCGCTGATCGAGGGAGTCGAGGGAGTGAAGAACTACGACGAGATCCTCGAGGTGGAGGGTCTGGACATGGTGTTCTTCGGCCCGATGGACCTCTCCGCCTCGCTGGGCATCCCGGGCCAGGTGACGCACCCGAAGGTGGAGGCCGCCATCGCTGAGATGATACGCAAGGCCAACGCCCACGGCAAGAAGGCCGGCATGTTCGTGGCGGACAAGGAGCAGGCGAAGAAGTGGCTGGCCTCTGGCGCGGACTACATCACCTACAACGACCTCATCATGTTCACGGAGGTCTGCAAGGACTCGCTCGAGGCCGCGCGCAGCGTGCAGTGAGCGCGTCCCGGAGGGGAAGGGGGAGCTCCGGATGAGCAAGAAGATAATAAACCCCGGCCAGGACGTCGTAGCCCAGCAGCTGGAGGGCTTCCTGGCGGCGTATTCGAGGCTCTACGAGCCGATGAGCGGGATGAACGTCATCCTGCGCGAGCGGCGGCGCGAGGGCAAGGTGGCGCTGGTCATAGGCGGAGGCAGCGGACACGAGCCCCTGTTTTCGGGCTTTGTGGGCCGTGGCCTGGCGGACGCGGCGGTGTGCGGCAACATCTTTGCCGCGCCGAACCCGGCCGTCATCTGCGAGACGGCGCAGAGGGTGGATAACGGCGCCGGCGTGCTGTTCCTCTACGGCAACTACTCCGGCGACAAGCTGAACTTCGACATGGCGGCGGAGCTGCTGGAGGACGAGGGCGTGAACTGCGCGCAGCTGCGCGTCTGGGACGACTGCGCCTCCGCGCCCCGGGAGCGGCGCGAGGACAGGCGCGGCATCGCCGGGGACATCTTTGCGCTCAAGATAGCGGGCGCGGCCTGCGACGCGGGCCTGAGCCTGGAAGAGGTCCTGCGCGTGGCCGAGAAGGCGCGCGACGCAATAGGCAGCATCGGCCTGGCGACCTCGCCGGGGACCATCCCGGGTCTCGAGCGCCCGACCTTTGAGCTGGGCGAGGACGAGATAGAATACGGCATGGGCATGCACGGCGAGCCGGGCATAGAGCGCGCGAAGATGCAGCCCGCCGACGTCCTGACGGACAGGATGTACGCCGAGCTCAAAAAGGACATGGGCCTGCGCGCCGGGCAGGAGGTCTGCGTGCTGGTGAACAGCCTGGGCTCCACGACGCTGCTGGAGCTGGGGATAGTCTACCGCAGGCTGGCGCAGCTGCTGGCGGCGGACGGGATAGCGGTCCACGACTGCGACCTGAACGCCCTGTGCACCTGCCAGGAGATGGGCGGCTTTTCTATAAGCCTGATGGTGCTGGACGAGGAGCTGCGCGGCTACTACGACGCGCCCTGCAGCTGCCCCTATTACACGAAGGAGGACCGCAGATGAAGAGCATAGACTCTGCGCAGGCGGGCCTGATGCTGCAGGCCGCGGCGCGGCGGATAATAGAGAGCAAGCCCCGGCTCACGGAGCTTGACGGCAAGATAGGCGACGGTGACCACGGCATAGGCATGGCCCTGGGCATGGAGAAGGCCGAGGCGGCGCTGGCGGCGCTGCCGGAGGACGCGACGGTGAACGAGAGGTTCATCGCCGTGGGCAAGGCGATGCTGACGAGCATGGGCGGCGCCTCGGGAGTCATCTTCGGGACGATGTTCCGGGCGGGGGCGAAGGAGCTCCCGCCCGCCCGGGAGCTGGACGCGGACATGCTGCGGCGGCTGTTCCGGGGCTCGCTGGAGGCCGTGAAGGCCCGCGGCGGCGCCGCCCGGGGCGACAAGACGATGGTGGATGCGCTGGAGCCCGCCGTGGAGGCCATGGAGGCGAGCGGCTCGGAGGAACTCGAGGAACTGCTGGGACTGGCCGAGGCCGCCGCGCTGGAGGGCGCGGAGGCCACGAAGGAGATGGTAGCGCGCTTCGGCCGGGCGAAGTCGCTGATGGAGCGGAGCCTGGGCCACCAGGACGCGGGCGCCACCTCCGTCTGGCTCATCTTCGGGGCCATGCACGAGTATGTGAGAAAGCTGTGCTGAAACGATGTCGGAAAAGATATATATAGGCTGCGACGACGCGGCGGTGGAGTATAAGGAAGCGATAAAGGAGCTCCTGGTCCGCCTGGGCTACGAACCGGTGGACCTGGGCGTGGCGGACGCCTCCGACCACACCTATTACCCCTATATCGCGGCCCGTCTGGCTAAGCTGATACAGGTGGAGCCGCAGGAGCGGCGGGGCATCCTGATCTGCGGGACGGGGATAGGCATGTGCATAAGCGCGAACAAGTTCAAGGGCATACGCGCGGCGGTGGTCCACGACTGCTTTGCGGGGGCGCGCTCGCGCCTGAGCAACGACTGCAACGTGCTCTGCCTGGGCTCGCGCGTGATAGGGCTGGAGAGCGCGAAGATGCTGGTGGGCGAATGGCTGGAGCTGGGGCATGTTGTGGAGTCCTCCCGGCCGAAGGTGGAGGCCATCTGCGCCATAGAAGGAGAAAACTTCAGATGAGCTCTGCAAGGCCCAGGTATCTGGGGACGAACCTGAAGATGTACAAGACGAACAGCGAGACGCTCCGCTACCTGCGCGAACTGAGCGAGGTCACGGCGCAGGTGGACGTGGGAGCGCTGCGGATGTTCGTCATCCCCTCGTATACGGCGCTGGCGGACGCCTCGCGCAGCATGGACCACAGCCGGATAATGCTGGGCGCGCAGAACATGTTCTGGGCGGAGGGCGGGCAGTATACGGGCGAAGTATCGCCGCTGATGCTGCGGGAGCTGGGCGTGGACCTGGTGGAGCTGGGCCATTCGGAGCGGCGTCAGGTGTTCGGCGAGACGGACGAGCTCATAAACCGGAAGGTGCTGAGCGCGCTGAGCCACGGCTTCACGGCGCTGCTGTGCGTGGGCGAGACGCTGGAGGAGCGCTCGGGCGGCGGAGCCGACGCGGCGCTGGAAAGGCAGCTGCGCCTGGGTCTGGCCGGACTGACGGAGGAGGCCCGGGGCCGGCTCTGGGTGGCCTACGAGCCGGTCTGGTCGATAGGCACGTCGGGCCGGGCGGCGGAGCCGGACTATGTGGCGGAGCGCTGTGCGGGCATACGCGCGCTGCTGGGCGGGCTGCCCGGCGCGGGCGCGGAGACGCCCATCCTCTACGGCGGCAGCATAAACCTGGAAAACGCTCCCGGCTATCTGGACCTCGACGGTGTGGACGGTCTGTTCGTGGGCCGCTGCGCCTGGGAGGCGCGGAGGTTTGGAAAACTGGCGGATATGTTGTTGAGCCACTGAATTTTTGCAATATGTGCAACAAAAAGCCCCAAAATTGAGGCTTTTGTACAAATGGCTATTTACATATTTAACATATTGTGATATAAACACAAGTAACATAGCGGTCAGGCGAGCGCCTTTCCGGAGCGCGGTGGGGAAGAGCAAATGAGCAAAAAGCAAGAGAGAATAAACCAAATCCTGAACCTTTTCAGCGAGAAGGACTGTATGTCCTGCAAGCAGCTTTCGGAGCGGCTGGGGGTCTCGGAAATGACGATCCGGCGGGACATCCAGTCCCTGCAGGAGTCCAATATCGTGGCGCGCGGCGCTAAGGCGGGGACCTTTTCGCTGGTGGAACACACGACCCACGCGAAGGAGGACTACGAGGTATCCGTCGAGGCGTCGAAGTACGCGCTGGAGAAAGACAGGATAGGCAAGTTCGCCGCCACGCTTATCTCCCCGGGCGACACCGTCATCATAGACACCGGAACGACGACGGTCCGCCTGGCTCACCACATCCCGGACGACATGGAGTTCACCGCCCTGTGCTACAACTTCGGCGTTTTCACGGAGCTGCAGCGCAAAAGGCGCGCCGACCTCATCCTGACGGGCGGCCAGTTCAACCGGCAGTCGCTCTCCTTCAACTCGAACGAGGGGATAGAGGCGATCGGCCGCTTCCGGGCGAACAAGTTCTTCGTAGCGGCCTCCGGCATACACGACAAGCTCGGCCTCACCTGCGGCTACCGCTCCGAGATCCCCAACAAGCAGGCCTCCATGAGCTCCTCGCTCACGAAGATACTGCTGGCGGACTCGAGCAAGTTCGGCACGGTCCGCGCGGCCTATTTTGCCGAGCTGGAGGACATAGACATCATGATAACGGACGGGAACATAAGCGACGAATGGCGTGAGCTCATAAACGCCGCCGGCATCCGCCTCTACGAGGTGTGAGAAAAAAGACATGAAAAAAGCGCGCAGCTTTTTGCTGCGCGCTTTTTGACGTCCCTATTATTTTGCGACGGCGTCCTTGAGGGCCTTGCCGGCCTTGAACTGGGGGATACGGGTAGCGGGGATCTGGATCTCTTCCTTGGTCTTGGGGTTGCGGCCGGTGCGGGCCTCCCTGGTCTTGACGTCGAAGTTGCCGAAGCCGACCAGCGAGACCTTCTCGCCGGCCACGAGCTCCGCCGTGATGGTATCTATCAGCGCGGTGACGGCCTTTTCCGTATCCTTCTTGGAGAGCCCGGCCTTTTCCGCCACGACGTTTATGAGTTCTGCCTTGTTCATTGGTATTCCTCCCGATGTTTTTCTTCGCACGGATCATTCATATATAGAGTTTTGCGCCTATTCCACAGTTCAGCGCAAATCACTCACAGTGTTCCACCGCCACGGGTTCCTTGCCCTCGAGCTCATGGCGGGCCTGCTGGTAGATCTCCTCCATCTCCGCAAGGCTCATGTCCTCGAGCCGGCGGCCCAGCTTTGCGGCGCCCTCCTCGATAAAGCGGAAGCGCCTTATGAACTTTTCGCAGGCGGCGTGCATGAGCTGCTCGGAATCGAGCTTGTAAAAGCGCGCCACGTTCACGGCGGAGAAGAGCACGTCGCCCAGTTCTTCCTTAATATTCTCCAGGTCGCCCGCGTCTATACCCTCCTGCAGCTCGGATACCTCCTCGCGGAGCTTGTCCATAGCTCCGCCGACGCAGGGCCAGTCGAAGCCGAGCTTTGCGGCCTTGTGCTGGATCTTGTCCGAGCGGATGAGCCCCGGCAGCCCGTGGGAGATGCCGTCCATGGCGGAGGCGGCGGTCTGCTGGGCGCGGTCCGCACGCTTTATGGCGTCCCAGTTTTCGAGGACCTTGTCCGGTGTTTCCGCCTGCACCGCCCCGAAAACGTGCGGGTGCCGGTGCACGAGCTTTTTGCAGGCCATGTCCGAGATGGCGTCCATATCGAACCGGCCCTCGTCCTTGGCCATGCTCGCGTGGAGTATGACCTGCATGAGCAGGTCCCCCAGCTCTTCGCACAGGTGCTCGGGCTTGCCTTCGTCTATCGCCTCGCAGACCTCGTAGGCCTCCTCCAGCACGTTGCGCCGGATGCTCTCATGGGTCTGCTCCCTGTCCCAGGGGCAGCCCTTGGGCGAGCGCAGATAATCTATGAGCGCGATGAAGTCGCCGAGGTCATAGCTCTCTTTGCACACAAAATCTACCACAATGAAACACCTTCCGCAAGTAGTTTTTAGCTGAAAAAAGCCTGAAATACCGGGCTTTTTTGTTATGTCACCCCTCCGGCCGGATATGCAGGAGCCTTGCGAGCTTTTCGCCCTTCGGGATGAGCTTCATGTCCTCGAAGGTGACGGCGCGCGTGAGCACGACGAGGACGAGGTATACGATGACGGCGACGCCTATCGCCAGGCACATGCACAGGGCCATCATGAGCCTGCCCGGCTCCGCCCCGCCTATGAAGCGGATGGCGAGACCGTAGACCGCCCAGGCCGAGAGGCCCATCGCCGCGCAGCTGAGCACGGGCCGCGCGAGTATCCTGCCCAGCCGTGGCCTTTCGGACATGACCCGGCAGAGGAAGATGTAGTCCATGACGCACATGACGGCGTAGCAGCTGAGCGTACCTATGGGCGCGCCGAGGATGTTGATGTGCGGGTCCGCGACGAGGAACCAGTTGACGCAGATCTTGACGACGCCGCCTATCACCATGGAGTAGATGGGGTATTTCTCGTTTCCTCCGGCCTGGAGGACGGCGTTCATCATGAGCGCCATGCAGACGAAGAAGGAGGCCGCGCCCATCAGCATCAGCAGTTCCGGCCCGGACTCATGGCTGCCGGGGTAGATGACCGTCATGATCGGGTAGGAGAGGACGGAGAGGCCCACGCCCATGGGCAGGGCGATGACCGTTGCGATGCGCAGGGAATTTTCCGCGATGCGGGAGCTCTCGCGCCCGCGGTGGGTGACGCGGCAGGCGGCGATGGCGGGGACGACGGAGATGGTGAGCGGGGTTATGAAGGCGGCGGGGAGGTTATAGAGCGTCTGGGCCTTGCCGTAGACGCCGTAGAGGACCTTTGCGTCGGCATAGGAGAAGCCGGCGGCGTCCTGGAGCCTGCCCATGCAGAGGCCGGAATCGACCAGGTTTATGAGCGAGAGGACGGAGGAACCGAGCGTTATCGGGATGCCGACTTTGAGCAGCGTCGAGAGTATCCGCGCGCCGCTCTCGGGCACGTCATTGCCCGCGGGCAGGGCGGAGTAGCAGCGGCGCTTGTAGGCGAACATGTAGACGAGCGCGGCGAGCGAGCCCGCGGTCACGCCGAAGATGGCGCCCGCGGAGACGAGCGGCAGGCTCCTGCCGAGGTCCCGGAGGTACCAGGCCAGCACGAGGCCGACCACGACCTTGACGAGCACCTCCAGCACCTGGCCGACGGTGGTGGGCTTCATATTCTCGTGGCCCTGGCAGTAGCCGCGGTAGGCGCTGGTCAGGCAGACGAGCAGCACGGCGGGGGACAGGGCGAGGATGCTCTGCGAGGCCTCCACGTCGTTGAGCGAGTCCGCGAGCTCCGTCGGGAAGAGGAACATTACCAGTGTGCAGACAACGCCCAGGACGAGGAAAGTCAGCCAGGCGACGGAGAAGATCCGCTTCACCTGGTTCGGGCGGTTCATAGTGTTTGCCTCGCTTATCATGCGGGAGAGGGCCACGGGCAGGCCCGCCGTTGCGACGGTCAGGAACACGCTGTATATGTTGTAGGCCACGAGGAAGTGCGTATAGCCCTCGTCGCCGAGTATATTCCCCAGCGGCACCTTGTAGATGAAGCCGAGGATCTTCATAATCACGACGCCGGCAGCGAGGATGGCCGCGCCGTGCAGGTAGTTTTGCTTTTTGGGTTCTGACAAGGATATACCCCCAATCGGGCGCATCAAGACGCTGAATGACTACTCTACACTAAAAATATGAAAAAATCAAGGCTTTATGCCGCGCAGGGCATAAAAATGCCCGCGGGAGGGGGGTCCCGCGGGCTTGTGCAGGGATGAGGGGGATCATTCTTTGCCGGAGGCGGACCAGAGCTTTTCAGCCGTGGGGGTCCAGGCTTCGGCATAGGGGGTGCATTTTTGGCGCAGGTGCTCCGCGTCCTCGGGCGACTGCATGTCCGTGGAGCGGGCGCCGGATTTTTTGACCATCTCGGCCAGGCGCTCCGGGTTTTCGAGCATGGGGCAGGGCCGCAGGTGGTTGCAGTTGAAGGGCTGGCCGTCGTGGTAGGCCATGAAGAGCGGGGAGCGCAGGGCTTCGAGCAGGCTCTTTTCGCGGATGTTGGAGTCGGAGTAGTGGATGAAGGCGCAGGGCTCTATGTCGCCGCCGGCGCTGATGTGCAGGTAGCTCCGGCCCCCGGCGACGCAGCCGCCGACATATTCGCCGTCGTTCTGGAAGTCTATGAAGAAGAGCTCCTTGGTCCTGCGGTATTCGCGGAGGGTGCGGTACATGTGCTCGCGCTGCCCGGGGCTGGGCAGCAGCTCCGTGACGGCGTCCACGCCCACGGGCATGTAGTGGAAGAACCAGGCGAACTTGGCTCCGCAGTTTATGACGTGGTCTATGAACTCCTCCGAGCTGAGGGAGTCTATGTTCTGGGAGGTGTAGCAGCAGGAGACGCCGAAGGGCAGGCGGTAGGCCTTGAGCCTGGACATGGCGGCCATGACGGCCTGGTAGGTGCCTTTGCCCCTGCGGGCGTCTGTGGCGGCCTCGAAGCCCTCTATGCTGATGGCGGGGATGAAGTTCTTCACGCGGAGCATCTCGCGGGCGAAGTCGGTGTCTATGAGCGTGCCGTTCGTGAAGGCGAGGAACTGGCAGTCGCTGTGCTCCTCGCAGAGCTTTATGATGTCGGCCTTTCTGGTGAGGGGCTCGCCGCCGGAGAAGAGGTACATGTAAATGCCGAGGTCCTTGCCCTGGCGGATGATGTCGTCGAGCTCGGCGTAGCTCATGGAAAGGCTCTTGCCGTAATCCGCGGCCCAGCAGCCGGTACAGCGGAGGTTGCAGGCGGTGGTGGGGTCCATGAGGATGGCCCAGGGCATGTTGCAGCCGTATTTTTCCCGGAGCTCGGCCTGGCGCGGCGTCCCGATGATGTTGGCGTTCACGATGAAGTTGGTGAACACGGTTTTTAGGACCTCTGTGTCTATGTCGCGGAAGATGCCCATGATATACTTATACATATTGCTCTCGGGCTCGTCCAGGACCTTGCGCACGGCGGCGCGCTGGGAGGTGAGGGCGTTGGGGCCTTCTCCCGCGGCCCTGTCCACCCAGCTCATGAGTTTGTGGATGTTCCGCTCCGGGTCTTTTGCGATGTAGTCCAGGGCGGTACCGAGGGCGGCTTTTTTCAGCTTGTTTTGCAGCTCCATATTTTCTCCTTTCCGCTTTCCCCAGGCGCCTTTGGGGAGGCGTGTTTTCTTAGCAGTATAGCCTGCGGGCGGGGCGGAGCACCATAGACAAAATCGCCGCCGTGACAAAAAACTTATCACGGCGGCGATATTGTAAAGAAGATTCAGTCCCGGCTGAGGTTTTTGAGGGCGAGGTCGAACTGGCCGTTCAGCAGGCGGTTGAGCTTACCGGCAAGCTCCTCCGGCGATTCGCGCAGGCCGGAGCGGAGCCAGTCGAGCTCGACCCCGACAAAGGCGAATTTGTAGAAGTCTGCAATGAACTTTTTTTCTTCCTCGCCTATGGGCATGTCCCCGGCGAGCTCGTCCACGGCGCTGCGCAGGATGGAGTATGTCACGCGGTAGAGGTAATTTTCCGCCTGTTCGCGGCCGATGGAGTTGCAGACATTCACGAAGAAGCTGCGGTTTTCAAGGACGTAGCGGCAGAGCCTGCAAAAGCCCTCCTGCCAGGTTTCGCGGTCGAGCGGGCCGCCGAGGGCGGCGCTGCACTCCTCGCGGCAGATCCACTCGACAAGGTCGTAAATGTCGCGGAAGTGGTAATAGAAGGTCATGCGGTTTATGCCGCAGCCCTCGGTGATGTCTGCGATGGTGACCTTTGAGAGCGGCCTTGTGCGGAGCAGGGCCTTGAGCGAGTCGGCCAGGGCTTTTTTGGTGTTTTGGGGCAAGCCATACCCTCCCTTGGAATAATGAAGTACAATACCATTATACTCCACAGGCGAGTGCAGGGCAAGGACTCAGAGGTTGTATATACGCCAGATGACGGCGCAGATCTCGGCGCGGGTCATGTTGTCTGCGGGCTTGTAGACGAGCTGGTCGCCGGAGTAGCTGCCCTCCATGACGCCGGCCTTGTAGAGCGCGCCGACCCAGGGGTCCGCGGTGTCCGCGAAGTACTGGCCGGGGTCCGGTTCGAGGCAGAGCGCCCGTGCGGCGAGCCCGGCGATGGCCAGGCGGCTGACCGGCCCGTCCAGCTCGGAGAAGTCCGCCGACTCCACGAGCCCGTTGCGGACGGCGTAGTCGAGGTAGCCGCTGGCCCAGTGCGCGCCGACGCGCTCCTGCTCCTGACAGCCCACGGCCAGCAGGATGAGCTTGAGCGCCTCGCCCGCCGTGACGCAGCTCTCCGGCCGGAAGGAGCCGTCCTCGTAGCCGTCGAAGATACCGGCGGCGCTCAGGGGCGAGACGTAGCGGTAATACCACTGGGTATACGGCACGTCCGAATAGAGCCCGGGCGAATACTGGCCCCAGACGCGGTGGTAGAGCTCATAGTCGCCGTCCTCGAGTTCCCGGTACTCGAACTCATAGAGCGGGGTGCCGCCGGTGCCGTAGTCGCCGTAGACGAAGATGAGGGCTTCCTCGAAGCGGCGCTGGACAAGGGCCTCGACGGTGTCCTGGCCCTGGGTGTTGCTGTAGCGCGCAAAGGTATTGACGATATACTCCTCGGTGTAGTACTGTATCCCCGCGGCGAGCATGTTGTAGAGCCTGTAGCCGCTGTGGAGCCAGCCGACTCCGATGTTGTAGGTGAGGCTGGCGAGGGCGTCGTACTGGTTCTGGCTGAGGGTGACGCCGATGCCGGCCATGGCGGAGTCTATGTAGCTTTCGGTCTCGCGCAGGTGCTGGCGCAGGAGGGCGTCTGCCTCTGCCTCCGTGATGCCGTTGGGGTAGGCGGAGACGTCGCAGTGGGTGCCGTAGCCTATGGCCCAGCCGACGGAGTCCTCGTAAGCGGTGGCGGAAAAGCCCTCGTGTTCCTTGATGAAGCTGATGCCGGCCTCGCTGGTGCGCAGTCCGTTGGAGCCCGCGGCCAAGGCGGGGACGGCGAGAAGAAGCGCAAGGGCCAGTACGCAGCAGATGATCCTTTTAGTCATGACAGCCTCCTTGGTAGCTGGATTCTAAGGCGTATTCTAGCACAAGTGGGGAATGATTTCAACATTTTAGCTCCGCCTGGGCCGCAAGAGCGGTCCGGGTGGGGAGCGGGGGAGGATATCGGGATGGAGATAATATGGCACGGCCACGCCTGTTTCGAGCTTCGCTCCGGCGGGTATTCGCTGGTGCTGGACCCCTATTGCCACCGGGAACTCTGCGGCTATCCGGAGCTGAGCCTGGAGGCGGACGGGGTGCTTTGCAGCCACAGCCACTACGGCCACGCCTGGACCGAGGCGGTGCGCCTGCGCCGCGGCGGGGCGGCCAGCCCCTTCGAGGTGGAGACGCTGGACACTTTCCACGACGTCCTGGGCGGGCGTCTGCGCGGGGAGGACCGCATCCACATCCTGCGCGCGGAGGGGCTGAAGCTGGTCCACCTGGGGGACCTGGGCTGCCGGCTGGGGGACTCGGAGCTGGCGCGGCTCGAGGGCGCGGACGCGGCGATGGTCCCGGCCGGCGGGATACTTACGATAGAGCCCTACGCGGCCTATGAGCTCTGCCGGGCGATGGGGGCGCGGGTCGTGCTGCCGATGCACTACGGCGGGAACGGCCTGGGCAACCGCAGGCTGAGGCCGCCGGAGGAGTTTTTGGGCCTTTTCGAGCCGGCGCTGGTCCGCCGCTGCGATACGGACAGGCTGGAGCTCGGCGCGGACACCCCGGCGCAGGTGGCGCTGCTGGCCCCGCCGCGGACGCAGGGGAGGTGCTGAACCTTGGATACCATCATATTCGTCCTGGAGATAATCGGCACGCTGGCCTTTTCGGCCTCCGGCGCGATGACGGCTGTGAAGAAGAACATGGACGTGTTCGGCGTCATCATCCTGGGCCTGACCACGGCGGTGGGCGGCGGGGTGATACGTGACCTGATCCTGGGGCAGACCCCGCCCCGGACCTTCCAGGACCCGGTGTATGCGGGCCTGGCCGCGGCGGCGGCGGTGGTCATATTCATCGTGGCGCGGCGGGGCTGGTTCGAGGGGCGGCACGGGCTCTACGACCTGGCGCTGCTCGTCATGGACAGCCTGGGCCTTGCGGCCTTCACGGTGACGGGCATAGGCGCGGCGCTGGAGACCCAGCCGGAGAGCGGCTGGTTCCTGCTGGTGTTCGTGGGCGTGGTGACGGGCGTCGGCGGCGGGGTGCTGCGTGACGTCATGGCCGGGGACATGCCCTATATCTTCGTGAAGCACGTCTACGCCTGCGCCTCGCTCCTGGGGGCGGTGGTGTGTACGGCGCTCTACGCCCTGGGCGCGGGGGACAGCCTGGCCATGCTGGCGGGGATGCTGAGCGTGGTGCTGCTGCGCTTTCTCTCGGCCTATTTCCGCTGGAACCTGCCCCGGCCCTCGCCGCGCCGAGACTCTTGACAGGAGCCGCAGGCTGTTATATACTGTTCAGGCGTGCAGAGCACGGTATTTTTAGAAAAAGGAGGCGAACAGAATGTCCAGGACCCGCAGTGCAGTCAGCTCTTCCGTCAATACCGGCGGGCCGCCGCGTTCTGTTTGACTCTGCCGCGCATTTTGCGCGCATAGGGGCTTTTTAGGGCGCGCCTCGGCTTTCTGCCGGGGCGCGTTTTTTGTGTTTTGGAGGTCATATGAAGGAACAAAAACTCTCAGGCGGCGAGAAGGCGCGGCTCATCCTGCGCTACCTGCGCCCCGTAGCCTGGTATTTTGCGGCGGGGCTGCTGCTGAGCCTGTTCAGCCAGGTGTTCAACGCCCTTGTGCCGCAGATCGTCCGCGTGACGGTGGACTCCATCCTCGGCCCGGAGGAGCCGCAGCTGCCCGGGCTGCTGCGCGGCCTGCTGCCCCTGGCACAGCTGCGGGCGGACCCGGTCTCGGCCCTGGTCTGGGCGGCGGGGGCGGTCGTCGCCTGCGCGCTGCTGCGGGGCCTGGCCATCTTCGGGCAGCGGCTCTGCCTGGCCAAGGGCTCGGAGGGCTTTGTGAAGCGCATCCGCGACGAGCTCTTCGCCCACATCCAGCGCCTGCCCTTCGCCTGGCACACCCGGCACCAGACCGGCGAGATGATCCAGCGCTGCACCTCGGACGTGGAGGTCGTCCGGACCTTCGTCTGCAACCAGCTGGTGGAGGTCATGCGCACGCTCATCGTCATCGCGGTGTATCTCTGGGCGATGTTTGCAATGAACACAAAGCTGGCGCTGGTATCGCTGGCCTTCGTGCCGGTGGTGGCGCTGAGCTCGGGCCTTTTCTACGGGCGGATCGCCTCGCGCTTCAAGGTGGCGGACGAGGCCGAGGGCGAGCTCACGACGCTCGTCCAGGAAAACCTAACGGGCGTGCGCGTGGTCCGGGCCTTCGGGCGCGAGCGCTTCGAGCTGGAGAAGTTCAATGTGAAGAACGACCGCTTCTCCGAACTCTGGATACGCCTCGGCCGTGTGCTGGCGGTGTACTGGGCCTCCGGCACGCTGCTGACCTGCCTGCAGGTCATGGTGATACTGGTCCTGGGCGTCATCGAGGCGGTGGAGGGGCGGCTCTCGCTGGGCGGTTTCCTGGCCTTTGTGAGCTACAGCTCCACCCTGACCTGGCCGGTGCGCAGCCTGGGCCGCGTGCTCGCGGACATGAGCAAGGCGGGCGTCTCGATGGACAGGGTGGCCTACATCCTGCGCGCGGAGGCGGAGCGGGAGCTCCCCGGCGCGGAGGCGGCGCCCATGACGGGCGACATCGAGTTTTCGCACGTCAGCTTCGGCTACGAGGGCCAGGAGGTCCTGCACGACGTCAGCTTCACGGTGCCGGCGGGCTCGACCTTTGCCATCCTGGGCGGCACGGGCTCGGGGAAATCGACTCTGGTCCACCTCCTGGACCGGCTCTACGACCTGGGCGAGGGCCAGGGCAGCATCACGATAGGCGGGCGGGACATCCGGCTCATAGAGCGGGAGCACCTGCGCCGGAACGTGGGCCTGGTCTTGCAGGAGCCCTTCCTCTTCTCGCGGACGATAGGCGAGAACATCGCGGCCTCGCGCCCGGGCGCGGACGAGGCGGGCATCCGCCGGGCGGCGGGCATCGCCTGCGTGGACGAGGCGATAACCGAGTTCCCGGAGGGCTACGGCACGCTCGTGGGCGAGCGGGGCGTGACGCTCTCGGGCGGGCAGAAGCAGCGCGTGGCGATAGCGCGGATGCTCCTGGGCGGGACGCCCGTCATGGTGTTCGACGACTCGCTCTCCGCCGTGGACTCCGAGACGGACGCCAAGATCCGCGCGGCCCTGCGCGAGGGTACGGCGGGCGCGACGGTCATCCTCATCTCGCACCGGATAACGACGCTCATGCAGGCGGACCGCATCCTGGTGCTGGAGAACGGGCGCGTCTCGGACATAGGCACGCACGAGGAGCTCATCTCCCGCCCGGGCATCTACCGGGAGATCTACGACATACAGATGAGCAGCGACGACCGCAGGCTCATAGAGGAAGGGGGCGCGGAAGATGCCGGCCTATGACGAGCAGGAATATACGAAATCCTTCGACATAAAGATCTGGAAGCGGCTCGGTCCCTACCTGCGCCCGCGCCGCGGGGCCTTCGGGCTGCTCATCGTGCTGAACCTCCTGACGGCGCTGGTGGACGCGGCGCTGCCGCTCTTCCAGAGCTGGGCCGTGGCAAAGTTCATAGAGGCGGGGACGCTCGCGGGGCTCTGGCCCTTCACGCTGGCGTATCTCGGGGCTATCCTGCTGCAGTCGCTGGCGGTGATGGGCTTCGGCAACGTGTCCATGCGGATAGAGATGTACCTGGGCCGCGACCTGCGCCGCAGGCTCTTCACCCATTTGCAGGAGCTCTCGTTCTCGTTCTACAACGTGACGCCGGTGGGCTACCTCATAAGCCGCGTGATGAACGACACGAACAAGATCGCGGGGATGCTGGCCTGGAACCTGGCGGATATGCTCTGGGCGCTGAGCTACCTCATCTTCGTGCTGGCAGCGATGCTGGCGCTCAACTGGAAGCTGGCGCTGGTGGTGATCCTGGTCGTGCCGGCGGCGGCGCTGCTGACGGGCTATTTCCAGAACCGGATCCTGCGCTGGAACCGCAAGGTCCGGAAGTTGAGCTCGCGGATAACGGGGGCCTTCAACGAGGGGATAACGGGGGCCAAGACCTCCAAGACCCTGGTCATCGAGGAGGCGAACGACCGGGAGTTCCGGGCGCTGACGGGTCAGGCGCGGGACAGCGGCGTGAAGGCGGCAAAGCTGAGCGCGGTGTACATCCCGCTGGTGCTCTTCTGCTCGACGCTGGCGGTGGCGATAGTGCTGTGGCGGGGCGGGAACATGAGCGTGGAGGGGCTCATGAGCCTGGCGACGCTCTCGGCCTTCGTGACCTACGCGGTGGGCATCTTCGAGCCGGTGCAGATACTGGCGGAGGACCTGGCGGAGTTCATCTCGCTGCAGGCGAGCATAGAGCGCGTGACGGGGCTGCTGGATACGGAGCCGAACGTGCGCGACTCCGAGGCCGTGCGCGAGAAGTACGGCGACGCCTTCAATCCCAAACGCGAGAACTGGGAGCCCATCCGGGGCGATATCGAGTTCAGGGACGTGACCTTCCGCTACCCGGACGGGGGCGAGGACGTGCTCTCACACTTCAACCTCAAGATCCCGGCGGGGACGACGGTGGCGATAGTGGGCGAGACAGGCGCGGGGAAATCTACGCTTGTGAACCTGGCCTGCCGCTTTTTCGAGCCGACGTCCGGGCAGATACTGATAGACGGCGTGGACTACCGGGAGCGGAGCCAGCTGTGGCTGCACTCGAGCATCGGCTACGTGCTGCAGAGCCCGCACCTGTTTTCGGGCTCGCTGCGTGAGAACATAAGGTACGGCAGGCTGGACGCGACGGACGAGGAGGTCGAGGCGGCGGCGAAGGCGGTGTCGGCGGACCTCGTTGCGGCGAAGCTGGAAAACGGCTGGGAGACGGACGTGGGCGAGGGCGGCGACAAGCTCTCGACCGGGGAGAAGCAGCTGGTGTCCTTTGCCCGGGCGGTGCTGGCGGACCCGCGCATCTTCGTGCTGGACGAGGCGACGAGCTCCATCGACACGCAGACGGAGCAGCTCATTCAGGACGCCATCGAGCACATCCTGAAGGACCGCACGAGCTTTCTCATAGCGCACCGGCTCTCGACGATACGGCGCGCGGACCTGATCCTGGTGGTGAAGGACGGCAAGATAGTTGAGCAGGGGACGCACCGCGAGCTGCTCCTGCGCCGCGGCTACTACCATGAGCTCTACAGCCGCCAGTTCGCGGAGGAAAACTCCGCCCGCATCCTGAAAAACGAACGCGCATAAAAAAAGCCCCCGCGGCCCAGTGGCCGCGGGGGCTTCGTCATAGCGTTATCACTCTATGGAGATCATGTAGTAGTAGACCGGCTGGCCGCCGTTTACGGTGGTGATCTCGGCGTCCGGGAAGCAGGCGCCCAGCTTGGCTGCGACGGCTTCCGCGTCCTCCGCGCTCACGTCCTCGCCGTAGTACACGGAGATCACCGCGGGCGAGAGCTCGTCTATGGACCAGCTCAGCTCGTCGAGCAGGGTCTCGATGTTCGTGTAGCTGCCCACCAGCGCCCCGTCCAGCAGCGCCAGGTATTCCCCGGCGTGGATCTTGTGGCCGTCGAAGTCGGAGTCGCGCGCGGCGTAGGTCACGAGCGCCGTGTGTACGCCCGAGATGGCCTCCGCCATGCCCTCCGTGATCTCATCCTCCGTCGCCGTCTCGTCCAGGGAGAGCAGCGCCGTGATGCCCTGCGGCACCGTCTTGGTCGGGATGACCACCACGCGCTTTTCGGTCAGGGGGATGCACTGCTCCGCCGCCATGATGATATTCTTGTTGTTCGGGAACACGAACACCGTCTCCGCGGGGGTGCGGTTTATCTCTGTGAGGATGTCCTCGGTCGAAGGGTTCATCGTCTGGCCGCCCGTGACGATCCTGTCGGCGCCCAGCTCGCGGAAGAGCTCCGCCATGCCCACGCCCGCGCACACCGCAACGGCGCCGTAGGTCTTTTCGGGCGCGGCGACGGTCGGCCCGGCGTTCACCGCGGCGGCTTCGCCCCCGGCCATCTCCGAGTGCTGCTCGCGCATGTTCTCGATCTTGACCTTGAGCAGCGGGCCGTAGGTCAGCGCTTCCGTCAGGACCGTACCGGGTACGTTCGTGTGGACGTGGACCTTGATGATCTCGTCGTCGTCCACGACGACTACGCAGTCGCCCAGGCTCTCGAGGAAGGTCCGCAGCAGGGCGGGCTCCTTGGGGTTCTCGCGGCCGCAGATGAACTCCGTGCAGTAGGTAAAGGCGATCTCGCCGGAGGAGAAGTCCGAAAAGTCCGCGCGCTCCCTGGGCTCGGCGCTCTCGCCGGAGACGGGCTCCGCGGGGACGAAGGCCTCGCCGCGCAGGACGGAGAGCATCGCCTCCAGGATGAACACATAGCCCTTGCCGCCCGCGTCCACAACGCCCGCACGGGCGAGGACGGGGTTGAGGTTTATCGTGTCCGCGAGGGCCTCTATGGCCGATTCCACCGCGCAGGAGAGCATGAGCTCGAGGTCCGAGCCGTGCTCCGCAAACTCGACCGCGGCGCTCGTGGCGACGCGGGAGACGGTGAGGATGGTGCCTTCGGCGGGCTTCATGACGGCCTTGTAGGCGGCGTCCACGCCGTCCGACATGGCGGCGGCGAAGAGCTTGGCGTCTGCCTTTTCGGCGCCCTTGAGCCGCTTGGCCAGGCCGCGGAACAAAAGCGAGAGGATGACGCCGGAGTTGCCCCTGGCGCCGCGGAGCATGGCCGAGGCCGCGCAGTCCGCTGCGGCGCTGAGGCTCGTGAAGCTCTTTTTGCCGAGTTCCGAGGCTGCGGCGCCCATGGTGAGGCCCATGTTGGTGCCGGTGTCTCCGTCCGGGACGGGGAATACGTTGAGCTCGTTTATGAGCTGCCTGTTCTGTTCAAGGGCGGCGCTGGCGCAGAGGATTATGTCTCTGAACACCGCCGCATCAATAAACTCTCTCAAGAGGGATTACCTCCGGGTGCTGATTTTTTATCTGTTTCAGTCGATGAGCATGGTGTCGACATAGACATCCACGCGCTTGACGGGAACTCCGGTGGCCTTGGAGACCTTGTAGGAGACCTCGTTTATAATGCTCCGGCAGAGGGCCATGAGGTTGACGCCGTGGTCCACAGCGATGTGGAGGCCGAGCGAGACGCTGCCGTCCTCGCCGAGCTGGGTCTCGATCCCCTTGGACATGGACTCGCGGCGGAGCTGAAAGACGCCGCCGTCCTTTGCCTGGGCGGCCATGGCCTTGACGCCGAAGCAGCTTGTAGCGGCGTCTCCGGCGAGGTTTGCAAAGACCTCGGGGTCGATAGTGATAGCGCCCTTTTGGTTTTCTATCTTAACCATGGTGCAGCTCCTTTCGAAATGCTCCGCGCGCCGTTTACACGGCGGCGGATAAACATTATAATACAATGATACCAAAAGCACAAGGAAAAGTTTACTGTAGATACTTCTGAAAGTTGGACCGATTTCGGGTCTGGACTTGGAAATAGCCGCAAAAAAACGGCGCGGACAGACAGGGCGGCGGCAATTTCCCGACTTTTGCACCCGATGACGTGCAGTTTTGGACGCCTGGGCGGCTCCTGCACTCAAAACAGCAAAAAATTCTGCTTGGGAAAGGGAAAAAATTGTGCCTTTTCCGTGCAAAAAGTGGTTTACAGGAAGAGGTTTGAGTGATAGAATTGTAGCGCTTTTGGAGCACCAGTAATTATTATTTTGTGTGGAGATGAAAGTATGGCGAGAAAACTCAAGACCATGGACGGCAACCAGGCCGCGGCGCACGTTTCCTATGCGTTCACCGAGGTCGCCGCGATCTACCCGATCACGCCGTCCAGCCCGATGGCGG
>ENA-OZHP01000040-OZHP01000040.1-human-gut-metagenome-genome-assembly--contig:-NODE-40-length-48930-cov-6.079079_pt1 | contig 48930 bp, 40 predicted proteins | sample MGYA00244046_ERZ653686 | MGnify/ENA primary metagenome ERZ653686 (study PRJEB26926, sample SAMN06165313) | human gut metagenome | biome: ENVO:00009003; feature: ENVO:2100002; material: ENVO:00002003... | reverse complement strand
CCTTATATACTTTTATAACATCTATCACCCTCACGACTCCGTACTGTGCGTTCTCCACAGCATTATTGGAGGCCGCAAACGCCGCTGCAGAAAGTCCGAGCATCATCGTCAAAACCGCCGCGCCGACCAGTATCCGAACCAATTCTTTTTTTCTCTGCATCGATATCCGCATTGTCCTTCTTCCTTTAATACTATTTTGTTAAAAGTCGGTATCCCCCTGCTTTTTCTGCCAGCTACGGCATGCCAATCTCTTCAGCCCTTCTCTCTCCCTGAGCCATCTCCGGTATGCCTATCTCTTGGAAATCGCTTGTTTCCTCCGGCAACTCCGTTTCCTCTGCTTCCTGCGTTTCCGCCTGCATCGGGCTGATTTTATCTGCAGCAAACAGCAGGCCAATGATCGACAGCCCTATCAGTATGAGCGCTGCGCCTGCCCAAACAAGAGGCTTTTTCCGTTTCCCTGTGATCGATATCGTCGTGTCATCTTTTTGGGCATTCCCCGAAGTGCGGCTTTCCTTCAGTGTCTTTTCCACTCGCATTATAAGCTTCTTCATCGCGCCGGTCTCGGCTATGCTGCCTTTTGAATATATAGCTGCGGCTATCGGCGCGGCTTCGCTTTTATTCAGTCCAAATGCCGCAAGCTTATCATTCACCGTTCCTTTAGAAATGTCCTTTGGTTCTTCATCTTCATGTGCGTCTGCGCCGCCTGCAATCAGCGAAAACAATGCGAACCCGGCATCGTTTATATCGCTTGTTTTATCGGTATCGGAATGTGCCGTTTCGGTATTTCCCAAGGCACCGAGCTTTATCTTTCCGTTTTGTGTAAAATACATCGAGCTGAGCCAAACGCCGCCATGCTTGAGATCATATTTATTGAGCAGACCTATGCTTTTGAGTATTGGCAGCATTATCGTAAACGCTTCTCTTTTGCTCAGTCTTCCGCCAATGCCGCTGCGGTAATCCAGCAGAGTGTCTCCCGTTATCGCCTCGGTCACGATATATGCGGTGCCGTTTTCCGTAAAACTGTCAAGAGGAACGAGCATTCCCTTTTCTATATCAAGTTTTTTAATAATACTGCATTTGTATATCAATTCATCGCATGATTGTTGGAATTTCTTTTTCATCTCTTCGTCTGAAAAGCTTATGCTGCCGTTCTCCATCCGCTTTTCGAGTTTTTGGGGCAGCAGCTCCCACACAGTTACCTCTGAATCTTTTTTAATATCACACGCTCTGTATATCTGATATGTTCCATCATTTGTTGATTCCGTTCCTATAATATATCTTTTCTTGAGCACCGTTCCCGGGGGCAGCCGCAGGGATGCCTCTGGCTTTGCTTTGAGGTCGTACCCGCAAAAGACGCATATCTCAGGGCCATCATAACAATTTACCCTGAAATTATGTCTAAAGCAGTTCGGGCATATTGTTGACATCGTACTTTCTAACACTCCTTTCGGCTTTCGAGCAGCGCAAGCAATTTATTTAGCCGGAAGGCAGGCTTGCCTTCCGGCTTCTAATTCGCTTAGTTGAGTAAAAACATATTCTTTTCCGTGGCAAGGTATATCTTTGTTCCCTTTGGAAGCGACACCGGAACGCCAGATTGCAGCCTCTGCTTGCTCCCATCCACAAAGGTGCCGTTCTTCGAATAGTCTGTTACCGTATATCCGCTCATGTCGTTGTAGGTTATGCGGCAATGAACGTTGCTGATTTCAGCATTGAATTGATCGAACACAAGATTACACTGGGTGCTATCCCTGCCGAGCACTATGGATTCGCCCCCGCTGAGCTTAAACCGCGCTCCCTTGTACATTCCGTTCAAGCCTTCGATAACTCCATTCTTAGGAGGAAGCGGGGGCTTTATTGTTCCATCGCCAGCCACTTTCTTTATAAAAGGCGTTAACGGCCTGCCGTTATCGTATGCCATGAGCAGATCTATGGTGCCGGACGCTATTGCGCTTATTCCGGGGACAAGCTGCATAACGGCGAGCATGGGGTTAAAATCAAACTTTGCATATAGCCTGCGGTACCAGCTATACGTTATGTAGAGCGTATACCCGGCATACGCAAGCCCAAGCAGTGCGCCCATAGTAACAGAAACGCTTACGCTCTTAGTTACCGCCAGGAATATCGCAGATATAATATTTCCAACGAGCAGCGCAAATGCAAAACCGATGTCTTTGAAGAAGAACACCTTCCATGGGCTCTCATGCAGCATACGCAACTCATATATGGAACAGGCTATCGGCACAAATGGCATCCAGTCGGATCTTGCATTAAGCTTGCGCCCTATGCACATAATCGTGTATCTTCTGAAGAAGTAAGTCACGGCAGCGACCAGCACCACAACAGTTATCGCTATCCAGGATACGCTCATTATAAGATCGAGCGCGCTTTTGAATATGTTAGATGCGAACATTTCGGCAGATTCCATCATAATAGCTATTTCCTCCTCTTTATCGTTGGTATTTTAAAGTTCTATTCTTCGGTAAGGTCAAACCATGTAAAGCTCTCATCACAGCAGGGTATCAGCATCAGCTCGACATCGCCTATTTTGAGCCTGTCGTTCTTCTTAAGCGTGACCGGAGACGTCACCACGGATCCGTTCACATAGTAAAGGCTGCTGGATTCGCCGATCAGGGCTATGAATTCGTTCTGCACGGGCTCGTATATGACTATGGCGTGCTTAAAGCGCGATACCGTCTGCTCGTTTGCGATGCATACATCCATGTTCTCTTCCCTGCCGATAAAGTTTTGGCCGGCCTTCAGGCTATACGCCTGCCCGCAGTTCTTTCCCTTTGTGCATACCAGCCAGCCGACTACGGGCGTATTCCCGCTTTCCATCGTTTTTTCACCCTTGGTCTTTCCCCAGAATGCTACGGTCTTGCCGCTTTTTGCGTCTCCGTCTACCGTAACGGTGGGTCGGCGCTCATTGTTTATCATGGTTGTGTGGTCATAGCTCACCCTCGCGTTGCACTGGGGGCAGACAGGATAGACGTCTGCATCGTAGTAATGCTGGTTAGGGCATTTAATATAGTTCATTTTTCTCTCCCTTTCTTACTTTGTTTTTTTATTGAAGCGGCCAATTACCGCAACGCTTATGTTGTCATGGCGCATCCACTTTTTTGCGAGAGCGGCTAATGTCAGCGCATCTGTTGCCGCCTCCTTATTTTTACTGTCGCGGAGGATTATGTTCAATATCTCGTTTTTGCTCAGGGATTTGTACAATCCGTCGGAGCACATGAGAATGACGTCATCTCGCCCCAGATCCTGCCCCGAAGCGCAAATATCCATTAGCTCCACATTTCCCATTCCGATATAGCTTATGAGCGCCTCGCGATTCGGGTCGCTAAGTGCCGCGCTTTCGCTTATCTCGCCGAGCTTTGCCCGTTCCATAAGCCTCATCAGGTAGTTATGATCCCGCGTGAGCTGCTCCAGCCTTCGGTTTTTTATCCTGTATATCCTGCTGTCGCCCACGGAAGCCCAGTAAACCAGCCCGTCCTTTACTATCACCGCCAAAAGTGTGGTTCCCGCATTCATCGGCCTGCCGCTTTCATCAGCGATCGCAGCGACAGCCTTGTCCGCCCTGCGGATAGCATCCATAAAGAACTCATTCGGGCTTCTCTGCGGCCCCTCGTAATAGCTTTCCATCATCACACGGCAGCAGGTTTGGCTTGCGTTTGCTCCGCCTCTCATCCCCCCCATGCCGTCGCAGAGCACTACGAGCTCGCCCCGTTCCCTTTGCAGTTCCTCCGGTATGCCATATGTCTGCGGTGTGAGCACATAGTCCTGCTGCGAATCGCGGGAGCCTATGACGCTGGCAAAGGATATGCTGACCTCGCCGCTTGCCTTCCTTTTCTTCTTTGGCACGCTGCGGCATACTATGCACCATATACCCGCCGCTATCATTACCAGTGCCGCAGCCAACAGCAGCTTCGCAGTGTTATCCGTAAAGCTAAAAAATCCGTTTACTGTCATTGGTAGACCACCCTGATCTTTGATTCCGTATTTGCCAGACACAGCGTCGTTTCTTCGTCATATAGCGTCATCGCTTCGCCTTTGTTCACCGTTCTTCCTTCCCTCGTCTGTATTCCGTTTATCGATGTACACTCGACCTTTACCGCCTGCACGTCCGCGTCAAAGTAGATTCGGCAGTGCACACGCCCGATATAGGCGTTATCCATTGTAATGAGGTCACAACCTTCGCTTCTTCCTACTGTAATCACATCATCTCTTTTCAGGCTCTTCGTTTTTCCGGTTTCAAGCACGGTGACCTTTGCCACCGATTTAAATATCCATTTTACCCGGTCGATAAGCCCTTCTCTTTCGTTGCCCTCGGGCGCGTCAGAGGTTCCTATCGCCTCCATAAATTCGGACATGCTTCTGTATCTTCCGCCCGGATCCAGCGTCATAGCCTTTTCTATGGCATTAGATACCTCCTCCGGCACGGTCTCCGGCATAAGCAGATGAAGCAGGGGGACCCTTTGCCCTTGTATCCGCTCCCTTGCGTCCGGCACCCTGACCCCACTGACCAGCCTGTAAAACGTGCAGGCGAGGGCATAAATATCCGTCCACGGGCCCTGGTTTTCGGCGGCGTCATACTGCTCCGGGGGCGCAAAGCCGGGTTTCAGCATGATCATATTTCCCGTCAGCCCTGTGCTTTGCGCTGTTCGCGCCGCACCGAAGTCTATAAGGCGCAGCCTCCCGTCAGGCTGAATAATTATGTTTTCCGGGCTTATGTCCCTGTGCAGCACACCCTCGGAGTGAACTGTCTCCAGTGCCTTCAGCAGCTCCTTCAATATGTAATAGGCTTCGTCGTAAGGTATCCTTCCGCCTCTTGCCCGGGCAAGCTCTTTAAGGCTATGCCCCTCTATGTACTCCATGACCATGTAACCGGTCCCGTTTTCATAAAAGAACTCATATACCTGTACTACGCTCGCCGCCCTGCCCCCCCTGAGCATCGCAAGCATATTGGCTTCTCTTTCGAAGCGCCTGAGGCCGATATTGTACTCGTTACCGTAATTGCCAAAGGATATCTGCTGCGTCCATATGTCGCGTCTGGCTATGCCGGATGGATAGTACTCCTTGATCGCGATCCTGCGATCCATAGCAAATGTATCCTGCGCCACATAGGTTATCCCGAAGCCGCCGATGCCCAGCACCCTTCCAATGATGTATCTGTTGCCCCGAAGCCTGGAAAACCGTCTTAGCGGGGCGGCGTCCTCCGCTATACTTATTGAATTGTCATATCCGCAATATGCGCAGAAATTACCCGGTCCCAGCGGTCTGAAGCAATTCGCGCATACTCTTTCCTCCATAACTCGTTTCCTTTCTCAATGCGGTCTTTATCAGCTCAACGCCATTTCGTTGCAGCCCCAGTCTATGCTTACCACTATCCTGGTCTGCCCTATCTCTATATCGTCGCCGTCCGCCAGCCTGTATCCGCCCGCCGGTATGGGTTTTCCGTTCAGCTTGGTAAAGTTTGTTTCGCTGAGGTTTGAAATGATCATCTCGCCGTCCCTGTATGCCAGCCTGCACTGCCTGCGCGAAATATACATATCATCCTCTATGTTAAGGTCTATGCCTGAATTCTGAGCCGCCGACCGCCCGATGATATACCCGCTCTCGCCTATAAGCACCGTTACTGTCCTTCGTGACCCATTCTGTCCGGTGATGGTTAGGGTTACTCTCTTCCCGCTCCAAACGGGCGGCGTTACAATGGGGGGCTTTTTCTTTTCTTCAAGTTTCTTCCGTTTGCGTTTGGCCGCAATTACTATTGCCGTTATTATAAGTGCCGCAGCCGCTATGGCTATCACGACGAACCACACGGTCGGAAGCCCGAGTATCTCCGTTTTCCCATCCGTCATTTTCAGCGCATATTCTGTCTGCTCAAGCGGATTTTTTTCCATCGATACATCCTGAACGCCTGTGATGTTCAGCTTGTATTCTCCGTTTGGAACGGCTTTTGCAAGATGCAGGATCGCAGTGTTTGCCGCATCGTCATAGGAAACGCTCGATATCTCCATCGGCTTATGGTTTTTGCCCAGCAGGGTGAAGCTTGAAATAACGTCTGCTCCGGTCACGGGCTCGCTGAACTGTATCATCACGGACATGTCGTCTGCGAACTCGACCTTTTCCACTGTAGGCGCCTGCATATCCGCTATCCATCTGTCCGCCCTGACGATAACCTCATCTGTGCTGCCGCCGCAGCTTATCTCCAGCCGTTTTTCCGTTCCGTCCGCGATGTTGGAGCCAGTGCTGAAGCGCATTACCTTGGCCGACGATATATTCGCAAAAGCGATATTCATGGCAGATACGGCATCCTTTGAGGCATTATAGTAGTCTCCTCCGTTGCCCCTTGCCATCTCGCCCAACGAATCAAGGTTTTCCTTGCTGCTGCCTATGCCGAAGGCATAAAGCGGTACGTCTGCCTTATTCAGCAGCTTGTCTATTTCGTTCTTAGTCGTGCTTCCGCCTTCGCTGAAGTCCCTGCCATCCGTCAACAGCAGCAGCAGCCTGCGGCCTGCGTTTTTGTTCATCGAGGCCAGCTTTACCGCCTCGGATATACCATCGAACAGTCTGGTCTTTTTATCAGAAGCCTCCAGCCCGTCTATCCTACCAGCGGCGACCCTGCCGCTTTCTTCTCCGTTCAGCACTATCCTTATCTCATCGCCGAAGGTGATAAGGGTAAAGCTGTCCTGCGTACCGATCCTTCCTCGCCATTCCTTAAGCCCGGCTTTTATCCCGTCAAAGGCTTTTTTGTTTATGGAGCCGGATATGTCCAGCATGAAATAGTAATCCGTAGGCAGCGCTGACGCAGGCTCGATCTGCACGGTCTCCAGCTTCATTCCGTCCAGCGCAGCAGATACATCGTTCTCCGCGCCGTCTGCGGCGTAAACTACCGCCTCAATCTCAGGCATATTAACAAAAGCCTGCTCTATCCGCGTATCATAGGCCTCTGCGGCCCATGCCGGAGCATAGGCTGACAGCATTACGGCGGCAAGAAGGATTGCTGTTTTTCTTATTCCCATCTTTTTTCTCCCTTGCAATATGCTACAAAATCAAACGTTGAACCGCCAAGCCTTACCCGGTCGCCTTCCTGAATATCGGCTGCGCCGCTTACCGGCACATCGTTCAGCTCGGTACGCGCTCCGTTGCCGCTCAGCAGTATAAATCTGCTCTCTATCGACTCATATATGACGGAGGCGTGGTTTTCCTGCGCTATCTGCTGATCTTCCACTATGCTTACGCTCATCCTGAAGCTGCGTCCGATAAAATTCCGCCCTGCGCGCAGGCGGTAATCCCGCCCTCTGCCCGGCCCCTCTACACACACGAGCCAGCCCACCACTGGGTCGGTCTCCAGCCGTTCCGCAAAGGCGCTTATTGTTTTTTCATCATCTGCGCCGCACAGCTTCCGCGTAGGCTCATCCTCTACATCTTTCAGCTTAAATGTCTTGTCGTATGCAGCCGAAAGGTTATATGCGGCCTCCGTTTCGCATATAGGGCATTTCCTGTATAGCGTGCTGTCGTAGTTATGCCCTTTCGGGCAGCGTATTATGGCCATGCCTTTTCCCTCCGTTGTTTGCCTTCCCCGGCAGTCGATTCCGCGTTTCATCTCTTTATATCAAATCATATTATTTCTGCGGTCATATTCAATAAACATGTCAAAAATGCGGGATTTAGTGTCATTTACGCATTACAGCTATTTGAGAAGCTTAATTTATGATGGTATCCGTTGCCGATAATATATCATCCATATCATCGTAATTGTCGCCGACGTAATTCGTGAAGGCCGTCCTGGTCTCCTTCAGCTTTCTCGCGCTTACCGGCACACTTTCGCCGTTATACAGCACTATGCTGTCCGCCTTCAGCTCCACTGCGCAGGACAGGTTTACGATAAAGCTCTTGTGGCATTGGACAAAGCGGCTGTCCAGCATGAGCTTTATGTCGTCCAGTTTGCCAGGAAATGTCCTGATTCTGCGCGGCTCATGTATGTTCATGTTTCTCAGGTCGCTCTCCAGATATAATATGGAATCGTAGTCTATCTTTGTTATGAGTCCCTTGCTTGCGAGGGTAATATACCTTTTCCCGGATACCTTCGCGTACCTTGCAGCCCCGTCGAGTACCGCCCCCAGATGACCTGCCTTTAGAGGATAGGGCAGAAAGGCTATGTGTCTTACGGCATAGGCGTCGTATATCATCTCGGGATACTTTGAGACAAATATTATCTGCAGATTAGGGAGCCTCTCATGAATGGCGCCCATCAGGCGTATCCCGCTTATTCCGTCCATCTCGATGCTTGCTATGACCACATCGGTGCTGTCGCCGCATCTCTCCATGTATGTAATAAATGCCGCAACGCTGCCAAAGCCGCGGACGCATATTTCCTCGGCCTTGGCGTAATCAGCAAGGACCTTATCCAGCTGAGCTCTGTTTCTTTCCGATGGATCGCAAAAGACCAGCTTCAGCATACCTCAATAACCTCACAGCATTTATCGCAGCGGCATTTAAATCCTTTATTATCCTGTTTAACCCCTTCCCCAAGGTTCGATGCCCCATTGCCAATTTACCTGATGCTCTCCTATGACCCAGTCGCCATTGCATTGTCCTTTGTGCGTTTTGCATATAGCGTAGTAATACTGTACATAAGACTCGCCCTCCGATCTGTATTCATCCCCTGTAAGCTGCCTTATTCCCATGTTGGAAACATACGGCGCAACGTGATCCTCAAAGCTGACCGTCATCTCTCCGTTTTCATATCCGCCCGTATAGTTTCCGCTGCGCGTTGCGGATAAGCCGTCAAGGGTCGTATATACGATGTGATACTCCCCATAACCGTTGGGCGCATCGTCAGCCCACTCACCCGTAAAGTATGTCGTACCCTGCTGGTGCTGTATGCAGCTGTACCATGTGCCCTGCCCGCACCTTACGCCGTCCTTATATCTGCCTGCGTATATGTAGCCGCCCGGGTATATGCCGACCCCATACCCGGAGCACCTGCCGCTTCCGTCATATCCGCCCATGTATAGGAAGTCGTTCCCTTTTCCCGGATTAAGGAAGGGTGTGAAGCTCTCGTTTTGCAGCAGCTCGATCACTTCTTCGATCTTTTCCTGTGCCGCAAGGCTAAGCAGCAGCACGGTGCCGGCCTTGTTGTCGCCTTTCCCTCCGTTCCAAAGGCCGGACGAGAAGCTCTCGGCATCGGTATACTGCCCGTTGGCTATATACGCGCAGCCCAGCTCATAGGCCACATTCGCCGAGGCGTTGAGTTCATAAGCCGCTTTCAGCGCCTCCACGGCCTGCGGGTTCCTTTTCGCGCCGCGGAAGGATCTTCCCAAGCCTATTGTCGCGTCGAAGTTGCGCGGCTCTATCTCTATAACCGTCTCATACAGCAGTATGGCCTCCTCGTAGTTCCCGGCGTTGTAGTACTTCAGCGCGTCTGCAAGTAGCTCCTCCACCGTGGGCTGCGCTGCGCCCGGCTCCGTCTCCTGTATCGCCGCAATACATCCGCTCATCAGCAGCGCCATAATGACCGCCGCAATCAATATCCTCCGCACCGCTATTACCCCCTTATTACCTTATTCCGCCGCGGCGTTGGGGTCTGTTACCTTAGTAGCCCCCCAAGGCATGACGCCCCACTGCGCATCTAACTGGTATTCCTTCAGCGTCCAGCCGTCACCGCATTTTTTGTGGGCACTGCAAATGGTGTAATAATATTGTGTCGGCCCGTCCTTAGGCTTATAGGTCTTATCTATAAGCGCGCGGACTCCCATATTGGAAGTGTAGGTTGCCGAATGATCCGCCCAATATACCGTCATTTCTCCGTTTTCATAGCCATCCGTATAGTTTCCGCTGCGCGTTGCGGATAGGTTCCCCTCCTTTGGATATATGACATGGTTCTCGCCGTAGCCGTTGGGCTTGTCGTTTTCCCAAGCGCCTTCAAAATAGGCGTATGACATTTTACTATCCAGCTTACTGTCCGATGTTCCGTTTTGGGGCAGCCCTGTCTCCTCGTCTAAGTGGATACCTTTTAGCCATACCCCGTGGCCGCTTTTCTGCCCGTTTTTGTATTCGCCGCAGTATATATACTGTCCCCGGTCGTATATGCCGACTCCCTTGCCGTGCATCTGGCCCGCCGCGTTATAGGGGCCGAAGTAGATCACCTTATTTTCGTTCATGCTCATGAAATAATCCTGAACCGACTTGTTATCGAAAAGGGATACAGCCTGATAGTAATCGCCCTCGGCGGAATAGCTCAGCACCAGCAGTATCGCAACCTCCGGCGCCATATCGTCGCCCGTCTTTTCCATCCTTACCGCATCCCGTGCGTTGCTGTATTCGCCCGCGTCAAGGTAGGCATAACCCAGTTCATACATTGCCCGCTTATCATCCGTGGAAAGCTTGGCGGCTTTCTTGAGTATGCTTATGGCATCCATCGTCCTGCCTACCGATCTGTACGCATGACCCAGGCCGTACCCAGCCTCGTAATTGTTGGGCTCTATCTCTATAATCGCCTCGTACAGCAGTATGGCCTCCTCATAATTGCCCGCATTGCTTAGCTGGAGCGCCTGGGCGAGCATCTCCTCCACCGTGGGCTGCGTTGCGCCCTGCTCCATAGTTGACATCATCACACTGCATCCGCTCATCAGCATCGCCATAATGACCGCCACAATCAATATCCTTTTCATCGCTGCTCCCCCTGAATTTTTTTATTTATCGAATCCAACCGTATCGCCAAGCGGCTCCCCGTCTCGACCATCGCTGTCCGCAGTGAGCGGCGCAGTGCTTCCTGGCTCTTCGTCCATGACGGGCTTCTCCCGGTTCGCATCCTTCTTGGCCTGACTGCTTATCTTTCCGGCCTGAAGTATGAACAGAACTATTCCAAGAACCATTACCGCCGCGCCCGCCGCCGATATTATCAGTCCCATTATCCCTGCCTCCGTCAGTTCTTTCTCACTCGGCTGAACGCTCTCAGCCGTTTGCGTATTTGCCCGCGCTTTCCGTTCCGCTCTCTTTCCGTTTTCTCCAGCTCTCTCTCCGGCTCTGTAACGCTTTGATAGCGTTTATCAGGCTCCCGTTGCGTACACCGCATTGGCAGTCAGGCTCGTAGTCCATCTCACTCACCTTATCCATCCCGCAGATTTAAGATCTGCCATCACGCCCTCCAGCCTTTGCAGCTTTTCGCCGGAAGCGCCTAATTCAACCGCCTTTTTGTAATAATCCTTTATCGTTGAATAGTTCCTTCTTGACTGAGGCTTTGCCCCCTCTCTCTCGATCGTCAGGAAGGCCATCTGCACATAGGCATCGCTGTTGTTAGGGTAACGATCTATCATTTGCAGAAGCGCTTTTTCCGCCCCCTCGTAATCCGCCATGCGCTGGCTGACTATCGCAATATTCAAATAAGTGCTTGCCCTGCCGTAGCCTAATGAAATAAGCTCATTAAAGCAGCTTATGGATTCTTTTCTGAGAAGATCGGCCTTATTATCCGTTTCGTCCCCGCTTTCCTCGGAAACAATCCCGCTTTTTGTGTAATAGGCCTCGCCAAGCTGCTCCAGCACAAAGGCCTGCTCGTCATTGGGGTATGTGCGGCGCATATCCTGCAGCACGGCGATCTCCTTATCCAGCATCCCTATGTCGCTGCCGTTCTTCCCGTACAGGCTGACCAGTTCCTTATACGCCGCGATTCTTATATCGTTCTCCTTTGCGGTATTTATGCAGAGCGTATACTGCTCCGCCGCCTGATCTACCCTGTTCTGCGCGGCCAGTATGCCCGCATATACAAACGAACTTATGCCGTCGTTTGCCTTTGCTTTTACCTTTTCAAGCATCTTTTCGGCTTTGCCGTCCTGTCCGCTTTTCGTATATGATCGGGCAAGATAGTACATATAAAGCACATTATCCGGCGCCTTTTCCTCAGCCGCCTCGAATTTCTTCGCCGCTTCCTCGATGTTCCCGAGGCTGTCGAGCGCCAGCCCCCAGTAGTAATTAAACTCAGGATCCTCGCGCATTTCGGGGTACTTTGCCGCCGTATCCTGTATCACAGAAAGACACCCGCTGCCATTGCCGTTGTCCATATACGCCGCGGCGACGGCTTTATGCCCGTCTCCCCTGCCCGCATATTCGTCTGCTGAGTACAGCGTCTTGACTGCCGCGTCCAGTTCTCCCTCGCTCAGCAGTGCGATGCCCTTATCGTACTGCTCCATATATATCGTTTGCCTTTCACCTTTAGTTATCTCGGAACCGTATGAAATGAGAAACACGCCGAACGCGAATATCATGAAGCAGCCTGCGAGTTTAAGCCGCTCTCTGCGTTTTCTGCGCTCACGCATATTGCCGAAATCATCTATGTTGTCAAGATCGCGCTGCAGCTCGTCTATGCTTTGGTAGCGGCGTTTGGGGTCTGCCTGCGTGCATTTTTGTATTATGTATTCCATTCCCTCGCTGTATGACCTGTTCCATTCCCGTATGGGTCTTAGCTCATAAGGGGGCTCGTATGGGCTCTTGCCGGTTATCATGTGGTACAGCGTAATGCCGAGGCTATATATATCCGTCCTCGCGTCAGTCGGAGCTGAGGTGTACTGCTCCGGCGCGGCGTAGCCCATGGTTCCGAGATGCTCGCTCGGCCCGTTGGCGTCTTTTTTGTATTCCTTGGCAATGCCGAAATCTATCAGCTTTATGTCCCCTTCCGGGGTGATCATTATATTCCCCGGTTTTATGTCCCTATGTATTATCGGAGGCTTGCGCGTATGCAGGTACTTCAGCGCCTCGCATATCTGCCCCGCCCATTTTCTGACGTGCGCCTCATCGAACTTTCCCCCTCTTTCAATCCCCTCCTTCGCGCTTATGCCCTCGACATAGTCCTGAATGATCTGTATATTTTGGTCGTCCTCATATATGTCGTGCAGCCGCGGCAGCCGCTGGTGATCAAGGTTTTTCAGTATATCCACCTCGGCGGGCAATTTGGTTGCATCGTCCTTTCGGACCACCTTCATCGCCCTCAGCACGCCCAGCCGCCGGTGCCGGACGAGGTATACCTTACCCATTCCCCCTTCGCCAAGCAATGACAGTTCTTCATATACTTCCTTATAAGACATCTGACGACCTCGCAAAAATTAAGATGATTTTTCACTCTATGTGATTAAAGCACAAAAATCGCAGGCCTTTTCCCCAACCGCATAATCGCCGCTTTTAATGTAATAATTGTCGAATTCCTTGCCATAAAGCTATTCTTAACAGTATCCTCTGGCGGCAATAACGTTATATCCGAAAGCCGACTCGCTGTTCCTTTGAATCACCATTCCCGTAACATCGCTTTCCGTTCCATCCGGCAGCTTCTCCTGACCAAATATCACATAGTAAACTCCCTCGTCCACTTCGTATACGCTCTCCACAAATATGTCTTCCTCCGGCGCATCGGCACCTGCCTCGCACACATATTGATTCTGCTCTGTTTCCTCGCTGCCCCAATGCGGATAGTCGCTCGATGCATATCCGCGCCCGTACAGGCTTTCCACCAGTCTCTTTACGGTCTCAAAGCTGACCTTTGAATAATACCCGTCAAGCTCGTCGTACCGGAATCCGTATTCTTGAAAATTCTGATCTGAGCAGTCTGTATATCCATAATATCCAACAGCAGAACTCGCCATCTCTTCATCTGTCAAACTGTTCACGTCACAGAAGTCGTATGCAGTCCAATATTTCAAGTCGTAAAACAACCATTTTTCATCCTCTGTCGGAGTGTATATCTCATACGGTCCCGGATATTTTGCTTTTACCCACTCGTTGAATACTTCTTTTCTTCCCGCTCTGTCGTCTCTAGGAAGCGAATCCAGCTTAGCCTGATAAACGGCGTCCGGCGTCTCGCTCCCGTCCGTCGATGCAGCCTCCGCCTCAGACGTCTGCGCCGTTATCTCTGAAACGGCTTCGGCGCTCTCGATTTCGACGTCATAATTATAAAGAGCGGCAATGCATCCGCTGCTGTTCAGGCAAACCGCCGCCAGCAACGCTATTGCTATTCGTGCCTTCCGGCCGTTATACCTTTTGCTTTTTTCACTGTATACCATATTAAACATTTTCCCTCTCTGAAGCTTACCCTTTTATTTTAAGGCATTCTTGCAGCGCTGCCTCATCTATGTAATAACCGGTCAATTTAGTGTAATAATTGACATGAAATTCGGTATTGAGATTTTTATCAATGCGTGTTTCTCTATAATTGCTCTTACAAACACGCGTGTTTCGGCGTCGTTTTGTTTGACAATCGTATGTTTATGTGTTATTTTTTATTTAATCCGTCTTTGTTGAATTATCTCGTTTTTACAGGAGTGCAGGCTGCATGAACTCAGCTATCGTATATGCTTCCAACTGTATACTCGGTATCATAATGGCACTATTCTGTATGCTGACCCTGAAGATGAGGTGGGGGCGCGCAGTCACGTTCATCGGCGCTTACGCAGTGGTACTTTTCAGCTTCTTCGGTCTGCTCCTGTTGCCTGATCAAAACATAGCGGCAAAGCAGACAGTCGGTTTTTTAATAGATCTCATCGGATTCCGAATATTATTCACGGACAAAATGCCCAGGCTGGCCATATGCACCTTCACCATATTCATGAACGAATGGATATGCGAGTTCATCAGCTTTTCATTTTTCTCAAATGTATATCCCCAGACCACTCAGGGGATGTTCCTTATACCTCCGCTGACCCAGGTCAGTATGTATGCAATATATATTTGCGTTTACGCCTTCCTCATGTGGATATTCTCGCTGCTGCTCAACCGCATACTCAGAAGCTTTTCCTGGCAGGATATCCTTTCATATATCTTTTTCCCTTTCATGCAGCTTGCCATGGTGACATGGGGTTCTCTGCCCAACTTTTACAATCATGCTGAAGCAGTGCGGCTCTGTATAATATTATTCTGCATAATTTCAGACGTGGGACTGTACTACTCCATGCGGGGCATAACCCAGCGGGCGGAGCTCAGGGCCTCCAATGCCCTGCTGTTGAAGCAGGTAGATGCGGAAAAGGAGCATTATGCCGCCCTTACGGAGCAATATGAAGCGATGCGCCGCATGCGGCACGATATAGCAAACCATCTCTATACCATACAGGCGCTGCTGGACAACGGCGACACAAAGCATGCGGCGGAATACGCCAAGGAAATACTGCCCCGGCACACCTTTCACTCCAGCTTGGGCAGCTGTGAAAATCCCGTAGTGGACGCTTTCCTTTATTCCCGCATGAGCAAGCTCAAGGCCGCCGGAATAAGCGCGGAAGCAGACGTGCGGCTGCCCGCTGAAACAAGCATATCCAATGCGGACATGATAATCGCCTTCGGCAATATGCTGGATAATGCGGAAGACGCATGCCGTGCCCTGCCCGAGGGTAAGCGTTATATACGCATACAGGCCGACATCAAAAACGGCTGCTGTACGCTGCGCATGGAAAACTCCGTTGCAGAGCAGCCCGTCTCAAAAAAGGAGCGCATACCCGGTCTGAACCGCGGCGTAGGCCTGAGCATACTGGAGCGGCTAGCGGAGCAATACCGGGGAGCCTTTACCTATGGGCTGAAGAATAGCCGTTTTTGTGCTGTATTGACTATGCAGACAAGCGAGGTGAGGTAAGAAATGCTTAGTATAGCTGTATGTGACGATGATGAGCTGCACCTTAAAAGGACGGTCGCACTCATACGAAATACGCCGGGATTTGAGAATTCCCTTATACGGGAATTCAGCAGGGCGGAAAACCTTCTGGACTCCATAAGTGAGGATCATTATTTGCCGGATGTAGCTGTGCTGGATATTCAAATGGATGAAATGGACGGCATAGAGCTCGCCATGAGGCTGAACCGCTCGGTGCCCGAGTGTCAGATAATATTTCTCACGGGATATATTTCATATGCAACCCGCGCCTATGATGCGGAGCATGTGTTTTATGTGCTCAAGACCGAGACGGACAGCCGCCTCGGCACCGCCCTGAACAAAGCGGCAGAAAAAAGGCGCGCCTGCTCATGCCAGCAGATAATAATCAACGCCGACGGCGCATCCCGGCGGCTGCTTTGGGATCAGGTCCAGTATCTCGAGCGCGTGCTGCGGCGCATGAGAATAGTGACTTTGGACGGCGAGCTTTGGACGAACACCCCTCCATCCGACATAGTTTCTCAGCTCGACAGCCGGTGCTATTGTCAATGCCACAAGAGCTTTTATGTAAACACTGCCTGCCTTGCGGCGATGCTGCCCACGGAATTCATACTGCAAAGCGGCCTTCGTGTTCCGATAAGCCGCAGCTATAAAAAGGCCGCCAAGGAAAGCTTTTTGTTTGGTTGCGGTGCAATATTAGGTAAAATATAGAATAATACAGGGGAAGCGAAACAATGATAGGCGCAATTGCAGGAGATATCATAGGCTCGATCTATGAATGGCACAATATAAAAACAAAGTCTTTTCCACTGTTTCAGCCGGAAAGCCGGTTTACAGATGATTCAGTCCTGACCTGCGCGGTCGCAAGAGCCATAATGAACGGCGGCATCCACGAGGACTATCTGACCTCTATCCGAACGATAGGCCGTATGTATCCCAACTGCGGCTACGGTGGGCATTTTGTCGACTGGCTGAAGAGCGATTCCGCCGAGCCCTACAACAGCTGGGGCAATGGCTCCGCCATGCGCGTATCGCCTGTGATATGGGCATACGATTCGCTCGAGGAGGTTTTGCGGGCGGCAAAAGTCAGCTCGGAGGTAACGCATAACCACCCCGACGGCATAAAGGGCGCGCAGGCCATCGCGTCGGCGGGCTTCCTCGCCCGCACAGGGTATGCCAAGAGCGAAATAAAGAATTATATAAGCTCGCAGTTCGGCTATGACCTCGACCGCACACTTGATGAGATACGCCCCGTTTACGGCTTTGAGGTGAGCTGCCCCGGCAGCGTGCCGGAGGCCATCATCGCCTTCCTCGAAAGCGGCGACTTTGAAAGCGCCATACGCGGCGCAATCTCAATAGGCGGCGACAGCGACACGATAGCGGCAATGACCGGCGCGTTGGCAGAGGCGGCATACGGCGTGCCGTACATAATCCGCCGCGAAGCGTTTAGCAGGCTGCCCCTCATATTAAAAGGCATAGTCGAGGAATTCGAAAGCAAGTATCAGGGCCATGCGTGAAATATATGCCGATACTCCGGCGCTCACTTTTTCAAAAACGAGAAACGCCCCTTCTGCTCATAAGGAGCAGTGCTCATCTCCCCCGCCGTGTAGCCGGTTGCGTCGATTGCGGCACGGAGGGCGTTTTCGTCCAGCGGTATCTTGGAGAGGATCACCGTCTAGCCCCTGGAATGGGACGATCTGACCTTTACAACGGGGAAATTTCCCCGAACTGCTCATATAAACGCTTACTCCGAATAACTCCGCCTGCGGCGCACAGGCGGAGTTGCTTTGGCGCTTAAGCGGCAAACAACCACCAGCTCTGCTGGTGAGAATTGAAAGCTTCAAATGGAGACGCCAATACCATATTGTGTTTGCGCCAAAGTATCGACGGCAGGAAATATACGGTAAGCTAAAATCGGATATAGGAACAATCCTGTGAAAGCTATGTGAACAAAAAGGTAGGGAAAAAGCTCACTAATGATATTTGACCGGCACGTAAGTCTCAAGTATAAGTACGGTAACCGTCACTTTTGGTGCCGCGGATATTATGTGGATACGGTTGGACGAAATGCCAGGGTAATTGAGGAATACATAAGTCTGGCAGTCAAGAGCCGGAAGATGCAAACTACCGCCGGCAAGTATCATTTTGAACGATTTGTCGTGAGACGTTTCTTTGCCGCAGCGGTTGAGAAGCAGCCCCGCAGCCGCATCGCATCATCCGTTCCAGTCACCACAGGTGTACCGGCTTCAAGCCCGTTTTCCCGGGCAGCTTTAATGGTAACACATCCGGCAATTTCCGTGTACCAACTTGCCCTTTCCTATTAGTTCCTCAATTTTTTCGAGTTCTTTTGACGCTCTGGAGTCGATGTCATATAAAAACCCATTACCACTGCTCTTTCAATAATTATAGAAGCATTCTCTCCGGAATTCTTTCACTATGTCCATGAAGTCCTTCACTCTATAATAATCGGTGAGGTTTTCGGGCTTCCCCTCCACCTTAAATGTCGTACCCATAAACGAGCCATCGGCGACCGCCAGCTTATCGCATATATTTTCCTTTAGAGAACTGTGCTGACGTCCATAGCAGACACAACCAAGTTGAGTTAACAATAGAGCGGCCTGTGCAGGCAAGCCGCTCTATGTAGCACAGCAAGTACTATTCTTTTGTCGCTTCGGATTTGAAGCGCCGCAAGTATTCTTGGTATTCTTCTTTTCCTTTATTCGATGACAGGCTTATGACCACAAGAAGAGTCAGGCCAACTCCCAAGGAAACCCACAGTGGAGCTATGCCAAACGGGCTCCCTGCAAAATGCCATATTGCGGCTATAACCCCCCCCGCAACGATAGACCAGAAGGCTGCATCGTTCGTTACCTTATCCCAGTGAAGCGATATGACCAGAACAATTCCGGATATTGCCCTTATTTGAAAAGATGCCAGCAGATCATTGAGGATCGATTTCATATTTGAGGCTATAAACACCGAAAGCACAGCTATGGCCACGACAGACGCCCTGAAGCATATCATCTGCTTTTTCTCGCTCGCCTTTGGCTTAATATTTAAATAAATATCGCGCACAACAGTAGTGGACAGCATAAGCAGTATTGCGGGGCCCGTAGAGAGAACCGCGCCGAGTATTGCAATGCTCGCGAGGCCGCCCCAGCCTGGCGACAAACGGTTTGCCATTTCGTACAGTATGCCTTTTCCGTTGCTTTCCGGCAGCAGAATACGCCCCGACAGCCCTATCGCGGCAGGCAGCAGAGCAAAAATCGTTACAAGCACAGCCACTACGATGATACCCTTGCGGGCCTCATGAAGGCTCCGGCAGCAGTAGCATGAATTTACTACCGTCATAGCAGAAATCATTGCAAAAGCCGCCCCAATCACCTGTGCGATAACGGTCGGCACATCTGGATACATAAGGTTGAAGTGGGTGTCTAGCAGTTGTTGGTATATATTTTCAACGCCGCCCGCATCCCTGACGTTGGCCCAGGCTATTACGCTGAGGAACACCACTATCACCGCCATATGAAGTACATTTGCCCCCGCAACGGACTTTATGCCGTTTAAGGATATGACTGCAAAAAGCACGGCACATCCAATGAGTATGGTAATATCATTTATATCCGCCACGGAACGTATTATCGGCCCCACTATCGACACGACCGCAACAGACTGCATCGAGTATATCACTAGGAATGCCAGCAGGACGACCATAGTAACAGCCCAGCGCACTTTGTTGTTAAAACGCATTTCAAAGGCCTCCGCAACGGACATAGCGCCTTTTCGACCCGCTTCATAAAAGAACCGTGAAGCGAAAACAACAAATACCATACAGCCTATTGCTTGACCCCAGTTGCCCCATACTGCATTTATACCATGCGTAAAAGCCTCGCTGGCATTGCCGACAGTACCGGCGCCTGCTATCAGTTCACCGAAGAGCAGCGGGATAAGCGTACAGGCAGACATACCGTTCTTCGCCACGAAAGTATTCCTTGTGCTGCTCTGCCTATTTTTATTTATCAGGCTTATTATGCAGGTCAGCCCCAAATATACTGCGACCATTATGAAAGCCGTCATTCTTTTTCCTCCAAATCTTCCCTTCTTTCGGTATACCTGTCAGCCATCCTTTTTGCTGCGGCAAAACAAATCGCCGATAAAGCACCTATCACAATACACATTCCCCAGCCCAGCTTATATGATCCTGTCCTGTCAAAAACCGCCGCCAGCAATAATCCCCCAAGCGACATTCCGAGCTGCATCGGGCTTTGTGTTAGGCCGCGCATTATATTGAAGTTCTTTGTGCCAAATGTTGCGCTTATAAGAAGCGGGGCAGATACCGTGCCGACCCCGTTGCCTATGCCGTACAGTATAGCCATAAGGTACATTATCTGCATACTGCGGCCAAGCATCAGGCACAGAAAACCTCCGCCCATTAGGCCAAACGCCGCCATAGCGCCTTTTATGGTGCCGAACCTGTCGTTTATCCACCCTAATATGAGCTTACCGAATATGCCGACAAAGGAGTACATGGATACGATCAGCGCGGCTGCCTGCGGTCCATACGAATCAGATATGCAGGGGCTGATCTGCCTGAGCGGTGCAGAGCAGATTATACCAAGCAAGAGCATTCCGAGCATATGTACATAGAAGAAACAATGCGTTTTCGCTTCTCCAAGGCTGATATTTGGAACGCCATCATCTCTATTTGTCTTATTGTTCGGCTCGTTTTCGTTTCCGTAAGGGCTAAGCCCTTTATCCTTCGGCCTTGTCCTTATCAACAGCAAAGCAATAGGCGCTGCGACTGCAAGAACCAGCAATCCTATCATTCGGTAGGAAGTACGCCACCCATAACTGGTTATCATCATCGTTATAAGCGGGCTCAAAAAAGTCCCACCGATGCCGATACCTCCTAAAGCAATACTCATTGCCAGACCTCGGCTTCTATTGAACCATGCAGTTATGAACATCGATACCGGCATGAAGGCACAACCAGAATAAAACACACCTACCAGCACAGAAGATACATAGAACTGCCAGACGCTGGTTGCCAATGAATAAGACATATACGACAATGCGAAGCATATAAGGGAGCCAGAAAATATCCAACGCATATTGTACTTAGAATATACCTTCCCCCATATCGGAGAAAGTAGTAATCCGCACATGGCGACTAAAGTGCTGGTTACCGTAAAAGCACTGCGCGAAATTTCAAATTCTTCCGTAACTGCCGGTAGGTAAAGGCTTGCGCAAGCGTTTACAAGCGGTGCTGTAAAAGCCATCACCACAAAGCAGGCACAGCAGATTACCCATCCGTAGTGAACTTTTGCCAATTTCATTATGCGACCTCTATCCTTGTGTACAGATGATTTTCATCCTTGCCTTAGTTGTTCTTAAGATATTCAAAGGCACACTGAGCGTGTATGGCGGCTCCGTATGGCAGTGCATCCTCATTGAATACAATTTTAGGATTGTGTGCCGGATAGGTAGGGCCGTCTCCATCCGGTTTGCAGCCGATGCTGAAAAACACACTTGGGACCAGTTCAGTTATGCGCGCATAATCATCCGAGGCACTAGACGGCGGATATGGAATGTATTTTATATCCAAGTCTTCGCAATAACGCATCATTTCGTCAAGCAGCTCAGGATTCGTATACATTGCAGGAACATCGGACAGTACTTCGTATTCGGTTTTTGCGCCGAAAGCCAGCGCTGTATAATCAACGATTTCATGGACTCGTTTTCTGAGCTTTTCACGAAGCTCGGGATCAAACATTCGCATGGTTCCTTGCATGACCACTTCCTCAGGGATAATATTTGCCGCATTACCTCCGGCAAACTGCCCAAATGTCAGCGTCACGGTTTTATCGGCAGGAGCTTCACGGGCAATCAATTCCTGCAGCGCAAGATAGGTATGAGCGGCAACATTGATGGGATCTATGCCGGTATGCGGCCACGCACCGTGGCATCCTTTGCCTTTTACGGTAAGCTTCATCCCGTCACAGGAAGCGCAGGTATAGCCATGGCATACGGCAACCGTACCCACGGGATTACGGGCGTTCATATGCATATCCACAGCTATATCTACCTCCGGGTCGTGCAAAACCCCGGCGTCTATCATCGCCCTTGAACCTATAAACACCTCTTCACCCGGCTGAAACATGAGCTTTACGGTTCCGCAAAGCTCATCCTCGCAGCCCTTGAGAATTTTCGCCGCTTCAAGGAGCATGGTCGTATGGAGGTCGTGCCCGCAACAATGACCGTACCCGTTATCTGCGGAAAAAGGCAGCCCGCTGTTTTCTTTTATTGGCAGAGCGTCCATATCAGTGCGGAGCATGACCGTTTTCCCCGGCTTTTTCCCTCCAATTATGCCAACAATACCGCATTTGCATATTTCCTTGTTCGGTATGCCGTACTCAGTAAGCTTCTCCGATACAAATTTCGCCGTAATCGGAAGATCATCCCCTATTTCGGGGTTGCGATGGAGGAATCTTCTGTTCCCTATCATTTCTTCTTTGTCATCAATCGCCTGCTTTAAAAACCGGTTCATTTGCCTACCTCCTTTTTCAGACCAATGGATACAGCGCTCACGCTGCCGCATGATTTGCATTTCATTCTATCATATAACCAATAAAAAAAGTGTTACATAGGCTACATAACACTTTTTATGATTTTTGTATTATTTTGAAAAATCACCATTCGCCCATGTTGACATCGCCATTACAATGTTCCATTATCCTTTCCACGTCCAGTATTTTTATTCGTTTTCTCTGTATATCTATGGCCTCTTCTTTTTTTAGCTGTTGAAGCACCTTATTCGCGTTTACTCTGTTGAGTCCGGTGAGCATGGCGATATCCTGCTGCGATATTTTCACGCATTCAACAGGATGCGTATGTTTTATATGTCGGTTTGCGATATGAAAATACAGCAGCTGGCATACTCGAACCATGCCGTCATCGTACATCTGTGAAAGCATTTGGGCAGTAAGGGAATGCTGAAGGCAGACGGCAACATCCAGCATTTTTTCCATGAGCGGGTAATTGCGGCCTGCAAGCTCCTCAAGCTCGCTGCGGGTCAGCAATATTGCCTCCACATCGGTATACGCCTCCATAAGAAGATTTTCCTCCCATTTAGGCATACCATGCGGGGAAAACTGCGGAAGTAAACATCCGCTGCCTGCAACATACAATGCTTTCTCGTTCCCATCGCTATGCAGCACCACAGCACGCACAAGCCCGCTCCGCACATAGTAGAATTTGTCTGCGGGCTCATTGAACTGTTTAATAGGCGAATGCTTTTCCAGCGTGACTCTTTTCCCAGTCTTAAATATCAAGCCTTCAAAATCGAAGAAATCTCCATACATATAATAGTTTGGTATCATGCTGCCCGCATTCCTTTCTTATGTTTATTAACGCACAGAGATTATAGCATAATATGCGAGTATATAAAAGATGGCTGTTCATGCTACCTGTCATCCAATCATCCATGTGTATTCGACCCATAAAAATTTTTTCGAAAACTGTAATGCAAATCACTTATTTGAATAGGCAAACTTGATAGAATTTCTTTAACCAGTCGACAGGGAAAACACAAACTGCTCATGAAATGGAGGATTTATGAAAAAATATCTGCATTATGCGTGGGTGATATGCTTTGGCTGTGCATTTATATGTGCCCTCACCTCTCCGATCATCAACGCAACGGCAACACAGTATCTTATCTCTGTAACAGAGGAATTTGGAGTATCCAGAAGTGCTTTTACCCTCAGCTCCACCATAGTTGCGCTGGTAGGCATGGTGATTTCCCCGCTGTGGGGTAAAATTTACTCCGACCGCAAGCGTATGCGCGGCGTGTTGACTATTACAACGTTAGGCTTTGGCCTGGCCTATATGTCCTATTCGTTAGCACAAAATATCGGTCAGTTCTATATTTCTGCCGTAATACTGGGGTTCTTCTGGGCAGGCGCCTGTTTCATGCCCGTATCCATGATGATAACTGCCTGGTTCAACAAAATGCGCGGGTTGGCAATGAGCATCACCCTGGCGGGCATAGGCTTTGGCGGATCAGTCCTCGCCCCCATAATAAACAGCTTCATAACAAATTACGGTTGGAGGATAGCCTACCGCTACGTTGGTATAATAATCATAGCCATTGCTTGCCCGGTAGTATTTTTCCTTCTCCGGGCTACTCCTGAAGAAATGGGTAAGAAGCCTTTCGGAGCGGATTGGGAAGAAAAAGAGAAAGATAAGAAAAAAGCTCTCATCTCCAATGAGGGAAATGTTGAAATATCTCCTAACGATGTCAAAAACAAGGCTTTCTTCTGGATATTCATGATAGGCTTCTTCGGGATGGGCCTTGTGTGCTCTGCGCCCATGCGTCAGATGAATCCCTATATTTCAGACATATACGGATCAGAATTTGCGGCAAGCGTTATAGGTCTTTCATCGTTGATGGGCATATTTGGCAAAATACTTCTCGGCGCCCTGCACGACAAATTCGGCAGTATCAAGTCCTCCTCCATCGCTTTTGTAGCCTTTGCGTTGGCCTTTATTGCTGCCATTGCCGGCGCCCACGGTGAAAAGAATCTATTTTATGTGTATATAATTCTTTATTCCTTTGCTGCCGGCGTTGGCACAGTCTCCGCGCCCCTCATCATAAGCGCCACATTCGGTACGAAAAGCTTTAATATGATGCGCGGCTTGACTCAGAGCCCCCTGCAGGCAGGTATGTCATTGGGCGGCCTTATGGTCGCAGGCGTATTCGATATTACAGGTGCGTATACCCTTGGCTGGGCAGCATGTATCGCAATATCTGTAATATCCATAATATGCTTCTATGCGGCTCACAAGATGTCCCGCAAATATGCCGCCGAAATCGATATGGCAAAATAGTGCGGCATAAAAGCAAAGTAATATTGTGAATTTCGGCTGATAATAAAATGAGAGATTTGTTTCCATTATGTACTATGGAACAAATCTCTCAAATTCATTATGCAGAGCCTTTCCCGTTCTCATTTCATTCAAGCCTCAACGGAGTTATTTTTGATAAGATCTACCGAAAACTGATCGGCAAGAACACACCCGATCGTTTCTTTATCCGTATTTTCACCCTATTCGGTTACAAGTATCTTGTATGCGCAATAGTCATATCGATGCAGGACAGCTACCTTTTGAACGGCGTCGCCACCAAGCTTTGCCCCGAGATAGTGCGGCGCTACGGCGTCAACCCCGACAGCATAGAGCGGAGCATACGCATCGTTATATCCGCAATATGGTACGACAGAGACCCAGCGCTCCTGCGCGATCTTATGGGGCGCAGCTATCAGTTTCAGCCGGGCAACGCAAAGTTTATAGGCATAGCAAGCCGCCGTTTTTCCCTGTACCTCCGCGCCGCGATGCGCAGTAGAAAGTAAAAGCCCGAAAAAGTTAGACTTTATCGGGCTTTTTGGCGTCCCCGGCGCGATTCGAACGCGCGGCCTTTCGCTTAGGAGTTGTAAAGACTGTTTCCCGTTTCGTCACGGGATTTCACTCTCGATACCAAAAAACGCCTGTATTTGGGCGTTTGTGGATGTACTGCATCCCACACTTTCACACGTAGTCCCAAGGAAAAATCCGCGTCATTAGGTGTCTTGTTTGCAAGTTGTGAGCAGATAAAGGCGGATGTACTCGTTCAATAAAGGATTCATAGGTTAATAAATACGCACATCTAAGGGCATCAATCGATGCCCATTTTTCATATGCCTTTCTACTGATCGTGGTTGTTTATCTTCTGTTTCTCCAATTCTCGAAACGGGGACTAACAATCCCCATTCATACATATCGCCAAACTGAAAAGGCTGTATGAATCAAAAAAAGGAGGTTCCTAAACGTGACAAAAATCATTGCCTTTGCCAATCAAAAAGGCGGCGTGGCAAAAACCACATCGGCAATTGCACTTGCACAGATCCTATCTATGGACGGTAAAAAGGTGCTTTTCCTCGACTTAGACCCGCAGGAAAATGCATCAAATACGCTAAGTCTTAATTCTGACATCCCAAGCCTGTATGATTTTATGGATGCAGGAGAAAAAGACTATGCACTTCTTAGCCAATGCTTTCAGCAAGTTAAGGATTGTCCCAACATTACAGCAATCCACGGCTCCATTCGTTTATCTGCTGCCGATATGAGATACACGATGCAAGGCAGAGAGTACATTCTATATGAACGCCTTAAAACGTATCTCGATAACTATGATGTGGTTATTATCGACACTCCGCCTTCTCTAGGCTTGCTCACAGTCAATGCCCTCACTTGTGCAGACACCGTAGTTGTTCCTGTAAGCCCTGACGGGTATTCCCTGCAAGGCTTTCACCAGTTGACCGAGAGCATCAGAACTATCAAGCGATACTCAAATCCTCGTCTCCAAACCGGAGGTATTCTGATCACTCGTTATGTTCCAAACACGAATGTAAGTAAAGCAATTCGTGAGATTGCGAGTGAATATGCAGAAATGGCAAATACGAAGGTTTACAAAGCAGTAATCAGGCAGACTGTTTCGGTGAACGAAAGCATAAGCGTCCAGCAGGGCTTAATGCTTTTTGCTCCTAAAAGTACAGCAGCGCAGGACTATCGGGCATTAGCATCCGAGATTAAGCGCGATGAACTGTCGAAGGGGGGTGAAATGAATGGCAAAGCTGAAACCGGACTTTCGGCAAAGCACAGCCGCAATGTTCCTGACCTTGAAAGATGAGCCTGAAGAAATAAAAAGTGCTTTAGAAAGCGAAAACGGCAATGCTGTAACGGAAATCCCTATTTCCGAAATTGATGATTTCCCCGATCACCCATTTCATGTAGTAGTGGATGATGCAATGAATGAAATGGCTGATAGCATCAAAAAACACGGTGTTCTAACCCCTGCGGTGGTTCGCAAAAAGGATGACGGAAGATATGAGCTTATCAGCGGACATCGAAGAAAAAAGGCTTGTGAGATAGCAGGGATAGACTTTTTGCCTGCCGTTGTTCGTGAAATGGATCGGGATGAATCCATTATCTTTATGGTGGATTCCAATCTTCAAAGAGAAAAGCTTCTGCCAAGCGAAAAAGCCTTTTCTTATAAAATGCGATTGGAAGCTATGAATAGAAAAGCTGGTAGACCTTCACGCGAAAATCTGACACAAGTTGGGTCAGATTTAGAGAAACGCAGAACAAACGAAGAATTGGGGGCGATTGTCGGTGAAAGCCGAGAACAAATACGGAGATACGTTCGCCTTACTGAGCTTATCCCACCACTTCTTGATATGGTAGACGATAAGCGCATCGCCTTTAATCCTGCTGTAGAACTGTCTTACCTACCGATAGAACTGCAAACTGAACTGTTTGATGTTATCGAAGCTGAGGAATGTACTCCCTCGTTATCACAGGCGCAGCGTATGAAGCAAGCTGCTCAAGAGGGAAAACTGAATCGCGATGGAATGGAACTTGTCATGCGTGAAGAAAAGCCCCAGCAAAACAACATCACAATTAAAGGGAAAAAGCTTGAAAGATACTTCCCGCGAGACTTTACTCCTGCACAGAAAGAGGAAAGAATCATAAAAGCGCTTGACCTCTACTGCCGCAGACTGGAGAGAATGAAGCAGGAAAATGAGTTTGAACGGTGATGATACCGATATTGATATACCGTCCGAGAAAGGAGGAACCCATGAAGGATAAGAAGTAGTTGAACCATCACTCCCACCAAGGGAGAAGTCTGCCCATTTTTGTGGATTGAGCACAATATTTGTTTTACCATCTGGGAAGTAACTAACCGACAAAAAGAAATACCTACCGAGAAAAGGAATACTTGACGCTATAAGTCCTCTTGCTTTGAGAGAGCTTTTTTTGTATGCACTTAGCCAAGCCTTTTCGTTTTTTCGGCAGGTAGAAAGAACGAAAAAACAAGGAGGATTTATGAAATCTAAACGCATCATTGCTGTGCTGCTCTGTGCATTGACGGTTATCGGACTTATGCCTACCGCCGCACTTGCAGCAGAAAGTACTGTAACGATTGAAAGTCAGACGAACTCTGCGTTTGACTACCTCGAATACTATAAGGATGGCAGCTGGCATGATTTGAACACACCTCGCCATGTCATCGAACAGACCGGAGAGATCTGCTATTGTATTGAACACTCGGAGGGTAATCCTCACGGCGACACCTATACGGCAGCATCGCCTTCCTCTGTTTTCTCCACTAACACACTTGCCGGTGTGCAGGCAATCATGATGTATGGTTATCCCTGTAACACGCCTTCCGGCTTTACCGCTGACGAAGCACGACAGGCTACTGCAAACGCGCTGCGTTTCTGGCTCTCAGAAAATGGCGAATCGGGTTCCTACAGTTTTACCAACAGAAAGGCAAACCCCACGCACATTCGAGCTAAAGCAGGTTATGAGCACGTCCTTGAATGGGCAGATACGCTGCTTTCTTATGCCCGTGCCAAGAAAACACTCACTCACTCTATCGTATTTACGCCTTCGTCTTTGCAGCTTGCTTCCAATGGCACTAACTTCGTAGGCAGCACTCAGGTAAAGCTCACCAATATCAACAGCGAGTATACGCTCAATACCTCGGCGCTTCCGTCCGGAGCTTCCGTAAGCGGATATACGGGCAGCAAGAGCGAGACCATTACGTTTACCGTTCCCAATTCTGCTGCCGGGAAAAACTTTACGATTACTGCAACGGGTAAGGATACACGAAGCCTTGCCAACCTCACCGCATATATTCCTGCGGATGGAGATCTTCAGAAAATCTTCTTGTGCGCGACTACTGCACAGGTTGTTGCAACGGCAAGTATTGGCGTTAATACTCCTGCGTATGGATACTTGAAGATTGCTAAGACTGGGGATAATGGCGCTGCGCTTGCAGGCGTAAAATTTGGTGTGTATGCGGATGTCGGCTGCACGAGCAAGCTCTGCGAGCTGACCACCGGCACTGATGGCACCGTCACTTCTTCTGCGCTGCCTGTTGGTAAGGTGTATGTAAAGGAGCTTTCTACCATTGCCCCTTATGTGCTTGAGAGTACGGTCAAGAATGCGACGATTACTCTCAATAAAACCAAAACACTTAATGTTCAGAACACTTCTGCAAAGGGCATGATCTGCGTCAATAAGACTGCCGAGCAGCTTATTGGTACGACTGCAAGCAATTCCGACTTTGGGCAGGTCAACACTCCTAAGTTTGGAACAAAGGGTCTTGCGGGTTGTGTTTTTGAAGTAAAAGACAGCAAGGGAACGGTCGTTGCAACTCTTACCACCGATGCCAATGGGTATGCGGAAACTGGACTTTTGGAATTTGGTGAATACAAAGTCCAGGAAGTATCGGGCGTTGCAGGTTATGAGGTGGACAACACTGTTCATACCGTGACAATCGCCTATGCTAACCAGAACACTCCCATTGTTAAGAAAACGGTAGATGTAGAAAACGCCCGCATTGCAACTTCTGTAAAGCTTAAAAAGATGACCGAATGCTTTGATTATGAAGAATTGAAGTTCAAACCCTGTGTTGGTAAAGGCTTTGTTTTCGGGCTTTATACTGCTGAAACTATCGGGATCATGCCCAAGGATACTTTGGTAGAACTGCTTACCACCAATGAAGAAGGTGTTGCGACCAGCTCTGTGAAGCTGCCCTTTGGCGAGTATTACCTGAAAGAACTGAAAGTTCCTGATGAGACCATTTATCTCAGCAGCGAGTCTTTCCCCCTTACTGTAAACGGTGCTAATACTGTTTACTATGAAACTCCCGTCGTAAACGATATGTTCAAAGGCAATATTGCTGTATGGAAGTCTGATAAGAACGATGCAGACAGGATGCTTGCAGGTGCAAAGTTTGAGATCCGTGATGTTGAAGGGAAACTCTTTGACACTATGACCACGGATGCGGACGGTTACGCAGTATCCATCGACCTTCCTGTAGGCAAATATAAGCTTCAGGAGATTGATCCGCCCACTGGCTTTATTCTTTCGGATGAAGTTGTGGATGTAAGCATTACCACAGACAACAAAAACACAGCGGTTATTGACAGAACCAATGTTGGCAATGAAATGGTTCTCAAAAAGACAGACCTTACGAATGGGAAGGCTGTTGCGGGAGCCACCATTGCCATTTATGACGAATCGGGCGATGTTTTCTTTGAGGGTAAGACCGATGAGAATGGCGAAATCGTCCTGAAAGAAGTTCCTGCTGGGAAATACACCTACAAGGAAACTATCGAACCCAGCGGATTTGCCCTGAACACGGAGACATTTTCCTTTGAAATGGATGTTTACGGCAAAGTGACCGGTAAGACCGAGATCACAAACGAACCCATCACTTTCATGCTCAATAAGGTAAATACCTTTACCAATAAGCCTTTTGCTAATATTGAATTTACCTTGAAAGATGCCGAAGGCAATGTGGTTAAGACTAAAATGACTGAAGATGGTTATCGTGTGGCTGCTGAAGATGGTAGCGAGACATTTGCCGTTGACGAGAACGGATACGCTGAATTCCGTTACCTGTCTGCCGGTGTATATAAGCTCGTTGAGAATACTCCTATTGGATATATTTCCGATGACGAGTTCTCTATTTCCTTGACCGATGCACATGCCTTGTCTGCACCTAACAAACTCACCGTAGAAAACTGTCCTACCGGACTTAAGATCCTCAAGAGAGAAGCTTCCTCCGGCAATCCGCTTTCCGGTGCAGGCTTTAGAATCAAAATCAGAGACGGTCTTGGTTTTGAAACGCTTTCGTTTACCAAACTGGAGAATGGCAGCTTCTTCTATGACCCTAATGGAACGGTAATGGACATGATGGTAGATGGCAAAGGCGAAATCCTTATCCATGGCCTGCCTCTTGGCGACCTGTGGATCGAGGAAAGCATTGTACCCGAAGGATACTTCCCCGTGTCCGCTGCTCGCATTGAGCTGAAGAAAGAACACACTTCGACGATTCCTTTTGACGTCACTATCAAAAACAGTAAGTATGTAAAACTCGGCATGGATTCCGATTGGTGGGAGTTCCCTGCTTTGATGCTGGGTATCGCACTTGCCGTTGGTGGCGCTGTAACTTTCATCGTTGTGAAGCGTAAAAGAACTAAGAAAAGCGAGGTATAAAAATGGAACTTAAAACTATTCTGGCTATCGTACTCTGTGTAGTAATCGTTGGATGTGCAGTATTCCTGCACATCAGAGGTAAAAAGAACAAGAATAAGTGATATTCAGGAGGGCTGTTGCCCTCCATTTACATACCAAGTGAAAGGAGAGCAACAATATGGAAAAAATCGAGACCAATGCAGGATACACGATTAAAGAACGCTTTGTCGTGGGCGACATAGGAATAGCAATGGGTTTTAGCGAAACCGCACCTTCTCCCTATGTCACATGGAATTATCGCAAAGATGCGCCTACGCATTTCTTTTGGGGGCATTACTTTTCAAACGAAACGAAAGCTATGGCAAATTATGAAAAGCGTATTGATGACGAGGTTCGGTATTACGAGGAACATACCCATAGAAAATTTCCGCTTCCGGCATTGTGCCTGAGTATTGAACCTTCAAGTGGAGATCTTATTAACATCAAGCGAGGGATGAAAGGCTATTTTCCTTCGGATTGGAATCAGCCCAATGAAAAGGCACATAATCGAGAAACTGCTGATTATGCCAATGAAAAGATTGGTGTCACGAAAGCACAGGAAGCGGCGATGCTGCACGGTTCTATGTTTGGTTGGGATATCCCTGCCGCCAATCCGAAGAGCTATGATGAAACCGGAAAACTGAAGCGGGCTCAGCGAGACGACCCTGAAAGGTAAGGTGAACGAATGGAAAAAGATGAAGTAAGAATGGCTGACACTTATGAAATAGAGACCGCTTTTTATCTTAATGGGAAGGAAATTGTATTTGGAGTCGATAAAAAGGCAGAGCTTAGCTATATGGTTGCGTTTTGCAGTATCAACCCTATCTTCGGATTTGAGCAATACTATAACTGCATTGTAACAAACAGCTATGCAGAAGCCATGCAGGAGTTCGGGCAGCGTATCAATGCAGAAGCCGAACTTGCGCTTGAAACCCAAAAAGAGCGCGGGATATTCGATACACTCACAATTGATGATTGCATCCCCGGCAGCAGAAACGGAGATTATGAGGGCGAATTGGTTGTTATTCGTGCCGACATTTTGCAGCGGGATAAGCAGACAGCTGATTATCAGCTTTGCCGTGCTACCGGCGGGTTTGGTTGTAAAGCAAGTGCAGGCGGCAGAGCCGTATTCTGCCAAACTGTTTTTGATAACCGAGAGATGAGATATGATCGTACAGATATATTGGGCGTTATTAAACCTGAACGGATTCCGAATTGGGCAAAGGAACGTATAGCAGTAAGAGAACAAAACAAGACAACTCCACCGCTTGAAAGATAAATCAAGAGACTAAATATGACTAATTCTGTCGCCTTATGTCGTCATTACTGAAATTGCAAAAATAACTGGAAATATGAACCCAAGGAGGTAAGAATTATGATTTCAAAAGAGCTTAAAGATTATCTGTTTACATTTGGGCTGTCATATAAGTATCGAGGATTTCCATGGCTAATGATAGCATTGGAGATTATTGAAAGGGACGTAATGGCGTTGGGGATGATTAAAGATACCATTTACCTTCAAATAGCGGAGGACGTAAACACGAACATTGCCTGCATTGAGAGGAATTTTAGAACTCTTTCTGAAATTGCGTTTAATACCAACAAAACTGCTCTGGAAGAGATTATGGGTACAACACTCGAAAGAAGGTTAAGGGTTAGTGATTTTCTATGTGTACTTCATGAGGGCTATGAGCGTTATAAAGCAGCCCAATAGGAACAATTAGCTTTGTTTGCAAGGAGAGCTATTATGTTATTTGGAAAGCAATCGGTGAGCGATTGCTTTCGTTTTACATAAAACCAAGAAAGGAGAACAACGACATTGGCAACGAAACTTCAGTTAATGTCAGAGCTATCCTTGCAAACCACAAAGAAGCTCACCCATTCAATTGACGATTGGTTGAGTTTTCTTGATTCTGCGGCATGGCTCTACAAATATCCATTCCCTGAGCAGGTACTCATTCACGCACAGCGTCCTGATGCAAGAGCTTGTGCTTCTATGGAACTATGGAATTCGCCTCGCTTTAATCGTTGGGTGAATAAGGGCGCAAAGGGTATTGCACTCATAGACGATAGTGGCGAAAAGCCTCGGCTGCGTTATGTGTTTGATGTCTCTGATACAAATACGCGGTTCAATACTCCATTTTCTTTATGGCAGCAAAAAGAACAGAACGAAGAACAGATCATTGAGGAACTTGCAAATCATTTCGGTGAACCGGACAATTTGGAACGCTATCCATTCGAGGATCAGTTGATTGGCATCATCCACAATGCAGTTAGCGACAACAGTGCAGACTACGGACGAGAATTACTGCGTTCCTTGGATGGGAGTTTTCTCGCTGAATACGATGATTTCAATGTTCAGGTATGGTTTGAACAAGTGGTGGAGCAGAGCGTTGCGTATTGCACACTGAAAAGACTCGGCATAGAACCCACGGAATATTTGGATAAATCGGATTTTGTCCCCATAATGGATTTCAATACACCTGCGACCATTTCTCAGCTTGGCACAGCCACAGCAGATAAGACAGAAATGGTATTGCGACAAATCGAGAGAACTGTTTTTTCCATTCGCAGGCAAGAACGCGACAGCCTTGCAAATAGAGAAATTGTTTTGCAGAATGAAGATAGAATTAGTGAAAGGAGCACCGATTATGGAACTGGCTTACAGACAGAACGGGGATTATCTGATTCCCGACATAGAGATGGATACGCAGCCGACGGAGAGTATTGGCAAGTACGGGAGAATGAGGAAAGCTTACCTGAAAGAGCACCGGAAGGGCTTTTACAACAGCCTGCTATTGACCAACGAACTGTTGCCGCATCTCTTGGAGATCGACAGGACAGCGAGAGCGCAGATCGAGCAGACAATGAACACGATGGCGAAATCCGAGGGCGTGACGGAGAGCCTGAAAGCATCGAATCAGATGGCGTGGGTTCAGCAGATGAACAATATCAGGAACCGAGCCGAGAAGATGATCTTAGCAGACCTGATTTATGGATAACAGAAGAACAACCTGAAGGAGCGGAGAGCAAAGAGCTCCCCGCTTTTACTTCGGGAGAGCTAATTCTTCCCATGCTCACAAAGGCATATTACACCAAGGGTCATAAGAATGTGGACATTCAAAGCTTCTTTGCATTGCATCACGATGAAGCTGAGCGCACCCAATTCATAAAGGATGCTTTTGATGAAGCGTACTGTGAAGTTATGGTGGACGATCATCGCGTCGGTTACAAGAAACAACCAATAGGACTTCTGATTTGGGACGGTGCGTATCTCACGAGAAAAGCAGAATCCGTGTTTTCGTGGGATATTGTTGTGTCCCTCATTGAAGATCTGATTGAACGCCGAGAGTTTGTTAAGGACGAACTGCTATCCCTATTTCCGACACTGGAAGAACAAATAGCACGGATCGAGCAGGCAGAAGCTGAAAAGACTTCTGCCTTTTCTGTTTCTCAGGCTGATTTTGATTATGAACTCACAAAGCATGGCAGCGGTTTTGCAAGTGGTAAACTTCGCATTTATAAATTCTATGAAGCGCAGCCCTCCACGGATGCCGCAATCAAATTCCTTAAAAATGAATACGGAATTGGCGGTCATTCCCATACCTATTTAGACGGTAGCCAAGGCTTTGTTGACCATGATGGGAAAGGCTTGAAATTCAGCGACAAGGGCTTCAAAAATAAGCATACCTATCCTTGGCGTATTGTAGAACGGCGAATCAGAGAACTGATAACTATCGACAGATACCTGTCCGACAAAGAAAAAGAATATCTTCCCACTTATGAGAAGGAGCTTGCAGAACGCGCTTTGAAGCGCGCTGAAGAAGATGCCGCAAAAGAAGCGCTTCGTGCAGCAGCCGCCGCGATGGACGAGAAACGGCAAAATGCAGAATATTCGTTTTCCCTTGGCGATAAGGTTCAGTTCGGCATGGAAACCTACACCATCCTCGGATATGACGAAAACACCGTTATACTTTCTGACCCGAAATTCCCCTTGTTGTCTGAAAACATGCCACGAGACGTATTTGAAAGTAGACTTCGAGAGAACCCTGCAAACGACCATCTTATCAAAGAAGTAGTCGAAGAAAACCCCGAAGAAACAAGCCCTTATCTGTATGCCGTGGACGATGTTGTATATCTCGATAATAAGGAGTTCCGAATCACAGAAGTCTCGGAAAGAGAAGTACAGCTTCTTGACCCTACACTCGTTTACCCTATCTTTCGTGCTGAGAATAAAGAGACATTTCATCATTTGTTGGAGCAGGACGACAGGAACGCAAAATACTTCCCCGATATGCCGTTCACGGCAATTACAGAGCCCAATCTCCAAGAAATTGCAGCTTCTGAAGCTGTTAATGAAAGTGAGCCTTTCAAACTATCAGAGCGGTATTCAATCCTCATTGACGGTGAGCACTTCTCTATCTGGGATGAGGTAGAGAACGATTTTTACTTGGATGAAGCGGGTTTGGCACATCACTTCAGAGACATGGGAATGGCAGAATCATTCCTTGAAGAACTTTACCGACACATTGCCGAACAAGAAGAAGCCATCGAAAAACCGCAGTATGAAACCGAAACTGTAGCGGTCTATCCCGCAGAGCAAAGCAAGCTCCCCTTTGATGTGGTTATTCAAACGCTGCGGACTTCGGAACCTGAAAAGCCTGCTCCGATTCAAAAGCATAACTTCCGAATTTCAAATGATGAGCTCGGATACGGCGGACCTAAATCCAAGTTCCGTATGAATATGGACGCTATCAATACTTTGCAACAGCTCGAATTTGAGAAGCGTTTGGCAACACCGGAGGAACAGGAAACGCTTTCAAAGTATGTTGGTTGGGGCAGCTTGCCGCAGGCATTTGACGAGAACAATCCCGCATGGGCGAATGAATTTCAAGAGCTTTATGCAGCACTCTCTCCCGAGGAATATCAATCAGCACGAGCATCGGTATTGAACGCACATTATACTTCGCCCACTGTAATTAAGGCGATCTATTCTGCGATTGAAAGCATGGGCTTCCGTATGGGCAATATTCTGGAGCCTGCTTGCGGCGTTGGAAACTTTTTCGGTTTACTTCCCGAGAGCATGGAAAAAAGCAAGCTGTACGGTGTAGAACTGGACAACTTGACGGGTAGAATTGCCCGACAGCTTTATCAAAATGCTAATATCGCTATCCAGGGCTTTGAAGAAACCAATCTGCCGGATAGCTTTTTTGATGTAGCTATTGGTAATGTACCTTTTGGTGATTACGGTGTCGCTGATAAGAGATACGATAAAAACCACTTCTTGATCCATGATTATTTCTTTGCTAAAGCTCTCGATAAAGTGCGCCCGGGCGGAATCATTGCTTTCGTGACTTCTTCGGGTACATTGGACAAGAAAAATCCTGCGGTTAGGAAGTATATTGCACAAAGGGCAGACTTACTTGGTGCAATCCGATTGCCCAACAATGCCTTTCTTGCCAATGCCGGTACGGGTGTCGTTGCCGACATTCTGTTTTTGCAGAAGCGTGACAGACCCATCGAAATCGAACCCGATTGGGTTCATCTCGGTAAGACCGAAAACGGCTATGCGATAAACCAATACTTTATAGATAATCCCGATATGGTTCTTGGCGAATTAACCGAGGAAAGCACACAGTACGGAAAACAGGAAGTTACCGTCAAACCTATTGCGGGCGCTGAACTTTCTGAGCAGCTTGCCGATGCTGTAGCGAACATCCATGCCGAGATTTCCGAATACGAGCGCGACGAAAACGAAGAATCAACGGTTGAAAGCATCCCTGCGGACCCAAGTGTAAGGAACTTTTCTTTTACCCTTGTTGACGGTGAGATCTATTTCAGAGAGAACTCCGTTATGAACAAGGTGGAACTGTCTGTTACGGCTCAGAACCGAATCAAGGGCATGATTGGCTTGCGCGATAGCACTCGTAGATTGATTCAGTATCAGCTTGAAGGTTATCCCGACGAAATAATTGAGCAAGAACAGCAAACGCTAAATAAACTCTACGATGACTTTACCTCTAAATATGGGCTCATTAACAGCCGAGGGAATAACATGGCATTCTCGGATGATGCTTCATATTGCCTGCTATGCTCCCTTGAAGTTATTGACGAAAACGGCGCACTGGAACGCAAAGCGGATATGTTTTCCAAGCGCACTATACGCCAACAGCAGGAAATAGACCATGTGGATACCGCTGCGGAAGCTCTTGCTGTTTCCCTTGCAGAAAAAGCCAAGATCGACCTTGGCTTTATGTCGGAACTAACGGGCAAAAACGAGGATGTATTGGAAGCAGAGCTTACAGGCGTGGTATTCCGCGACTTTGGCAGTTTTAATCCTGAAGGCATGGCATGGGCGTTCTTTGATGATAAGCAATACCCTCTTGTGCCTGCCGATGAATTCCTTTCGGGCAATGTACGAAGCAAGCTACATCAAGTCACAGCGATTTATGATGTGTTGAAAAGCCATACCAATAATACCGAACTGATTGACAGACTGCGTACAAGCGTTGAAGCCTTGCAGAAAGTTCAGCCGCAGGATCTAACCGCAGGCGAAATTGATGTGCGCTTGGGCGCAACATGGATACCAGAAATCTATATTCAGCGATTTATAGAGGACTTGCTAAGACCGTCATACTATGCAAGCAGCCGTATCAAGGTGCATTTCTCGCCCGTGACCGCCGAATGGAATATCTCAAACAAGAACAGTGATTACGGCAACGTCACCGCTAATGTGACCTACGGCACAAAACGCATCAACGGTTATAAGATTATCGAAGAAACGCTGAATCTAAAGGACGTTCGGATCTTTGATACTGTTCAGGATGAGTATGGAAACGACAAGCGCATTTTGAATAAAAAGGAAACCATCCTCGCTCAGCAGAAGCAGCAGTTAATAAAGGATGCTTTTAGAGATTGGATATGGCAAGACCACCATCGCAGAGAAAAGCTGACTGCCCTCTACAATGAGAAGTTTAACAGTATGCGCCCCCGTGAGTATGATGGAAGCCACATCAACTTTGTTGGCATGAATCCTGCAATCAGCTTGCGCCCTCATCAGGTGAACGCCATCGCCAGAGTTCTATGTGGCGGTAATACGCTGCTTGCCCACGTTGTAGGGGCTGGGAAAACTTTCGAAATGGTCGCGGCAGCTATGGAAAGTAAGCGGCTCGGTCTTTGTCAAAAGAGCCTGTTCGTGGTTCCAAACCATCTGACCGAACAGTGGGCAGCGGAGTTTTTGCAGTTGTATCCGAGCGCAAATATCCTTGTTTCCACGCGTAAGGACTTTGAAACGAGAAACCGCAAGAAGTTCTGTTCAAGGATTGCCACCGGCGATTATGATGCAGTCATTATCGGACACTCGCAGTTTGAGAAGATACCAGTCAGCGTAGAACGACAAAGGGCTATTCTTGAAGAACAGCTCGACGAAATCATTGATGGCATATCCGAAGCGAAAAGAGCAAATGCTGAAAGGTTTACCATCAAGCAAATTGAAAAGAGCCGCAGGGCTATTAAACTGAAACTCGACAAGCTCAATAGTCAAAGCCGAAAGGATGATGTTGTTACTTTTGAAGAATTGGGCGTTGATAGGCTGTTTGTGGACGAAGCACATGGGTTCAAGAATTTGTTTCTCTATACCAAGATGCGGAATGTTGCAGGTTTATCACAGACGGAAGCACAGAAATCCTCGGACCTTTTTATGAAGTGTCGATATATGGATGAGCTGACCGACAATCGGGGCATCGTGTTTGCAACAGGTACGCCCATCAGTAATTCCATGACCGAAATGTATACCATGCAGCGCTATTTGGAATATGATTTGCTCAAGTCTCAGGGCTTACAGCATTTCGACTGTTGGGCTTCGACCTTTGGAGAAACCATTACCGCAATCGAGCTTGCGCCAGAAGGAACGGGCTATCGTGCAAAAACACGATTTGCCCGTTTTTATAATCTTCCCGAACTCATTTCCATGTTTAAGCAGGTCGCTGATGTGCAAACGGCAGATATGCTCAAACTTCCCATTCCCGAAGCGGAGTACCATAACGAGGTTATTAAACCCTCGAAGTTTCAAAAGGATATGGTTGCATCGTTCTCGGAGAGAGCAGAGAAAGTGCGAAATGGTATGGTTGATGCAACGGTAGATAATATGCTGAAGATCACCAATGATGGAAGGAAGCTTGCTCTTGACCAGCGGCTTACGGATACTTTGTTGCCCGATGATCCTGAAAGCAAGGTTAATCTTTGTCTCTCCAACATCCATCGCATTTGGGAAGAAAGCAAGGAACAACGCTCAACGCAGATGGTGTTCTGCGATCTATCTACTCCCCACGGGGATGGCGAGTTCAATGTGTATGATGACTTGAGAGAAAAGCTCATTACTCTTGGTGTGCCGCCTGAAGAAATCGCGTATATACACGACGCAAAGACAGAAACACAGAAAGCAGCACTTTTCTCGAATGTCAGAAGTGGAAATGTCCGTATCCTGCTTGGTTCTACGGCGAAGATGGGCGCAGGAACCAATGTTCAAAAAAGACTCATTGCTGAGCATCACTTGGATATTCCTTGGCGTCCCTCGGATATAGAACAGCGAGAAGGTCGCATACTGCGTCAAGGCAATGAAAACAGCAAAGTTCAGATCTATCGCTATGTTACGGAGAATACTTTCGACAGTTATATGTGGCAGACCATTGAGAACAAGCAACGTTTCATTTCTCAGATCATGACATCGAAATCGCCTGTCCGTTCCTGTGAGGATGTTGATGAAACCGCTTTGTCGTATGCGGAAATCAAGGCTCTTGCTACCGGCAATCCGCACATCAAAGAAAAGATGGTGCGCCCGTAAGGGTGCGTATTAAAGACCGCCTTTAGCAAGCGGTAGGCAAAGATATCCAGAAAGGATGGTGAAAAAGAAAACAACCTATCATTCCACAGCTTATCCGGATGGGGAAACCTGATGGGGAGTGCAGCATGCTGTTGCCGAATAACACCGGCGGGTGTGCAGCGGTATATAAAGTCTCCTAAAGCCCGCTGTACATAGGAATGAAAATCTGCGTATGAGGATGAAAGCTGAATTGCCTGATACGATAGCCAGAGCCGGGGGTCATCTGCCCTGCATACGAAAGGAACTGTAACGTATGTTGCTTCGTTGCCTGTTCTTCCATTTTGGACAGGCAAGTGATATCCGAAGCACAGCAACCTCAAGACAGGGGTAAATGGCGAAAGTCGCATCCGACAACGCAGAACGCTACTTTAATACGTGCTACCGGGGATAACCTAAACCCAGCAATGGGCATGGTTACACAGCTTCCATAGTAGTCCGCTAACCCTGAATTGACAGGGAATGCCGTAAAAACGGATGCAGGTAATTCTGCTACATGGCGAAGGGAAGCAGTTTACACTTTAATACAAAAAGAAAGGATGGTGCGCGAGGCACTATGAGAAATCCGATTGATGTATTGAATAGCCTAAGCGATAAATCGAAGAACCCCTCATACAGATTTGAACGGCTATACCGAAATCTGTACAACCCGGAGTTTTATATGCTCGCCTATAAGAACATCTACGCAAACGACGGCAGCATGACACCGGGCATGGATGGTACAACTCTGGACGGTATGAGCAGCCGCAGAATTGATGGGATTATCTCATCCCTGAAAGACCGTAGCTATCAACCGAATCCGGCTCGGCGGGAATACATCCCCAAGAAAAGCGACCCTAACAAGAAAAGGCCGCTGGGCATCCCGTCCGCAAATGACAAGCTGGTGCAGGAGGTTGTCCGTCTGATACTGGAAAGCATTTATGAACCTAACTTCTCAGAACAATCCCACGGATTCCGCCCACGAAGAAGCTGCCATACAGCTCTTCTTCACTTGCAGCGGACATTCACCGGGGCAAAGTGGTTTGTAGAGGGCGACATCAAGGCTTGCTTTGACAGCTTTGACCATCATGTGCTGATTGATATTCTGCGCCTCCGCATCGCCGATGAAGCTTTTATTGCGCTGATGTGGAAGTTCCTAAAGGCCGGATATATGGAACAGTGGGAGTACCACAAGACTTATTCCGGCACGCCGCAGGGCTCAGGTATCAGTCCAATTCTTGCAAACATCTACCTAAACGAATTGGATAGGCACATTGCGGACTACAAGGCAAGTTTCGACCAAGGAAGCTCCCTGAAACGAAAAGCAAATCCTGAATATGAGCGAATGCGCGGAGCAATCGAGCGCGCAAAGCGCAGAAACGCAAAAATATGGGACGAGCTTAACGAGGCAGAGCGCAAACACAGAGCCGCAGCTTTAAGGAATATGAAAGCAGAGCTAAGGACGCTGCCGAGGTCTGACCCCTTTGATATAAACTACAAAAGCCTGCAATATATCCGCTACGCCGATGACTTTATCATTGGCGTCATAGGCAGCAAGGAGGACGCGGAAGCGGTCAAGTCAGATTTGGCATCCTATCTGAGTGAGAAGTTGAAGCTTACGCTGTCAGCAGAGAAAACCAAAATCACGCATACGTCTGAATTTGCCCGCTTCCTTGGTTACGATATCACGGTATCCAGAAGCCAGGAGATAAAGAAGAACAAAAAGGGCTCCAAATCGCGTGTGTACTCGGCGGTAGTGAAACTTTATACGCCGCACGAAAAATACAGGGCAAAGCTGCTGGGGCTGGGCGCAATCCGAATCAATAAAGACAGTATCGGACAGGAGCACTGGAAAGCCATCCACAGGGAAAAACTCATAAACAGGACAGACATTGAAATCCTCAGCAAGTACAATGCGGAGGTCAGAGGACTGGCTAACTACTATGCGCTGGCTTGTAACCCTACGGCGTTGGCGCATTTCTCAAGTCTCCTGAAGCACAGCATGCTGAAAACCTTTGCGGCAAAATACCGCACCAAGGTGAGTAAAATCAAAGCCCGTTATGTTAAAAATGGCGAATTTACTGTAGCCTACGAAACAAAATCCGGGCGGAAAGAAAGCGTGTACTACAACAAGGGCTTCAAACGCAAAACGGAACCGTTTTTCGGACAGATAGACCTGTTGGAGACTTACAAAAGGTACGCAAAGCCCAATGGGCTGCTGCGTAAACTCAGAGCCAAAACCTGTGAATTGTGCGGCGCAGTCTGTGACGACATTGAAATTCATCAGGTAAAGCGCCTCAAAGACCTGACCGGAAATACAGCATGGGAAGAAGCCATGCGAGCCCGACAACGCAAAACACTGGCAGTCTGTCCTGCCTGTCATTCACAAATCCATTCTTCGATGAAGTCGTAAGGTGAACGTAAACGGAGAGCCGTGTGCGCCGAGAGGTGCCCGCACGGTTCGGGAGGGAGTCGGGATTCCCGGCTTACCTCATGATTTGGAGATAGAAGTATCAAGGCTGAAACTCTATAAATCGAACTTTCTTAGTCAGAAGTATTCTCTCGAAAACCGTTTGCTAAAGCAGTATCCAAAGGAAATCCAACAGGTCGAAGAACGGATCGCAGCATTCAAGGAGGATATTACCCTGCTTGCAGAACATCAAAGCGAGGACTTCCCCGGTATGGAGATATGCGGCACATACTTTACCGAAAAAAAGGATGCAGGCACAGCTATCATTGAAGCCTGCAAAGCTCAGACATCACAAGCCGCACGGGACATTGGCAAATATAAGGGATTTGCTCTATTGCTGTCCTTTGACCCCTTATCACAACAGTTCAAGCTCACATTGCGAGGGAATCTTTCTCATACGATAGACCTTGGCAATGATATTCACGGCAATATTCAGCGTATGGACAACGCGTTGGAAGCGTTCCCTGTAAAGCTGTCAGTATGCGAAAAACAGCTTGAATCGCTTATTGAGCAAAGAGAAAATGCCAAGGCTGAAATTGAGAAGCCATTCACGCAAGAGGATGAATTGAAAAGCAAATCAGCCCGCCTTGCAGAACTGGACGCACTTCTCAATATCGACAAGAAGGAGAACGATACTCTGGATGCCGAGCCGGAGCAACAGGAAGAAAGAGTCATGGAAAGGAGTGAGCCAGAACGATGAGTGATAGAAAATTTGTCACTTCGCAGGAGATTGAGCAAGCTCGGCAGCTCGATCTCCTTTCCTTTTTAGAACAGTACCGACCTTATGAACTGATAAAACTGAGTCCAGGCGTATACTCAATGCGTTCCCATGATAGCTTGAAAATTTCCAACGGAAGATGGTATCGATGGTCAACGGGAAAAGGGGGTGTTTCTGCGCTTGACTATCTTATCAGTGTTGAGAACATGCCCTTTGTAGAAGCTGTGCAATATATCTGCGGTTGCTGCCACAATCTTTCCGTGGAGGTGAAGCCTCTTCCCGAAAAAACACCTAAGGTCTTTTTACTTCCAAAGCCATATTCCAACAACAAGAAAGTAATTGAATACCTTGCACTCCGAGGAATTAGCAGAGACATCATTGACCGTTGCATTAACGATGGAATTCTTTACGAAGATACAAGGCATAACTGCTGCTTTGTCGGAAAGGATGAGAACGGTGCTCCAAGATATGCAATGCTGAGAAGCACAAGTCCTCACCATACCTTTCTGATTGATGCTCAAGGGAGCAACAAAGAGTATTCATTCCATTTGTCGGTTGGCATTTCCAACACGCTCTTTCTGTTTGAAAGTGCGATAGATCTCTTATCCTATTTCGACCTGTGCGGTCAGGCAGATGGCAACTATTTATCCGTTGCCGGTATCTATCAGCCAAAGAAGAACAAAGAAGTTCTCCCCATCGCTATCTCACACTTTTTATCCCGAAACCCGCAAATCAAGAATATCAATATCTGTTTTGATAACGACGATAAAGGCACAAAAGCAGCTCAGGCTGTTGCCAGACTACTGACTACCGAATACGACATAAAGCTGATGCCGCCGGAGGTCGGCAAAGACTACAATGACCAGCTTTTGATCCGAAAAGGAATTCCTAAAACAGTAAAAACACGATGCGCCAATAGCGCAATCAACAAGGAGGAAATCATAAAATGAACCGTTCGTTTGCTTATGTATGCGCCCCCAACAACGAGGGCAGAAATTCCAAGAAGTTACGCGATTACAGTCGTGAGCTGTATGATTTGGGCTACCTGCCCGTTTGTCCCACGATGATGTTTTCTCAGTTTCTGATCAGTGATGTACCCGAAGAACGAGAAAGTGCATTGGAAATGAGTCAGGACATTCTGCGTAGATGCAGAGTTGTGGTCGTATGCTCCAATGACATTACCGAGAATATGGAAAAAGAAATCCTCCTTGCCAAGCGCATGGGCATTGTTACTACCACACTTGCGGGCATCAGGAAGATTTCGCAGCACACCAAGAAAGGAGAGAATGAGTAATGAATCATTACACTTTTAATGTGGTTGAGACCCGAGAAATCACTTTTGAAATTGAAGCCGAGAACATCCACGAAGCAGAAATGCTTGCAAGGGATGCCTATTATGGTTTTATGGACGATGAGGATAATAGTGTTGGCGACGAGCTGGAAGTAACTTTGAAGGTCTACGGTTGTGAAACCGAGAAAGAATCGGATTGGGTTTAAGGATGATGCAGCTTCGCTGTATCAGACTAACAAGCATTGGATTATGCTATCATAATCCGCTTGTTAGGGAGAACCCTAAAACCCCTGTCAGAAAGGAGGTGTAATGTTGCAGAGGACTATTCAGAAAATAGTTCGGTTGAACGCACAGGAGCAACAGCGTTTGAAGAAATGCGCAAATAAATGTGGTCTCTCTGAAGAAGCATACCTGCGTTCTCTGTTGAATGGGTTGGTACCGAAGGAGATCCCGCCCGTAGATTATCAAGGAATGATGCGAGAGCTTAATGCTATTGGAAGAAATCTTCATCAAATCTCAGCCCGTGCAAATGCAACGGGCTTTATTCTTGCCGATGAATATGAGAACAACTTTAATCTGCTTATGGACAAAGTAATGGATATTCGTGATGCAGTTACTAAGCCGGAGGTGTTACAGAATGGCAACCACAAAAATATGGAAGGTTGATAGTCACCTGCGGCGTGTAGTTGATTACGCCAAGAACGAAAACAAAACTATAAATCCGGATTGGGAAAAAAGCTCGTATCAGGCAATGGAAGATGTTATGAACTATGCTGCTGATGATCTGAAAACTGAGCAGAAGTTTTATGTCTCTGGTATAAACTGCGTTCCAGAACGTGCAAGAGAAATGATGATGCAGACCAAAGAACAGTACCAAAAAACGGGCGGTATCCTCGCGTGGCATGGGTATCAGAGTTTTGCCGAAGGTGAAGTGGATGCGTCTACAGCACATGAGATTGGCATTAAACTCGCAGAGGAATTGTGGCCCGATTTTGAGGTAATTGTTGCAACGCACCTAAACACAAAGTGTTTTCATAATCATTTCGTGGTCAATTCGGTTTCCTTTCTCACGGGAAATAAGTTTAATGCCTGTAAAGCAAGTTATCGGAAGATGCGTGAGGTATCAGACCGATTATGCAAAGAACATCAGCTTTCCGTAATAACTGAATACAAAGGCGTGTCCAAGCATTATGCTGAGTGGCTTGCGGAACACAATGGAGAAACCACATGGCGCAGCATTATTCGTAACGATGTGGATATTGCAATTAAGAGCAGCATGACTTTTCAACAGTTTGTACGCAATCTTCGTGAGAAAGGTTATGAGGTTGAGCGCCGAGGAACATTGCTTCGTTTGCGCCCTCCCGGAAAAGAGCGATTCGTTCGCTTTACTAAGCTTGGTAAGAATTACACCGAGGAGGAAATTGTTGAACGAATCCTGCGCCAGCAGAAGCGAGTGCATCCGCCAAAGCCTGAACCGCAGATTACTCGCAAAGTGAAAGTCAAAGGCGATTTTCGGTTGTCTAAGATCACATGGAAAGGGCTTCGGGCTCTTTATTTCTTCTATCTGCGGAAACTTCGAGAAGCACAACGCCAGCCCGTCGGATATGCGCCTTATATTTTGCGAGAAGATCTGCGTCTCATGGATGCTATCTCAGAGCAGAGCAAGTTTGTGTTCAAGTATAAGCTTGATACTGCCGAGCAGGTAGAAGCGCTCAAAAGTAGTCTGATTACACAAGTTCAAGCTTTAACCGTTGAACGAACCCAGCAGCGCAACATGAAACGACATCAAGGAATTTCTGAAAAAGAGCTCGCGCAGATTGATACTCGAATTTCAGAACTATCCAATAGATTAAAGGTGCTTCGTAAAGATATTAAGCTTTGCGACAGCGTTATTGAACGCTCGTTGTTGATTCAGGCAAAGAATGAGCAACTCAAAATTTTGAAAGGAAAGGAGAAGGAAAAGAATGAGCCAGCAAGGAGAAGCAGCAGAACAAGTCGTGAACATGGCGACAAACATTACCATTAAGGGTGTTGAGTGTGTCACCAATATTGCAGGCAAGGGTGCAATATCCCTTGCTACTTTTTTGATCGCAACACTCAAAGATCAAAAGAAGACTCAAGGCAAAGCTCGAATGAGAGCGTTTCATGGCAAGCCTACCAAGGTCTTTGTTATCAAAGCAAAGGATATGAAAATCTTTGCTGAGGAAGCCAAAAAATACGGTGTTCTTTATGCAGCGGTCATAAATAAGAAACAGCCTGATGGACTTGTTGATGTTGTAGTGAATGCTGCAGATGCTGCAAAGGTCAATCGTATCGCTGAGCGATTTGCTCTATCCTCTGTGGATGTAGAAAAGATTCGCGAGGATATTGAAAAGGCACGGCAGCAGCGACAGGCCGCTTCACAAAAGGAACGAACAGACCCTACCGCTGAAAAGGAGAGCTATACCGTGGACGACAAGACACTCGATCAAATGATGCAAGAGCCGAACCCTCAGAACATCACGCATAAACAGCCCATTGATATTGAACAGTCGGCAAACCCTACGAAGGCGAGGACGGAAAAATCAAATCTGTCCGAGCCTTCCTTCAAAATGAAAGACTCTACCGTAGAGGAAAAATCTGAGAAACCTTCTGTACGCAAACAGATACAGGAGATCAAGGAACGCCGACGCCGTGCTGATGAAACGAAAAAGATGCCTGAACGCAGCAAAAGTCAGGAACCGAAGCGACATCAAAATGTCAAAAAGAAGAAATCGAAAGGAAGGTAATTTTGTATGGAAGAAAGAAAACAGACCGCGTCTGAACAGGAGTTCGACCGCGAAGCATGGGCTGCACAGAAAAAAGAAAGGCGCGATGCACTTTATGTGATGGCACATGAAATGGCTGATGCAGCCCTTACCGATACTTCTGCCTTGGCTGATTATCTTGGTGTTCAGGCAAAGCTTGGAAAGACCAGTGTTGTGAATTCGCTGCTTGTAGCTGCGCAGAAGCCGGAAGCATCGTTTATTCGTAGTTTTGAAGATTGGCAGAAACACGGGCGCTCTGTTATGAAGGGTGAAAAAGGGATTGATATTCTCACTCCGAGCGGCGAATATGAGCGAGCTGACGGCTCTACAGGAATGGGCTTCGACGTAAAACGAGTATTTGATGTGTCGCAGACTCAGGGAAGTCGAGAGTGGAAGCGAAACTTCCCAACTGTCAAGTCTGCTATAAAAGCTCTAATGACCAAATCGCCCGTGCCGATTGTGCAGGACGACACACTTGCAAGCAGCATCGGTGCGCATTATTCTCAGGACAGGAACGCAATTCTTGTTGCCCGCAATTTGGAGAATAAAGACCTGTTCTTCACTGTTGCAAGGGAACTTGCCCGTGCAGATGGCTGCGATAACACATTCCTCTGTGACTGTGCCGCAAACATCGCCTGCCTCCGATACGGTATTGAGCCAAGGCTTCCTGATGCTATTTCGGAAGAATATACCTCTCTCGACAATCGGGACAAACGAGATGCGCTTTCCATCATTCGCGACACCGCTTGCGATATGGTTGAACGTATCGACCACAATCTGCAAGCGGAGCGTAATAAAAATGAGCCTGAGAGGTAATAAGGAGTATGGAAAAGAGAATCATCGAAGTAGACGAATATCAGCACGGTCTTATCATCAATTCTCTCAACGACAAGCGAAACGAGCTTGCCTTGGCAGGGAGAGATACCGAATTTGTGGACGACACGCTCATAGAAGTAATGGACGCACCCACAAAGAGGGAAAAACGAAAACTAAAAGAAAGGGAGCGATAAATGTGTGGCAATGTATCGAAACATTGGCAAAGACGGTAAAAGAAACGGAGATTTCCGAGCATGAGCAAACCGAATACGGAAAGCAAGAATAAGTTCGTTTATCTTGCTTTCGGTGTTCTCCCTGTTATATGGGCGGCCTTAATGGTCGCCCCTTTTATTTCCGGCGGATTACCCGGTATTATATCGGGATTCACCGAGAGCATGAAAGACCCGTTGGAACTCCAATGGTGTTCAGATTCACTTAAAACAATCCTTATCTTTCTCGTCATTTATGCCGTGGGTCTTGGTGTTTACTTCTCCACCAAACACAACTACCGCAAAGGTGAAGAACATGGTAGTGCAAAATGGGGCTCTGTCTCGGCGCTATCTAAAAAATACGCAAATCACAAATACTCAGAGAATATCCTTCTCACAAACAATGCAAGAATTGGTCTTGATGGGAAGAAACATCGAAGAAACCTCAATGTTATGGTGGTCGGCGGTTCTGGCGCAGGTAAAACCCGATTTTACGCCAAGCCCAACATCATGCAGGCTAATACTTCTTTTGTTGTGCTTGACCCAAAGGGCGAAATCTTACGCGATACGGGCAATCTGCTAAAATCAAAGGGCTATGAAATCAGAGTGCTGGATCTCATTAACACAGAACGCAGTCATTGTTATAATCCCTTTGCTTATCTGCATGATGAAAAGGATGTGCTGAAACTCGTAAACAATCTTGTTCGGAACACTACTCCAAAAGGTGCGTCCAGTAATGATCCGTTCTGGGAACGTGCAGAAACGGCGTTGCTCGAAGCACTTATTCTATATTTAATCTTTGAAGCCCCACCGGAAGAACAGAACTTCCCCATGGTAATGGAGATGATCAACGCTGCAGAAGTTCGTGAAGAAGATGAAGGATACGAAAGTGTGCTTGATGAACTGTTTGCACGATTAGAGTGCCGTGATCCCGATCATCTTGCGGTAAAGCAATATCACATTTTCAAATTAGCTGCCGGTGATATATGCTCTAAGTGACTTCTTAATCATGATTTTGTCATGGTTAGTGAAGCA
>ENA-OZHP01000037-OZHP01000037.1-human-gut-metagenome-genome-assembly--contig:-NODE-37-length-49761-cov-9.252545_pt1 | contig 49761 bp, 43 predicted proteins | sample MGYA00244046_ERZ653686 | MGnify/ENA primary metagenome ERZ653686 (study PRJEB26926, sample SAMN06165313) | human gut metagenome | biome: ENVO:00009003; feature: ENVO:2100002; material: ENVO:00002003... | reverse complement strand
GCCTTGTGGCGTTTCACATGGTATATTGGCAATTCCTTTTTCTCAGCAACCAGCGATTTGCGCTCCCTGCTCTTTTCCTTGATCTGCTGCACCAGACCGGTGTAACGCTCCAGCTCCGGCTTCCATACGGCAAGGGATTTTTGAATATGCGTCTTGCCACCACGGATATGAGAGAGCTGGTAGCAGAAGATCAGCACACGGCTGCGCATCTTCTCCAGTCCCTCCGCAATGGCAGGGACGGTGCGGGCAACCAGCGCTGCCAGCTTCTTGATTTCGGCTTTTAATTCCCGCAACAGCGCATTGTCTGCCTTGATTTGCCGGTTCAGTTCGCAACGGTCAGAAATGATTCCCTTGCGCTCCAACGCCTGCACTGTCACACCTTCATGGATGGTAGGAATCTCATCCAGCCCCCGTGCGGCGTTGCTGCGGTGGTCAATGCGTTCCTCCCGACCGGCGCGTTCCAGATGGCGGTTGGACACGTCAGCCCATACTGCCCGCCATGCCGTAAGCTGTTCTTCGCTGTTCCAGCGCTCGGAGATAGGATTCTGTCTGCCGTAGCGGGTGCTTTTGGGATGCTTGTCAGCCCGGACAAGCCCCTGCGCCTCGGCAGCAGATGGTGTCATATACACCTTCTTTTTGCCGATCTTGTAGGGATATTGCTTCTCCCAGCCTTCGTTCTGTGCCGCCCTGAACTCGGCAGCGGTGAAGCCCTGTTCCTCGCCGTTTTTCATGCAGAGATATTCCTTCTCGGTCTTGTACTGCCACTTTCCCCGTTCATCCAGCGGGCGCACCGTCAGCAAAATGTGGGCGTGGGGATTGTGACCGTCGGTGTCGTGGATGGCAGCATCGGCGCACATTCCATCGGACACAAATTGCTCCTGAATAAACGCTTGCAGCAGCTCGATCTGCTGCTCCCGACTCAGCTCAATGGGCAGGGCCACGACGAACTCACGGGCAAGTCTGCTGTCTTTTGCTGTTTCCACTTCCTCCACGGCGTTCCAGAGCTTTTCTCTGTCCTGCCATTCCTGCGGGGCGTATTCCGGCAGAAGCACTTCCTGCCAGACCAGCCCTTGCTTTCTCGTGTAGTCGTGCTGAATCCCGTCATAATCGTTATACAGGCGGGAGCAGCTCAGATAAGCGGAAGCGGCCACAGCGGAGCGTCCTGCGCCACGGCTTACTACTTTCGCTTCCAGATGATAAATCGCCATATCTTGTTCACCTCGTTCTTTCTTTTTCTGTTTCTCTTTCGCAAAAGAGAAAATGCCCCGGAGTCAAGCTTCGGGGCATAGCCGCAAACAAAGCTGCCGGTGGCAGGTTTGTGCGGGCAGGTCGCAAGCTGTTTCCAAAACGGAAACAACTGAGACCTGCGCAGACGATGACAGCAGCACTCGCAGGCGCTGTGGCATTGTCTGGAGGCTGCCCGCAGCAGCCGCATCCGCCTCGCAGAGCGCACGATTTCCGCAGGAAATACCACTGCCCTTTAGGGTGGTGAGTAAGTGCGCCCTTACGGGAGGAAAAAGAGGGAGGCCCCCAGTTTCCTGGAGACCTCCTATCTGAAATTTAGATTTATTTTCCCAGCTTTCGTGAAAGATATGCCTCCAGTTCAGACAGCTCAACAGCCTGAACCTCCGGCAGCACCTTCTCCAAGATCGCACCCTCCTGAATGAGCTTGCGGGTGCGGGCTTTTCGCTCCTTGACCCGATTCCGTGCCTGCGCTTCCTCCAAGCGGTGCTGCGCTTGCAGCAGTTTCTTCTCTGCATCTGTCATAATAAAAACCCCTCCTTACTTTCTCCGCTGCCAGACGATCTCATACCCCAGCGCATCGGCAAGCTGGACGGCCTCCGTGTAGCGCAGGGATTCCCGCTGGAGCTTGTTGGACAGATTGGATACGCTGTCAGACCAGCCGTGCTCATCGTGCAGCAGATCGACCACTTCCTGCATGGTCAGTCCCTGACGGACGATGTACGACTTAATCTCATTTCTCAGATTGGATTTCATCAACTTTTTACCTCCATATTTTCGTGATATTGGTTTTTGAGTAAGTGAACTGTGCGCGCTTTGCGGTGAAAAATCTGCCGTGCACAAATCTGCTCAGATTTCCGCCCGTGATACCCTGTACGCAGCAGCACCCTATCGGCTTCATCGTTCTGCGTGAAGTCATGCGGAACGGTAGGATAGGTCACATTCCGGTGCGGCGGCTTCACACTTTGGTGAATCACCGGGCAGTGCAGTGCGTTCAGTTTGCAGTGAAAATTTTCATGAATTTCACAAGGATTGATTTCAGCACTGAAAAATTGAGCCGTCTGTGTACGGCTCGGTACGGCAAAGCTGACCTCTGCACGCTGCTGTACGCCGGTTTTGTGTACCGAACGCCGATTCAGCGGCAGATTTTACACGATGCCGTGAATTACTTCACCAAAGGCACAAGCAAAACCGTATTTTGCGGATGAAGTTGAAAAATGCCGTACAGAGTGTACAGCGTGTACGGCATTTTTGAAGGCCGTTCCTCGTTTTCAATACGGCAGCGGGTTGACCACCTCAATGCCCACAAAGCCACGCACCCGCTTGCCACCGACATGGACATTGTTGGTGGCCTCCACATTGTAAAGGCGTTCGTTCTGCGCCAGTTCGGAGCTGAGCCTGTTTGCAGACATGGGCTTCTGCGCATTGTCCTCGCACCAGCGCTGATATGCCTCATACAGTGCTTTGGAACTGGCTTCACTGTCGGCCTTGAAGCGGATGTAGCCCTCGGATTGCAGGAACTCGATCACATTGTTGCTGCTGCGCTTGACCGTCTCCATGTTCTCTCTGGCCTTGCCGGAAATGCTGAACTGATAGTTGTTCCCAATCAGCCGGTGCAGACCCTCCAGACACCAGAGAAAAATGCCTTCCTTTTCCCGCAGCAGCTTATCCACCAGAAACGGATCATCCGCTCGGCCTGCGGGCCGGTCTTTGGTAGTCAGCACGATCTGGCGGCGAAAGAAGCCATCGGACTTGTCGTGCAGGGCGGTCAGCGCACCGTTTCCGAAGCAGAGGAACCGGACATAGAGCTGGCTTTGGTAACTCTGGACGCCCTTGCGCTCCATGTCCATCTTGCACTCAGATGTCACGATGGATTTGATATAATTGGTCTTGGGCAGGGCGCTCATGTCCATATCGTCGTCCACCATCAAGAGCTTGTTTTCCAAGTCTGCGCGACTGAATCGGTTGCTCTCCACTTTCTGGATGCTGGTGGTATTCATGCTGTCGCCCAACAGCGAGCGCATGACAAGACCAATGCGGCTTTTGCCCTCGCCGCCCTTTCCGATGAGCAGGAGCATTTTCTGCCCCTTGGTGGTGGGCAGCAGGCAGTAGCCGAGGAACTCCTGCAAGGTGGGTACATCCTCCGGTTGCAGCAGCTCGGATAGGAATTGCAGCCACTTTTGGGGAATGGGCGCGTCGGGGGTGTAGGCGACGCACAATCGGTTGTTGCAGTAGCTCTTGTCGGCGGTAAAGCTGCCGTCCATGAAATACGTCCCATTGGCAACATGGATGCGGTCCGTTTCAATGGGCAGCGGCGGCGAATACGCTTGCAGCTTGATGCTGGCAAGCAGATTCGCAACCGTCTTGGAAAGATTGGCGGTCAGCACGCCGGAGATTTCCTCCAGAATGAGATTGCCGATTTGTCCCTCGTCCTCAATGAGACTGTCCACCGTGAACAGCCACCCGCGCACGCATTTCATGGGGTGCTTGTCCAAAAACTGCTGGCAGAACAACACCTCATTGATGTGCCTGCCGTCGTACCCCTCAGGCCACGCCTGCGGTGTTGTTGTCATTTTCGTCCTCCTTGTGAATTTCCTCTAATCTTTGCCGCAGCTCTTCCAGCTTTCCATCCGACATCTGCTGCCGCACCACCTCGGCGCGTTCGTGGGAATCCCCGGCGCACAGAATGTCCAGATAGTATTCCGTCTGGTCGAGGTTGTGGCAGGCTTCTATAAATCGTTCATCCGGTGCTTCTGCTGGTGATTGCGGCGCATACTGTACCTTCCAGCTCCGTAGGATGCGGGCGTAATCGGACAAAACAGAAAAGCACAGCCGCTCGTTTTCCATGAGCTGCTGAGACTAAATTTGTCAAGGGCATTTTCACCGTGGTGTTCGCTTATCTTGAACGCCCTTACTTATTGGGATTGTAATTCGTTTTTTAATGTAAAGCTGCAAGAGGACCACAACGGCGCGGATTGCCATTGTGATCCTCTTTGTTTTACCTTTGACCTTATTTCAGAAATTCCTTGCGGTAATCCACCTTGAATGCCTCTGCCAACAGCTTGAGCTGGTTGTCCGTAATGGTATTGATGCGGGGCAGATGGGCAGTGAGCATATAGATTTGAGCCGCTTTTTCTGCGGTTTCAATCAGGCCGAACGCTTCGTCCATAGTCTTGCCCGCACCATAAATGCCGTGCATAGACCAGACAACCAGCCGATAATCCTGCATTTTCTTCGCGGTAGCTTCACCAATCTCATTGGTGCCGCAGAGCATCCACGGCAGCACGCCTACGCCCTCAGGAAACACCACGATGCACTCGGTGCTCATCTGCCAGAGGGTATGGCTGAATGCCTGATTGGAAAGCTCATGCACATAGGTCATTGCCAGCAGGTTCGTGGGATGGCAGTGCATGATTACCCGGTTTTCCGGGTCAATTTTCAATCTGGCCATATGGCTCATTAGATGCGCAGGAAATTCCGAGGTAAACCGGCCTCCGTCTTTATAGCCCCAGAGCAGCTCTGCGTTCTGTCCGTCATTAGAAATACGGACAAGGCCCAGATTTGTCTCCGGGTCGCCGTCCACATTCTTAAAATACTTGCCGGTGCCGGTGACCAGAAAATATTTTCCGACCAGAGCCGCCGCATCAAACCCCAGAGGCAGCGTGCGCAGGATGTGCGTTGTATCCAGATATTTCTGCACCTCAGCTTCATCCAGCAGCAGGCTGATATTGCCGCCGTTACGCTCATCCCAGCCCAATCGGTACATATTGGCGGCGGTCTGCCGCATCTCCGTCAGAAACGGAGCCGTAAAAATATCATTCATTTCCTTATCCCCTCCTACTCAGAATTTCATTTTCATATTTGCGAACCTCCGGCAGCCACTGACCATCCTCCGGCACACCGCAGCGGCGGCAGTATTCATCCCAGATTTCGCCGAAGGGCATGGTTTTCAGCTCCTCCTGACGGACGAGCAGATCGGTGAAATTGCCCGCGTTCTGCTCTGCGGTCATGTCCGGCATCAAGAGGGCGTTCAGCAGTGCCTTCTGCACATTGCGCAGACCCGTTGCCCACGCGGCAATGCGGTTGACGGAAGCGTCAAAATAATCCAGCGCCATATGCACCCGCCCGTCCAGACCGCCGCAGCGGACGATTTCCTTGCAAAGCTCCTTCGTCTCATCATCGAACAGCACCACGTGGTCGCTGTCCCAGCGGACAGGGCGGGTAATGTGCAGCGCGATTTCCGGGAAGAAGGTCAGAAGCGCCGGAATTTTGTCGCTCACGGCCTCGGTGGGATGATAGTGGCCGTTGTCCATCAGGGGGATGCATTTTTCCCGATGCATGGCGGCGTAGCTCAGGGCAAACTCCGCAGAGCCGACGGTGTAGCTCTCCACACCGATGCCGAACACCTTGCTCTCGATGCAGGGCTTGACCTTGTTGAAATCATACGGCTCGGACAGGATCTCGTCGATGGACTCCTTATAGCGCATTCTCGGCCCGAGGCGGTCGGCAGGAATGTCCTTGAAGCCGTCGCCCGTCCAGATATTCATCGTGCAGGGCTGACCCAGCTCGTCTGCCAGATATTGCGAAATGCGCACGCACGCCTTGCCGTGGTCAATCCAGAAGCGCCGCGTGGCCTCATTGGGAGAGCTCAGCGTCAGCGGGTCGCATTTGGGATGGGAGAAAAACGTCGGATTGAAGTCCGCACCGAGGCCGTGCTTTTTGCAAAATTCCGCCCACGGCGCAAAGTGCTTCGGCTCCAGCCTGTCCCGGTCGGCCCACTCGCCGTCCTCAAAAATGGCATAGCTGGCGTGAAGATTCAGCTTCTTTGCGCCGGGGCAGAGCTTCAGGACTTCCTCGATGTCTGCCATCAGCTCCTGCGGCGTTCTCGCGCGGCCGGGATAATTGCCGGTGGTCTGGATGCCGCCCGTGAGCGGCTTGGCAGGGTCGGTGTCAAAGCCGCGCACGTCGTCGCCCTGCCAGCAGTGCAGGGAAACCGGCGCGGTTTTCAGCTTTTCCAGCGCCGCTTCGACATTGATTTCCAAGGTTTCATATGCTTTCTTTGCCTCTGTATAGCTCATTGGTCTGCCTCCATTTGAATTTTCAGATTGCCCAGTGCTGTTGCCTCGATGGGCAGGGCGATGATCTGCTTGCCCGTGGCCCGTGCGGTCAATTGATTGAGAAAGTCATTTTTTGCCCCACCGCCGACGATATATAGTCGGTCGTATCGGCTCCCGGTGTTGGCTTCCAGTTCTGCAAGTGCCTCCCCATAGCTAAACGCCAATGAGCGATAGGCACAGCGGAAATAATCTCCTACGCTCTGCGGTTTCCTGTCCAGTGCCGCGTCAAACGCCGCCTTCATGCTGACCGGCGAGAGAAATTCCGGGGCGTTGGCATCCACCGTCTCGTCAAAACCGCTATCTTCCGCCAGCCTGACGATTTCCGGGAACGGCATCTGCGGGCAAAGTTCATCTTTCAGACGATTCACCAGCCACATTCCCATGATGTTTTTTTGATAGCGGTTGTAGTCCACGCCGCCCTCGTTGGAATAGTTGGCGGCCTGACTTGCTGCATCTGTCAACGGTTTCGGTGTCTTGACGCCCAAAAGCGACCATGTACCAGAGGAAATGTAGGGCGCATTTTCCTCCATGGGAATGCCCTCCACCGCCGAAGCCGTGTCGTGCGTTGCACACAGGACGCATTGGATTCCCTCATATTCTCCAAGCAGCGCTCCCGGCTTTTGCAGCTTTGGGAACATCGGCGGCAGACCCAATCGGGAAATAATCTCAGCGTCAAATTCTCCGGATTTGGCGCTGACCAGTCCTGTGGTGGTGGCGTTGGTGTACTCCTTCGCCTTTATGCCGCAGAGCCGCCACAAAAGATACTCCGGCAGCATGAGAAAGTCTGTCACGCCCTCCAGCCGCCCGGCCAACTTGTCGGCGTAAAGCTGATAGATGGTGTTGAAAGGCTGAAATTGAATCCCTGTTCTGCGGTACAGCTCTGAAAAGGGCAGAATCGAGTACACCTGCGGAATCACCGCTTCCGTCCGGCTGTCCCGGTAGGCATAGACGGGCAGCACATGCACTTCGCCCCGCAGCAGCACATAATCCACGCCCCAAGTGTCAATGGACAGGCTGATGATGCTCGAAAATTCCGTCTTTGCCGCCGCGATGCCCGCTTTCACATGGGAAAGCAGTGCGTCTATGTCCCATATCAAATGGCCGTCCTGCTCCTGTACGCCATTCGGGAAACGGTAGACTTCCTTTGCTTTGATTTCTCCGTCCTCGCGCCAGCCGACGATGTGCCGCCCGGAGGATGCGCCAATGTCAATGGCAAGGTAATATTTTCTCATGCTTTCTTCCATTCGTATTGATGTGTTCCTGCTTCTGCCGTGCGGCGGCTTCCATCCGGAAGAATAACCTCCGCCGTGGTATTGGCAGGAATCGTGACCGCCAGTCGATAGCCGGTTTCCGTTTCTGCCCAGTCCGTTTTCACGCTGCCGTAAACGCTCTGATAGGACGCTCTGGCGAAGGTGATGCTGCCGCCCGGTCGGGGCGCAAGCACAAAGTGGTTTTCACCGTCCAACCGAATACCGCACATGGTGTTCGTCAACCACTCGCAGGCTGCGCCCTTGGAGTAATGGTTCAGGGAGGCAATACTCTTGTCTTTCGTAGTGTTGCCCTCCCATGCTTCCCAGATGGTGGTAGCGCCGGATTTGGGCATGAACAACCACCCGGGCATTTCCTCATTTTCCAACAGCCGATAGGCATAGGAAATATCCAGCTCCGCCAGCACGTCCAGAATCAGCGGTGTAGAAAGAAAGCCCGTGCCCAGCCGCCAGCCGTAGTGTTCCATGGCTTGGATAAGCCGCTTTTCGGCGAATTTGGTCTGTTCCTCCGTCAGAAGGCCCATGTACAGAGGCCGCACCAGCTTGGCCTGACGGTCGGTGTCCAGCGTGAATTTCTCCTTGGTAACCAGCTCCTGATAGGCTCGTCTGGCTCCCTCGCTGTATTCCCGGATGCGCTTGAGCTGCGGCGTTTCGGGCTTTCCTAGAATCTCCGCCGCCTCCAGCACCCGCTTCAGGGTGAAATAGGTGTAGGCGGTGGATTCCTCCGGATGGGGTGCGGCAAAGTCATACCACTGGAAGGCCATCACGTCGTTGGGCTCTGCCCACTCCCCGTAGGACTGGCCGCAGTTGACGGCATATTTCCGGTTCTTGTGGGACAGGTGCATAGGCTTGGCGTATACGCCGCCCCATTTTCCCGCCCGGCGAATCATAAAATCCGCATAGCGGAGCATTCCGTCGTAATACGCCCGCAGCAGCCGGTCATCGCCGTATTTCCGATAGAAATACAGGGGAATATACACGCCGGCACAAGCCCAGCCTACAGAGCCGTTCATAACCCACATGAACCAGTCCTCGTGTGCATAGGGCGCAATCTGGGGCAGTCGGCCGCTGTTCCATTGCCGGTCGTAGATGTCCCGGACGTGCTTGCGGGCAAAGGCCGCGTAGTCCACCAGATAAGAGGCCGTGTTGAAGAAAATCTGGCTGTCGCCGGTCCAGCCCATCCTCTCCCGGGTGGGACAGTCGGAGGGAAGGTCTGTGGAATTACTTTTCAGTGACCAGCGGGTATTGCGATAGAGCTGATTGATGAGCGGATGCGAGCATTCAAAATCCCCCGCTTCTTCAAAAGCGCTGTACACCGCCACGGCAGTAAAGTCTTCCGCCTCAAATGGGATGTCCGTATCCACCTGCGCATACTGAAAGCCGCCATAAAAAAACTTCGGCGTATATTCGTTCCGTCCCTCCTTGCAGGTATAGTCCAACTCCTGCAGCGGGGTACGCTTGCCGTGATGCACGCACTGGATATTCTTCAGGGTCAGTTCTCCGTCATCGCCGAGCATTTCGCCCAGTGTGATGTGAACTTTTTGTCCCTCGTGTGCCGTCAGGCGGAAGGAAAGATAGCCGGAGAGATTCTGGGGAAACTTCAGCACGGTTTTCCCGCTGGGGGTGGTGATTCGCTCCACCGGAGAAAAACGCTCCCGCTCCATGACCGGGACATTGTCGGAAGCGGTGAGATTGGCGGTGTATTTTATCCTTCGGGCTTTCCCGGAATAGGAGGGTGCAAATCTTGCATCCACTACCTCGCCGTCCTTGAGGTCGGCAAAGCGGATTGGGCCGTCGTTGCTCCACCGCCAGCTTTCATCGGTGCAGACTGTCTCCATACGCCCATCTGTATGGGTCAGCTCCAGCTGTGCCAACAGCTTGCTCTGTGTACCATAGGTGTTGGTGCGGCCTTTGGCACCGCTGGAGCCGCGATACCAGCCGTCTGCCAGCTCTACGGTTAAATCGTTCTCTCCGCTTTGGAGCAGCTCGGTCACGTCATAGGTCTGATACTGGATGCGTTTGCGGTAGTCAGTGGAGCCAGGAGCCAGCACAAAATCTCCGATGCGCCGTCCATTGAGCCGCGCCTCATACAGGCCGCAGGCGGTGATATACAGGCGGGCCTTGGCTACGCGCTCCGCCGAAAAAGTCTTGCGGAAGCATTCTACGGGATAGCGCTGCTTTTTGCGGACAGAATAGTCTCCGGCAATCCAGTTAGCCTGCCAATCTGAATGGGACAGCAGCCCCATTTCGAAGAAGGCTTCCTCCGACCAATCGCCGCAGTTCTCATTTTCATCCCAGAGCCGAACCTTCCAGCAGACCTGCTGCCGGGAGATAAGCTGTTCGGGATAGTCGGCGTGCATGGAAGCGGAAGAAGCTTTTCCGCTGTCCCACACGGTTTTTCCGTCCGTCTCGGCCAGAATCTGAAATGCGGTCTGCGTCTTTCCGCCCTCACAGTTCCACAGCAACCGAGGGTGCTCCATGTCAATTCCAAGCGGGTTCTTCAGGTATTCTGTTCTCGGTCGGATTGCTTTCATTCGGCAGACCCCTTTTCCCGGCGAGCCTTGATCTCCGCCTGCTCTTTGTCGATATTCTTTTCGACATTCAGGAATACCAGCAGGACAGCAAGAATGATACCGGTAATGACCTCCAGCCCAACAAAGCCGAATGTGATTGCACTTTTTACGGCTGCCGACTGTTCTGCTGCCACCGTCACGCCGCCTACAACAGAGGGAGCGACATACCCGGATTGGGAGAGCATTCCGTTGAAAATGCCGGTACAGATTCCCACCATAGCGACTGCAATGATGTTGTACACGCTCATGGCAATGCCGTCACAGCGGATGCCGCTGCGCCACTCCACATGATCCAGTACATCCGCAAACAGCGCCATAAATACATAGGAGCATGGCAGACCGCCGATATTCTTAATAAACTGCCCGACGAGCATAATAACCATGTTGGTGGGGAACAGCCAGCACACCGCGCTGCCGATAGCGTACAAAATAAATCCCACTAAGGTTACATTCCGTTTGCCGAATTTTTTTGCCAACGGCCACACGGCAAAAATGCCGATGCCCATGGGAATGCCGCCGATCACCGAAATCAGGGTCTGGGTAATGCCGTCGTTGTAGGTACCAAGCACATAGTTGCAGAAATAGACGAGGCTCAGATTTTTGATGCTGGTGCCGAAGGTATAGATCAGGAAATAGGCATAGATGATGAGCATATAGCGATCCGTGAAAATCGCCTTGAGCTGAGCCCGGAATGGAATGGCAGCTTCTTCTGTGCCCTGATTTTCCAGCGTGACCCGCTCCTTGGTGAAGAAGTATTCCAACAAGGTCAGCGGCAGCGCCAGAATAGACAGCACGCTCATCAGGACGATCCACTTGCTCTTGTCTGCGCCGATGGCAGGCATGATGACCATGGGGAATACCAGCGCCACCAGAATACCGCTCATCATGATGGTGGCAATCTGGTTGAATACCGAGAGGCTGCCGCGCTGGGTGGTGTCCCGTGTGGAAAGCGGGACCATCAGATTGTGGCTCATGTTGAAAATCGTATAGGCGAAGGAATAGAACAGGTTATAGCTGACCATGAGCCAAATGACCTGCACAGTTTCGGAGCCGCTGGGCACCGTGAACAGCAGAATCCCTGTAACCGCCAGCAGCGGTGCAGACAGCAGCAGCCACGGCCGGGCCTTACCCTCTTTGGTGCGGGTGCGGTCAATGATGTAGCCCATGGCTACATTGGTGATGGCATCAGCGATTTTGGAGATGATGGGGAAAACCACCAGAAAAGCGCCGCCCCATACGCCGGTCAGCTTGAGCACATCGGTATAGTAGACATTGAGGTAAGTAGCCAATACGGCGTTGAGCAGCAGTGCCCCGGCGGGCCCCAGCAGATACCCCAGCCATTTTTCCTTTGCGGTGACGTTCTCGGATCGAATCCGGCTAGCAGGCAGCTTGTGCGTTGTTGTTTTCATATTCTATTTCTCCTGTTCCTTCGGCAGCGCCGGTACTTTGATTTTGGTCAGGAAGCACCTTGCTCCCCGGAGAATGTGCCCGTTGGCAAGGGCGGCAAAGCCCTCCGCAAAGCTATAAGGGAAAGAATTTGCCGCTGACATGGACATGGTAATCAGCGAGTTGGAGCTGAGGATCCTCTCTAAGAACTGCGCTCCCTTAATCTGGTTGTCCCGTTTTTCTCCGGGGGGCAGCCGCAGGGCCTCCTTCATCTGCTTCCGGGCTACCCCCAGCACAGCATTGTAGAGGATTCTGCCCATAAACGTGGCTTGCAGATCGGAGAAGCGGGATTCCAGCCGGATGGGCGTTTTGGGCGGCAGCGGCGGAATTTGCAGTCCGCTCATCTGCGTAAACAGGGAATCGGTCACACCTGCTAACGCAGCTCGGCGGTACACTGCATCGACGTCTGCATCATAGGGCGAAGCTGCAGTTTCGCCGTCCAGCACAATGGTGTCATGTAATTTCACTGCCTCGCAATCAGAGCACAGTAAAAGCTCATATGTGCCTTGCTCCATGACCCAATCATTTCTGTGAATGTCAAAATACCGCAGATCATCCTTGTCAAAGGATAACTCAACCCGGCGCTGCTCGCCTGCCTTCAGGTAGACCTTGGCAAAGGCGCGCAGCTCCCGTTTGGGTTTCCAGACGGCGCTTTCGGGTGCGGCGACATAGAGCTGCACCACCTCTGCGCAGTCCCGTGTTCCGGTGTTTTTCACGGTACAGGATACCTGAATCCGCTTCCCAAGGTCTGTAATCTGCATATCCTCCCAGTCAAAGGTCGTATAGGACAGTCCATAGCCGAAAGGATACCGCACTTTTTTATTTGCGGTCAGATAGTAGCGATAGCCCACATAGACGCTTTCTTTGTAGACTTCGTTTTGCGTTTTCCCGAAAGAATCCCCGAAGGGCACGTCGGCATAGGCCATGGGCCACGTCTCCGCCAGCCGTCCACCGGGATTGGCCTCGCCAAACAACAGCCATGCCGCAGCGGTTCCACCGTTCTGTCCCGGCAGGTACATATTAAGGATGGCGCTGACGGAATCCGCAAAGGGCAGTTCCACCGGCGCTCCGCCGAAGAGCACCACCGCCACCCGCTTCCCGGCTTTGACCAGAGCCTCCAAAAGCGCCAGCTGATTCTCCGGCAGACACATATTCTCCCGGTCGCCGCCCTCGCTTTCCACATAGTCGGTCAGACCGGCAAACACGAGGATTTTTTCATACTGGGACGCTTTCTCCACCGCTTCGGCCACCAGAGAAGCGTCCGCCTCGGTTTTGTTCTCCTCATAGCCACGGCAGAAGGCATAGGAAATGCCCATCTCGTCAAAAGCGTTCCGGGGCGTGGTCAATCTGGCGGGCGTAATCATGGAGCTGCCCGCCCCCTGATAGCGCATCCGGTCAAACAGGCCTCCGATGACCAGAACCTTTTCCGCCTTGTTCAGGGGAAGCAGACCGTCATTTTTCAGCAGCACGGCGCAATCTGCGGCGATTTCCGCTGCAAGGGCGTGGTGCTTGTCCCAATCAGCAGAAGCCACTTTCGTAATAGCAGTTCTTTCCATCAGCCGAAGCACATTCCCGGCAGCCTTGTCTAACTCTGCCGCAGATAGAGCGCCGCTCTTCACACCGTCCAAAATCCATTTGCGGCAGATAGCAGCATCTCCCGGCATTTCCAGATCACAGCCCGCCGCCAGCATTTTCAGCCGGTTATGGGTGGCACCCCAGTCGGTCATTACAAGGCCGTCAAAGCCCCACTCCGTGCGCAGCATATCCGTTAGCAGCCACTTGTTCTGACAGCAGTATTCGCCGTTGATCTTGTTGTAGGCGCACATGATGCTGACCGGGTGCGCCTCTTTGACCGCAATTTTAAACACACGCAGATACAGCTCGTGAATGACCCGCAGATCGGCGATGCTGCCGCCCATGAAGCGGTAGTTCTCGCTGTTGTTCAGGGCAAAGTGCTTCATGGATACGCCTACGCCCTGACTCTGCACACCTTGGATTTCTGCCGCTGCCAGCTTACCGGCCAGCAGGGGATCTTCGGAAAAATACTCAAAGTTTCTGCCGCAAAGGGGATTGCGCTTGATGTTTGCTCCCGGGCCAAGCAGAATGTTCACGCCGTAATATTTGCATTCCTCGGCAATGGCTTCACCCATTTTCCGCAGGTTTTCCGGATTCCAGCCGGAAGCTGTGGTGACGGCAGTGGGAAATGCGGTGGCCGGTTCGCTGCCGGTAACGCCGTTGTCGCCCGCTTCCTTCTGCACGCGAAGACCGTGAGGCCCGTCAGACATTCGTAGCGCCGGAACGTGCAGCCGGGGGATGGGGTTGGTGTACATAAAATCCGTACCGGATACCAACGCCGCCTTTTCCTCCGTCGTCATCGCTGCGAGTATGTTCTCTATTTTCACCAAAACTCGCCTCCTAATCTAATATCTCACACTTATATTATAACGATAAAGGCAGAAGCTGCATTACAAAATCGTACTGCATATTATATAATAGTATCGGTTTTAAGGAGGCGCAGGATGGAAGAACTTGACATGAATTATCTGTGCTCAGTAATGGGCAGTCTTTCTGGAGTTCCTATCCGGCTTTATGATGGAGACGAGCTTGAATTTTTCTATTCAACGGTTCATTTGCCCAAGGACCCCATCGTCGTCTACAAGGATAAGCTGTGGGCGATTGGGTCCCATGTGGGCTACTATGCCACCCGGCATTTTAATTTCTATGGAATCGTCAATCACGGCACGAAAAAGCTGATCATCGGCCCCACCCGACAGGTAGCCAACAGCGAGGCGGAGCTACGGGAACTTGCATTTCGTGCCGATGTTTCGCCGGAGGATATGGAGGATTTCATTGCGGGGATGAAAAGCATCGTCCGAATGCCGGTAGAAAGCATCCTGCAAATGCTGTGTACCATCAACTACGTCTGGAACAACGAAAAACTGACGCTGGAGGATATCTCCATCACAGAGTCGGATCAGCAGGGGCTGAAGCAGCTTCTGGAAACGCAGCAAAGCGCACATCGTATGGATGCAGTCCTTGCCGATGTGCAGGAACATCCGAATGTTCACAACTCCTTTGATGCCGAGCAGCAGCTTCTCCATATGGTACGCAAGGGGGATTGCTCTGCCATGAAGCGGTGGCTTTCCTCTGCTCCTGCCATTCGTGGCGGTACCTTGGCAGCAGACCAGCTCCGGCAGGTCAAAAACACCTTTGTAGTATCGGTGACACTGGTCTCCCGCGCTGCCATTCAGGGCGGCATGGATGTGGAGGACGCTTTCTCGCTCAGCGACGCCTTTATTCAAAAGGCAGAGCTTCTTAATACGCCGAATCAACTGACCAATCTTCAGTATCATATGGTTTTAGAGTTCACGGAACGGGTAGACCGGATTCGGCAGGGAAAGCAGCCCACGGCTCTGGTGTTGGCGGTACGGAACTATATCCAGCACCATATTTCCGAGCCGATTAAGGCGGAGAAAATAGCGGACGCTCTGTACATGAGCCGCCCCTATCTATCGGCTAAGTTTAAGCAGGAAAGCGGACAATCCCTGACCGATTTTATTCTCCGAGAAAAAACGGAGGAGGCCAAACGTCTCCTCCGCTATTCCGGAAAATCGTCCGCTGCAATCGCTTTGTATCTCGGTTTTTCATCACCCAGCCATTTTTCACGAGTCTTCCGGCAGTACGCCGGATGCAACCCCGGCGAGTACAGGGAGCGGTACAACTGACGCAAGTGAATAACATTCATTTTAGCGTTCACGGCTGTATTTGCCCTTTGACTGTAGCTCATGTGCCTGCGGTTTCTCCTCTACGCGCCGCAATCCCGTCCTTGCAGATATTTTCGGCAGATTGGGCTATATGGAGCGGCAGGGCAGTGGTTTTAAGAAGATCACGGAAACCTACCGCGCTGCTCACAATTACCGCGATGAGCTGGAGCCTAAATTCTATTCGGATGCCAGTTCTTTTCAAGTTACGCTCTATAATTTGAATTACGGAACTGCGGCAACCGCAAACAAGGTTACGATTGAGGACGAAAATGTTGCGATTGACCGGCTGAACGCAAGCCAAGGTACGATTGCAAAGGCGAAAGCGGTATTTGCAAATATGGGCGCTGATGGCGTCTTTGGCCGATCTGACATCGCTGCTATCACAAAGGATTCCGTTACTGCCGCAGGCAATCTCATTACAAAACTGAAAAATGCGGATTTGATCGAGCCTGTCAGTGGTTTTGGAAAGGGCAAATACAAGTTTGTAGCACCAAAAGAATAAAGATAGTGCCCGTTATCGGCCATACAGCCAATAACGGGCATTTGTCATTCATGTACAAGCTCGGTTAAAACGATTTCCTCCGCACGATTGCGGATGCTGTTCATGCGGCGCACCCATTCCATTTGGTCAGATGCTTTGAGTGTTTCGGTCACATCTTCCCGCTTCGCCATTGCAGAAACGATGATTTCCATACGCTCGTTGCAGGCTTGGTCGATCTCGGCAAGGTGCCAATGCAGTGTTCCGCTCGTAAGGTAGTTTGCGTAGAGAACAGGGCGATGCTCTTTCAGATAGCTGCGACGCATACGCCCGTACTTGCCGATCTGGTATTCCGGTTCATCTGGCAGCGCAAGGTTCGGGATGAGGTAATCACCCTCCTGATGGTAAGTGCCGCCCATTTCTTCAAATAGAGATTTTATAAGAATCAGCTCCTTTTTGTGTTGATTTGCAGCGGTTACAAGGCTTCTTGGGCTCCTTTCCTACAACTGCTGTTCCATTCACCACAAACGAGCCGCAGGCATACCATGCTGAACTGAATGCACTGAGTCAGCAAGTTTTAGAGATCAAAGAAACTCTGGATGATGTCGTTGGAGAACAGATTTCGGCAGAATTGTTAACCGAGATAACAGAAACGCTACAATCCATCGAAACCTTAATTGCCGGAGGCCAAGGTGTAGACTCGTCTGCGGAAGTCGAAAGTGTGGTCTCGGACATTGAGGAGATAAAGAGCATCCTTTCCAAACATTTTTCTGGATTGGAATAATGTCGAGTTCGAAATCGTCATCTATTTTATATTCTTTTCAGTAGCTATTTCCTGCTTTCTGTGATATTGTTCGTTTGCCAAAAAGGAGGCGATGATATGCAGAAAGAAAATAATCTCACGGTTGGGCAATGGAGCGTCCACTGGTTTACCACTAACCGACAAAAGTGGAACGGCAACACCGAGGGCGGATACCGCAATCTGATCTACAGCCACATCATCCGCTACAACACCGCCAAGGGCTATGAGGGGGATCATTGAACACCACATCATCCCGGCCATCGGCGCGATCAAGCTTAAGCAGCTCTCGTCCATCCACATCCAGAGAATGTATAACGACCTGAAAGAAAACGGTAGGATGCCCCGTGGAGCGAAACAGAACGACAAGCCCCTGTCCAACACCTTCGTGCGGCGTGTCCATGCGGTGCTGCAGGCGGCGCTGAAGCAGGCGGTGAAAGAGCGGCACAAGCGCAGCGATGGGAACGGGTATTTTGGCGGAGCTTGCGTTCCGGCTTTTGGACGCGGGAATGTCCGCAGAGGAAATTGCGGATGCTCTGGAGAAAGAGAAGAAAAAATCGTTGTGGTGGCACTGGTGGACACCCTCAAATACCTTAAGCGGGGTGGACGCATTTCCAAGACCGCCGCATTTGCCGGCGGGGTGCTGAACATCAAGCCTGTGATCTCCGTCACTGACGGCGAGATCCACCTGCTGGGGAAAGCACGCGGCTCGAAAATGGGGAACAATCTGCTCGTTCAGGAGATCGACAAGGCGGGCGGCATTGATTTCAGCAAGCCGGTGCTGCTTGGCTACAGCGGACTTTCCCGTGCGCTTTTATTGAAGTACATCGAAGACAGCCGCCACATTTGGGAGGGGCATTTGCGGGAGGTTCGCTACACAACGGTGGGCAGCGTGATCGGAACACACCTCGGCCCCGGCGCCGTTGTGGTAGCGTTTTTCAAGAATCAATATAACGCAGAACAGAACAGCAGCGATTGAAGAAGTTGCAATAAAGACAGGACTGCGCCGCGCCACCGTCAAATGAAACGGCGATGCGGCGCAGTATCGTTTTATCTGACGCCATAAACCATAATCGAGATCACACAGGCTAACAGACTGACCGCCGAGCCGGCCAGAAGCTGCGGCAGGGTATGGCGCGATAGCTTTAGGGAGGAGCGGTACACTGCTGCGATCAGCAGAACGGACGGTATGGCAAAAAGCGGATGCAGCTTCCATGTCAACAGAAACGCCGGAGCTGTTGTGCTGCAGGCGTGTCCGCTTGCGCGAAGGCCAAAGCCCACGTTGAGCAGCAACAGCGCCGCGATAGAAATGACATAAGAGAGAAACAGGATATGGACGAGCCAGGAGCATGGCGTCAGCATTGACCAGAGAAACCCGCACAGATACCCAACGGCGCTGCATACCAGCGCCGTGCCGCGCTGCCCCCTGCGCCGGTCCTTTCCAATGTGGAAGATCTCCCGCAGCGGGTACGCCGCCAAGGGGATAACCAGCAGGAACACCTCGCACAGCAGCAGCTCCCTGCGCGTCAGAAGCCCTGTCGGAGCGTACATCAGAAGCAGCGTTACCCCGATGACGATGGGCGGCAGTGTCAGAATGCGTACCGCAAGATGCAGCAGCGCCTTCCTGTCCGAGACCTTCGTTTTCATGACTCAAAGCCCAGCATAATCCCGCCGTGTTCTGCATAGTAGCTGCACAGCCCACGTAGCGGATGGCTTTTCACCTCTGCCCCCGGAAATCGCCGCCGGATCTCGGTGCAGAGCTCCAATGCAAATGTCGCGTTCCGGCAATGCCCGATGCGGACGCTGCCGCCCCTGTAGCCAAGCCGCACCATTTCACTCAACAGGAGCTCCTGCGTTTTTCGAGCGCCCCGACATTTGCCGAGCATCTCAAGCGTGCCCTCCTCGCTGGCCTGCCCAACGGCGCGGATGCCGAGAACACCGGCCATCGTTGCTGCCAGCTTGCTGATTCGTCCGTTCTGGGCGAGATTGTGCATGGATTCCAGCGCAAAGAGCAGATGGGTACGGCGCTGATACTGCTGTACGGCTGTGCAGACCTCCTCGAAGCTCTTGCCGGAGCGCAGTTCGGCGGCTGACTTATCGATGAGCAGGGCGATCTCCGGACCGGCGGACAGCGTGTCCACCACAAAAATGCGGCGAGAGGGATTCTGCTCCTCGCAGCGTTTCTTTGCGGCAAGTGCCGCGCTGCAGCTGCCCGAAAGGCTGCTTGTAATGGTGAACGCGAGTACATCGCCGCTTTCGCCAAAAGCGGACTCCCAGTCCGCGATGTTCGGGCAGGCGCTGAAGGTGCGGCCCTTCGTGCCGCGAAGTGTTGTGACCATCGCGTCGACATCGAGCGCGGCGTCATCGCGAAATTCCTCCACAGCAGTACGGACGGTGAGCGGAACGCTGACAAAGTCCACGCCGTCCATGGTAAGCAGGTCGCAGCTTGAGTCTGCGGCAATGCGGATCTGATCCATAAGATGACCTCCAACTGAAAAAGTGTCGTTCGGTTCCGGTAAGGGATGGATGCAGTTTATCAGCTTTTTATTTCTTCGTCAACGGCTTTTAATAAACTGTTAAAAATATTTCGCAAAGCCGTTGAACTTTGCAGAGGAAACGCTTATAATAACAATATGGAAAAAGAAATGCAAAACAGAATCACGGCGGACATCGCGGCCTTCCGTCTGCCGCGCTATGCACAGATCCCGGAGGTCGGACTGTATCTGGAGCAGGTGGTGCGCTATATCAACGCCCGGTTGGCACCGTTAGGAGAGCCTGAACTGACTGGATCCATGGTGAGCAACTATGTCAAGCAGAAGCTGGTTCCTGCCCCTCTAAAAAAGCTGTATACAGTCGAACATCTTGCGCGGCTTCTGTTCATCGCGGTGGTCAAGCCTGTTGTTCCTTTGGAGGGGCTTCGACTGATGTTTAGCATACAGGAGGAGTGCTATCCCCTTCAGACCGCCTATGACTACTTCTGCGATGAGTTTGAGAATATGCTCGGCGCAGCGTTTGGTGTCGCTCCTGCAGTGGAGGGACTTGGTGAAACCGAGTCTGATGCCAAGGATTTCCTGCGCAGCACGATCTCGGCTACCGTCAACAAGGTCTGTCTGGACCGGTATCTGGAGGAGTATCGAAAGCGGCGGGAGCAGGCTGAGACTATTGTGGGAAAAGAAATCTCCCTGTTATAGTAGAAATGCTGTCTGGCAGCTGCAAAAGGAATATCCCCGGCTTGGCCGGGGATATTCCTTACGTCTCTCTGCCATGATTACAGTGCAAAACAGAAGAACATGCTCCGGGCCCTTCATCGCCATGTCCTAATTGATAAAGAGCTTTCATTGTTCCTGCATCGCTGCAATAGAGGGTATCCGAAGATTCTCTCTATTGTGATGATATGCCGAGCATCCTCCATGATGCATCTGAAGCCTTCGGCTTTGCGCCCGGACAGTACAGCGTGCTGAGAGGAGGCTCCCTGTGCGCCGAGGCTTGTCTGATTCTGCATACTTCTCTGCAAGCAGGATCTTCTCGACTTCTGCCTTACAAAAGCCTATTTACCCGCCTGCGTTTCGCAGTAGCGGCAGCGGTAAACGCGCTTTTCACGATCCGTTAGCACAAACTCCTGCGGCAGCTCCTGCTCAACGGAGGTGATGCAGCGCGGGTTTTTGCACTTGAGCACGCCGCGGATGCGCTCAGGCAGCTTGAGCGTGCGCTTTTCCACAAGTTTCCCGTCGCGGATGATGTTGACGGTGATGCTTGGATCGACGTAGCCGATCAGGTCCCAGTCAAGGTCCATTTCGCGGTCGATCTTGATGATGTCCTTGCAGCCGAGCTTGCCGCTCGTAACGTTTTTGAGGATGGCCACCGTGCAGTCAAGCTGATCGAGGCCGAGGATCTGATAGAGCTCCATGGATTTTCCCGCGGTGATGTGGTCGATGACGATGCCGTTTTGAATAGAGTCAATGATCATTGTGTCGCACTTCCTTTCTCACTTGATTTCCAACAGCTTGAGGATCAGCGCCATGCGGATGTACTTGCCGTACTGTACCTGCTTGAAGTAGCACGCGCGCGGGTCGTCGTCCACGGCGACGGAGATCTCGTTCACACGCGGCAGCGGATGCAGGATGCGAAGAGACTCCTTCGCGCCCCTGAGCTTGTCGGACGTGAGGATGTAGCTGTCCTTGAGGCGCAGATAGTCTTCCTCGTTGAAGAAGCGCTCGCGCTGCACGCGCGTCATGTAGAGGATGTCCAGCTCCGGCATGACGGCCTCGAGGGCGGTGGACTGCGTGTAAGGGATGTTCTTGGCCTTGATGTACTGCTCCTTGACATAGCGCGGCAGCTTGAGCTCCTCGGGGGAGATGAGCACGAAGCGGATGCCGGTGTAACGGCTCATCGCGGCGACGAGGGAGTGCACCGTGCGGCCGAATTTGAGGTCGCCGCAGAGGCCCACCGTGAGGTTTTCAAAGCGCCCCATCTCGCGGTGGATGGTCAGAAGGTCGGTCAGCGTCTGCGTGGGGTGGTTGTGGCCGCCGTCGCCGGCGTTGATGACGGGCACGAGCGAGTGCATGGAGGCGACCAGCGGCGCGCCCTCCTTGGGATGGCGCATGGCGATGATGTCGCTGTAGCAGCTCACGGTGCGGATCGTGTCCGCCACGCTCTCGCCCTTGGCGGCGGACGAGCTTTTCGCCTCCGAGAAGCCGAGCACCTGCCCGCCGAGGGAGAGCATCGCGCTCTCAAAGCTCAGACGGGTGCGGGTGGAGGGCTCGAAGAAGAGGGTCGCGAGGATTCTGCCGTCGCACTTGTGCGCGTATTCGGCGGGGTGGTCGATGATGTCGCAGGCGGTATTCACCAGCTCCATGATCTCCTGCTCGGAGAGCTCCAGAATATCGATCAGGCTTTTCATATCAGTTTGTTCCTCCTTTTTTGATCCAGCTTTCGTCGGCGGGGTCATCGCGGAAGGCCAGCAGCCGCGCAACGTCCGCCTCGGTGATGTAATGCTCCTCTGCGCCCACGCGGGCGATGATATCCAGATTTGTCAGGCTCACGCTCTTGACCTTCGCCTCGACCATGCGCTCAACGCCCTTTTTCATGCCGTAGGTGAAGATGCTCACGACGCCCAGCACCTCGGCGCCTGCCTCGCGCAGCGCCGCGACCGTATCCAGCACGCTGCCGCCGGTGGAGATGAGGTCCTCGATCACGACGACCCTCTGCCCCGCCTCGAGCCTGCCCTCAATCTGATTTTTTCTGCCGTGGTCCTTGCTGCCCGAGCGCACATAGCCCATGGGCAGGCCGAGCAGATGCGCGGCGATGGCGGCGTGGGCGATGCCCGCCGTGGCGGTGCCCATCAAAACCTCCGCCTGCGGAAACTCACGGTGTACCGTGTCCGCAATGGCGCGCTCGACTGTCTCACGCACGGCGGGGGCGGTGAGAATGAGGCGGTTATCGCAATAGATCGGGCTTTTGATGCCGCTCGCCCAGGTAAACGGCTCCTGCGGGCGCAGAAAGACCGCGCCGATGGAGAGCAGGCCTTGAGCGACCCTGCTGCTGATGTCCATATCCATGTTCCTCCCGTTGTTTTTTATTCCTGAAGCAGAATTGCTTTCAGCTCGTTGAGATCGGCGGCAAGATGCTCCGCTCCGGCGGCGGTCAGCTCCTCGCGGCTGCCGTAGCCGTAGAGTACGCCGATTGCCTCAAGGCCGTTGGCGTGCGCCCCGTATATGTCGTGGCGGCGGTCGCCGACCATGACGGCGTGTCCCGTCACATCGGCGCGCATGAGCGCCGTGCGCACGACGCTCGCCTTGTCCGCGCTGGACTTATCCTCCAGACAGGAGCCGCAGATGTTGTCAAAATACTGCGCCAGCTCAAAATGCCGCAAAACTCTCCGCGCAAATTCCTCCGGCTTCGACGTTGCAATCACCAGCTGCAGTCCCGCTGCGCACAGGCTTGCAAGCAACTCGGCCATTCCGGCATAAGGGGCGTTTTCCGCCCAACCGTAGCGTTCAAAATAAATGCGGAACTCGCGGATCGCCCGCTCTGTTTCCTCTTCATTCATCCCGCAGAGCGCAGGGAAGCTTTCGTGAAGAGGCGGACCGACAAAAGTGGTCAGCATGTCTGGAGAGGGGACCTCCCGGCCAAGACGCTTCAACGCATAGGACACCGAGTTCACAATGCCCTCCTGCGAATCCGTCACCGTTCCGTCCAGATCAAAAAGGACCGTATCCCAGCGCATCAGCCCACGAACTCCTCTCGGCAGCGGCGGTAGGTGGCCGCGGGGTTCTCCGCCTGGGTGATGGGACGGCCCACCACGATGTAGTCGGAGCCAAGTTCTTTGGCCTTGGCCGGCGTGGTGACCCGTTTCTGGTCGCCCGCGTCCCCGTCGGCAAAGCGCACACCGGGGGTCACGGTGAGGAAGTCCTTGCCGCAGCGCTGGTGGACTGCCCCAGCCTCCAGCGGAGAGCACACCACGCCGTCCAGACCTGCCTGCGCGGCGTTTTCGGCATAGTGCATCACCACCTCGGCGATGGGCTTTTCGATCCACAGCTCTCGCTCCATACTCTCCTGATCCGTTGAGGTCAGCTGCGTTACGGCGATGAGCAGCGGCCGAGTACCGTCGGGGCGCGTCAGACCCTCCAGCGCGGCGGTCATCATGGCGGCGGTACCGGCGGCGTGGAGGTTCACGATGTCCACATCCAGCGCAGACAATGCCGCCATGGCCTTTTTCACGGTGTTGGGAATGTCATGCAGCTTCAGATCCAGGAAGATCTTGTGGCCTCGGGCCCGGATCTCCCGCACGATGGAGGGGCCTTCGGCGTAAAACAGCTCCATGCCGATCTTCACAAAGGGCTTTTCCTCGGTGAAACGGTCTAAAAAGGCCAGTGTCTTTTCCTTGCTGTCGAAGTCCAGCGCAACGATAACGTCCTTACCCATGATGTGCTCCTCCTATGATCTCCGTCAGATTTTCCATGCCGTATCGTTCCATCACGGCAGGCAGATTTTCAATGATGGTCTTGCAGGCATACGGCTCCACAAGGTTCGCCGCGCCCACGCCGATGGCAGTGGCGCCCGCCAGCATCAGCTCGATAACGTCCTCCGACGTGGTGACGCCGCCCATACCCACGATGGGGATGGAAACGGCCTCGTAGACCTGATACACCATCCGCACCGCCAGCGGGAGCATTCCCGGGCCGGACATACCGCCAGTGGTGTTGGCCAGCAGCGGACGGCGGCGTTTCAGGTCGATGCGCATTCCCGGCAGGGTGTTGATCAGGCTCACGCCGTCAGCCCCCGCGTCCTCGCAGGCTCTGGCGACGGCGGCAATATCAGCCGCCGTGGGGGACAGCTTTAAAATGATGGGCTTTTTCGTCACTGCCCGGACCGCCTTCGTCACCTCGGCAGCGGACTTGGGGTCCGCGCCGAAGGCCGCGCCGCCGCCGTGGACGTTGGGGCAGGAGATATTGACCTCCAGCCAGCCCACCTGCTCCTGCGCGTCTAACTTCTCGCAGACCTCGGCGTATTCCGCCACGGAAAAGCCGCTGACATTCGCCATCACCGGCTTATGAAATACCTGCTTGAGCTTTGGCAATTCCGTTGCGATCACCGCGTCCACGCCGGGGTTTTGCAGACCCACCGCGTTCAGCAGGCCGCCGGCGTACTCCGCGATGCGGGGCGTGGGGTTGCCGAAGCGGGGCTCCCGGGTCGTACCCTTGAAGGAGAAGGTACCCAGCATATTGATGTCGTACAGCTCCGCGAACTCATAGCCAAAGCCGAAGGTGCCGCTGGCGGGGATGATGGGGTTGTCCATCTCAATGCCGCAGAGGGTCACTTTTGTGTTCACCATACGATCTCCTCCTTTTCCAGCACGGGGCCATCCTTACAGATGCGCTTATTGCCGTATTTCGTCTCGCAGGAGCAGCCCATGCAGGCGCCGAAGCCGCAGCCCATCCGCTCCTCAAAGCTGAACTGGCCGGAGGTCTTGCAATCAGCGTACACCGCCTTGAGCATCGGCTCCGGGCCGCAGGTGTAGAGATAGGTATAGTCGGACACGGCGGCCATGCCGTCGGTCACAAGGCCCTTGAGACCGACGCTGCCATCGGCGGTGGCGATGACGACCTCCGCACCCAGCGCCCGAAATTCCTCCGCTAAAAAAATCTCGGATTTTCGGTTAAAGCCCAGCACGGCGGTGACGCGCTTACCTTGTGCAGTCAGCCGCCTGGCAAGGCCATACAGCGGCGGGATACCCACGCCGCCGCCCACCAGCAGGGGGTGTTCCCCACTACGGGACAAGTCAAAGCCGTTGCCAAGGCCCGTCAGCACATCCAGTGCCGTGCCGACAGCCATGCCCGTCATGGCCTCGGTGCCATGGCCCAAAACCTTATAAATCAGGGTCACTTCCCCGTTCTCCCAATCGCACACGGAGATGGGGCGGCGGAGGAAAAAGCCTGAGAGCTTCAAATTCACGAACTGCCCCGGTGCGGTGATGGCAGAGGTGTCCCCCGCCAGCCGCAGACGGTAGATGCCGTCTGCCAGCCGGGTATTTTCCAAAACAGTCAGCAGTGTCTCCTTCATTCGGCGTCCTCCCCCTCCAGCAAGGTCTTATCATACCAGACCGCCCGCCCCTCCATGGCTGTCAGCAGGCAGCGGCCCTGTACACTCCAGCCCGCAAAGGGCGTGGCCCGGCCCATGGACAGAAATTCAGCGGGGTCGATCGGATAGGTACGGTTCAAATCAAACACGGTAAAGCCGGTGGCCGGCGCAATGCCGAAGCGGCGGCAGGGCGCGTCATGGAGCAGTTCCATCAAGCGGGCAAAGGAAATGACGCCGGGCTTTACCAAATACGTATAGAGCAGCGGGAAGGCCGTTTCCAGTCCCACGATGCCCATGGCGCTTTTTTCCAGTCCCCCGCCCTTTTCCTCGGCGCTGTGGGGGGCGTGATCCGTGGCGATCATGTCGATGGTGCCGTCCGCCAGACCCTCCAGCAACGCCTCCCGGTCGCTCTTATCGCGTAGAGGCGGGTTCATCTTGAAGCGGCCGTCCTCCTGCAAGCAGGAATCGTCCAGCAGCAGGTAGTGGGGGCCGGTCTCGCAGGTGACATTCAGGCCCTCGGCCTTGGCCTTGCGGATGAGTGCGACGCTCTCCTTGGTGGAGATGTGGCAGACGTGATAGCCGCAGCCTGTCTCCCGCACCAGTTCCAGATCCCGCTGGATGGGCCGCCACTCGCTCTCGGAGCAGATGCCCCGATGTCCGTGGGCGCGGGCATAAGCGCCGTCGTGGATGTAGCCGCCCCGCAGCAGAGAATTGTCCTCGCAGTGGGCCACGATCAGCTTGCCGAGGCGCTTGGCCTCCAGCATGGCGCGGCGCATCATATCACGATCCTGAACGCCCTTTCCGTCGTCGGAGAAAGCCACCACATAGGGGGCCATGGCGTCCAAGTCCGCCAGTTCCCTGCCCTGCTCGCCTTTCGTGATGGCCCCGTAGGGCAAAACGTGGATCACGGCGTCTTTTTGAATGGCGTCCAGCTCCATTTGCAGCGTCTCCATGCTGTCCGGCACAGGGTTCAGATTCGGCATGGCGCCCACGGCGATATAGCCGCCGTGGGCCGCCGCTAAAGAGCCGGTGCGGATGGTCTCCTTATAAGAAAAACCCGGCTCCCGAAGATGCACATGCACATCAACGAAACCGGGTAATATGGTAAAGGAAGAAACATTCAGGGACGAAGGAAAAACAATATCCTTGCAAAAAACACGATCCCCAAAGGAAACGGAAACATCACCGCCGCTGAAAGCACCTCGGTGGAACACCTGCGCACCCTTCAAATCCACGGTCACGACTATCGCCTCTCTTTCCTCAAGTTTTTGATAGAATACCACGCGAGGATCGCCTTGTCAAGACAAAAAAATGGTTTTTCGACGATAAGTTTTCTCAAGACGCGATATAAGCGTATCTTATGAATTGTCATAACGATACAAATATAGCTAAGATTTTCTATCTTCTTTCTCCTTTTTGTGGAATGGACGAAAAGCAGGGCGTATGGTACACTGAATTCAAGTTGAGCCCCTTGTAACTGACGGAATGTGGGCTACCACGGGGGAGCAGGGAGCATCGCTCTGAGGCGGCGCGTTTCAGAGGCCGACCGTCCGGGCACTCCAACTGCAAAGGGCAGCGGAGCGCCTATTTTTATGTTTGAAGGAGGGAACGCAAATGAGAAAGGTTGCGATCGTTATGGGCAGCAAGAGTGATCTGCCCGTCGCGGAGAAGGCCGTAGGCGTATTGCGAGACTACGGCGTCCAGATGGAAGTGCGCGTATTATCCGCTCACCGCTGTCCGAATGAGGCAAGGGAATTTGCCGCGTCGGCTCGGGAGGGCGGATTTTCTGTTATCCTCGCGTTCGCCGGTATGGCGGCGCATCTTGCCGGCGCGATGGCGGCAAACACCACGCTGCCGGTGATCGGCGTGCCGTGCAGCGGGACGGAGCTTGACGGCATGGACGCACTGCTCTCCACCGTGCAGATGCCGAGCGGCATCCCTGTGGCGACGGTGGCGGTGGACGGCGGGAAGAATGCCGCGCTGCTGGCGGTGCAGATCATGGCGGTCTCCGACGCGGAGCTCGCCCAAAAGCTGGACGAGGCGCGGACGCGGGAACGGGACGCCGTGCTGCGCGCGGACGAAGAGGTTCGGGCGCTTTATCAGTAAATAAGGAATACACTTCAAGAAATAAAAGGAGAGCGGAAAGAAATGAAACTCGTATATACCGGAAAGACCAAGGATGTATTCGCACTGGACAACGGCAACTACCTGCTCAGGTTCAAGGATGACTGCACGGGCAAGGACGGCGTGTTTGACCCCGGCGAGAACAGCGTGGGCCTGACCATCGAGGGCGTGGGCAATGTCAACCTGCGCATGACCAAGCACTTTTTTGAAAAGATCAACGCCGCCGGCATCTGCACGCACTATGTCTCCGCGGATCTGAAGGAGACCACGATGGAGGTCCTGCCCGCGAAAGTCTTCGGCCACGGGCTGGAGGTCATCTGCCGCCTCAAGGCGGTGGGGAGCTTCCGCCGCCGCTACGGTGAGTACATTGAAGAGGGCGCCGACCTGCCCGCCTATGTGGAGACAACCTTCAAAAATGACGCGCTGGGCGATCCGCTGGTGACGAAGGACGGCCTTGTGGCGCTGGGCGTGATGACCGAGCAGCAGTATGACGACATCAAGGCCATGACGCAGAAGATCACCGAGGTCGTCGCGGACGACCTGCGCGAAAAGGGCCTTGTCCTCTATGACATCAAGTTTGAGTACGGCTACGCGCCGGATGGCAGCGTGATGCTGATCGACGAGATCTCCTCCGGCAATATGCGCGTCTATCGGGACGGAAAGTACATCGACCCCATGACGCTCTCCGAACTGTTCTTTGCGTAATGGGGGGCTTTTTCGGCGCGGTCTCGGACCGCGATGTCGCGCTGGATGTCTTCTTCGGCACGGACTATCATTCTCACCTCGGCACGCGCCGCGGCGGAATGGTGCTCTTTGACAAGAAGGAGGGCTTCCAGCGCCAAATACACAACATTGAAAATACGCCCTTTCGGACGAAGTTTGAGCGGGACCTCGCGGACTTCCGCGGCCACGCGGGGCTCGGCTGCATCAGCGACAGCGACCCTCAGCCGCTGCTCGTGCGCTCCCATCTGGGCCTGTACGCCATCGTGACGGTCGGCATCATCAACAACACTGACGAGCTGGTGAAGACTTATCTCTCCGACAAGGGCCAGCAATTTCTGACGCTGAGCAGCGGCCGCGTGAATGTCACCGAGCTGACCGCCGCGCTCATCAATCAGGAAAACGACCTTGTCTCCGGCATCCTCCACGCGCAGGAGGTCATCGACGGCTCCATGACGATCCTGATTTTGACCGAGGAAGGAGAACTGATCGCCGCGCGTGACAGCATGGGACGCCTCCCTGTGCTGATCGGACAGCGCGAGGACGGCTACTGCGTATCGTTCGAGTCCTTCGCCTATCATAAGCTCGACTATCAGGACGCCTATGAGCTGGGGCCGCGGGAGATCGCCCGGCTGAACGCCAAGGGCTTCCAAACACTCTCTCCCGCAGGGAAGCAGATGAAGATCTGCGCCTTTTTGTGGACCTATTACGGCTACCCGAACTCTAACTACGAGGGTGTGAATGTGGAGCTGATGCGCTACCGCAACGGCGCGATCATGGCGCGGGATGAGGCGGATCGCGGCGGCGTGCCCGAGGTGGATTTCGTCGCCGGCGTGCCAGATTCCGGCGTGCCGCACGCCATGGGCTATGCCAACCACAGCGGCAAGCCCCTTGCGCGTCCCTTTGTGAAATACACCCCGACCTGGCCGCGCTCCTTCATGCCGGAGGATCAGCAGGTGCGCAGCAGAGTGGCGCGCATGAAGCAGATCCCCGTGCCGGAGCTGATCGAGGGAAAGAAGCTGCTGTTTGTGGATGACTCCATCGTGCGCGGCACGCAGCTGCGCGAGACCGTGGATTTTTTATACAGCACCGGCGCGGCGGAGGTCCATATGCGCTCGGCTTGCCCGCCCATCATGTACCCCTGCCGCTACCTGAACTTTTCGCGCGGCAACAGCGCCATGGACCTGCTCGCGCGCCGCATGGTGCAGGAGCTGGAGGGCAACGAGGGCCAAAAGCATCTGGAGGAATACGCTGACAGCCGCACCGAGCGCGGAAAATGCCTGCTGCACGAGATCTGCGCACAGTTCGGCTTTGATTCACTCTCCTATCAGTCCCTTGACGGGCTGCTGGAGGCGATCGGTCTTGACAGGGACAAGGTCTGCACCTACTGCTGGACCGGAAAGGAATGACATTATGGGCATCTCTCACTCGGAAGCATACGCGGCCGCCGGCGTTGACATCGAGGCGGGCTATCAGGGCGTAAAAATGATGAACCGCTATGTACAGCGCACGCTCACAGCCGATGTGATCTCCGATCTCGGCGGCTTCGGCGGGCTTTTCTCGCTGGACCTGCACGGGCTTGAAAAGCCTGTGCTGGTCTCCGGCACGGACGGCGTGGGCACCAAACAGCGCATCGCGCAGCTCATGGATCGTCACAACACCGTCGGCATCGACTGCGTGGCGATGTGCGTCAACGACATTATCTGCTGCGGGGCGAAGCCGCTGTTCTTCCTCGACTACATCGCCATCGGCAAGAACATCCCGGAAAAGGTCGTGTCGCTGGTCTCGGGCGTATCCGAGGGCTGTGTGCGCGCGGGCTGCGCGCTCATCGGCGGCGAGACCGCTGAGCACCCCGGCACGATGAAGCCGGACGACTATGACCTTGCAGGCTTTGCCGTGGGCGTCGTGGACCGTGACAAAATTCTGGACAAGAACAAAATGCAGCCGGGGGATGTGGTCATCGCGCTGCCCTCCAGCGGACTGCACTCCAACGGCTACTCGCTCGTGCGCAAGGTGTTCGATGTGGAGAACGCCGACCTCGGGCAGTATTACGGCGAGCTGGGCTGCGAGCTCGGCGAGGAGCTGCTGCGCCCGACGAAGATCTATGTCCGTCCTGTGTTAGCGGCCGTTGAGGCCGCCGATGTCCGCGGCATCAGCCACATCACTGGCGGCGGCTTTTATGAGAACATTCCGCGCTGCATTCCCGACGGCCTGTGCGCGAAGATCGAAAAGAAAGCGCTGCACATCCCGCCCATCTTCCCCCTACTCGCGCGCATGGGCGGCATCTCGGAGCGCGATATGTTCAACACCTTCAACATGGGCACGGGCATGGTGCTCGTCGCTGCAAGAGACAGCGCCGACAAGGCGCTCGCCGCGCTGCATTCTCTCGGTCAGGAAGCGGGCGTCATCGGTGAGATCGTATCGGGCGAGGAAAAGGTGGCGCTATGCTGACACGCGCCCGCATCGCCGTGCTGGTCTCCGGCGGCGGCACGAATTTGCAGGCGCTGCTCGACGCGCAGCGCGACGGAAAAATGCCGCACGGCGAGATCGTGCTGGTCGTTTCTTCCCGCGCGGGGGCCTATGCACTCACGCGGGCGGAAAACGCGGGTGTTGCGGCCCGCATGCTCTCGCCCGCCTGCGGGCAGAAGCCGTTTGAAAACGAGCTTTCCGTGTTGCTGCGCGAGCAGAAGATCGACCTCATTCTCCTCGCAGGCTTTACGGTCATCCTCAGCGCAGAATTTACAAAGCAGTGGCCGCGGCGCATCCTGAATGTCCATCCGTCCCTGATCCCCGCCTTCTGCGGCAAGGGGATGTATGGCTTGAGGGTACACGAGGCCGCGCTCGCGCGCGGCGTGAAGGTCACGGGCGCGACGGTACACTTTGTCAACGAAATTCCCGACGGCGGCGAGATCCTGCTGCAAAAGGCGGTGGAGATCGCGCCGAGCGACACGCCCGAAACAATACAGCGGCGTGTGATGGAGCAGGCGGAATGGCAGTTGCTGCCGCTTGCGGCAGAGCGCGTCTGCGCAGAGATCGTAAGAGAGAAGGAGCAGAAAAATGACTGATTTTCTGGAGTTTTTAAGGGCGACCTCTTATCCCGGCCGCGGCATCCTTGTCGGACGCCGCTGTGTGTATTATTTCATCATGGGGCGCAGCGAGAACAGCCGCAACCGCGTCTTTGTCAAGACCGAGGACGGCATCCGCACCGAGGCGCACGACCCCGCCAAGCTCTCTGACCCCAGCCTCATCATCTATCATCCCGTGCGCACGATGGGGCGCGACCTCGTCGTGACGAACGGCGACCAGACCGACACCATCTGCGAGCACGGCGACTTTCGCCGCGGCCTCATGACACGCGAATACGAGCCGGACGAGCCGAACTGGACGCCGCGCATCTCCGCCATCATGCACGAGGACGGCTCCTTCGAGCTGTCCATCCTCAAGCGTAAGGATGGGCGCTGTCTGCGCGAGTTCTTCTGCTACGAAGGCTGCGACGAGGGCAAGGGCTATTTCATCAGCACCTATCAGGGGGACGGAAACCCCCTGCCCACCTTTGCGGGCGAGCCGATGGAAGCGAGCGTCCCCTCGCCCGAAGAAGTCTGGGCGGCGCTCAACGCGGACAATAAGGTGTCCCTTTATGCGAACGTGAACGGCGAGGTGAAGCTGTTCAACAAAAATTCAGGCGACTGAGGAGGACGACATGAACGAGCTGGAACTCAAATACGGCTGCAACCCCAACCAGAAGCCCGCGCGCGTTTTCATGAAAAACGGCGCAGCCCTTCCCTTTACGGTTCTCAACGGCAAGCCCGGCTACATCAACCTGCTCGACGCCTTCAACTCGTGGCAGCTCGTGCGCGAATTGAAAGAGGCGACGGGCCTTCCCGCCGCGGCGAGCTTCAAGCATGTCTCCCCCGCGGGCGCGGCGCTCGGCCTGCCGCTCGACGAGGTGGACAAAAGGGTCTATTTCGTCGCGCCCGGCACGGCGCTCTCCCCCATCGCCTGTGCCTACATCCGCGCCCGCGGCGCGGATCGCCTCTGCTCCTACGGCGACTGGGCGGCACTCTCCGACGAGTGCGACGCCGCCACCGCCGAGTATCTGAAAACCGAGGTTTCCGACGGCATCATCGCCCCTGCTTACAGCGACGAGGCGCTTGCCATCTTAAAGACGAAAAAGGGCGGCAAATACAACATCGTGCAGATCGACCCCGCCTACACTCCCGCGCCGCTGGAGCAGAAGGATGTTTTCGGCATCACCTTTGAGCAGGGGCACAACGACTGCAAAATCGATGAGAGCCTGCTCACGAACATCGTCACCGAAAATAAAGACCTGCCCGAGGGCGCAAAGCGCGATATGCTCCTTGCCCTCATCACGCTCAAATACACCCAGTCCAACTCCGTCTGCTATGTGAAAGACGGTCAAGCCATCGGCGTGGGCGCGGGCCAGCAAAGCCGCATCCACTGCACCCGACTTGCGGGACAGAAGGCGGACAACTGGTATCTCCGCCGCCATCCGAAGGTGCTCGCCCTCTCGTTCGTGGACGACATCCGCCGTCCCGACCGCGACAACGCTATCGATGTCTACCTCTCCGACGAGTGCGACGATGTGCTTGCCGACGGCGCGTGGCAGCGCGTCTTTCAGGAGCGCCCCGAGGCGCTCACGGGCGAGGAAAAGCGCGCTTGGCTCGCGCAGCAGCGCGGCGTGACCGTCGGCTCGGACGCCTTTTTCCCCTTCGGCGACAATGTCGAGCGCGCGCGCAAGAGCGGCGCTTCCTACATCGTCGAGCCGGGCGGCTCGATCCGCGACGACAATGTCATCGAGACAGCAAACAGATACGGCATCACTATGGCGTTCACGGGTATGCGCCTGTTCCATCATTAAGCAAGGAGGAATTTCTCCATGAAGCTCATGGTCATCGGCGGCGGCGGCCGCGAACACGCCATCATTAAAAAGCTGAAGGAAAACCCCGCGGTCGAGAAAATTTACTGTCTGCCCGGCAACGGCGGCATCGCCGCCGACGCGGTCTGCGTCAGTGAGATCGGCGCGAAGGACATCCCCGCGCAGGTCGAATTTGCCAAGGCGCACGGCATTGATTATGCCGTCGTCGCGCCCGATGACCCCCTCGCCCTCGGCGCGGTCGACGCGCTGAGCGAGGCGGGCATCCCCTGCTTCGGCCCTGACAAAAAGGCCGCCGTCATCGAGGCGAGCAAGGCGTTTGCAAAGGACTTGATGCAAAAATACAACATTCCCACCGCAAAATACCGCGTCTTTACCGACGCGCCCTCCGCCTGTGCCTACATCGACGCCGAGGGTGCGCCCATCGTCGTCAAGGCGGACGGCCTCGCGCTCGGCAAGGGCGTCGTCGTCGCGCAGACAGTTGAGGAGGCGAAGGCCGCCGTGCGCACGATGATCGAGGATAAGACCTTCGGTCAGAGCGGCGCGCGCGTCGTCATCGAGGAATATATGGAGGGTCCCGAAGTCTCGGTGCTGAGCTTCACCGACGGCGAAACGCTCGTGCCGATGGTCTCCTCCATGGACCACAAGCGCGCGCTCGACGGTGACAAAGGCCCCAATACCGGCGGCATGGGTGCGGTCGCGCCGAACGCGTACTATACAAAGGAAATTGCGGCGGAGTGCATGGAGAATATTTTCCTGCCGACGATCCGCGCGATGCGCGCCGAGGGCCGCCCCTTCCGCGGCTGCCTCTATTTCGGGCTGATGCTCACCAAGAGCGGCCCGAAGGTCGTGGAGTACAACTGCCGCTTCGGCGACCCCGAAACGCAGGCGGTGCTGCCGCTGCTCAAAAGCGACCTGCTCACCGTCATGCAGGCGACGACGAACGGTACGCTCGCGGATGTGAGCGTGGAATTTTCAACTGATTCTGCCTGCTGTGTCGTGCTCGCGTCCGAGGGCTACCCCCAAAAGTATGAGAGCGGCTTCCCCATCACAATGAGCGAAGAGGCCGCCGCGCACTGCTATGTCGCGGGCGCGAAAAAGGACAGCGATACGCTCCTGACCGCGGGCGGACGCGTGCTCGGCGTCACCGCCGTCGCCCCCACACTGAGGGCCGCCGTCGAGGACGCGTACCATCTGGCGGAGGGCGTAGATTTTGCCAACAAATACTGCCGCGGCGACATCGGCAGCGCCGCGCTCGCGGCGCGGGAGGAGAGAGGATAAGATGGTATTTCGGACCTATGTGGAAAAGCGGCAAGGTCTCGCGCCCGAGTGCGAGGCGCTGCTGACGGACTGCCGCGATTTTCTCGGCGTGCAGGGCCTGCGCGCCGCGCGTATCTGGAACCGCTATGATGTAGAGGGGATCGAGGCCCCTCTCTTTGAAAATGCCTGCAGGAGCGTGTTCTCCGAGCCGCCGCTGGACCTTGTGTCCGACGCGGCGGACACGCAGGACACCTGCGCGGTCTTTGCCGTCGAGCCCCTGCCCGGTCAGTTCGACCAGCGCGCGGACAGCGCGTCGCAGTGCATCCAGCTTCTGAGCCAAGGCGAGCGCCCGCGCATCCGCACGGCGAAGGTCTACGCGCTCTATGGGACGCTGACGGATGCCGATGTCGAGGCGGTCAAGCGTTATGTCATCAACCCCGTCGAAAGCCGCGAGGCGAGCCTTGCAAAGCCCGAAACGCTCGCCGAGGAGCTTGCCGAGCCGAAGTGCGTTTCGTCCGTCGAGGGCTTCACCGTCATGGACGAGGCCGCGCTCTCCGCACTGCTCTCCTCCATGGGGCTTGCCATGGATATCGCCGACCTCAAGGCGCTGCAAGACTATTTCCGCGAGACCGAGCGCCGCGACCCCACCGTGACCGAGCTGCGCGTGGTCGACACCTACTGGTCCGACCACTGCCGCCACACGACCTTCTCCACACACCTTGACGAGATCCGTATCGATGATGACGCCGTCAAGGGTGCCTATGCGCGCTATCTTGCTGCGCGCGAGGAGGTCTACGGCGCGGAGAGGGCTGCCAAGCGCCCGCAGACGCTCATGGATATTGCGACCATCGGCACAAAGACGCTCAAAGCCCGCGGGCTGCTCCTCGAGCTCGACGAGAGCGAGGAGATCAACGCCTGCTCCATCCATGTGCCCGCCATGGTGAACGGCAAGGAGCAGGACTGGCTTTTGATGTTCAAGAATGAAACGCATAACCATCCCACCGAGATCGAGCCCTTCGGCGGCGCGGCCACCTGCATCGGCGGCTGCATCCGCGACCCGCTCTCCGGCCGTGCCTATGTCCATCAGGCAATGCGTGTGACGGGCGGCGGTGACCCGAGAAAGGAGCTTGCCGAAACGCTTTCAGGCAAGCTCCCGCAGCGCAAGCTCGCGCAGACCGCCGCGGCGGGCTATTCCTCCTACGGCAACCAGATCGGCCTTGCTACCGGCCATATCGCGGAGCTGTACCACGAGGGCTATGTCGCCAAGCGCCTTGAGTGCGGTGCAGTCGTCGCCGCCGCGCCCGCGGACAACGTTGTGCGCGAGCGTCCCGCGCCGGGTGATGTGGTCATCCTGCTCGGCGGGCGCACGGGGCGCGACGGCATCGGCGGCGCGACCGGCTCCTCCAAGAGCCACGATATGAAATCGCTTTCCACGATGGCGAGCGAGGTGCAAAAGGGCAATGCGCCCGAGGAGCGCAAGATCCAGCGTCTGTTCCGCGACGGCGCGGTCACGCGCCTCATCAAGCGCTGCAACGACTTCGGCGCGGGCGGCGTGTCCGTCGCGGTCGGCGAGCTGGCGGACGGACTCATCATCGACCTCGACGCCGTGCGCAAGAAGTACGAGGGCCTCGACGGCACGGAACTTGCGATCTCCGAATCGCAGGAGCGCATGGCGGTTGTCGTCGCACCGGAGAACGAGGCGAAATTCATCGCCGCTGCCGCGGCGGAAAACTTAGAGGCCTACCGCGTGGCGGTCGTGACCGAAAGCCCCCGCATGGTCATGCGCTGGCGCGGACAGACGATCGCCGACCTCTCCCGCGCCTTCCTCGACACCAACGGCGCGACGAAGCACGCCTCCGTCGCCGTCCCCGCGAGGGAATGTGCCGCTCCCGCCGCAGCTCAAACGCTGCGCGGCATGGCGGGCAGCCTCAAGAGCGCGTCCCGCCGCGGCCTTGTCGAGCGCTTCGACTCCACCGTCGGCGCGGGGACGCTCCTCATGCCCTTTGGCGGCAGGACGCAGCGCAGCCCCGCGCAGGCGATGGCGGCGCTCCTGCCCGTCCTCCCCGGTGAGAAGACCGCGCAGGGCAGCGTGATGGCCTGGGGCTGCGACCCCGACGCGCTGAGCGCCGACCCCTATCGCGGTGCGCACGACGCGGTCTATACCTCGGTCGCCAAGCTCGTCGCCGCAGGCGCAGACTATCATAAGGTATATCTTTCCCTGCAAGAATTTTTTGAAAAGCTCCGCAATGAGCCCGCGCGTTGGGGCAAGCCCTTCGCGGCGTTGCTCGGCGCGCTGGACGCGCAGTTGGAGCTGAGCGCCGCCGCCATCGGCGGCAAGGACTCCATGTCCGGCAGCTTTCTTGACCGCGATGTGCCGCCGACGCTCATCTCCTTCGCCATCGCGCCGCTGCTCGAAGGCGAGCTGCTGACGACCGACCTGAAGGCGGTGGGCCACGGCGTCTACCTCTTCGCAGGCAAAACGCCCGAGCAGCAGACCGCCGCGTGGGAGCGTTTCACCGCGCTTGCGCGCGCGGGCAAGGTCGTGAGTGCGTGGGCGGTCGAAAACGGCCTTGCCGAGGCGGTGATGAAGATGTCCTTCGGCAACGAGATCGGCTTCGCCGCGGAAAATACGGTGCTTGACTGGTTCGCCCCCATGCCAGGCGCGATTGTCGCCGAGCTGAGCGATGAAGTCTCCGACGCCGTGCGCATCGGCGTCACCACAGCGGAAAAGGCCATTGCCCTCGGCGCGGACAGTGCCTCCATCGAAGAGCTTGCCGCGCTGAACGACGCCGTGCTTGAAGCCGTCTACCCGACAAAGACGCGGGACAGCGGCACGGTCGAGAGCTTTTCCCATGAAACGAAGACGCGCGTCGCCCCCGCCGTCAAGCAGGTGCGTCCGAAGGCGCTCATCCCCGTTTTCCCCGGCACGAACTGCGAGTACGACACGCAGCGCGCGCTTTCGGAGGCAGGCGCGGACGCCGAGCAATTCATCGTCCGCAACCTCACGAGCGCCGATGTCGCAGACAGCGTCGAGCGCTTTGCCGCTGCCGTCAGGACCGCACAGATGATCGTCATTCCCGGCGGCTTCTCCGGCGGCGACGAGCCGGACGGCAGCGCCAAGCTCATCACCGCGTTTTTCCGCAACGCCGCCGTCTGCGAGCAGGTGACGGCGCTGCTCGAGCAGCGCGACGGCTTGATGCTCGGCATCTGCAACGGCTTCCAGGCGCTCATCAAGCTCGGCCTCGTGCCCTACGGAAGGATCATGGATACTGACGAGTCCTTCCCGACACTCACCTACAATGTCATCGGCCGCCACCAGTCCAAGCTCGTGCGCACGCGCGTGTGCTCGACGCGATCTCCGTGGCTTGCGGGAACAGAGGTGGGAGATATTTACACCGTTCCCATTTCGCACGGCGAGGGGCGTTTTCTCGCCTCGCAGGAGCTGATCGAACAGCTTGCCGCAAACGGCCAGATTGCCACGCAGTATGCAGGCCTTGACGGATATGCTACAATGGATACTGCTTTCAATCCCAACGGCTCCGTCTGCGCCATCGAGGGCATCACCTCCCCCGACGGGCGGGTGTTTGGCAAAATGGGGCACAGCGAGCGCATCGGCCCCGCGCTTTACCGAAACGTGCCGGGGACTTACGATATGCACCTGTTTGCCTCGGCGGTGCGTTACTTCAAAAAATAGGAGGGCAAGTCATGGCCTATTACTATCCCGATCCGTCTCATACCTTCAGCGAGTACCTGCTCGTACCGGGCTACACCTCGGAGGAGTGCGTGCCCGACCGCGTTTCGCTCAAAACGCCGCTGGTCAAATACCGCAAGGGGCAGGAGGACTGCCCCATCAGCCTGAATATCCCGATGGTCTCGGCGATCATGCAGTCGGTGTCGAACGACACGCTCGCCGTCGCGCTTGCCAAGGAGGGCGGGCTTTCGTTCATCTTCGGCTCGCAGTCCATTGAAAGCGAGGCGGAGATGCTGCGCCGCGTGAAGAACAGCAAGGCGGGCTTCGTCGTCAGCGCCTCGAATCTCACGCCTGAGCACACGCTGGCCGATGTGCTCGCGCTCAAGGAGAAAAACGGCTTCTCCACCGTCGCCATCACTGAGGACGCCATGCCCAACGGGAAACTCCTCGGCATCGTCACGAGCCGTGACTACCGCGTCAGCCGCATGAGCACAGACCTCAAGGTGCGCGATTTTATGACGCCGCGCGAAAAGCTCATCACTGCTCCCTCCTCCACCACGCTCAAGAAGGCCAACGACATCATTTGGGAGCACAAGCTCAACGCCCTGCCCATTGTGGATGAGAACGACTGCCTGCGCTACTTCGTTTTCCGCAAGGACTACGCCGAGCACAAGGAGCACCCCCTCGCCCTCCAGGACGCGCAGAAGCGCTATCTGGTCGGCGCGGGCATCAACTCCCGCGACTACCACGAGCGCATCCCCGCGCTCGTTGAGGCGGGCGCGGATATTCTCTGCATTGACTCGTCCGAGGGCTACTCTGTCTGGCAGAAGAAGGTCATTGACTTCGTGCGTGAGAACTACGGCAATACCGTGAAGATCGGCGCGGGCAATGTGGTCGACCGCGACGGCTTCCGCTTCCTCGCCGAGTGCGGCGCAGACTTTGTCAAGGTCGGCATCGGCGGCGGTTCCATCTGCATCACGCGCGAGACCAAGGGCATCGGCCGCGGTCAGGCGACCTCTCTCATCGAGGTCTCCGCCGCGCGCGACGAATATTTCCGCGAAACGGGCGTCTATGTTCCCATCTGCTCCGACGGCGGCATCGTCCACGACTATCACATGACGCTCGCCCTTGCCATGGGCGCGGACTTTCTGATGCTCGGCCGCTACTTCGCCCGCTTTGACGAATCGCCCACGAATAAGCTCCTTGTCAACGGCGTGTATGTCAAGGAATACTGGGGCGAGGGCTCGAACCGCGCGCGCAACTGGCAGCGCTACGACCTCGGCGGCAAGACGGGTCTTGCCTTTGAGGAGGGCGTGGATTCCTATGTCACCTACGCAGGCTCTTTGCAGGATAATGTCGCGCGTAGCCTTTATAAGGTCAAATCCACCATGTGCAACTGCGGCGTGACCACGATCCCCGATCTTCAGAAGAACGCGAAGCTCACGCTCGTCTCCGCCACCAGCATCGTCGAGGGCGGCTATCACGATGTGATGCTCCGCTCCACCGGCAAGGGGAATGACTGAGCAGGGGCGCGCCAATTGACAACGCAAAGCGCATCCAGCTTATCACTTATTGGGCGTAGATTTTCAGAAATTCGCGGATCTGCGCCGCGTTCAGCTTTTTTCGCAGGGCAAAAAAAAACGGCGGCTCGAAAGCCGCTGCACATAACGCTTATCAAAAACAACGATGACCCTTGGCCGATCTCCTGCGTTTCACGGCCAAGGGTCATCCATGGTTCTTAATATCTAACATCATTGACTACCTCTCTTTCTGCGGAGTCACGGCATACAAGATCTTTCCTGTGCTGGGGTGCTCTCTGCTATGCAATGCACCGTTGCGCGGTTCTCATGATGCGGGGAACATTGGAGTGTTTTTCTCAGATCCCTTGCAGCCGTCTTCCCCGTGCCGCCATGGCTCGGGGGTATCCTCACTGTACATTGGTCTCACCCTTTCTTTTTGTACTTAAAGGATAGCATCTTTTTGTGGGGACTGCAATTCGCAAAACAGCAGAAAAAAGCAGTGGAAAACTGTTTAAACTGATGAAATTCCGCACGGTCCCGAATTTTCACTTGACCGATTTATCGCTTTATCATATAATACTATGCCCTGACCTCCAGCGTGGATGTGAAAACGCTCTCAGGCATCCTGGGTCATACCCGGGCGGCCTTCACGCTGGACACCTACACCCACACCACCGGCGATATGCAAAAGAGGGCGGCAGAGATCGTAGATGAATTTTTGACCGATATTTTCGGAGAGGAGCTGAAGCCGTGGCAAGAAAATGAAAAAACGGAGAAGGAACTGTCCGCCTGAGAAAGGACGGCCGATGGGAGGGCCGTGTGGTCATCGGCTACGATGACAAGGGCCTGCCGAAAACGAAAAATGTGCTGGCTAAAACAAAATCAGAGTGTGTGGAGAAGCTGAAAACGCTGAAGGACGCCCTCGCGCCGCCCGCGCCGCCGAGGATCAAGGCGGATATGCCATTCGGGGACTGGATGGAGCACTGGTATGAGACGCAAAGCAGACCTGCCGCCCGTCCCGGCACACGGCGGATCTACGAAGGCTACCTCCGGCTGTACATCAGACCGGGACTGGGGCATATCCCGCTGAACAGGCTGACCGCGAAGGATATGCAGCGGTTCTTCGCCTGGCTGAAAACAGAGGGGCGTGCGGACCAATCGGACGGTGAAACGGGGCTGGCGGACTCCCAGCTCCGCAACATCCACAGCCTGTGTTGGTGGGCACTGGAAAAGGCAGTATCGGGAAACCTGATTCCACAGAACCCAGCGTCCGGCTGCAAGCTGCCGCCTGCCCGAAAAGGGGAAATGAATCTCCTCTCGCGGGAGTCCATGCAGAAGCTGCTGATCCAGGCGAAGGAGGAAAAGTACTACGAGTTGTTCCTGCTGGAATTTGCCACAGGACTGCGGTTGGGAGAGCTGACGGCCCTGCAATGGGAGGACCTGAATTTGACCACGGGCGAAGTGCAAATCAGCAAGCAGGCGGTGGTCATAGGCTCGGAGGTGGTGGTCACCGAGCCGAAAACAAAGGCGGCGGTACGCACCCTGCTCCTGCCGCCGAAAGTGCTGGAGGTGTTCAGAGAGTACCGGAAAAGGAATGTTTCCAGATGGCTGTTCCCGTCCCCCAAGAAGGAGGACTCTCCTCTGCTGCCCTCGGTGGTGCGCCAGCGGCTGCACCGGCTGTTGGATCACGCGGGCTGTGAGAGGGTGCGCTTTCATGATCTGCGGCACCCGTATGTCAAGCCCACGACAAAAAAATTTGCATCTTTTTTGAAGTTTTTTCGGGCAGCCGCAATAGCTGCCCGTAGCTGTTCCATACGGTATTCATAGTTCATGCCTCCTTCCCGGATTTCACCGATCCTAAAAAGTCTTGTATAACATATTCTATCTCAATCCGATCTCCCGGAAAAACATATACCTTGCCGATAAGCCGGTCTATCAGCGATTGCGTCAGGACATCGGCATTGTCTACTTCCTGAACAATTTCCCTTTGTTTCAGCTTTGACTCATAGTCACTTTGTATCCGTTTGGTCTGCGCCGTGATGGTAGCATGAACATTCTTTGCCTGTACCAGTTCAGCGTCATATGCCGCTTTCTGTGACCGATAGGTTTCCAGATCAATCTCTCCAAGTGCATACTGTTCATAAAGCTGCCGTTTACTGTCTTGGATAACCCGCAGCTTTTCTTCATGCTCGGCCTGTTGGACAGTCTGTAAATCCAGTTTATCCTTGCTGCTGTCAATCCCCAGAGCAGGAAGCATCTGCGCCCGGATTGTTTCAAGGACTGCCTGCTCCAAATCAGACATCTTCACCCGCACACCATGACAGGGAAAATTTTCTGCCACTTCGGAATGACGGCAGTAAAACCATGCTCCATTTCTGAGTGACATGGCATGATCGCAGCAGCCACAGAATACTTTTCCACGAAGAAGGTAATCACGGCGTTTTTTATTCGGAAGGGAGAACCGCTTGATGGAAGCGTTGGCCTGCTTGAACAGCTCCTTACTAACAATCGCAGGATGATGGTCAGGAATTTTGAACCATTCACTTTCATCTTTTAGCTTCATGTGACGGCTGCCGATTTCCTGTACCTTGCGCTTGCCAATGACATAGGTACCGATGTACCGTTGGTCCTCCAGCATCCGCAGGACCGTTGAGCTGCTCCAGACGCCGTGTGTCCTGGACACATTATAATGGTCTTTTCCTTTATCCCTCCGGTATTCCCCAGGGGTAGGGATATTCAGGGCATATAATTTCCGCGTGATCTCGGCGGCTGTATTTTCATCGGCCGCCCATTCAAATATCTGCCGGACAATCACTGCTACATCCTCGTCCGGCTCCATGCGCCCGTCTGCACTTTTGCGGTAGCCATACGGACAGATAACACTCTGGTATTCACCACGGCGCATTTTCGCATATTTGGCGCTTTTTGTTTTCATGGACATATCACGGCTGTAACATTCGCTGATAAGATACTTAAAGGCAACGTCAATCCCGCCGGTATCTCCTTTGAAATTGGCGGTGTCAAAATCGTCACTCACAGAGATAAAACGTGTATGGTAGAGTGGAAACACCCGCTCAATGAAATAGCCGGTTTCAATGCTGTTGCGGCCAAACCGGGAAAGGTCCTTGACAATGATACAGTCGATCTTACCAGCTTGCACCATCGTCAAAAGTTCCTGTACTGCAGGCCGCTCAAAATTCGTACCCGTATGACCGCTATCGACAAACTCTAAAACTTCGCCATTATCCCATTCCGGCAGCGACATGGCTTTTTCCCGCAGGATAAGGCGCTGGTTTGGAATACTCAAACTTTCTGTCTTATAATCCTCCACAGACAGCCGGATATAAAGAGCAATTACATATTTGCGCATGGCTTCACTTCCTTTCCCTGAAATTCACTCTTGAAGCGAAAGGTCACATGAATATCCCGTTTGTGGTCTATCTCAATACGCTCAATCAGTCGGTCAATCAGTTCTGCCGTAAGCATGTGGTCCTGTGCCAGTGACTTTGCATCCTTTTCCATAGCCCGGTAGCGTACAAGCTGGTCGTCAAGAGCATCTATATCCGTTTCAAGCCCTGCGACCTCGCCGGACAGCGTATTGATGGATTCCTCATAATCTGCTTTCAGTTCAAAGTATTCTTCACTTGTCAAAATACCCTGTACAAAATTCTCATACAGACCTCGGATCAGACGGCGTTTCTTTTCGATTTCCTGCCGTTTTGATGACATCTGGACCCTTAGTTTGTCCTTTTCCTGTTTCTGCCTCGCCTCCAACTGAAAGAGGGGGAGAGACATTCCCAGGTCAACCGTCAATTCTTTTTCCAAAACGGATGTAACCGTAGCAATCAGCTCTGTTTCCTGTATCATCACACCCTTGCAGCTATCTTTTTCTACACGGCTGTTGGTAAGACAATGGAACCAGTAAATATCCGGTCCTTTTTTACGCTCGGCTCTTTGCCGGTGGAGACTCCTGCCGCAATCTGCGCAAAATACCTTTCCCTTAAAGATATTTGTGGTATAGGGCTTCTTTGGAACAGCCTTACTTTGCTCGCAGACCTGTTTCCGGTAGTCCTGTACCGCCTCGAAAACTGTATGGCTGATAATAGGCTCATGGGTATGCTTTACAACAATCAAGTTGTCGTCTCCGGCCTGTACCTGCTGGTGATCTACAATCTTTGTCTTACCCTGTACCAGATCGCCGGTATAAACTTCGCTTTCCAGTATCTTCATTACGGTACGGGTCTGCCATTTCCCGCTCCCGATCAACCCAGGACTGGTAATTTCTCCGGTAGTTTTTTTGTAATGGCTTGGGGCAGGAATCCCCATTTCATTCAGATTACGCACAATACGATTTAACGCTACATGTTCGTAAGCCCACTGAAAAATCTGCTGCACAACAGGAGCGGCAGCCTCGTCAATCAACAGCTTGTGACAGTTATTCGGGTCTTTCCGATAGCCGTATGGGGCCCGTGCACCGATATAATCACCGTCTTTCATGGCCTGTCTTGCCTGGGCCTTGATCTTCCGGCTAATATCCAGAGAGTAGGCCTCATTTATCATGTTTTTCAGCGGGAGCATAATGCCTCCGTGAAGGTTGCCGGGGTCTGCCGTATCAAACTGATCTGTAACCGCAATAAAACGGACATTGTGCGTGTAGAAATACTGTTCGATATAATAGCCAGTGTCAATGGAATTACGTCCCAGACGGGACAAGTCCTTGACAATCACACAGTTAATATGGCCTGCCTCAATATCTGCAAGCATCTGTTGAAAACTCTGACGATGGAAATTAGTCCCCGTCATGCCATTGTCGATATAGGTATCATAGACGACAAAATCCGGTTTATCTGCAAGGAAATCATTCAGTACCAGCTTTTGGTTTTCCACCGAACAGCCCCGTTTCTTGTTATCCTCCACGGAAAGCCGGATATACAATGCTACATGCACATATAAAGATGGTACGGGTTCAACCGGGATAGCCGTCTCTTTTCTGCTCTTTCTTGCCATTTAGCCCACCTTCCTTTCCTCGGCCTGCTCGACGATCTGCTCTGCCAGGGCAACCGCTTTTTTGTATTCGTCCTGGTAATTAAATTCAATATGCAGCTCGTCTTTGCTAATCACGCGAATACTGCGGATAAGCTGCATGACCGCACGGCGGTCAATTTCTTCCATCGTAGAAAACTGCATGAAGTGATTGATCCAGCGGTTCCGCTCGCTGCGGTTTTCCAATACATCTGTCAGCCGTTCTTCCCATTCCTCAACCGCTTTTTGCAGCAATTCAATATCAGCGTTGTATTTCCGCTTATAAGATAGATATTCCTCTTTGGTAAGAATCCCGCTCACCAGGTTTTCATAGAGCTTTGTTTTGAAACCCTCAATCTGTGCCAACTGTTTTTCATTGGCCCTGATCTGGCCGGCGTATTCCTGGGCCAGTTCCCGGTTGATCCGTTCCTGGCTGATGCTGGACAGCAGCGCATCCAGGGAAGCCACATTTTCAATATGTCCCTTTAAGCTGTCCTGCACACATTCGATCAGGTCAGCCTCCTTCAGCACCACAGAGGAAGTGCAGCCGTTCTTTTTCCCCGTGGGGCAATAGTAGTAGTGGTATTCCTTGTCCTTGTAGCGGTTCGTCTTGCGGGTCATACGGCAGCCGCAGCACCCGCAGATTAAAATACCGGAAAACAGATAAACCTTATCCGATTTAGGGGAGGTCCGGGTATCGATCCGGCGAAGCCGCTGAACCAGGTCAAAATCATGTTTCTGGATAATCGCCTCATGGGTGCCCTCTACACGAATCCATTCAGAAGAAGGCTTATCCTCACGCTCCTTTAACTTGAAATGCGGCGTTGTCTGCTTTCCCTGTACCAGTGTCCCGGTATAGGTTTCATCCTGCAAAATGCGGATGATGGTAGTAGCAGACCATTTACAGTCCTTACGGTCCGTATAGCCGCCTTTTGCGTGGGGCATCCCGTGATTCCTCTTATAAGCCAGCGGAGAGAGAATACCCATGCGGTTCAGTTCATCAGCGATATGGGAAGCGCTGAATCCTTCCAGACGCTTTCTGAAAATATCCCGTACCACACCCGCCGCATACTCGTCAATTTCCAGGCTCTTATGTTTATCACCGGTTTTCACATAACCGTAAATGGTAAAAGCCCCAACAAAATCACCGCTGCGGCGCTTCACATCCAGGGCACTCCGGGTCTTTACGGAAATATCCCGGCTGTATGCCTCGTTCATAATGTTTTTTACCGATACAGTGAGATCGTCAGCAGCGTCATTTTCTGTGTCTACATTATCGTTGATGGCGATAAAGCGGACGCCATAGGCTGGAAATACCCGGCGCATATAACGGCCAGTCTCTATGTACTCACGCCCTAGGCGGGAGAGGTCTTTCACAATCACACAGTTGGCCTCGCCCTGTTCAATCATCCGCATCATTTCCTGAAATGCCGGACGGTCAAAAAGGACGCCGCTATAACCATCGTCAATCTTTTCCGCCACAACCTCAATCTCCGGGTGCCGGGCAATGTAGTCATCAATGAGCCTCCGCTGGTTGGCAACACTGTCACTTTCCACTGTTTTGTCATCCGTATAGGAAAGACGGATGTACTTAATAGCTTTATAAACCTGCATAAAAAAACACTCCTTTCGTTGCACAGAAAAATCCCCGCAATTCAAGAAGTGTGGTTATGCCGTATTCAATTCCTTTTCCGACTCTTATTGTACCACGCTCTTACGGGAAAGTCAGCCTCTTTCTAAAAATTTTTTGCTTCACCTCAAAATACCCTTGATACATTCCTCCAGGGTGACCCCGCCGGCGGCAAAGCTGGCCTGGACGGTAAAACGTCCGCACTTAAAACGGTAAGGGTTTTTGATCTGGCGCACAAATTCAGCAATCCGTTCCTCGCGGGAAAGCTCCTTATCCACGGTGACATCCCGAATGTCTACCAATGAACCGTTTCCGGCAGCAGTAATATTCTCCATGTTACCAACTCCTTCCTGAAATTTACTGGTCTATCAAAACCACATGAATAAGCCGGACCCGCCCTGCAAACAGAAACAGGTCCGGCCCATTGTATCTGATTTCGATTTTGATTGCCGTATTTGCCACGCCCCCCGGCAGCTCTGTCTACACAAAGCGGGGTTGCTATAGGCTGCGGCCAGCTTTACCGCATCATAGCCCCGCAGATGCCGCCGCTTTGCCAGAGCAAGCGCACACCGCAGGGACTTCCCTTCAAGTCTGTGAGGGATTGTGAAAAAGTACCATTATGATCTGTGCCGTCGTCGCGCCCGGCCTGCCACAGCCAGGTCAATGAGTTGCGTTGATCGCTCGGACAGCCTGATTCATCACCTCCCTGGCTGCCTGTCTTTGCGCCGCCCCATTTGCCGCTCGGAACACAGAATGACGTACCTATAGCAACGTATATTCAGTTGTCAAGGAGCAACGAGGGGCGTGGCAGTTATGACATTTTTATAGTTGGGGCGGACCGGAGCATGTGCTGCACGGCCACACCCATCGGGCTTGTCCCACCGAATATGTCCCTCTATTATTCATTTCATTTTTGGGGCTTATTTTCGGGGTCTCACTCCATTTCTTCTAAAATTTTTTTCAGGCGGCGGAGTCCGCGCTGGATTCCTTCATGTACTGAGCTAACAGCAGAGCCTTCGCTTTTAGCAATCTCTGATAAGCTCATTCCGAGCAGAAAATGTGAAGAAATCCGATTGCGCTGTTTCTCTGGCAAAGAAGCCAGAGCTTTATACAGCTTCGCATTTTCTTCTTTCTGCTCAAAAATATCAGCAGGTGTCAGGACAATTACCAGTGCGTCCCGTTCAACATTTGCATCATAGTCCAGCGAAAAATATGCCTTATGCCGGTATGTACGCAAAATATAAGCTGCCTCGTTCAGCCTATACTCATGGAGCAGGTCAGCCACTTCATCCGGTACTTCCACAATAGTGTCTGTTGTATAAAACGGGTAGTAATCCCGCAGATTGATCTCTTTCATGGGTTATCCTCCAATTTCGATTTTTAGTTGATAGGCAAAATCGAAATCAGAGGGTGGGGAACGGCAGCGTATAATCCCGCTGTCATTTGTTGTCCTTTTTATTAGACGGCTATGTCTCTGCTTTTGACCGGGGACGTAAAGTATGCAATATTTGTTATTTTGTGAAAGTGAATAAAATAAACTGGCTTTTTGTGTCGAATAGAAAAGTGCCGCAATTTCCCAAAGAAATGCGGCACTTTTAATAAAACATATTACATTTTTGCTTAGCCATTGACAGTTTGATTTTATCCGCTGTTCCGTTCCAATTCCCCCTATCAGAGAGAAAGTGACACAACACCTCACTTATCCCCATATGTTTTGTCAATAGGGAGATTATATTGTATAAAACAGTAGAACAACCGTAGATTAACAGTAGAAACGGCATAATATATCGCAAGTTGCGACAGGATATAGGGGCAGAAAGTCGCATAAAATCAGACCTGGCCGGAATTTGGACAATCTTATCGGAAAAGCAGCGGCCTGATTTCTCAAGCCGCTGCTCCTTAAACCATACTATTTAGATTCCATGTCAAAACAATATCCGACCTCCCGGACACATCGTATCGTAAAGGATGTATCCGGCGCTGCTTCATATAGTTTTTCCCGCAGATTGCGGATATGGCACCCTATGGTATTACTTTCATTGCCGAGTGGTTCCTCGCCCCATATCCTTTGATAAATCTGTTCATAGGTAAGGACACGGCCTTTATTTGCCACCAGCAGACATAGGAGGTCATATTCCTTTGCAGTCAGATTGATTTCCCGGCGGTTCCGGTATATCTTGCGACGATCCGGGTATATTTCCAGTCCCGGAAGGGATAACACATCTTCCTCATTAAAACGCAACTGTTCAAAGGCGGAATGATGTTTCAATACAGCCATCACTTCGTCAAAGACCGACGAATCCTGGTCATTGAATTCTATCACTAAAATGCGTCCGATGGTATCACCCCTTTCAAAGAAAGGCGGTGGCAGGTTTTGCCCCGCCACCACCAAATTGTCGTTTTATTCAGACTTTTTCTTTTTCCTCTTGCCAATGTAAATGGTTGTTATTATGCCGCCGCAGGATACGAACAGCAATGCAAACCAAAGAACCATATGGCTGTTATCACCAGTCTGCGGAGATTTGGTATCATCAGTCAGTTTGGCAATCACGGTTGCGGCCTTTGTGATTTCATTCTTTGCATCCGCATCCGAGAAATACTTGCCGCAGTCCTCGCAATACCAATACTCGATATTTCCCTCCGCGTTTTTCGTCGCCGCCTTCGCTTTGATGTGCTTGAGGTCGGTATGGTTGTTGGCGTTGATCTCACCATAGGCTGTACCGCAAACCTCACACTTTGCTTTTTCGGTACAGGTAGCCGTACCGCCAGTATGTCCGTCATTGACAGTCACGGTCATTTCAGCCTTGTTTCCTGCCTTGTCGGTTACAACAATGGTCTGTTTGCCATCAGCCGGCGAAAGAGTAAATTTCCCGTCCGTGAGGGTAACAGCCGTTCCGTCCACGGTGACGCTGTCAACATACTTTTCATCAATCGTAACCGTCTGCGCTTCACAATAGGTCTTGCCGTCTATAATGCCGGAAATCAAAGGATCAACATTATCCAGCACAACGCCGTTGGAATTGATATAGCAGATGTTACCGGAGCTATCGGTCAGCTTTGCGTAGATCACATATTCGTTATTCGGTTCAATGTAAAACGCACCCGTGTATGCAGTAAATACGCTGGCGTTCAGTTCGTCAACGGTAAGCTCCTTGTCGCTTAACAAATAGGTAATGGTAACATTATCACCGCTGTTGTCGCTTGCCGTGATCGTCACTTTCTGTGTATCCTTAAAGAACAAACCAAAGGTAATGTTGTTAAAGAACGTATTCCATTTGCTTTTGTCAACCGTAATTTCGCCTGTCGGGCAGGTAACATCTTTCCACTTTGCGTAGAGCGTCAGGCTCTCGGTGACGGCGGTGGTGAAATCATACTCTGTGGTGCAACCCGCTTCAGTGTACCAGCCGCCAAAGGTGTAGCCCTCGTAGGTGGGAGCAGTGGGTTCGGTTACCGTGCCGCCGTGGCTGACGGCCTGGCTGTCCACCTTGCTTCCGCCCTGGCTGTCAAAGGTGACCGTGTAAGTATTCAGCGTCCACTTTGCGTAGAGCGTCAGGCTCTCGGTGACGGTGGTGGTGAAGTCATACTCTGTGGTGCAACCCGCTTCAGTGTACCAGCCGCCAAAGGTGTAGCCCT
>ENA-OZHP01000032-OZHP01000032.1-human-gut-metagenome-genome-assembly--contig:-NODE-32-length-52553-cov-10.160711_pt1 | contig 52553 bp, 43 predicted proteins | sample MGYA00244046_ERZ653686 | MGnify/ENA primary metagenome ERZ653686 (study PRJEB26926, sample SAMN06165313) | human gut metagenome | biome: ENVO:00009003; feature: ENVO:2100002; material: ENVO:00002003... | reverse complement strand
TATTAATTCCGCACAATCTACGTTATAATTACTAAATAATCACATGAAACGGAGGCTTGCCAATGTCTACCTGGGAGGAGCTCAGGCAGGAGTGCCTGAACTGCCGCAAATGCAGTCTGTGCCAGACGCGCACGAATGTTGTTTTCGGCGTCGGCAAAGAGGACGCGGAGGTCATGTTTATCGGCGAAGGACCCGGTCAGCAGGAGGATCTCAAAGGCGAGCCGTTTGTCGGGCGCAGCGGTCAGCTGCTCGACAAGTTAATGGCGACCGTTGACCTGTTCAGGGACAAGAATATCTATATCGCGAACACCGTCAAGTGCCGCCCGCCGCAGAACCGTGATCCCCTGCCCGAGGAGCAGGAGGCATGCTCCGCATGGCTCGACAGCCAGATAGCCCTGATGCGTCCGAAGATAATCGTCTGCGTCGGCAGGATATCCGCACAGAGATATATCTCTAAAGACTTTCGCGTCACAAAAGAGCACGGACTTTTCTATGACCGCAACGGTATACTCTATATGGGCACTTTCCATCCGGCGGCGCTGCTCCGCAATCCCAATCAGAAGCCCGCGGCGTTCGAGGATTTTATTGCCCTGCGCGACAAGATAAACGAAATCTGCGACCACACCTATTGAGCCAATCGCCGCTTGAGCGGTTGAAATATACTTAACGGCACGAGCCGAATTTTTGAAGAAAGGATCGATTTCAATGCAGCAGAAGTTTCTTGAAAAGACTCTGGGACAGCAGATCGCCGATATGGCGGCAAAGTACCCGGACGACAACATGATCGACTACACTGACAGGGACTACTCCAGAACATGGAAAGAGTTCAACGACGAGTGTGAGACGATAGCCAGAGGCTTCATGGCACTAGGCCTTAAAAAGGGTTCACACATTTCCATCTGGGGCACAAACGTGCCCGCATGGCTGCTAACCTTTTTCGGAAGTGCAAAAATGGGCGGTATACTTGTTACCGTCAACACCAGCTATAAAGTTTTCGAGCTCGATTATCAGCTCAAGCAGTCCGACTCCGAGGCGATAGTCCTCATTGACGGCTACAAGGGCACGAGCTATATCGATATAATAAACGAGCTTTGCCCCGAGCTCGAATCCTGCGAGCCCGGCAAGCTCAAGAGCCGCAGACTGCCGCTTTTAAAGAGCGTTATCTACGCGGGTGAGGGCGAGTGCCCGGCGGGCATGGTCGACTGGAAGGATCTCTATACTCTCGCTGAGCAGACTCCGGTCGAGGAGTTCGAGGCGGTGCGCGACTCGTGCGACTGCCACGAGGTCGTCAATATCCAGTACACCTCCGGCACGACGGGATTCCCCAAGGGCGTTATGCTCACCCACTACAACATTCTCAACAACGGCCAGACGATAGGCGACGGCATGAAGTTCACCCACGAGGACAGACTGTGCATCACCGTTCCGTTCTTCCACTGCTTCGGAATGGTGCTCGCGCTCATGTCCTGCATATCCCACGGAACGCCCTTTGTGCCGATTGATATGTTCAACGCCAAAAAGGTCATGGATGCGCTTGTGACAAAGAACTGCACCGCAGTCCACGGCGTGCCGACCATGTTCATTGCCATGCTCGAGCATCCGGACTTCGACAAATATGATTTTTCGCATATGCGCACGGGTATAATGGCGGGCTCGCCCTGCCCGATAAAGACTATGTACGATGTCAGCGAGAAGATGAATATGCACGATATCGTCATCGTTTTCGGTCAGACCGAGGCGGCGCCCGGCTGCACCATGACCACAACGGAGGATTCCCTCGAGACACGCTGCGCCACAGTCGGCAAGGCGTTCCCCGGCGTCGAGTGCAAGATAGTCGACCCCAATACGGGCGAGACTCTGCCCGCGGGCGAGATAGGCGAATTCTGCGCGCGCGGCTACAACATAATGAAGGGCTACTACAAGATGCCCGAGGCCACGGCTCAGGCTATCGACAAGGACGGCTGGCTCCACTTCGGCGACCTCGCCGTCTGTGACGAGAACGGCTATTACAAAGTCACGGGCAGGCTCAAGGATATGATAATCCGCGGCGGCGAGAATATATATCCCAAGGAGCTCGAGGAGTGCCTCTATCATAATGACCGCGTCAAGGATGTTCAGGTCATAGGCGTGCCGAGCAAGAAATACGGCGAAGAGGTCTGCGCCTGCGTCATCCTCAAAGAGGGCGAGGACATGACCGAAGATGAGATCAAGGCTTACTACAAGGAGAACGTCGCGTTCTTCAAGATACCGAAATATGTCTGGATAATGGACGAATTCCCGATGACCGCGAGCGGAAAAATCCAGAAATTCGTTCTGCGCGACATGGCGGTCGAAAAATATTCGCTTCAGAGCGACGACTCAATAGAAACTGCGTAAAAGAATATTACGAAAGGATCTGTTACGATGAAACTATCATTTTCAACCCTCGGCTGTCCGCGCTGGACGCTGAAAGAAATAGTTGCGACTGCCAAGGATTTAGGCTTCGGCGGCGTGGAGATAAGGGGTATAGGCGACAAGATAAACGCGCTTGAAATTCCCGAGTTTTCGGACGCCGAAATCGAGCAAACGAAAGAAAAAATCGCTCAGACCGGGCTTGTCATTCCCTCTCTGACCTCGGGCGCAACGCTCGCCGTGCGCGACAGGGCGCAGGACTCGTTCTTTGAGGCGTGCGGCTACATTGACCTTGCGAGAAAGCTCGGAGTAAAATATATCCGCGTCATGGGCACTGGCGAGCCGCACATCACCGTCGGCGATTTCACGCTCGGCGCGGGACTCTACCGCCAGCTGTGCGAATACGGCGCAAAAAGGGGTGTCACTCCGCTGATAGAGACCAACGGTGACCTCTCGAGCTCAAAGGCGATGCTCGCTTTCCTCGACAGAGCCGGAAACGACAACTGCGGCGTGCTCTGGGATGTCCACCACACGGTGCGCTTCGGCAGCGAGAGCCCTGTAGAGACTTTTGCGGCTCTCGGCACTTATGTCAAGCATGTTCACTTGAAGGACTCCGTCATGCGCGGCTCAAGAGTCGAATACCGTATGATGGGCTACGGCGACGTGCCCGTCACGGACGCTGTGACGCTGCTCGACAGAGCCGGCTTCGACGGCTTCTTCTCCCTCGAATGGGTCAAGCGCTGGAACCCCGACCTTCAGGAGCCCGGCATCGTCTTTGCCCACTATAAAAACTACATGGACTCGCTTGCGGAATAAACTTAACGGGACTGCGGATAGCAGGCGTTCATAAAACAGTTAAACCGACCTATGAAATATAGGTCGGCTTTTTATGTTGTGTGATACAACTAAAAAGTATAGAAACGAGAAATTTATTATTCGGCAAATTGTTGATTGATTAGCACGACCTTTCGCAAAGTTAAAATGAGCAACCCACCCGACTTTTATAATCAGGCTTTCAATAGCCGCGCCGTAGTGTTTGACGGCTAACTGAGATAGGCGAGGGAACGGCTTGCGAAGCAAGACGCATGAGCCCGTATTGTTTGAGCGAAGCGAGTTTACGGGCGAATGTGCCGAGCAACTGATTGAGAGCCGCAAGCTAAGTACTGCGGCGCGGCGTTGCGGGTGTCGAGCGGGAACGGCTCGTTTGCTTTTCTTTTGCAGGCGTTTTCTTTTTCAAACAAAAAGAAAATGCCGAAGCGCGGGAAGTATATATCTTTTGATTATAGTGCGACGCGAAGATAGAGTGCAAATTCTACAATTTCATATTGTGCCGCTTGCGCGGCAACGGTGCGTCGAGTCGCCGCACCCTACAAGTTGCGCGTCAATAAATTTGTGCAGATTTTGCGGGCGGATAATATTCGCTCCTACAGCGCACTTATTCACTATTCACTTTTACTTATTACTTTGAGCGTCAGCAAAACAAGCCCCTCAGTCTCGGCTTACGCCGAGCCAGCTCCCCTACAGGGGAGCCAAAATAGGCTGTGCGACAGAGTCCAAATATTGAACCTTAATTGCACGCTCCAATATATTCAAAAAGCCCCGACAGTCATTACTGCCGGGGCTAAAACTGCTTTATGAACGCCTGACATTCGGCGCTTTTATATCAGTTCAATTTCAATATCATCTTTCGGCTTCTTATAAAACATCATACACCAATCCGGCTCATATTCCGGCTCAAAATGCATGGACGAGCAAGCAGTTCGCCCGCTCGCCGATGATGTGACGATGACGGTCGGTCCGTCCGCGCCGCCGATAATGCCTATTGCCGACGCCGCTTTGCCGCGGGGCGCGAGAATCCCGCGCGGTTTTTCCGGCTTTGAACGGTCATTTACGGATATCTCATCCATCGGAATTTCCGGCGAGATATCATAATTCATTATTGTACACAGCGGCGGTTCTTTTTCGCCGATATGCCGCAGCTTTGAAAACTTTTGCCGTTCGACAGCCGTAACCGTCAGCGTATGCTTTTTTCCGGTCACGGGATTTATAAATTCTGTCTTGTCGCCGGGGCGATTCGCCTTGAAATGCGCTCCCGGGACGGGTATCTTTTCCGCGCGAAGGCGCAGGGTCAGGGAATCTGATTTTTTCGGTTTTCTGCCGCGCCACGGGATACTCATCCTCACTGCAAGCCAGCAAAAAGATTTATCGAGCCCGTATCTGTCGAGCAGAGCTTCCGCCGCATCACCGCTGTCGGGGAAAAGCGGATTCCAGCAGTCGGAGCTTGAAAACTCCATGTCGCTTTTTCTGCCGCCGAACTGAATTGAGGCGAAGATATCGCTGTTCAGCGGATTTTCAGCTTCTATTTCAGCCTGCTGTTCGTCTGAAAAGCCGTCACAATCGCTGTTTTCATCGAGTCCGAATTTTTCTATAAACTCACGAAAGCTGTCAACGCTCACTTTCTTGAACATATCTGCAACAAGTCCCTTGCCGCAAAAATATACAGACGGCACGAGCCAGCTTTCACCGCCCCAAGTGAAGCTTTTGTTGACTGCAATTTCTTTTCCCGCGCGGTCGCGACCGAAGTGGCCGTAGAGCGAGCCCTGATAAAAGACCTTGTATTTTTTCTCCATATCAAAACCTCATCATGTTCCCGAGCTCGAGCGACCCGTCGGCGCGCTGCAGCTCGGACGAGTTGGAGAAGCGTATCGGCTTGCCGTTTTCGAGCGGCTTTTCAATGCGGACGAAGAGCGACTGCCCGTCGTCTATGCTTATCTGCGCCGAGAATACTGCGCTTTTCCCGGGCATGAGGCGGCAGAGCTTTTGATTTTCCGCTTTAGTCCACTGCGCATTTTTCTCGTTTCCGACGCCGAAAGACACGCCGAGATCATAGTATATCGGGGCGACGCCCGTATTTTTTATCGTGACAAAAGCATAAATTTTGCCGAAAATTTTCATCACTCTCGCGTCTGTGACAGTAAAATCATAGCCGAGAGCCGCCGAAGCTGTTTTGGCGCGCTCGATTTCGTCCGCGCCGAGATTTTCTTCAAACGCGCCCGCCATCATCAGCCACGAGCAGTGGGTCACATTGACGCACTCGGAGTAGTCCTGATATCCGTCGAGCGGCGCGCCGGACAAAAACGCCGCCTGACCCTCTGGGCGAAACTCGCCGCCGATCGGCTGATTTTTCCATACGCCCGTCTGCCGCGCCTTTTTCATTTTAGCCATGAAGTGCCAGCTTTCGTCATAGAGCGTCGAGTGGGTAAACGAATCGTCGTGGAAGCCGACATTTCCCTTTCGCGTAGTGCCGGGAGTGCCGGGATAGCGGGTCAGAATGCGCGTAACTTTAAAGCTCTGCGCAAATGCGGAGATAATTTTTGTTTTCTGCTCTTTTGAAGCTTCGAGCTCCGGCAGGCAGACATGCCACTCGCCCCAGTGGCCGAGAAGCCCCGTTGTGATATAGGCTATGCGGCGGTCGCCGTCGTATTCGCGTGCCAGCTCGCGCACAAAATCGCAGAGGATATCAATGAGCCTGCCGTCCGAATAGTCGGGGCACCAGCCTCCGCCGTATTCGTCGTAGTGCTCTTTTTTTATACCCATATCCCAGATGAACCGCGGCACGGCTTTTTCGCCGATACTCGATCCGGGATAGTCGAGATAGACTCTGAAAACCGCCTGATTTCCGCGTGCCGATATCTCTTCAAGATACGGCTCAAGCCCCTCGCGGATAGTGTATTCGCCGCTGTCGGACATGAGCTCGGAGAGCGGAACATAGAACCACTCCATACTGTAAGGCACGCTGTTGTCGGCGCCGCCCTGTTTATAAAACGGCATGAAGCCTTTGAGCGGATTGCCGACCGCCTGCTCATATTCAAAATCATAGGCGGCAAAGCCCTCGAGCGGCGAGATGCACAGCGAAAGCCCGAGTAAAAGCACAAATAGACGTGCAAAGAATTTCAAGAATCTTCTCATCGGCGTTTTCCTTTCAATATTGCTTTCTTCAATAAGTATAACATTCTTTCCGCCTTTCCTCAAGACAAAAAGAACTGGAGCCCAAACGAGCTCCGGCGAAAAAATATTTACTTTTTCGGTTTGACTGCGATCCATATCTCGCAGGTATAGTCAGGGTTCTGCACGTCCGCCGAGGGTATAACCGCACAGCAGAGCGAACACGCGCTGAAAATTAAACGGCGACGAACAGGCCTCTTTCGCCGCCCGTGCGTAATCCGTAGGCTCCGTGATGTGTTCCTCAATATAGTCTATCGCTTTGCTTATCCCTGTTATCCAGTCCATGCTTTTTCTCCCTGTGCAAGAACATTATAGAGCAAAGGAGTTTTTTATTCCTGACTTTTTGTGCTCTCTTGTGTCAGGATATTATTCTTTCTTTTCAGCTTTCTCTTCTGAAGTTTCTCTATGCCCGTGCCAATCGCAAGACCGGCGGCGGAGACGACCGCACCTATAGGCAGGGTGTTTAAATCGTCGAGGTGCACCGCTATATCGCCTGCGGAAACGCCCGTCGAAGCGGCGTTGGCGAGGGTGAAGGTCAGAAACGGAATGAGAGTGTACATAAGAGCGAGGATAGGCACCGCCCACCATTTTCTTCTGCCCCAATAGCCGTTTGCGCCTATGAGCAGCGAGATGACGAATGTGGTCAGCGGGATTGCGCCCCATATAACGAGCACGGCGTACGCACCCGCGTCCGACCCGGAGACGGCGAGCCAGAAAAACGCGACCGACACCGCCCATATGACGAGATATGCGGCGACGAGCACGAGCTTTCCGAGTCTGCGGCGGCTCTTGACGACGTTTGTGCTCTCTTCGAGATAGTTGAGATAGTTGAGATAGTTGAGATTGTTTGACACGGTTTTTTCCTCCTTCAGCAGGCAGTCGAGGCTGACGGAATAGAGGTCGCTCATTCTTATGACGCTCACTATATCGGGATAGGTCTTGCCGGTTTCCCTTAGTTAAAGATATTGTTTTATCTGAGTGCCAGTTGCTGCTGACACTCAGTTTTTTTGTATCAATCAATTTTGCCGACAAAGCGGTAGTAAATCTCTATTTTCTGTTCACGAAAGCCGTTATCGTATTTGACTGCTTCATGGACTACGATTTTATTAATCATGTTGTTCAGTAGTTCTGCGGTCAGTTCCGTAGGCTCAGAATACTGTTTGACAATCTCAATCCATTTCTTTGCATCTTCCATGGACTGTTTGCTTTCTGATAAGGCCGCTTTGAGTTTCTGGATTTTTTCATCCAGTTCAAGCTGCTCCATCTGGTATTTCTGAGACAGCATATTGAAGTTGTACTCGGTAATGCGTTCGGAAACTCTGTCCTCATACATTTTATTCTAATCCTCCTTCTTTGAAACAACCCACGCTTACAATACTTCGGGCCTGTATTGTACTATATGCGGGAGCTGTTTTCAATTTTGTCACCTACAAACTTGACATTATTTTTTCTGTGTCTTCACCGCAAAACGGATTACATCTTCGATCACGTCGCCAACGGTCTTTCCGTTGTCTGCGAAATGCTCACTGATGGAAATGATTGTTTTACCAACAACCAGATAATTCACTCCATCCTCTGTGAAATAAACAGAAGTATTTTCAAGTGTAGGCTCCGGTTCTTTCCATTCATCATCAAATCAGTGGTTCCATTCTTCGATGACTTCTGGTGGTGGATTTAAAATAGGATTGAAGCAGCTGCTCCATACATCCAGTTCATAATCGCTGTTTTCATAGTTGATTTCTTCATAAGCAATTTTGTGGTTCATTCATTTCCTCCTTCGTGTGTTGTCTGTTTACTTCTGCCCAATTCGGGTAGAAGTAAAACAAAAAAGCTGCCACACAGAGCATCAAGAAATAAGCACAAGAACACTTGCACTTATCTGATGGTTCTATGTAACAGCCAACGTGAAGAAGGACTCGTCCCTTCACAAATATGTCGGACTTCAAATCGAGTAATCCCGCAAAACTATAAAATCAATTTCGAACCGATATTCAATTTTCTGCGTTTATTCTACTGGATAATTGTAGAAAAAACAAGTATGTCGAGGAGTGCCGAAAAAACATTTTTCACTTCAGCGCAAGTTGCACAGAAGTTATTTTTTATCATGTTACTTCTGGACAAATTGGCCAGAAGTTGCACTCTCGGAAACGCTCAGAATGAGCGAGCAGCCATCATCGAAAGATGATGTTCGAAGGGGATTGGGGATGTTGCCCCAACAAGCACTTTTTGCAAAAGCACCAAAAGGTGATTTTGTGAAAATGAGTGAACCTGTACAGGTTTACACTGCTTGCCAATTTGTGAAGGGGCAAAATATGGCTCTAATTTATTTCCAACTTGTGAATAATTCCGCTATGCCACTTGTGTCCAATTTGTCCACAAGCCGAAATGTTCTTTTCCCATATTTGAACTTGTGCCCAGCTTGGGTACAAGTGAAATTAAGAGTTCTCACGATCGGACCTGTTCCCAAATCGGGAACAAGTCAAAGAGCAGGAACCGTACCTCTCGCCAATTTGGCGAGAAGTTATTTTTATTCCCGACGAGTTGTCGGGAAGCTGTATGGTAACTTCAGACCAACTTGGTCCTAAGAAATATTGTATTGTTGCAGAAAAATGACTTCGTCCCAAATTGAGACGAAGTCATTTCATATAATTTTTATACTATGCTACCCAGTTATAACCGGTCATTGCCTGATCCACAATATGGTCAAATACAAGCGTACTTTTTCTCAAGAAAACTTCTCTGTCATAGCTTTCCGGCAAGAACTTATTTAGGATATAGACAATCTCACCTTTTACTCGCTCCTTTGGCTGCGGATCGTTTTGCCATCCCACAATGAACAACTCATTGCGTTTTTCTGTAAGTGTGTTGTAGAGTTCTTTTGCTGTCAGCTTTACACGCTTTTCTTCATCAACAGTAAGCTGTTCTTTTCTAAGAAGGTCAAACAACTCCAATTCAGCCTCCGACAATTCTTCCTTAATATGACGTTCTTCTTCGGTACGAAGTTCTTCCATCAATTTCAGAAGTTTCTCATAAAAATCATCGTTTTGAGAGCCACCAGCGTTGTACTCGTCAATGATGTTTCTAAAACGCTCCGCAAATTTTGTACGGGTTATGTTGCGTCGCAGCATTTTCTGAAGCTTTTCTTCGATGTATTTACGAAGATTTGCAATTTCAAGATTCTTATTCTTCAACCTTTTAAATTGAGATCGGAGTTCATCAATATCCAGTTTGGATAAATCAAGTTCTTTGCCTGCTCCTGTGATAGTGTATTTTCTTGCATCTGCTGCGGTAATAACACTCTGGTCCAGCAGTTCATTAATTCTGGCTTGTGCCGCTTCAATCTTTTCAGGACGGATTTTGCCATCGATGATTCCCTTTAGATAAAGAATGGCATCTTTGTAAGCTGGCTCGAAATCCATCTTGAAAATATCTGGTCTAAGCGACTCGTACAGGCCATCGACAGTATTTGCCAACACAGAAAACTCATTCTTCACATCATCATTGCCTACAATAATATTGGCGTAATCCTCAAAGATCGATAGATTCTTGAAGGTATCACCATCTTCAACGACTTTTCCAAGATCCACATTATGACTCAGGCAGAATACTCTTGTAAGATCAATCGCTTCGTATAATTGCTCCAGAAGTTTTTCTACATCCTTTACCGGCATTAGTCCGCCATCATCGGATGCATAATCAGCCAATGCTCGTTTCAAATATTTAAACACATCCAGATAGTCAATAATCAGACCGCATTCCTTGCCGTTATAGACACGGTTTGCACGGGCAATAGTCTGCATCAGAGTATGACCTTTCATAGGCTTGTCCAAATATAAGGTGGAAACAGACGGCGCATCAAAACCGGTCAGCCACATTGCGCAAACGAACACCAGTTGCAGCGGATTGTTGGGGTCTTTGAAATTATCCTCAATATCAAAACCGTTTTCATCAACTTTGTTCATGCGATCACGATGCGGTTTTATCGACAATCCTTCCGCTGCAAATTTAGCTTCTTCATCAACATCTTCACTGATGACAACAGCCATTTCCACTTTGCGCATATAATCTACCAGATCTTTTAGGCGGAGCTTTTCAGCCGCATCTTTGGTTTTGGTTATCTGCGCATTTAGTTTTTTGATTTCTTCTTTCCAGTAGTAGCTTACTTTATCATACATCTTCACAGCAGTAAACTTGTCTACAGAAATAACCATACCCTTTCCTCGGAAACCACGGCGAGGGAAATGGTAAACAATGTGCTGAGCAATGGCATCCAGACGATCATCACGCTTGATGACTTCCAGTTCCTTTGCATAGTGATTTTCCAGACGGCGCTGTTCTGCATCCGTCAGGTTTTCTTCTTCCAGAATTTCCGCAAAATCAGAATCCAGAAAATCGTTCTGCAACTCTACTTCAGGTACACGCTTCACATAGTAGAGTGGTACGGTAGCGTTATCCTTGATAGATTCTGCGAAATTGTATTCGCTGACATAATCACCAAACCACGCATTGGTCAGTCGCTTTGCTCCAAGCAGAGGTGTCCCTGTAAATGCCAGGAACTGTGCGTTCGGCAAGCCGGTGCGCATATTCTCTGCCAAATCTTTGTACTGAGTACGGTGAGCCTCGTCAACGATAACAATAATATCGTCACGCTCAGACAAAACAGGATATTTCTTTCCCTTGTCATATCTGAACTTATGAATCAGTGTAAACAGAATAGATTTGTTGGTTTTCAGTTCTTCACGCAACTGCTTGCTGTTGGCAGGCTGTACCTTGTCCTTATCGGTAATAAATTCGGTACGCAAGAAGTTCTTATAAATCTGTGTATCCAGATCTTCACGGTCAGTAACGATAAGGAAGGTAAAATTGCCAGTACATTTATGCTTAATCTTTCGGGCAAGCATAACCATGGAATAGCTCTTACCGCTACCTTGGGTATGCCAGAACACACCCAGCTTACCCTTCAATTCCTCACGACGCAGGAAAGCATTGTAGGCATTGTTCACGCCAAAGAACTGATGATTCTTTGCAATGATCTTTGTTCTGCGGCGATCGTAAAGAATGAAGTTTTCTATGTAATCCAGCAGATTTTTCGGTTCACAAAGACCGGCAATAAAATACTCCAAACTGGTACAGTTTTCTCGGATGGCTTTTCTGTCCGGGTTTTCCTTTTCGTTCTCCACCTTCAGCCATTCAAAGAAAAACTCATACCCTGCGGCAAAGCTTCCCAGACGAGTTTCCATACCATTAGACAGAACGCAAATCTGGTTGTAGTTGAATAGATACGGTATATCCTTCAGATAATTCTTCAGATTGATGTCATAGGCATTCTTCACCGGGATATTGCTGTTTTTCAGTTCAATGAAAACCAGCGGAAATCCATTGACGAAGATAATCAGATCTGGTCTGCGCCAATGCGTTTCTCCTTTGATCCACATTTGAGAAGCTACCGTAAATGTATTGCTCAAAACATCATTATAGGACAGCAGATGGAGGATATTGGAGGTTTTCTTGCCGTCCTTGTTGTATTCCACAGTGATACCGTTACGGATCTTCTGATAGTTCTGGTAATTGGTCAACATTAGATCTCCGGAAACTGGAGTACGACACAGCTCGTCCACCACCGTGCGAACAGTCTGTTCCGGAATATCCGGATTGATCCGGCATAAGCTCTCGAACATCACATCCGGCAGAACAACTTGCTTCTTATCTTTACGTCCGGTTCCGTCAGGAAGTGTGTCCGGTTCTTCTGTCATACAGTTCAGAACATTATAATCATGCCGCTCCTGCAAAGCCTTAATAGCAGCTTGCTCAATCATATCTTCCGTTATGATTTTCGGCATAGAATCACCTCCTACAACTTTTATATCTGAGCTAAAATTGCACTAATAGAACTTTCTCTGTCCAATTTCGCAATCTCTGCTTTTCTTGCCGCTTCTCTTTCTCGTTGTTCCTGCTGTGCAACCTGTTTAATATGGGCTGAGTACTTTGCATTTGCCTTTGGAATCCAATCCAATACATTTTCCACAATCGTTTTAATGCTATTAGGAGATTCGCTCGAATATACAGGCATACTTATCGCATATTTACCATTCTTTTCAAGCTTCTCTGGACCATAACTCATCAATGCCGAATAACTACCCAAATGTCCTCCCGAAAGAATCTGGAACCATTCATAAGGAAGTTCACGATCTAAGGTGAACACAATGCTTCCGTTGATAAATTTCTTCTTCGTGACAGTAGCATTAAAATCACCCGGACTTGTAGCTTCGTCCACCACTTTTTGTAGCTTGAGCTTCTCTTGATCTCTATGATACTGTTCCGCACGGACTTCCATTTCCGTAAGGATTTTGTCCTCTGGGTACAGTCTATCCTCAGCATTCTGCTTGAAAAGCTGTGCGAATACATCATCCAGATATGCATAATCAGGTGCGACCGACGCAATAGTTTTGTGATCTACCGCTTGGGGAATCTCACCAGTAAACATTTCGTTCAAAATCAGCCCAGCAGCATAAATATCTGTCTGGGCAGTCGCTACTTCACCTTTGACACGCTGTTCTGGTGCTGCATACTGGAAATTCGCCATTCTATCACCTTTCTTTGTTTCGATGATAGTCAGCAATTCATCCTCCGCAAAATGTGCAATACCAAAATCACAGATAATAGGCTCTAAGCTACAAGCCTTAAACATAATATTTTCAGGCTTAATATCTCTGTGGATTGTACCAGTTTTGTGAGCATAACTAAGGCCTTCGATTAATCCGATAAAGATAGTTACGGCATTCTCTGGATTTATCTTTGCTTTCATTTTGTCACGAAGCGTTTCAGCGTACAACGGCATCACATAAAAAACATATTCTGTGCTATCCAGTATCACATAGCCACGATCTAAAATCTCAACAATGTTTTTATACTTGTGATTTTCGCAAAAATGGATTTCATTCTTAAAGCGTTTAAGTTTTCCAGCGGAGAGGTTTCTCTCAACGAACTTAATCGCAACAGATTCTCCATGTCCATTGGTAGCAGAGAACACTCTACCATTGCCACCAGAACCAACCTGTTCAATCAGGATGTATTCGTCAAAGGCAGTTTTTACAACAGTACCTTTTTTCATTTTCTTAACCTCTACATCATGCTCAATCTGTACCTCAAAATAATCATCCAAGTGAGCGGATAGCACACTCAACTTTCCTTTGAGGGCAATAAAGTCTTTTTCATCTGTAAAGCCATTTTTGAATCCGTTGTCCAAAATTTGGAGTGTGTCAACCACCAACGAGTCTTGCTTCATCATCTGAAGTTCTCGCTTCAATTCAGTCTTCCAAATTTGAAAATCAGGATCTCTATTTATTGTTTTTACATTTGGCATGAAATTGCCGCCTGTGGGTTTAAGTTTTTTTTCTATGTCAGATGTTCTTTTCAATACATCCGACAGTTGTTTCATTCCCATTATCTATATCACACCTCCAGTTTGCCGCTCATCAAACGAGGAAGCAGCATATCACGCTGTGAGACGAGATTTTCAGTTTTAGCTTTAAGTGAAACAATCTGGTCAAACATATTTTTGGCGATCTCGTTATATCTAAGTATTGTGTTTTCATCAGGAACCAGTATTTTTGCTTTATCCAACATTCCTTTTGTTAAAAACTTCGTTGTTGCACCAATACTGGCAGTTTTAAACTGTAACAAATAGTCTTTTAAGGCAAAGTAAATATAAGCACACGATAAAGTCTGATTTTGCGGAGTAACAATATATGTACGCTGATAAGCATCCAATTTTTCGTTTGCATAAAACAAAGAGAAATCACCAGTTGCGTTATTTCCGCCTAACAAAACGCATTCTCCATCAAAACAATAAGTATTTGTCTTGTATATAGTTTTTGCGCAGGTGTAAAAACTATATTCTCCATCGAGAACAGCTGCATTAGAGTCTAATTTTCCTGTATTGTAGGTTAGCCCATCTTTGAATTTCTCGTAACTCCAACCCTGTGGCAGTCCGTTCTCAAATTTAGCAGCTTCATATCCGGGAAAGCGAAAGCGGACAAACCATTCCTTATACAATTCCTGTGCTACCTGTTCCAACAACTCAATTCGTTCATTATTTGCTTTAATCAACTCGTCATACGAGGATAAAATATCAGCAATCTTTTTCTGGGTTGGTAGGTCTAAGTCTGGAACCCAATACTTCATAATAGCATTTTTACTTCCTCGGGGCATTTTAGTTCCCTTAGATGTCACGGTAGAATAATTAAAAAAATTGTTATCAGAGAGAACGTAATACAGAAACTTGCTATCAACTGATTTTCCCGCTTTCACAACTAACACATCGTTGGAGCAGCCGCCTTCTTTATCTGCATACCATGTTTTTTTGAAGTATGGTCTGATATTAGACAGCAGGATATCGCCTTTCTTATAGGCAGAAAACGTCTTTGCGGATGCAACCGTAGTTGCACTTTCTACGCCACCACGATTGGGAAGCATATTTTCGGTTGATATATAGTTTTCTTTATTAACTTTATCCGAGCTTATTCTATCTTTACGATATACACTTACTTCAGACAACAGTTTATAGTCCATCTACGTTTCCTCCTTTCTTGCATCTTTCATTAGAACAACTCCTTCAAATTGGAAGAAATCTTGTTTTCCAATCCATGAGCTTCAATGTTTAGCTTTGTAAGAGCGTCATAGTACGCCATCATTCTCTGCTTGAACTCCTCTTGTGTTAAGCCATCGTCCTCAATTACAACACCAACATAACGACCTGGATTCAAAGAAAAGTCCTGATCACCGATACTGTCATCCTCATAGCCAACAAACTTCCCCTTGTCATCATAAATCTTGCCGATGGCTGCTGACTTGCATAGGCCGACAACATCTCTGTATTTCCCTTCCGGAAAGCGTTCTGTCAGCCAGTCAATATTGGATTGCCAGTAACTTTTAGGCATAATATCTTCATCGTCAGACAGTTCCGGTGCATCTGCTAATTTTGCACGATAATCAGCCAACAGAGCTTCAAAGTCCTCAGTCTTGCCCTCGTAAAGTCTGGTAATGATGCCGAGATTTCGAATCTGCTCATCGGAGAATTTACGGTGCGCACGGTCAATTTGAGTGAAAATATTTCTGGCATCAATAAACAGAATTTCATCCTTCTTTACTTTCGCCTTATCAAAGAACCACAGGGTAGCAGGCAGCGTAACAGAGGTAAACATATTGGACGGCAGAGTTACCATCTGGCTGATAATACCGCTTTCAATCAGCTTTATACGAATATCCTTTTCGCTGTTACCTGCATCCGATGCAGAGTTTGCCATAACCAGAGCAGCACGACCAGTATCATTCAGCGCAGTTGCAAACTGATTGATCCATAGGTAGTTGCCGTTAGGAACGGTTTCCTTGGCATCTTTCTTTTTGTTTTTGGTTTTATTCTGAGGCACGCCGTAGGTATTAAAACGAGGCTGATCCTTAACCTGATCCAGCTCTACGCCATCCACATTGAAAGGCGGATTAGCCATAACATAGTCGAAATTACCAAAGCTATCATAAGGATCACGATAATAGGAATTTGCGTGGGTAATGGTGCCACGGACATTGTTAAGGACAAGGTTCATCTTTGCCAGTCGAACGGTTGCGCCTGTCTTTTCTACGCCATAAGCACGCAGGTTCATCTGCTTGCCCTGAGCTTTGTGCTTTTCAATATAATGGGCAGTCTGAACGAACATACCGCCACTACCACAGGCTGGGTCGAGAATCCTACCCTCAGTAGGCGCAATGACTTCAACCATGTAACGGACAACAGATGCAGGTGTAAAGAACTCACCGCCGCCCTGCCCTTCGGCCAGTGCAAATTCGCCCAGGAAGTATTCATAAATCTCACCGAAGATGTCAAGCTCTACATCCGCAGGAATATCCTTAAAGTTCTTCAGGAGCTTTGCCAATACGAGCGGATCATCTTCGCTGTTAACGCTGTAATAAATATCCTTTGGAAGAGTATCTTCCAATTCAGCGGTGTATTTCTCAACCGCTTCCATAGCTTCCTTCACCTTCTTGGCAAGATCTTCGCTTTCAGGCAAATTCAGCAGCCAATCATATCGAGCTTCTTCAGGCAGATAGAAACCGCATTTTTCGATAGCGATTTCATGGATAGGGCGTTCCATACGAGTACCCTTGATAGAATCAAACTCTGCCTTGATCTCAGGTTCGAACTTGCTATATTTTACATCTGCAAATCGCAGGAAAATCAAACCGAGAATAGGTTCGGCGTATTCCGTGGACTTCAAGCCAGAATTAGCACGTAGCTGATCGGCGGTTGTCCACAATGTATCCTTTAAGTTTTTCAACTGCTTATTGGTCATTTGTATTCTCCTCCGGCACATATTGCATTAAGTCACCGTAATCGCAGTTCAACACGTCACAAATCCTGCCAATGATTGCAAGATTGACCGGTTCATCTCTGCGAAGCTTTGTCATTGTATTGGGAGCAATATCTGCCGCTTTTCGTAAATCTGCTTTACTCATTTTCTTATCGACAAGCAGTTTCCACATTCGGTTATATGAAATAGCCATGCGTCTACCTCCTGTTTCTGCTTTCACGCTTACTGTGTATAATAATAGCAAATATTGTCGCAATTTTCAAGATACATTCGCAACTATATGCGATGACAGCTTGATTTCTGTGATTGTACATAAATGGTCATTTTCTTTCAATTCCATTCCGGAACGGATAGGAAAGGATCAGTATCACTATAATCAGTATTATTACATTGTGATTTTCACACTTCTTGAATTGTGAAAATCACAATTCTGGAATTGTCAAAAACACAATTCAGGAACTGTGAATCCACAGACAAAAGGCTGACCATGCAGGCCAGCCTTCATTGCAATTCATGGGTTTAGTTGTAACTCAGTTCAGGAGCATCCACTGCTATTTGCGTACTGATTGGAACAGAGGACAGGGGAGCTGCATTTTGCGCTCAAACTTTTCGGAGAATTGATGCTGACATTGTTCCGTTTTCGGTAAACTCTCATTCATGGCAAGAGCAAATTCCTCAGCCGCCTGTTTCAATAATTCTTCGGACGACATATCAAAACCTCCCTCATATTCGTTTAACTATAATAACGTTTGAAAACACCGATTTTTGACAGTCAGAAAACATTTTTTGCATTTTGATAGATACAAAAAATGCCACCCGAAGGATCGCTCCTATGGGTGGCATCAAATCGTCTATGTTCTTTATTCTTCCATGATTTCCAACATCATTCTGGCACCCAGCTTAAAGCTGTTCTGGAATATCAGGCACTCCGTAATGGTTTGATATTCTCGGACACAATCCGTGTATTTCTCGAACAATGCTTTCTGTTCGTCCATCATAGCTACTCGGAGTTTTTCTTCATTCCGGCAAATCAGTTCCTGTAATTTCTTATACTCTTTACAGGAAGAAGTATCGTAGTCGGTAGGCTCAATATTGCCGTACCAAAATTCTTCAAGAATTTTCATACGATGTCCTCCTCATAGACCAGTTCCCGGAGGACACTTTCTTCCGCCTGTGCTTTCAAACTATTCATATGTGCTACCCATGCAAGCTGCTGTGTTGCCTTGTCTGGTGCTGGATTCTTTCCCAACAAATCCGTCATCAACAACTCCATTCGCTTCTCACAGGTCTGTTGTACTTCCCGCAGATGCGGGAACAGGCTCTCTGTCAGAATCATGTCGTTAAAAAGCATTGGTTTGTTCTGTTCCGAAAACGCTCTACACATTCTGCCATATTTTCCAAGAGCCTGTGTACTTGTATATGACAACTTGATGTCAGGGATATAGTAATCACCGCATTGGGTATAAGTGAAGTTCTGAGCCATAATGATACCTCCAATAAATCTTTGATTTTCATATTGGAAGTAATGTAAGCGTGAGTTTTTGGCAGTTTCTTTAACTTCGGGAAACTCCCGTCTCCCAATTCGATACGGTCTGGCGGCTCACGCCGAGCGACTCCGCCGCACTCTCCTGAGTCAATTTAGCCGCGTTTCTCGCGTCTCTGAGCTTCTTTCCGATATCCATCTGCCGCGCCTCCTTTTTTCACTTTCAGTTTACGCAAAAAACAGTCGTGTGTCTATCAAAAGCGTTTTACATCCGCGCATTTTCCGTGTCAAAATGCTTTTACATATCGATTATATCATGCCGCGCAGGCGTTTTCCATATTGAATTTTGGGTGCGGGGCTGTGTACCAATAAGTCCGTGCGAATTTCGCGGGTTATGATATTCGTCACTATGTGGTAGGATAAATGTTTATAAAGATTTCGTGCCGCTTTCGCGGCATCGGTGCGTCGAGTCGCCGCACCCTACAAATTCCGCGCCAATAAAATTGTACAGATTTCTCGGACGATTATATCTGCCCGCATTGCGCACTTTTTCACTATTCACTTTTACTTATTACTTTGAGCGAAGCGAAACAAACCCCTCAGTCTCGGCTCATTCCGCGCCGGTTCTCTTACAGGGGAGCCAATATCGAAAAACAGCCGCCTGAGGATTGACCCTCGGGCGGCTGCGGTTATTATTTTTCTATGCTGTTAAAAATTTCTTTTGCCGTCTGCGCGTCGGCGGCTATCTGGTCGCCGAGCGAATCGAGCGAATCGAAGACCCTTTCGGGTCGGATATATCTGAGCAATTTTACTTCGACATTTTTTCCGTAGAGGTCGCCGGAGAAGTCGGTTATACAGGTCTCGCTGCGTAGATCGTCGCAGGTGAACGACGGGCGGCGTCCGATGTTCGTAACCGCCGCATGCAGTTCTCCGTCTATCGGCACTGCCGAAGCATATACGCCGAACTTCGGGACGATGAAGCCCTCGGGGAAATGCTGATTTATCGTCGGCGCGCCTATCAGCCTGCCGCGCCTGTCGCCGCTGACGACGGTGAATTTATAGGAAAATTCGCGCCCGAGCATGGCGTTTGCGTCTTCGATATTGCCCTCGGCGAGCGCGTTTCTTATCCTCGTCGAGCTTATCGCCGCGCCGTTATAGTCGGTGCGCTCCGCCACGGCGCACAAAATTTCATGCTCCCTGCAGAGCTCTTCAAGGTCGCGGGAATCCGCGGCGGCGCTCTTTGCGAAGCGGTAATTATATCCGCAGCAGACAGCGCCCGCGTTCAGTTCGCCGATTAAAATATCATTGACGAACTGCTCCGCCGACATATCGGCGATGCGCCCGAACGATATCTTTTTGACGGTTATACCGAGGCTTTCGAGCATTTCGTCGCGCGCCTGCGGGGTCATCAGCTCCGGGGGAGCTCCCGCGCCGACAACTTTCAGCGGGTGCTCGTCAAAGACGAGGGCGCACGGCTCGAAGCCGTCTTTTTCAAACGAGAGAGCGAGGTCGAGCACAGCCCTGTGACCCCGATGGAGTCCGTCAAAGCTGCCCAGAGCAACCGATCGGCGCTGTGTCATTCCTGTCTCCCCTTTCAGATTACTTGCCTCTGAACTGCTGCTTGAGTCTCTTTTCTTTCGAGAGAATACGCTTTCTGAGTCTGAGCGACTTGGGCGTGACCTCAAGCAGTTCGTCATCCTTTATGAATTCCATGCACTGCTCGAGGCTCATCTCCGTATAGGGCACGAGGCGCAGCGCGTCATCGGAGCCCGATGCACGGGTGTTGGTCAGATGCTTGCTCTTGCAGATATTGCAGACTATATCCTCATTCTTGGCGCATTCGCCGACTATCATACCTTCGTAGACCTCGACGCCCGCGGGGATGAACAGCCTGCCTCTGTCCTGAGTGTTGAACAGACCGTATGCGGTGCTCACACCGGTCTCGTGAACAACTATCGAGCCGCGCTCACGGGTGACTATCTCGCCTTTGTAGGGCTCATAGCCGTCGAACAGTTGGTTCATGATACCGTTGCCGTTTGTGTCGGTGAGGAACTCGGCGCGGTAGCCGATGAGTCCTCTCGACGGGATGCGGAACTCAAGGTGAGTTGCGCCGCCGTCGCGCGTGCCCATGTTGACAAGCTCGCCCTTGCGGGATCCGAGCTTCTCTATAACAGCGCCGACATACTGCTCGGGAACTTCGACTATGAGCAGCTCCATAGGCTCGCAGGTCTTGCCGTTTATCTCTTTGAGAATGACCTTCGGGCGCGAAACCTGGAACTCGTAGCCCTGACGGCGCATGGTCTCAATGAGAATTGACAGATGCAGCTCGCCGCGGCCGGAAACTTTGAAAGTATCGGTCGAATCGGTCTCTTCAACGCGCATGCTGACGTTCGTCTCGACCTCCTTGAACAGGCGGTCTCTGATATTTCTCGAAGTAACAAACTTGCCCTCGCGGCCCGCGAACGGGCTGTCGTTGACCATGAAGTTCATGGATATCGTGGGCTCGTCTATTTTTATGAAAGGCATCGGCTCGATGCAGTCCGGGGAGCAGGCGGTCTCGCCGATATTTATGTCGCTGATACCGGAGATGCAGACGATATCGCCCGCGGCGGCGGAATCGACCTCGACACGCGAGAGTCCCTCAAACTGATAGAGGCGCGACACCCTGACATTCTCCTGAGTGCCGTCCGTTTTGCAGAGCACTATCGGCTCGTTCTTATTGACCCTGCCGCGCTCAACTCTGCCGACGCCTATTCTGCCGATATAATCATCGTAGTCAAGGCTCGTGAAGAGTATCTGAAGCGGGGCATCGACGTCGCCGTCGGGAGCTTCGATATGCTCGAGAATTGAGTCGAGCAGCGGGCGCATATCACCCGAGCGGACATTGGGATCGAGCGAGGAATAGCCGTCTCTTGCCGAAGCGTAGACAACGGGGAAGTCGAGCTGATCCTCCTCGGCGCCGAGGTCGATGAACAGATCAATGACCTCGTCAACGACTTCTGCGGGGCGCGCGTTGGGTCTGTCGACCTTGTTGATAACAACGAGGACTTTCTTCTTGAGCGCAAGAGCCTTTTTGAGGACGAAGCGCGTCTGGGGCATGCAGCCCTCGAACGCATCGACGAGCAGAAGCACGCCGTCGACCATCATGAGTATACGCTCGACCTCGCCGCCGAAGTCGGCATGGCCGGGAGTGTCAACGATATTGATTTTCACGCCGTTATAATGGACGGCGGTATTCTTTGAAAGTATTGTTATTCCGCGCTCACGCTCAAGGTCGTTTGAGTCCATGACCCTGTCCTGAACCTGCTCATTGGCTCTGAATATGCCGCTCTGCTTGAGCATCTCGTCGACGAGGGTAGTCTTGCCGTGGTCGACGTGCGCTATTATGGCTATATTTCTTACGTCTTCTCTCTTTGCCAAAAGAATTCACCCATTCCTGAAAAATTTGTGATGATAAAAGTTGAAAGCGGTCTGCGGATGGTCGTTTTTCCGTCAGCGCGCACAAAAACAAGAGCGCATCTTTGTGCGTCCTGACGAAAAAACCCCCGTCAAACGACCGCGCCGCCGCCAAATACGGCAGAAATATAAAAGCTTCTAAAAAGCACTATTTCGGCGGAACATAAAAGTTCCGCCGAAAATGAGTGTATGTTTTGATTATTCGCCCTTCATCTCAAGGAGCTTAACCTTACCCTCATAGGAGGCAACGCTGACCTTGATAGAATCGGTGATAGCAGCCTTGATGTCGTCCTCAGTAACACCGAGCTCTTTGTAAGCATAATCAGTGGGCATGAAGAGATCGAGATCCATGATATCCGGAAGACCCATGGGATTGATACCGCTGTCGATGCCCTTCTCGGCATACTCCTTGACAACGCCCTTGAGTCCCATTCTCATCATCCACGGCGGGATGCCGATGATCTTTCTGTTATCGCCCATGCCTCTTGCGGCGTAGACTATCTTGAGGAACGGAGCCCACTTCATGTTGTAGCAGCTGATGGGCCATGCCTTTGCGCCGGTGCTGCGCTCAGCCGCGCCGACGATGGACTCACCGACCTGGCGGACTGTAAGCATTGCTGTACCGCCTCTGGGATAGAGGGTGCAGGGAAGCTTGTCCATTCTCTTGATCTGCTCGATAAGGATAACCCAAACGGGCTTTCTGCCGGGCTGAGTGCCAAAGATGTAGGGCAGCTCAAGAACGGCAACATCGAAGTTGTCATCGGCATAGGAGAAAGCGACGTTCTCCTGGTCGATACGGCTTCTGATATAGGGGTGCTTCTCGCAGAGCTTCATATCCGGACGCTCTTTGGCAAGGTAGGAGAAGTAAGAGCCGAGGATAACGGCCTTCTTATAACCGAGCTCCTTGCAGATGGGAAGAAGTCTCTTGAGGGGAGCGATGTTGTACTTGTAGTAAGCATCGTAAACGGGTGCGGGGAACTCGACTCTCTCGTCAACGCCTGCGGCGAAAACGAAGCAGTCGCAGCCGGCCATAAGCTCTCTGATCTCATCGTCGGTCTTCTCGTAAATATTGCACATTACGATCTCCATCTCCTCGGGGATGGGAGCTCCTTCGGGAAGGGGCGGAAGAGCAACAGACTTGACGCTGTGGCCTCTGTCAATGAAAATACGTGCTGCGGCGCTGCCGAGAAGGCCGGTGCCGCCAATCATAAATACCTTCATTTTGTTTACCTCCAATTTATTTGCATTAGCTTTTTTATTATACTTTTTATATCGGTAATAGTCAAGCGATAAACGACAAAAAAGTGTACTAAAGTACAAAAATTTCCAACGCTTTCTTTGTGTAAAAAATCATCGTTCCTGAATTTCCTTGCCGCTCATGTGCTCTATCGCTATTTCATACATCCGCACAGTCTTTCCTGAAGCGGCGATTTCCTCATCCGCAAGGCCCTCGTCGGGATAATATTTCATCGCGAGGCGTTTGACCAAAATCAGCGTCTGAGCGCGGTCTTCAATGACGCGGCACCTGCCGAACACGACGGCGCTGCGCATGAACGGCGCCCACGCATCTTCACGGATAATCTCATCCCCGTAAGCCGTGAAGCACACTTTATCGCATTTATTTATCGAGTCCGCCTTGTGACCCGCTTTTGCGCCGTGGAAATATATCTTTCCCGCCTCTTCGTCATAGAGATAGTTTATCGGTATCGCATATGGATATCCGCCGTCGCCGTTGACTGCGAGCACTCCGCGGCGGGCGGAGCGCAAAATTTCTTTTGTCGCTTCTTTGCCGAGAGCGTTTTTAATTCTGCGAACAGGTCTGAACATAGTATCGTCTCCGGTGATTTTTGAATTTATTGTAGCATAAGCACGCGTGAAAATCTATAGAGAAACGCCCGAAGAGCGTCTGAACTCTCCGGGCGTCTTTATAGTTTTATATCAGAGAGCTGTTATCAGTCCTCTTTTTTCCTCTTTGCAGAGCAGCCGATAACGAATGCCGCGCCTGCGAATGCAATGAGCATTACGGGAGCTGCCGCACCGGTGTTCGGCACTTTGCTGTCGCCCTCGGGCTTATTTGTATCGGGCTTCGTCGAGGGGACTATCGGGCTCGCGGGATCGGAGGGATCGAGCGGCTCGCTCGGATTCGACGGGTCTGAGGGCTCTTCCGGCTTCTCGGGCTTTCCGGGCCAATGGGGCAGACCGGGAATTTCGGGAAGCTCGGGCAGGTCGGGAAGGTCGGGAAGACCGGGCTTCTCGGGCTTTTCGGGATTCTCGGGAACGTCCTTTTCGGACTTCGAGAGCGCGAAAGAGTCGATTCTCGTTGCGCCGTCCTTTGCCTCATCGTCGAGCATATAAGCGTCGAAATAGAGCTTGCTGCCGTCGATGGTTATCGCAGAGAACACAGCGCTGTGGGCATCGTAGATAGCCTCGGCTCTCGGGAAGAGCTTGTCGGTATCCTTGACATCCTTGGTCTGGTAGTCCTTGACACCTGCGCATGCGCTGATGACATAGACGGTGCCCTCGGGATTGAGCTTTGCGGTGTACTCTCTGCCGCCGAAGGTTATCTTCTGCTCCTCAGCCTTGACAACTTTATTGTTGTCCATGACATCGGTGCGCAGATAGACATGATCGTGACCCTGGAGGACGATATCGATGCCGAGGTCGGGCATGAGTCCGCAGAGCTGCTTGCGCATAGCCTTGACATCCTTGTCGTCATAGTGCGAGCCATTGGAATAGAGCGCCTTGTGGAGAACGACTATCTTCCACTGAGCGTCGCTTGCCTGGGCGTCCGCCTTGAGCCATGCGAGCTGATCGTCGCTGAGCGCCTTATCCTCGCTGAGGTTATTGGTGTTGAGGACGATGAAATGAGCGTTGTTGTAATCATAGGAATAGAACACGCCGCTCTCTCTGTCCTGATCGACCGTCTCGGGCAGGACGAAGTTCTGGTCGAGCATATATCCGCTCTTCTCGTGGTTGCCCGCTGCGGGCATGATAGCGGTGTTCTTGATGTTCTCAGAGGCATTGAAGAACCACTGCCACTGCTTGAAGTGCTTGGTGTAATCGACCTGGTCGCCTGCGCTGGCAAAGAACTTGCCCTCGGGGAACATCTTGAGCGCGGTATCGACTACCTTGCCCCATGTGCCATACTGAATAGCGTTCTGCGACTGCTCGTCGCTGACATGGAAGAAGGTGAAAGAATCGGAATTGTCCGCAGTCTCGATTATGCCCGTGCCGCTCCACCAACCGTACTTTGCATCGCCGACTCTGTAGCAATACTTCGTGCCGGGTTTGAGACCGGTTATGGTCGCGGTGTGGCGGTTGACATTGATACCATATGAGAGGAAACCGATAAAGCCGAGGTCGACGCCGGGATTCTCTCTCTTGACGAGCTCGGAGGTTGTGCTGACCTTGACTCCCTTGGGAAGCTTATCAGTAAAGGTCGGGTTCTCCGAATACTCGGCTATCTGAATGTCGGAATTTTTGAGGCTGTACTTTGTATACCAGTTGATGCTTCTCTCGGTCGATGCGTCGCCGGTGAAAGTTGTGCCTATATTCGAGGGCAGGCGCATATTCTCCTGCGTGACCTCGGGCTTGACGGGGCCGTCATAAACGAGGGTGGCATTGAGGTCGGACTTCTCGGCAGGATTCGTATCCTCGACGAGGCTGCGGATCATTCTGCCGATGGTGTAGCCGATGCTGTCATACTGGCTCTGGGTCATGTACTCGTCGATAACGACGGTGTTGAGTATATTGCGGATGCTGCTGTACTTCTCGGGCAGGAGCTTGAGCACGCTGTAAATAACGTTCTCATAGCTCGGATTGCCGCGGAAGAGAATCTGCATGATGATATCGGTCACAACGCCTATGGGGCTGGTGACAGAACCGGCGGGGAAGAGCTTGCCGGGGTTGAACTGGAGGGTCGAGAGGATCTCTCCCTCGACGACATCGTTGAGCAGAGTGTCGATAAGGAAGTTGATGAGCTCCTTTGCGCCGTCTCTGTTCTCGAAATAATCAAGGACATCGTTCATGAACTTGTCGTCGCTGATATCCTCGTCGGCGTTGTAGAGAGTGTAAAGAACGGTGTAAGCGGCGTCCTCGAGGGTGCCCTTCTCGTTCTTGCTCTCCATACCCATGGTCTCATAGAACTTGGTGCACTTGTAATCGGAGACCTGATAGTTGAGAGCCTTTGTGACTACGCCGTCAATGACCTCCATAACATGGTCGGGGTTATTGATATAAGCCTCGTCGACCTGCGCGCACAGATCCTTGATGAAGCTCATGACATTGGTGCTGACGGTCAGTATCTCAACGCTGCCGACCTCAAAGCCGTTCGTGCCGAGCGCGTCGACGATTATCTTCTCAAGGTCGATTCCCGAAGCCTCGAGATATGCATAGAGTCCGCCGGCCTCCTGAATGTCCTCGAAGATGCCGGAAAGGGCATTGTCGATCGAGGTCATAGCGAAGTTATGGATATCGCCGGGGCCATAGGTCTTGAAGAACGAGAAGCTGTTCTTATAGGGCTGGGCATAAGTCTTAGACGTACCGTTGGGGAAGTTGACAACAATGGGCTCATCCTCGTCGACCTCGTGGGACTTCGCATCGCAGATTATCTTGCCGTCCTGAGTGTTGTCAAAAGTGACGGTTCTGAACTTGTTCGGGAAGCCCGAAAGAGATGTGGTCTCGATATCATAAAGAGTCTCGCCGTTGTCGCTGACATGGGAGGCGATATCGGGGGTGTGAAGATGTCCGCTGAAGGTGAAATGCATGCCTGCGTCCGCGAGGGTCTCGGCACACTCCATCCAATCGTCGAGCACGAAAGCAAAGAATATTTCGGGCTCGATGGTCATGTGGGGAACGAAGTTGTGGTGACCCATGCCGATGATAGTCTCGCCATTTTTCTTCGCCTTTTCGCACTGCTTGAGCACCCACTGCATGAGCTCGGGGGTGATGCTGCCCGCGGTCTCCTGAACATCGTCGCCCTTGGCGGTGACATCGGACGAATACTTGTTGGTATCCATGACGATGAGTCTGTAGCCGCCCTTGAGGCTTATAGCGTAGGAGAGCTGACCCGCCTGGCCGGTGGTGGGGGTGAAGACATCCTCTTTTTCGTCCGTTATAAAGTCGCGGCCGAGATTTTTATAAATCTCGCGAAATGCCTCGGGAGAGGTGACTTCTCCGGACTCTTTGACGCCGTTTTTGAAGGTCAGTCCACGATAGTTGTTGACGTCGTGGTTGCCGTTTACAACGATGACCTGTATTCCGCTCTCCTTTTCAAAGGCTTCGAGCTTTGCGGCAAGAGCCTTGTGACCCGCCAGCTCACCGTTGAAGGTCAGGTCGCCGGGCAGGAACACATAGTCGCTCTTCTCCTCAGCGGCCTTGTCGAGAGCCGCTGTCAGGAGCGCGTCAACCTCGTTGTGCTGACGGGAGCCTTTATCGTTCCATTCGTTGTAGGCTTCGCTGAATCCGTTTTCCGTGTCTCCGGTTCCTTTTTCGGAATCAGCAAAATAGTGAATGTCGGAGATTGTTGTGATTTTGATCTTGCCTTTTTCACTCTGAGCAAAAGCACTGAAAACTCCGGTCGGGAGGGCGGCAAGGACGAGGGTCATGCAGACTATGACTGCGATGATGCGTCTTGCCAGTCTTCCTTTGTTATTCATTTCGTTTCCTCCTTTTTCTGATTTTATGATAAACAAAAAACGAAAATGCTTAATCCTCCGAGCCGTCCGTCTGTTCGGCTATGCCGAGATATGCGTCCGCCTCGGCGGCGTCCATGCTCTCGATCCCCTTGAGCTTGCCCGCCATGATACGGTTTCTGTCCTGCGCGGCAACAAGAGTGCGCCCCGCCTCGTCTATCTTTTTCTTCGCTTTATCGAGCACATCGCCGAACTTCTCATACTGCGCCTTGGCGACGGAAAGCAGGCGGCGTACCTCATTCGCCTTCTCGTTTATCGCCACGGCTCTGAAGCCCATGGAGAGAGAATTGAGAAGCGCTGTTATTGTAGTCGGTCCCGCTATCATGATGTTATATTCGCGCTGGATGCGCTCGGCTATTCCAGTGCGCGAGGACGCGATTTCGGCGTAGAGTCCCTCGGTCGCAAGATACATTATCGCAAACGGGGTCGTCGCCGGAACATTTATGTATTTGGTGACGAGCTTCGCCTCGCTCAAAACTCTATCCTCAAGAGCCTTGCGCGCCTTTGCGACTTCTTCGGCGTCCGCGCTGTCTGCGGCGGAGCAGAGGCGCACATAGTCCTCCATCGGGAACTTCGAGTCAACGGGGAGATAAGCGTCCGCGCCGCCATCGCCGGCAGGAATGCGTATAGCAAATTCAACGCGCTCGGAGCTGCCCGGGCGGGTGGCGAAGTTTTTCTCGTACATATTGGGTATCGTCTGGTCGAGTATGCCCTCGAGCTGGACTTCCGCCCAGGTGCCGCGCGCCTTGACATTCGTCAGCACGCGGTTGAGATTCGTGACATTCGTTGTAACACCCGTCGAGAGTTCTTTCATCTCGCCGAGCGATTTGTAGACATTTTCGAGCTGCTCGGAGACGGTCTTGAACGAGCTGTCGAGTCGGGTCGTGAGGGTCGAGGAGAGCTTCTCGTCGACGGTTGCGCGCATCTCATCGAGCTTTTTCTCGTTGCTCTGCTGCATTTTTTCTATCGACTCTGCAATAATTCTCGACTGTCTGTCGTTTTGTTCTATGTTATTTCGGCGGATAGTGTCGAGCGACTTCGAGAACATATCCGTCAGCTGCTGCTGATGCTTGAAATTCGCCTCGGTCATGAGTGCAAGGCGCTCGTTCATCTTATCGAGCGATTCGGTAAGTTCGGAGCGCATGTCCTTCTGATTGCCGGCACTTTCTCTGCGGCTGCGCTCGAACTCATCGCGCAGCTGACCCTCGAGCGAGCTGACTTTATGCTCAAGCTCCTTTATTTGCCCATCCTGCGCGGAGGGGCGGCTGCGCTTCGTTATAATAATCACGAGCAGCACGGCGCAGACGGCCGAAAGAGCCGCCGCGATATATAAAACAGCGTTCATAATTTCAATCCCCGAAATATGTAAGATATGATAAAGAATTATAACAGATTTTTAAAAAAATTGCAACATTTATACAGATATATTTTAAAACAATAAAAATCTTTTGAATAACATTATATCCACCGGATAATCTTTGCAATTAACGGTTGATAACGGGAGTGGTTTTATGCTACTATATAATGTATCTGAAAGGGACTGCATATCCCGAAAAAATTATGCCTCAGACTGCCCGCAGAATTTGTATAAATACGCCGGCGTTTTCGATATACGGAGGAAAAGCATGAAAAAAATTACGAGAATAGTTTCAATATTTCTTGCACTCGCGCTGATATTCGCAGCAGCCGCCTGCGGCAAGGACGGCTCGGGCGCGGCGCTGAGCTATCCGATAGCAGCCCAGCCGGAGTGCCTCGACCCGCAGATAGCGCAGGGCGCGGAGGCAAAGACCGTCGTGCTCAACTGCTTCGAGGGACTTGTCCGCAAGGACGCAGAGGGCAAGTATTCTCCCGCCGCGGCGACGAGCTGGAGCTATGACGCATCCTCCCTCTCCTATACTTTCAAGCTCCGCGAGGACGCACGCTGGGTCATAATGAAAAAGGCGTTCAAGCCGATCCTCGGCGACAACATAGACAAGACCTTCGACTCCCGCGTCACAGCGGCTGATTTCGTTTTCGCGCTCAGGCGCGCGGTGTCCCCCGCAACGGGTGCGCCCGAAGCGCTGAGCCTCGGAGTCATAAAGAACGCAAAGAGCATAATAAACGGCAAGATGTCCTCCGACAAGCTCGGCGTGCAGGCGGTCGGCGACTTTGAGCTGCGCATAACGCTCGAAAACTCAACGGACGAATCGGCTTTTCTCGATCTGCTGACAAAGGCAATATGCATGCCCTGCAACGAGACTTTCTTCAACGCGACCAAAGGGCGTTACGGACTCGACTATTCTACGCTCCTGTGCAACGGTCCGTTCTATCTCTCATATTGGCTGCACGACTCCGCTTTGACTATAAAAAACAACGACGACTACACCGGACCTTTCCCGGCGAAGCCCGCGAGCGTGTCGCTCGTAATCGACGGCGACAGCAAGCAAAGGCTCAATTCCCTGCTCGACGGAACTTACTGTGCCGCCCAGCTCGGCACGACTGCGCCCGATTCGTCCGATCTCTCCGTCACCAAGAGCTACGACACTGTTTGGGCTCTGTGTTTTAACTGCTCCGACGTGTCGCTCTCCAACGTGTCGCTGCGCCGCGCGCTCTGCACGGCGGTTGACTACAACTCGCTGACGCTCGAGAGCGAGGATATGCAGAAAACTTATTCTGTAATCCCGCCCGCCTGCTCCGTCGGTGAGGGAGCGGATCTTAACAGCGAGCCGGTAAGCATTCTCGGCTACGATATGAACAGATCCGCCGGATACTGGACTCAGGCGCAGAAAGATCTCACAGGCAAGCTGAACCTTGAGATAATCTGCCTGCCCGAGCACGAAAACGCCATGCGCCGCATGATACAGGGCTGGCAAAAAGTATTCGGTCTGAGCGTCAATTTCACTGTCACCGCACTCGACAGCGCGACTCTTTCCTCGCGCGTGCAGGACGGCGACTATCAGATAGCCCTGACCTCCATGTCCGCGGGCATAACCGACGCCGCAGGTTTCCTTTCTACGCTCACCTCGCAGGGGACGAATAATATAGTCAGACTCAGCGACGCGCAGTTTGACGCGTCCGTCAAGAACCTCAAGGCGCTGAGCGGCGCAGGGCTCGTCAAGGTTTGCCGTAACGCGGAGGGCAGACTGCTCTCGCTCGGCGCTGTGCTCCCGATGTTCATAACCCCGAGCTATTTTGCAACGGCGAAGGGCGTCAACGGCTTGAGCGTTGACCCGGAGAGCTCGGCGGTCGATTTTGTTTTCGTAACGGCGAAGGACTGACAAGATGAAAAAGGAAAATAAACTCAAATATATACTCCCCGAAAATCGGACGGTGCGCATTGTGCTCGCCGTCTTTTTCTGGTTATTGGCGGCGGCGTGCGCCGGATGCATATTTTGGCTTTCGAGCAAAGACGGCAACCAGTCGCAAAATATGAGTGACAGTGTGCGCGGTATTTTGATGAAACTCTTCGGCCCACTTCTGAACAGCTTCATCGTGCGCAAATTCGCGCATTTCTTTGAATATGCGGCGCTCGGATTTCTTATCGGCTGCGCGCTTTTTCTCAGCCACAGGCGTTTTTCTCCGATAACCGCGGTCATTTGCAGCGCCCTTTATTCAATCAGCGACGAGATACACCAGTATTTTGTCCCCGGCCGCGCCTGCCGCATTTTCGATGTCGGAGTCGACACCCTCGGCGCGCTGACGGGTACACTCATCCTCGCCTTCATAATTCTTATTGTGAACTCAATTGCAATACGCAGAAAGGAAAAATATTCCGCGTAAATTTTTAGCATTTCTATTGTCGTTTTATAGCAGTATATGATATAATAATGCTTATATAGAGACTTTTTGGCTGAGAGGTATATTCAATGGATCATAAAGAGGGGCTCATAGTCGGTCGCAACGCAGTGCTTCAGGCTCTCGAAAGCGGCAGAACGATAGACAGCGTGACCGTTGCACAGGGTCAGCGCGGCGGACAGGCAGGCAGAATAATAGACATCTGCCGCGAGCGCAAGATTCCCGTCAAATTTGCCGATCAGCGCAGGCTCGACCGACTCTGCGACGGCGCGGCGCATCAGGGCGTTGCGGCATTTGCCGCGGCTCACGAATACGCCGAGATGGACGATATTTTCGCCCTCGCCGAGAGCAGAAACGAAAGCCCGTTCATAGTCGTGTGCGACTCGCTTGAAGACCCGCACAATCTCGGCGCTATCCTCAGAAGCGCGGAGGCAGCCGGAGTTCACGGGGTAATTATCCCCAAGCGCAACTCCGTGACCCTCAACTACACAGTCGCAAAGACCTCGGCGGGCGCTATTGAATATGTCCCTGTAGTAAAAGTCGCGAATCTCCCCGCCGCCATCGACGAACTCAAATCGCGCGGCGTCTGGATATTCGGCGCGGACATGGACGGCACGGATTACACCGCCCTCGACTACAGCGGCAGCATCGCTCTCGTCATCGGCTCTGAGGGCAAGGGCATAGGCCGTCTCGTGCGCGAAAAATGCGATTTTATCGCCTCATTGCCGATGCGCGGCAAAATAAATTCTCTAAACGCCTCCGTCGCGGCGGGAATCCTCATGTTCGAAGCGGCGAAACACAGAAACTGACTTTTATCCGATTCAGTATATACAATTGGGGTGAGATGAGTGGAAAACAGATCTTCCGATAAGCGGAGCAAGATTTCACTTGACAGAGTTCTCCGCGAGGTGGCGGAGCTTGAAAACAGCCGCGGCGAGCCGGACCGGATCTGGTCGCTGAGCGACATAGACGATTTGTTGGCGAGTACGGACACCGATTCCACGACACCTGCCGACGAGGACGACACCGAGCTTCTGTCAAGCATCCAATACTATGAAGGCAGATACTCTGACGATGATACGCCGTCGGAGTCTGAACCCATATACACTCAGCAGGGAGCCGAAGAGCCCGAGGCGGAGATTGCCGCCGAGCCGGAACCCGAGATTGCCGCCGAGCCGGATGCCGAGGTTTTGTCGGTCGAGGCCGAAGCTGCCGCGGAACCCGAAGTTGAAAAATCCGTCGAATCTAATGAAGCGGAACAAACTGACAAAGAATCCGACAAAATCGAAGAGTCTGAGGCATCCGCAGGCGAAGCAGATTTTGCAGAATCGGATAAGCCCGAAGAGCCTGTGGACGAAACTTCTTCTGAAGAGCCAGCAAACGAAGAGACGGCGGAAGCTCCTGCAGAGCCGAAAAAAGGCGAAGCGGCACAGGAATCTGCCGATGAAGTCGAGCCGGAAGTCGGAGAAGCTCCGATCGAGGAAGCTGCCACCGATGAGAGCGCGGATATATACTCCGATTCAAAGCTTGAGCTGTCCGTTGTAAAAGCCGACGGCGAAGATGATGATATTCACGAATCTGACAACAAAGTTGATACAGACGAATCGGACGAATCAAATGAATCCGATGAACCTGATAACAGCGATAACATTCTGACGCTTCACGGCGAGGAAGAAAAGCCCGCGGTGGAAGAGCCGCAGGACGAGGATGAAGCCGAGAAAAAGCCGACGGTAGAGGAGCTTTTCGGCGCGCCCGCGTCGAGATATTTCGGCGAGCCGACCGAAGAGCCGGAAGAGGACTCCGAACGTGAGAGCCGCGCCATACCCGGTCTGTTCGGTGACACAGTTGTGTTCGGTCCGATGAAATCCCTCTCCGATCCGGCGAAAAGCAAGCCGGACGATGAATATAAGACAAAGCTCATGGCTGCAATCGGTTCGGCAAAAGAGCCCCAGAGCGCCGAGACGATAGAGAAACCCGGAGTTATCTTAAAGCGCGGTCCGCTCTCCGAGACATCGGGGCTCGAGCCCCTGCCGCAGGTCATTCCCGCCGAAGAATTTGTCGGTTCAGGGGACGATAAACCAGCGTCGATAGAAGATCAGCCTTTCACGAATCCCGCCGCCGGCAATCATCCGGAGGAGGAGCAGATGATGCTCAGCGGCTTCGGCGAAGAGCCGGAGACCGAAAAGATAGACGAAGACGAGCTCCGCAATGAGCTCGACAAAAAGAGGGCGGAGAAGAAGAAAAAGTTCGTCCTGCTCAGCGGTCTCGGCGACGATGAGCCGCAGGAGGACGAAAACCTGCCCGAAGAGAAAGAGGACGAACCGGAGAAACAGCCCGAGAAAAAGAAAAAGCACTCCGAGAAAGCTCCCCTCGAATATGAAAAGCCCGAACAGCGCGGAAGAGTCTATAACAGTCTCAAGAACGCCGCATCGCAGTTCAAGACCTCGGTTATCGGTCTGTGTGTACTTGAAGGCGTATCGCTGCTTCTGCTGCTCGTGCCGAAAATTCTCGAGTGGGCGGCGATAGACGCACCCGCGTTCGACCGCGGAGGCGCGGGACTTGCGGCGGCAAATATAGTGCTTCTGCTCGCGTCATTCTATCTCGCGTTCCCGAATATTTTATCCGGCGTAAAAGCGCTTGCAAACGGCCGCGTGACCGGCGGCGCAGTCGGCGGGCTGACGTTTATACTCGCCCTCGTTCAGACGATACTCTCGTTCTTCAACAAATCGCCCGAGGGCGCTTCGGGCATGTTCTACTGCGCGGCGGCGATATTCGCCCTGCTCATGACCGCCGAAAACAGCAGCCGCGGCACGGCGCGCGTGATGCAGAATTTCCTCTTCTGCACCGCAAAGCGCAAATCCGGACTCTACGGCATAAGGGCTATCGAGAGCGAGAAAGACGCTTTTGAAGTCGGACGCGCGCTCAAGATGGGCAACCCCGACATTTTATATTCCGGCAGGGTCGAGTTCCCCGCCGACTTCATCAAAAATTCCGAAGCCAACTCCCCTGCGGACAGCTGCATAAAGCGCAGTCTGATAATTTCGTCGGCTGTCTCCGTGCTGCTCGCAGTTATATCGGGCATAATAACAAAAGATATATTCCAAGCGTTCGGCGTGCTCACCGGCGCGTTCTGCCTGACTTCACCCTGCGCTATAGAACTCGCGCTGATGATCCCGCTCTATCTTGAGAACAGGAAGCTCAACGCAGAAGGCGGCATGATAGCGGGCTACGATGCGGCTCTCGAATGTTCAGAAGCGGTCGCCGCTTCTGTTGACAGCGCCGATCTCTTCGACCGCGCGGCGTGTGAGATGCACGGAATGAAGGACTTCCACACCGTGCGCATAGACGACGTTCTGCTCTACGCAGTCGCTATAGTGCTCAAATCCGGCGGTCCGCTTACAGATGTTTTCAACCGCATTATCGGCGGCTCGACCGAGCTTCTGCCGCCCGTGCGCGATATGATATATGAGGACAGACTCGGTCTCTCAGCCACAATATATAATCAGCGCGTGCTGCTCGGCAACCGCAACCTGCTCACGCACCACAATATCGAAGTTCCGCTCAAGTCCGAGGAAGACAAAGTCAAGCGCAACGGGCGCAAGATTCTTTACATAGCAATCGACTCTCAGGTCGCGGCGATGTTTGTTTTCAACTACGCCGAGGACGCATCGCTCAAGGATTCGATAAACGAGATGGCGGACAACGGCTTCAGCCTTGTCGTTCGCACGGACGACCCGAACGTGACCGACGAGCTCATCGCCGCCCGCTTCGGCATAGCGCAGAAGGATGTCAAAATGACGCTCTCCCACGGCGCGCGCATATTCAGCGCATACCGCGACAGCGTTGTTGATTCAGCCCCCGCGAAGGTCATGCACGATGGCTCCGCCCGCTCTTATTTCAAGAGCATAGCGGCGTGCGGCAGGCTCGCAAACTTCGCTTCGCGCTGGGCAGTGTTCGCTCTTATAGTGCAGGCGGTCGTGGCGGCGGGTGCGATACTCTGCGTCGCACTCAAGGCGTTTGCGTTTGTGTCGCCCCTGACGGCAGTTGTGGTTCAGGCCGCGATAGTGGCTTTCAGCGTAATACTGGAAAAATTCAAGAAATAAAACTACCCTGTAACATCTAAAAGTTTACATCCGGTTGCAAGTATGATTGTGTTGAACAAGGATGAAAACGCAGGCAGGCTGCCGCCTGTCAAATTTGAAGACGCAGTTAAACGCAATCAGACGACGCAATGATTGTAAAGTTTTAGGTGTTACAGGGTAGCAGGGGGCTACGCTGAAAATGCGACAGCCCCCTTTCTGAAAGGATAAGCGGATATGCAGGAAAAATCAGTCAAGACAAAAATTGATTTAAAAGGCAAGACCGTGCTCGTGACGGGCGCGGCGGGATTCATCGGCTCCTTTCTCTCGGAGCGTCTGCTCTTGGACTTTGAAGATATCCGCGTCATCGGCTTCGACAGCGTCAACGACTACTACGATATTCGCCTGAAAGAGTCGCGGCTCGAAAAGCTTCAAAAGCACGAAAATTTCACTTTTATTAAAGCTAACCTCGCGGACAAAGACAAAGTGAACGAAGTGTTCTGCAAATACTCGCCGCAGATAGTTGTCAACCTCGCGGCGCAGGCGGGTGTGCGCTATTCGATAACGAATCCCGACACCTATATCGAATCGAATATAATCGGCTTTTATAATATCCTCGAAGCCTGCCGCCACTCATATGACGACGGCGCGACACCTGTCGAGCACCTTGTATATGCTTCGAGCTCGTCGGTCTACGGCAGCAACAAAAAAGTGCCCTACAGCACCGACGACAAGGTCGACAACCCTGTCAGTCTCTACGCCGCAACGAAAAAGTCCGACGAGCTGATGGCTCATGCCTATTCGAAGCTCTATAACATCCCCTCGACGGGGCTCCGCTTCTTCACGGTCTACGGACCCGCAGGCCGCCCGGACATGGCATATTTCGGTTTCACCGACAAGCTTCTTCGCGGCGAGACAATCCGCATTTTCAACTACGGCAACTGCAAGCGCGACTTCACATATATCAATGATATAGTTGAGGGCGTTGTGCGCGTCATGCAGGGCGCGCCGGAGCGCAAAAACGGCGAAGACGGTCTGCCCGTTCCGCCGTATGCAGTCTATAATATAGGCAACCAGAGCCCTGAAAAATTGCTCGACTTCGTTGACATTCTCCAGCAGGAGCTTATCGCCGCGGGCGTTCTGCCGAATGATTACGACTTTGAGGCGTACAAGCAGCTTGTCCCTATGCAGCCCGGCGATGTCCCCGTGACCTATGCAGACACGACCCCGCTCGAGCGTGACTACGGCTACAAGCCCTCGACCGATCTCAGAACCGGGCTTCGCAACTTCGCCCGCTGGTATAAAGACTTTTACAAGATTTAATGGCATATATATAATGTATGTCCGCGGAGCTGAGATACTGTGGCTGAGCGGACGCACGGACGAGTGATAAATTGGGAGTTGTATTATTCATTGTATATGTCATCAATTAGCAATACACAATATCGCAAATTCCAAATTATCCGCCTGCCTCTATTTCAAAACAAGCGACATAAAAAATCCTACCCGCAGAAAAACCGTGGGTAGGATTTTTTCACTCCCCGTCAAGTCAACGGGGTTCATTTTCGCTTTTCATCAAAGATACTTTTTGATAAACTTATCAACTGTTGACCAATATTTTTCGGGGTCGACGGTCGAGGCTTCTGCGTGCGGTGCGCCGGGAATAACCAGCTTCTCTTTGTCGCACGCGGCGGCGCGGTAGACGCGCTCCTGCATCCAGAACGGGACGAAATCGTCCTTGTCGCCGTGGATGAACAGGTTCGGCGTGACGGAGCGCGAAACCTGATCAATGCACGAGGCCTTCTTCATGTCGTAGCCCGCGCGCAGCATCGTTGCGCTTCTTGCGGCGGAGAGGAACGGGAAGGTCGGCAGGCCGTAAGCGTCCTTCATGTTGGCTCTGCACTCGTCCCAGACTGATGTATATCCGCAGTCCTCAATAGCGCAGACGACATTCGATTCGAGCGGCTCGCCGGTGGTCATCATGACTGTAGCCGCGCCCATCGAGAGACCGAAGAGCACTATCTTCGCGTTCGCATTCTCGTTGATTATGTAGTCGATCCACGCCTTGATATCGATTCTGTCGTTCCAGCCCATGGTGGCATAGTTCGACTCGCTCGCGCCGTGGCCGCAGAGATACGGAAACAGGCAGTTGTAGCCCATCTCATGGAACTTCTTGCCGAACGAACCCATTCTTCTGGGCGATCCGGTGTAGCCGTGAATGACTATCACCCAAACATCGCTCGGCTCGTCTGCAAGGATTATCTCGCCGTGGACATATCCGCCGCGGGGAGTGACTATCTTCACCTTTGCGGGACTCGCGGAGTCGAACCACTCCATACCCTCTTTTGTGATGCCGTCATACTCGTTCTTTTTCTCGTCCATTTTTTTTGCGATGGACTTTTTGCTCATGGTCTTGTTGAAAATCGCGTTGCCGACAGCAAGATATGCCGCGCCGACTGCTGCACCTGCGGAAGCGGCTGCTATGACAAGCTTTTCAGATGAACTTTTCTTTCCCACTGAAATTCATTCCTTTCATTTTTATATGAGCCTTATATAGGAGTATTCTATCATAAAAAGTTCTCAGTTGCAATAACAAAAAGCCCCTGCAAAATAATACAGGGACTTCGGATATGTACCCGCCGCGCGGCGGGTGAGGCTTATTCCTCGTTGAGCTTATTGCGCTTGTTCTGGGCCTTGTTCTCCTGCTGATTCTGCTGCTTGTTGTTCTGCTGCTGATTCTGCTGGTTCTGACCCTGCTTGTTCTGCTGATTGCGGTTTTCCATTGAGAGCACACTCCATAGATCCCTTCGCGGGAAAATTAGGATTTTTTCAAATCCGTTTTATATTCTTTCCCCCGGTTCGCGTTTTTATGAGCCTGAAACTAATGAAAATTTTGCCTTTTTCTGATATAATTTATAATAGAAAGCTTACGGAGGTCAGCAGATGGAAATATCCGACGAACTCATATCGCATCTCGAATCGCTCGCACATATAGAGCTTGGCTCCGGCGAGCGCGAGGATTGCCGCAGAGATTTTGAAAAGATAATATCATATATGGACACGCTGTCGGCGCTCGATACCGACGGCGTTGAGCCGCTGACCAATTTATCCGACACGGTGAATGTCCTGCGCGAGGATGAACCGGGCGAGACGCTCGGCGTAGAAGAGACTCTGTCGAATGCCGCAGAAACGGCGGGCGGCTGCTTCTGCGTCCCGAAAACAGTGGAATGAGGTGCGCTATGAGAGATATTATTAAAGATTCCGCCCTCGTTCTGGCAGAAAAAATCAGGTGCGGCGAGATAAAAATCGCCGAAGTTTTAGACGCCGTATATGAATCCGAGGAGCAGAATAAAGAACTCAACTGCTTCATCACGCTCTGCCGCGAGCGCGCGTATAGCAAAGGCTCGGAGATACAAAAACGCATCGATGCAGGCGAATATATCTCGCCGCTCGCGGGCGTGCCGATAGGCATAAAGGACAACATCGCGGTAAAAGATGTCAAAATGACCTGCGGGTCACGGATACTCGAAAATTATGTGCCGCCCGTGAGCGCGGCGGCGGTAGAAAAGCTCGAAGAAGCGGGGCTTATTATAGTCGGCAAGCTCAACATGGACGAATTCGCCATGGGTTCGACGGGCGAGACTTCGTATTACGGCGCGGTGCTCAATCCCGTTGACAAAACGCGCGTGCCCGGCGGCTCGTCTTCGGGCGCGGCGGCGGCAGTCGCGGCGGGGATAATCCCGCTCGCGCTCGGCTCGGACACGGGCGGCTCGGTCAGACAGCCCGCGGCGTTCTGCGGAGTATTCGGCTTCAAGCCGACCTACGGCACCGTCTCCCGAAACGGGCTTGTCGCCTATGCCTCGTCGTTTGACCAGATAGGCTCGATAGCGAGAAATGCCTCCGACTGCGCGGCTCTCGCGGCGATAATATCCGGGCGCGACTGCGGTGATTCTACAACAGAGGATACTGCTCCCGCCCGTTCGGATTTTGTCGAGTCCTATTCGCTCTGCGGCAAAATTATAGGCGTGCCGAATGAATTTATTGATAATTGCGGCGAAGATATCCGCAGTGCGGTGAATAATGCGCTCAAAAAAGCTGAATCGCTCGGCGCGAGGGTTGAATATTTCTCGCTTCCGCCGCTCAAATTTGCCGTGCCCGCCTATTATATAATCGCCTGCGCGCAGGCAAGCTCGAATCTTGCGCGGTATGACGGGGTTCGCTTCGGGCGGCGCGCGCAAAAATCAGACGACCTGATAAAAATGTATGTCAAAAGCCGCTCCGAGGGCTTCGGGCGCGAGGTCAGGCGCAGGATAATGCTCGGCAATTTCGTGCTCAGCGCGGGATACTACGACGCATATTACAACAAAGCGCTGAGAGCGCGCAGGGTTATACGCGACACGCTTTCGGACGCTTTCAAAAAATATGATTTCATCGCGGGCGCCGTTTATCCGTCAACTGCGCCGAAGCTCGGCGAGAGCCTTGACGACCCACTGAAAACTTATATCGGCGACGCATACACCGTCCCGGCTAACCTCGCGGGGCTCCCGGCGATAAGCGTGCCGTGCGAAAAAACAGCCGCTCTTCAGCTCATGGCGGCACCGTTCGCGGACGAGAATCTTTTGGGTGCGGCGAGATGTCTGACCCTGTAACATTTAAAAATTTACAGAGTATGATCGTGTTGAACAAGTTTGAAGACACAGCTAAACGCAATGCTTGTGAAGTTTTAGGTGTTACAGGGTACTATGGGAGGCTTTCAAATGAGATACGAAACTGTTATCGGACTCGAAGTCCACATAGAGCTGCTGACTGAGACAAAGATATTCTGCTCCTGCCCGACTGAGTTCGGCGGCGAGCCGAACACGCATGTCTGCCCCGTGTGTCTCGGACTGCCCGGCACTCTGCCGACGCTGAACAAAAAAGCTGTTGAGCTTTCCGTCCGCGCGGGACTCGCGGCGGGCTGCGAGATAACACCGATAAGCTGCTTCGACCGCAAAAATTATTTTTACCCCGACCTGCCGAAGGCTTATCAGATATCCCAGTTATATCTGCCGCTGTGCCGAAACGGCTCGGTCACACTCGACAGCGGCAAAATTATACGCATAAAAGAGATGCACATGGAGGAGGACGCGGGGAAGCTCATGCACTCCCCCGACGACAACCGCACGCTCATCGACTGCAACCGCTGCGGAGTGCCGCTGCTTGAGATAGTCAGCGAGCCGGATATGAGAAGCGCAGAGGAGGCGGTCGAATATCTTGAAAAGCTGCGCGAGCTGATGCGCTTTGCCGGCGTTTCGGACTGTCGGATGCAGGAGGGCTCGCTGAGAGCGGATATAAATCTCTCCGTCCGCCCGGAGGGTGAAATAGAACTCGGAACGCGCACGGAGATGAAAAATCTGAACTCATTCAGAGCCGCCGAGCGCGCGATAAAAAGCGAGAGCGCGCGGCAAATATCGCTGATTGAAAACGGTGAAAATATTATTCAGGAGACCCGGCGCTGGGACGACGGCGCAGGTATGAGCTACGCGATGCGCTCAAAAGAGGACACGAGCGACTACAAATATTTTCCCGAGCCGGACATTCCGCCGGTGGTCGTTTCAACCCCCGACATTGAGAAAATCAAAAATCAGATGCCCGAACTGCCGCAGGCGAAGCGCCGTCGCTGGAGCGAAGAATATAATCTCGACAGAACGGACATTGACACACTGATGTCCTCGCCGTTCACGGCGGAGCTCTTCGACCGCACGGTTATGCTCTGCAAGAGCGCAAAGGACGCCGCATCGTGGATAAATGTTGAGCTCCCAGCCGTACTTCGCGGCGCGGGAATGAGCATTGAAGATGCAAAATTCAGCCCCGACTCGTTGGGCAGGCTCATAAATATGCTCTCATCAGGGGAGATAAACCGCGGCACGGCGAAAAAAGTCTTTGCAAAAATAGTGACCGAAAACGCCGACCCGGCGGAATATGTCCGAAAAAACGGACTTTCTTTGATGACCGACGCGGCGGCGATAGAGGACGCGGCAAAACGCGTTATCGCCGAAAACGAAAAGAGCGTCTCGCAGTACAGAGACGGCAAGACGCAGGCGTTTCAGTATCTTATCGGGCAGTGTATGCGCGCGCTCGGCGGCAAAGCCCCGGCGTCGGCAGTCACGGAAGCGCTCAAAAGGCTGATATAAATAACAAAGGACTGCCGTTACCCGGCAGTCCCGTTTTGTTTTTCTTTTACGCTTCGACTTCGGTGAGGTTCAGAGTGCCCCAGCTGTCGTTATTGAGCGTGAGCACCTTGTTGTCTTTATTATACGACGCGGTGAAGGTTATCTCCGTGCCCGCCTTGAAGCCTGCGATAGCTATCTCGGGGACTATGGTCACGGTCGCGGGATCAGCCTCGGTGTCGACCTTGTATGTACCGGAGACCGAAGTGCCGACGGAAATGCCCAGGATATTGAGGTTGCTCGACTCATACTGGAAAGTGCCGTCCTCTTTGAACTCGATAGTAGCGTTGTTCTGCGAGTCGCTCCACTTGCCGACTATAAGCTTGTCAATTTTCGCTCCGCAGCCCGCAAAGGCGCAGACGATTATCGCGACAGCCATAACGAAAGCCGTCAGTCTGAGAGTCTTTTTCATTGGTGATTACCATCCTTTCTGTTTTGCCGCTTTTCTTCCATGCTCATTATATCACACTTCGCTCAATTTTGTCCATAGGCGTTACAGGGTACTGCGTGTCGAAAAAAGGTATAAACAGATTATTTACAATTTTGTAAAAATAATGTATAATTTTCCTGTTGCACATATGTGCTTGCGAAAGGAGAATACAAAAATGAAGAAAAATCCGTTCAAGCGGATGCTCTGCATTGTCATCGCCGCAGTGATGCTCTGCTCGGTATTCGCTTCGACCGCGGCGGCCGCCACCAAGTGCGCCTGCGGTCATTCGCCCGTTGTCATGATCTCCGGATTCGGCGCGACGATTCTCTCGGAGAAGCAGGAGGACGGCTCATTGAAGCGCGTTTTCCCGCCCGACACCAAAGAGATTCTCAAGCTCCTCGGAGTCAATGCCCCCGACCTCGTCACGGGCATAATTGAGCTCCTTGCCCAGAAGGGCACGGACGGCATCGAAAAGCCGATGCGCGAGATAATAACTTCTATTGTCGAGCCGCTGAGAATGAACGACGACGGCACTTCCTATTACGACATCGTGCCGATACTCAGCGGCGCTAAAAACACGAGCCTTGAGGCGTTCACGAAGAACGACCAGCTCGACCTCGTCCCCTACACGGGCTCGGAGTTTCTCGACATGGAGGTCATCGGCGACGAGATAGGCGACGACCATGTTTTCAACTTCCTCTACGACTGGAGACTCAGCCACGCCGATGTTGCAGCTCAGCTCCACGATTATCTCGCAGAGGTCTGCGCCCTCACCGGACACGACAAGGTCAGCGTATACAGCATCAGCCAGGGCAGCCTGCTGCTGGGCACTTATATGTATGAGTATCCGAACGACAACTATATCGACCGTGCGGTGTTCGATACTCCGCTTCTCGCGGGAAGCAACCTTGTCTCCGATCTCTACACTGACAAGCCCCTTGCATTGAACTTCGACACCACCCTCGATATTCTCAGAGCTATCCTGCACACCGAGGCGGACTTCTCGTTCGTCATGGACATCATCCCTGCCGACGGCGCGAACAACATCGCCGACTACGGTCTCAAGAGCATGGTTCTCCCGAGCGTCATAAACATCCCCGCATTCTGGGAGATGTGCGACCCGGAGAATTACGAATATATCAAGTCCGTGCGCCTCGACTCCGTCAAGAATGCAAAGCTCATTGAAAAAGTCGAGAAAGTCAGAAACGGCTTCATGTCTCACATTTCCGAGACCCTGTATGCTCAGCAGAAGAAGGGCGTCAGCGTTTCGATAAAGGCTTGCTCCGGCGTTCCGCTTGCATCGGGCACCGTTGACAACAGCGACGGCATAGTCAACATGAAGTATTCCTGCGGCGCCGTCTGCGCGCCCTTCGGCGAGACTTTCCCCGCCGACTACAAGCAGGCTGTCAAGACGGGCAAGAACAACATCTCGCCCGACAGAACGGTTGACCTCTCGACCGGCTATATGCCCGAGCGCACATGGGTAGTCAACCGCCACTACCACGGTCAGGCGGAGTGGGATCCCCGCACCTACTCCCTGCTCATGGATCTCCTGCTCACCGACAACATCAAGGACGCATATTCGCACATCGAATATCCCCAGTTCATGGAGAGTCTCTCTCCGACGAGCGATGTAGTCGTTCTCTTCAAGAGCACAAACTCCTCGTTCCTGCCGACTCTCTCGAAGCACCTCTTCTCCTGCAACTCCGTCATGGTCAAGAACCTGTCGAAGAAGGACAAGATAAAGGTCTCTTCGATAACCTCGGAGAACGGCACGCTGAACTTCGCCCTGCCCTATCCGATAGTTCTTGAAGCAGGCGAGAGCGCCGAGATAGCCTTCACCGGAAAGGTTCCCGCGACCGAGAGCTACGACAAGATAACCGTTGCCTACAAGCGCATGACCGTCACCGGCAAGGACGCGACCCGCGACTTCGGCTTCACCGTGACCCGCAACTATTCGGGTATTACAAAAGCAGACCTCACCCCCGCATATATCATCACCGCTATCCGCATAGCGCATGATATACGCGATATCATTGCGCGGATAGATGCGATCTTCTCGTTCATCAACGGGATAAAATAACAATATAAAATTAAAGCGAGCGGCATAACCGAGATTATGCCGCCCGCTTTTTGTTATGCTCTTTTATCCTATAAGCTCCGCAACATACAGGCTCTCGTATATGCTCCCGTCGGAGGGAGATACATATTTCCCGAGGTCAACGAGTATCGCGTCTGCTTTTCCTTTAAATTCATAGCACTTCACACCGTTGACTTCGCCTAAATACTCGCCCTTTTCGGGGACGGGCCAGATATAAGCCGTTTCGCTCACTATCCCGTATTTTTTTCCGCGAAGCTCAAAAATGCCGTCCAATATGCAGTCATAGCGCAGGACAATACCGTTTTTCTTGTCCCCTATGCTCTGTTCCATGGGGATATTTTTCAGCGAATAGACGGCGATTTCCGTGCCGTTTATTTTTTCGCGGTGCAGCGGACCTAAATCGGAATCCGTCAGCGCGAGGTTGTCGCCCGCATACCCGTAAAGTCTGTGATTCCAGACCTTATATGTCGGGATGCAAACACCCGCCACGCTGCCGCCGTGGGAAACGGCCGCTGTCGTTTTCTCCGCCGTCTGCGAAACAGTCTCGCCTGGCACTTTCTTTTCGGGCTCTCCCGCTCTGTCCGTCGCGATTTGACCACCTCGCTCCGTGCCGTTTTCGGTATTCAAAGTCGAATCGGAAGCGGGAAGTCCCAGGCTTTTGCCGACTGCTAAAACGGATATGAGAACCGTGCAAGCCGCAATGCACGCCGCCGCGGCATACCAAACCTTTTTCGGATGACCCTTGGCTTTGCTTTCCCGAACACTTTGAATCGGCTTATCCTTGATTTTATCCCAGACCTCCTCCGGGGCTTTAAAACTCATTGCGTCTCTCATGAATTTTTCTGTTGATTTATGCCTCATCCGTATGCACTCCTTTTCGGTCGAAATAACGCCTCAGCTTAGTGAGAGCGTAGCCGTATTTTGAACGGACAGACAAATAGGGGAGGTTCAAAACCTTGGCGATCTCCGTCTGCTTCAGGCCGGAATACAGATACAGCGATACTATCTGCCTCTCTGTTTCGCTCAGCGTTTTCAAGGCTTCCAGCGCAAGCATCGCGTTTTCGGTCTGCTCAAAACCCTCCGTGTCACCGGGCAGCAAATCAAGGCTCTCGCTGTCTACCGTCAAAAGCCTTGCGTTTTCCTTCATGCAGTCCATGCAGCAGTTGCGCGCTATGGCGAAAATCCACGCCCTCGCATTTGTGCCGGGCTTGTAGCCGCAGGCAGACTGCATAATATTAAGAAATGTCTCCGCTTCTATATCCTCCGCGAGCTGCCTGCTGCGAACCAACGACAGCGCAAACCGAAAGATCGGATCTTTCATGTCAAGATATAATCGGCTCAGAGCGTCTCTGTCTCCCGCGGCGATTTCGCAAATACACAGATCCAACTGCCTACCTGTCATCAATTTCACTTCCCGTCTTTGTCTTTCGTCTATATATCCGTTTGAACGGTCGGAATGCATAAAATTTTTACCTTTTCTTTTGGCACAAGCATAAAATTATCCCGCCGAAAAACTCGACGGGATTTCTCTTTTTCCGTTACGGGGTGAGTCTGTTCGGGCCTCTGAAGAGGAACATCGCTTCCTTGATGTGCAGTCCGAGCATGAGCATGGTCAGGCGGTCGATACCGATTCCGAAGCCGCCGTGGGGCGGGCAGCCGTATTTGAAGAATTCGAGATAGAATTCAACATCCTTCTCGAGTCCCTTCTCCTGCGCCTGGCTCTTGAGCACATCGTATCTGTGCTCGCGCTGCGCGCCGGTGGTTATCTCGACGCCGCGCCAGATGAGGTCGTAGCCCTGCGGCACGCCGTTCTCGTCGCGCATATGGTAGAACGCGCGCTTCTCGGCGCTGTAGTCGGTGATGAACAGGAACTCGTGACCGTATTTCTTCATGACCCAGTCGCAGCTCAGACGCTCGGCGTCGGTCGTGAGGTCGCCCTTTTCGCTGTCGGGCACGGTATAGCCGAACTCCTTTTCGAGCTCGTCATAGAGATCGGCAAGCTTTATGACCGGGAACGGGGTCGTCGGGACGATAACCTCCTTGCCGAACAGCTCCTTTATCTCCTCGCCGTACTTCTCCTTGACCGATTTAAGCATATATGTCAGCAGCTCCTCCTCCATCTTCATGACATCTTTGAAAGAGGTGATGTAACTGAACTCAAGGTCGAAGCCGGAGAACTCGGTGGTGTGCTTGTTGGTGTATGATTTTTCAGCTCTGAAAACGGGGCCGACTTCAAATATGCGCTCGAAGCCGCTCGCCATTGCCATCTGCTTATAGAACTGCGGGCTCTGCGCAAGATAGGCGAGACGGTCAAAATACTTGACCTCAAAAACCTCCGCGCCGCTCTCGCTCGCCGCGCCGATGAGCTTCGGGGTGTGAATCTCGATGAAATTATGGTCTATCAGGAACTGACGCATGGCGTTGACCATGACGGTCTGAACCTTGAACATGAGCTGATTTTCGTCGGTGCGAAGGTCGATCCAGCGGTAGTCAATGCGCTGGTCGATGCTCGAACGCTCGACGCCCGGGCGCTTCTTGGTCGCAGGGATCTCCTTGCGCACTATCGGCAGCGCGTCGGCTATCGACTCTGCGGTTATCGACTCGGGGATAATCTCAATTCCGCCCATCTTGACGAAATCGTTCTCGACGGCGGTGCCGACGACCGAGATAACGGAATCCTGAGTCAGAGTCGCTATCACGGGGCAGAGCTCCGGCAGCTTCTCTTTCTCGACGGTTATCTGGATTTTTCCGGTGATATCCTTGAGCACGATGAAAGCCATATACTTGCTGTCGCGCAGGTTCTCGACGAAGCCCTGAACGAGCACGGGTTTGCCGAGATTATTTTTGATGTCCGCAATGTAAGTTCTCTCCATTATCTGAGCCCTCCAAAGAGATTTGATATATCGGCAGCGTTGAGATCTCCGTCGTTGATGCTGTCCGCAAAGGCGTTTGCCGCAGCCTGAACGAGAGCCGACGAGAATTCATCGCTGAAGTTTTCGATTGAGAAAGCGGTCTTTTCGCCGTTTTCCATGTTCTTGACGAGGACTTCGCCCTTGGCGATATCGTCATCGCCGATAACGCAGGTGAAGCGCGCGCCCAGTTTGTCGGCGTATTTCATCTGAGCCTTGACCGAGCGTCCCGCGACGTCAAACTGCGCGCTGACCCCGTCCGAGCGGAGATCCGTGCAGAGCTTCGCCGCAACGAGCGAAGCGGCGTCGCCGATTGAGCCGATATAGATATCGCACTTCTGGTCGCCGGGCAGCTCAATGCCCTGAGCCTCGATGACGCTGAGCAGGCGCTCGAGTCCCATTGCGAAGCCGAGCGACGGGGTGTGCTGACCGCCGAGCTCTTCAATGAGTCCGTCATAGCGTCCGCCGCCGCCGCAAACAAGTCCGTCGGTCTTTTTGTTATGCGAGACGAATTCAAAAACGGTTTTTGTATAGTAATCAAGTCCGCGCACGATGTGCGGGTTGACAACATAGTCTATCATCAGCGCGTCAAGATAGCTCTTGACTTTCTCGAAATGCTCGCGGCACTCGTCGCAGAGATAGTCGAGCATAACGGGCGCGCCCTCGGCTATCTTCGAGCAGACGGGGCTCTTGCAGTCGAGAATACGCATGGGGTTGCGCTCGAGCCTGTCGAGGCAGGTGCCGCACAGCTCGTCTTTATACTGCTCAAAATATGCCTTGAGCGCCTTGTGATACTCGGCGCGGCAGGTCGGGCAGCCGATCGAGTTTATCTCGAGCGTCAAGTCCTCGATTCCGAGGAAAGCGAATATTTCGGCAGCGAGGGAAATTATCTCGGCATCGGCGGCGGGAGCCGGAGTGCCAAAAACTTCAACGCCGAACTGGTGGAACTCCCTGTATCTGCCGGACTGCGGCTTCTCGTAGCGATAGCACGAGGTTATATAGCAGGTCTTCTGCGGCAGGGGCTCGTTGAAAAGCCCGTGCTCCAGGAATGCGCGCGCAGCGCCCGCAGTGCCCTCGGGTCGGAGCGTTATAGAACGTCCGCCCTTGTCGAGGAAAGTGTACATCTCCTTCTGCACGACATCGGTGGTGTCGCCGACGCCGCGGGCAAACAGCTCCGTATGCTCGAACACGGGAGTGCGAATCTCCTTGAAGCCGAAACGCGAGGCTATATCGAGCAGGGTATTTTCAAGAAAGCGGTTTTTATAGCTCGCCGCGGGCAGCACATCCTGAGTGCCCTTGACAGCTTTCGTAAAAAGAGCCATGTTTTCGTTCCTTCCATAAAAACATTAAATCCCGCCGTTGGCGGGATGAGCGAAAAAGCTCCGGAAAAATCCGCCCGGCGGGAAATACCGCCGGGGCGGGTCAAAGCTTATTTCGGGTTGACTATATCGCGCCAATCAAGGTCGCCGCGCGCAAGGCTGTGAATAAGAGCCTCGGCGGTGGCTATATTGGTGGCAACGGGGATGTTGTGCACGTCGCAGAGTCTGAGAAGATTTGCTTCGTTGGGCTCGTGCGGCTTGGGTGTGAGCGGATCTCTGAACATGAGCAGAAGATCGATCTCGTTGCAGGCTATTCTGGAAGCTATCTGCTGGTCGCCGCCCTGACTTCCGCTGAGGAAGCGCTGAATCTCAAGTCCCGTTGCCTCGGCTACGAGCTTGCCCGTAGTGCCGGTCGCGCACAGGGAATGGCGGCTCAGGATACCGCAATAAGCTATACAGAACTGGGTCATAAGTTCTTTTTTTGAGTCGTGAGCCATGAGAGCGATGTTCATTGTGTATCCCCCTTTTCCGAGTTGTTGACTTCGCTGGTCATGTTAATATCATATCAGAGAAACCGGGTTATGACAAGAGTTATTTGTAACTTCTTACAAAATTTTAATAAAAACCCGACCGATTATTCCTCTGTTTCGGAATTTTCGCTGTCTTCGGCAGGTGACACTTCCTCAGCCGCGGTTTCTTCCGGCTTTTCCTGATCTTCCTCGCTCGGAGTGCAGGCGACGGTAACCAACTGCTCGCCCTCGGACACACGCATGACTCTGACGCCCTTGGAGGGTCTTGCAAATGTGCTTATCTGTGAGACGGGGATGCGGATTATAATGCCGTCGGACGAGATAAAGATGACATCCTCGCTCTCGTCAACGACCGCTATCGCAGCAACATCGCCGTAGGTCTCGGTGCGGTAGTTTATCGTGCCCTTGCCGCCTCTCGACTGGAGTCTGTAATCCGAAGGTTCGCTGCGTCTGCCGTAGCCGGTGGTACTGACTGTGAGGACAGCCTTTGCATCGTCGAGCACTTCCATGCCGACGACCTCGTCGCCCTCGCGCAGCTCGATCGCCTTGACGCCGCGCGCCGTTCTGCCGAGCGGTCTCGCGTCGTTTTCATTGAAGCGGATGCCCATGCCCTTGCGCGTGGCTATGAGCAGGTCGTCGTTGCCGGAGGTAAGGCGCACCCATGCGAGCTCGTCGTCATCGTCGAGATTTATCGCGATAACGCCGTTCTTGCGGACGTTGCGGTAAGCGTCGAGGCTCGTGCGCTTGATGATACCCTTGCGCGTGACCATGCAGAGGAACGCATCGGGGTCATATTCGGGCACTCTTATCATCGCCGACACCTTCTCGCCCGCTTCAAGGGGCAGAAGGTTGACTATATTCATGCCCTTGCTGTTTCTCGAGCCCTCGGGCACTTCGTAGCCCTTGAGACGGTAAGTTCTGCCGCGGGTGGTGAAGAACATGACGTAATCGTGGGTGGAGCAGGTAAACATGGTCTTTGCCACGTCCTCCTCGCGCCTTGTCATGCCCTTGACGCCTCTGCCGCCGCGGTGCTGGATCGTGTATGCGTCGGCGGGGATACGTTTGATATAGCCGAGGTTCGTCATGGTGAACACGCAGGTCTCCTCGGGGATAAGATCCTCTATATCGACCTCGCCGCTGACATTTTCAATGACGGTGCGGCGGTCGTCGCCGAACTTCTCGGCGATAGCGCCGGTCTCCTCGCGGACTATAGTAAGTATTCTCGACTCGTTCGAGAGAATATCTATAAAGTCGGCTATCTTCGCCTTGAGCTGAGCCATCTCGTCCTCGACCTTTATGCGCTCGAGTCCGGTCAGCTGGCCGAGTCTCATCTGGACTATCGCCTGCGCCTGAATCTCATCGAGACCGAAGCGGTTCATGAGCGCTTCGCGTCCCTCGGGGACGCTGTTTGACGCGCGAAGAATGGCTATGACCTCGTCGATGAAATCGAGAGCCGTGAGCAAGCCCTCAAGAATATGGGCGCGCTCCTGAGCTTTTTTCAGATCGTACCTTGTGCGGCGTGTGACTATCTCGCACTGGTAGTCGATATACTGCTGGAGAATCTGCTTAAGGGTGAGTATCTTCGGCTCGCCGTTTACGAGGGCGAGCATAATCACGCCGAATGTAGACTGGAGCTGAGTGTAGGTATAGAGCTGATTCAAAACTACCTGCGGATTCGCGTCGCGCTTCAAGGTGATGTCAATGTGCATACCGGAGCGCGAGGAATAGTCGTGGATATCGGATATGCCCTCGATGCGCTTATCCTTGACGAGATCCGCCATGCTCTCTATGAGCTTCGCCTTGTTGACGCCGTAAGGAATCTCGGTGACAACTATCTTGTGGCGGTCGCCCTTTGTCTCGACTATCTCGGCGCGGGCGCGGACTATAATTTTGCCGCGGCCTGTGCCGTAGGCGGCGCGTATGCCCGCTCTGCCCATGATTATTCCGCGGGTCGGGAAATCGGGGCCTGGCAGATGAGTCATAAGCTCCTCGAGAGTCGCGTCGGGGTTATCTATCAGGCAGTTCATGGCGGCAACGACCTCGCGCAGATTGTGCGGAGGGATATTTGTCGCCATGCCGACCGCTATGCCGACAGAGCCGTTTACAAGCAGATTCGGATATCTCGACGGGAGCACCGTGGGCTCCTTGAGTCGATCGTCGTAGTTCGGGATAAAATCGACCGTGTCCTTGTCGATATCCGTCAGCATTTCGAGAGAGAGCTTCTTGAGCTTTGACTCGGTGTAACGGTAGGCGGCGGGCGGGTCGCCGTCGACGGAACCGAAGTTGCCGTGGCCGTCAACGAGCGTATATCTCATGGAGAAGTCCTGCGCCAAACGCACCATGGCGTCATAGACGGAGGCGTCGCCGTGAGGATGGTAGCGGCCGAGCACCGAACCGACCGTGTCCGCGCATTTGCGGTACGGCTTGTCGGGATAGAGGCCGTTTTCGTACATGGTGTAAAGTATGCGTCTGTGGACGGGCTTCAAGCCGTCACGCACATCGGGCAGAGCACGCGAGGTGATGACCGACATGGAGTAATCCAGAAAGGATTTGCGCACTTCTCTATTGATCTCGACATTGATTATTTTTTGTTCGTTATATGCTTCGTCAAAGCTCACAGAGATCTACTCCTTTCCGTTATATGTCCAGGTTCTGGACGTATTTTGCATTGGTTTCGATGAACTCGCGGCGCGGCTCGACCTTGTCGCCCATAAGAATGGAGAAGGTCTCGTCCGCGAGCATCGCGTCCTCGATATTGACGCGCAGCATCGTGCGGAAGTCGGGGTCCATTGTCGTCTCCCAGAGCTGCTCGGCATCCATCTCGCCGAGACCTTTGTATCTCTGGATATCGCAGCTGCCCGAGCCGCCGAACTCCGCCATGAACTGGTCGCGCTCCTCGTCGGAGAAAGCGTATCTTATCTTCTTGCCCTTGCTGACTTTGAACAGCGGGGGCTGAGCGAGATAGACATGGCCCTGCTCGATAAGCGGGCGCATATAGCGGAAGAAGAAGGTCAAAAGCAGCGTTCTGATATGCGCGCCGTCGACATCGGCATCCGCCATGATAACTATCTTGTTGTAGCGAAGCTTTGTTATATCAAACTCGTCGCCGATTCCGGTGCCGAGGGCGATAACAATAGGCATGAGCTTCTCGTTGCCGATAACTCTGTCGAGTCTCGCCTTTTCGACATTGAGCATCTTGCCCCAAAGGGGAAGAATCGCCTGGAAGCGTCTGTCGCGTCCCTCTTTTGCGGAGCCGCCTGCGGAATCTCCCTCGACGATGTAGAGCTCTGTGCGCTCTGCGTCGCGCTCGGTGCAGTCGGCAAGCTTGCCGGGCAGGGAGTTTGAATCGAGAACAGACTTGCGGCGAGCCAGTTCGCGCGCCTTTCTCGCAGCCTCTCTCGCGCGCGAGGCGTCAAGAGCCTTCGAGAATATTGCCTTTGCGACTGCGGGATTCTCTTCAAAATAGGTCATCAGCTTCTCATAGACCGTTGTCGAGACGAGCTGGGTTATATCGGTGTTGCCGAGCTTGCCCTTTGTCTGTCCCTCGAACTGCGCCTCGGTGAGTTTGACGCTGATAACGGCAGTCAGTCCCTCGCGCACGTCGTCGCCGGAGAGCTTCTTGTCGCCGTCTTTGAGAATGGAATATTTGCGTCCGTAGTCGTTGAAAACGCGGGTCAGAGCGGTCTTGAAGCCGGTCTCGTGAGTACCGCCGTCAACGGTGTGGACGTTGTTTGCAAACGAGAGCATTGTCTCGTTGTAGCTGTCTGTATACTGCATGGCAATCTCCGCGCTTCTGTCGCCGTGCATGGC
>ENA-OZHP01000023-OZHP01000023.1-human-gut-metagenome-genome-assembly--contig:-NODE-23-length-57767-cov-9.981928_pt1 | contig 57767 bp, 48 predicted proteins | sample MGYA00244046_ERZ653686 | MGnify/ENA primary metagenome ERZ653686 (study PRJEB26926, sample SAMN06165313) | human gut metagenome | biome: ENVO:00009003; feature: ENVO:2100002; material: ENVO:00002003... | reverse complement strand
TGCGAATTTTACCGCAAATTTAGCTGGATATTCCGCCATGTATGTGGTATTGTGTGTTCGGCTGGCGAGAGCCCTGCTAGGAGGTGATACCATGGCAAAACGAAGACCGTCGGGAGACGGTATGGTGCGCAAGCGCCGTTCCGGCACGGGCTGTGTCACCGAAATCAACGACCATCTCTTTGAGGGACGATATTCCCCCAAATGGCCAGACGGCAAAAAGCACGCCCGCAATGTCTACGCTCACACCCGCGAGGAGTGTGAAGAGAAGCTCAAGGTGCTGATCATCGAGATGAAAACCGAGCTCGCGGAACTGAAGAAGCAGAAAGCTAAGGAAACCCTTCAGCCCCAAGCTCCAGAGGGTAAGAAGGGACGGAAAAAATCGAAGAAGGCGAAAAAGGACAAGTAAAAAGCAACATCTCCAGGTGTGCGGAATTATCCGCACATCTGGAGATGTTATTAATCAACATATATTTTCAACGCTATCCGTTAGAACTTCATTTGCAATTAAAGAACCTTTTCTGCGTTTGAACTCTCTCTGCAATGACATGAATGCGGGTATATTTTGAATATTGGGTGTTCCTCCAGAGAAGACTATCCGACCGTACACCTTGTTGCACTTATCAAACGCATGGCTAAACAAAACAAGTGTATTTTTGATTTGCTCTATTGCTCTCTTAATATCAGTTCCTTTGAGTTCGATAAGAATCGCAATAGGCTCTGGCTCAAGGTCGATCAAATATAGATAATCGCATTTTGCAACATTTGGAGGAGTTTCTCGGTCAGTAACGATTACCCCTCCGTCTACATGCAATGAGAGAATCTTATATAGTCTATCTTTATTTAATAGTCTATATACTTTCCCTTTTTCTTTGCAAACGGCCTCTGATCTTGTGTCACAAAAGTCTAAACATAATGGTTTTTGTTTACATCTATCAACATCAGGTGATTTTAGCAACTCAAAAAAACAAGCTTCGGTTTTCTTACATATCATGCTGAATCTCCAAATCCATTATTCTTTCTGTTGCTTGGTTAATAAAATTGGAAATCCCATCAATTTGAGTTGCATCAATAAGTTGTTCATCTTTATCCTTTATGGAATTGAAGATAAAACCATTACTATTGTCAATAATAAAAGCATCCATCTGATTTGGAGAAATGCGCAATAACTTCTTCACTATGGGTGTGGTGCTACTTGAAATTCTGTTTTCGACTTTTGCAGAATAAACGGAAAGGTTAATCGAAGTCAAAATATATGGACTGTGAGTAGTTATAAAGACAGTGCTTCCGGTCGAATTGATGAGCAATGCAATTAACTCGATAATATCCTTTTGCGCAGAGGGGAACAAATGTGCTTCGGGTTCTTCAAGAACAAGAAAGACTTTCCGCTGCTCAAGAATTCTGATGAAAATCAACAGCAGAATCCACAGAACTTCTTGTTGACCTGAAGATGCATACATCAACTTCACATATTCGCGATCACTATAATACAGTTTTTCACCGTCACTTTCGTTAACATAGTCTCCGCGAAGCACCTTACGAACAAGGCTATAGGCTAAATCAACATCAGTATTTTTAATTTGACCGTCTATGGTTTTTGTATAGTTGGTAATAATATCTGGAATTTTTGCCCCAAAAGTCTTTTTTGTGCTTTGGATTAAATTAATGAACTCTTGAAGCGGCAAATCCATAATTGATACATCTAAATCGTGCAATTGCTCAGACAGTGTCGCAAGAATACTACGTCCAGCAGGAATGTACAGAATCTCCTCGTCATCCTTAAAGAGATCTGTTACAACACCCGAAAAATGACTTTTTACGACCTGTCTGGTTTTTAGATCACTTAGCAGTGATTCTATGGAAGTGCTTTCGTTGATTGCAGAAGAGCTAAACAGCTGTGCAGACTCATTCATTAATACCTTGATTTGGCTTGACAAGTCTTTTGAAAAGTTTACTCGTACAAATCCAGATCGGTCTAAAGTCAAAGACATTTTTTTCCTGGATAAGTTTGAACTTTCCTGTTCATTCCAGTCGTAATAAAACTCTATCAGAAAAGGTTTCATGTGCTTTGTTGTTCCAAAGCAACCCATAAATTGTTTTCTAATATACTTTAAGAAATAGGAATAGTATTCGTTTGGATGAATTGTTGTGAAGTTTTTAGGTTCAACTAAAAACTCCAACATATAGTCTTTTACTCTACGACAGAAATAAATCAGTTTAGATACTGTACTCTTGCCGGAAGCTTGCGCACCGATAACAACAGTAAGGTTTTTATCAAGAGATAACTCTAAACTGCTTATTGCAGCAAAGTTATTGATTATTATTTTCTTCATTATACACGCTCCCCAGAACAGTGAGTTAAGCAACTATGAGCTTCAAAGACTTCCATAAAAATTATATCAATTTTTTGCAAAATTACAACAGAAAAGTCCGTAGGCTTTCTAATTAATAAGTATAGTTGATATAAAGGCACAACAAAATATATGAGTGGTCCGTTCTTAAACTCTGCGCCGCAATAGACAAAGAATAAGAAAAATTCCTCTGAAATTGTTGACTTCAGAGGAATTTTGGTCCGAGTAGTGCGGCTCGAACGCACGGTCTCCTGGTCCCAAACCAGGCGCGATACCAACTTCGCTATACCCGGATATTCACTTCTCTGTCATGATACCACGGCGAGCGGTAAAAATAAAGTTTTTTCTGTCTGTGGTCATTTATGTGGTCAAAGGCGATTTTGTGCCGCTTTCTGCAATCGGGGAAAATCCCGCAAATGCAGGCGTCGCAAGGCTTTGCGGCGTTTCACCTTACCCCGTCCCGGATACCGACACGGCACTCCCAAACCACCCGCGCTACCAACTGCGCCACACCCGGTTATATTTATATTTTAGTTTGCTTCCTGCTTATTATCTTTCTGCTGTCCGTCCGCGGCGCTTCCCTCAGAAACATAGTCGCATAATACAGGGGTCCCAAAAAGGCTTGCCTTTTGGGGGAGAGGACGAGGCGCGCAATGAATGAGGTTTCGCCAAAGGCGGAAACGAATGATATGGAGCTGCCGAGGACGATGGAGCGCTCGCTCCGCTCCTTGTTTCTTCACCTCGGAGCAATGCCTCTATCCGCCCCCGGCGGCGGCATTCCTCCTCGCCCAACTGCGCCTAAATCACTTGTGATATTTTACCTTTTTTAGCTTCGTTTGTCAACCTCGGCAAGCAGTTTCACACGGCAAGCGGCAAGCTGATATTTTTCCGTAACCTGACAAGCGGGCGGTGAATACTCTGTAATATGACTTTTCGGGAGGCGTATTATGGGTAACATCAGCTATTTTCTCGGGTGCAGTTCGCCCGAGGGGTTTCACTCATTTTTCGGCGAGCTTTGTCCGACTCATTCGGGCGGGTATACATATATAATAAAGGGCGGTCCGGGCACGGGCAAATCAAGCCTGATGAAACGGATAAACTCCGCCCTGACAGACGCGGGGATAGAGACGGAGCTGATATATTGCTCATCCGACCCCGCTTCGCTCGACGGCGTATATGCGCCCGCGCTCAACTGCTGGATAGCGGACGGCACTTCTCCGCACACGCTCGAGCCGAAATATCCGGGCGCCGCGCAGGAGATAGTCGATTTAGGCAGGTTCTGGGATAAAGATATTCTGCGTTCGCGCGCGGATGAGGTTATCGCACTGGCCGATGAAAACGCCGCGTGCCACCGCAGATGCAGGCGTTTTCTCGAAGCCTCCGCCCTGCTGCGCGAGGATATATTGCGCCTGACGCTCCGCTGCACGGACACGGCAAAAATCAAACGCGCGGCTTCGCGCATCGCGTCGCGCGAGTTCGGCAGGCCGACCGGTCGCATCGGCGAAGAGAGTCACAGAATGATATCCGCCGTCACTCCGGACGGGATAACTTTCTTCACTGATACGGTAAGACAGCTCTGCGAGCGCATATATATCATCGAGGACGACAACATCGCGAGCTCCGCAGCCCTGCTGTCACTGCTTCGCGGATATGCCCTCTCCGGCGGTCATGACATAATCACGAGCCCGTCTCCCCTTTCACCGGACGGCGAGCCCGAGCATCTGCTCATCCCCGACCTGTCGCTCGGCTTCGTGACCTCAAACAGGCTGCATCCCGCGGAGTTTGACGGCGCGATAAAGATAAACTCATCGCGCTTCACCGACCGCACCGCGCTGCGCCGGCACATGTCGCGGCTGAACTTCACCAAAAAAGCCTACGGCGAGTTTATCGGCGAAGCAATAGCCTCACTCGAGAGCGCAAAGAGTATACACGACGACCTCGAGAGCATATATATCTCCGCCATGGACTTCTCGCACATGGATGAGCTCGCGAAGAGCATTGCGGAGGATATGTTGAAGAGACAGACATAAAAAACGGGCGTCCGCATAACGGACGCCCGCGTCAACTCTGGAGAAAATTATTCGCCGACAACGTTGACAGCTCTGAGCTTGCTGGAATCCTTGGGATCCGGCTCGACCTCGAAGGTGACCTTCTGACCCTCGGTGAGAGTTCTGTAGCCGTCTGCAACGATAGCGGAGAAATGTACGAAAACATCGTCGCCGCCCTCATCGTTAGCGATGAAGCCAAAACCTTTTTCTGCGTTGAACCATTTGACTGTACCCTTCATTGTGGTACCTCCGTGAAAAAATTTGCATTCTATATTATATGTTGTGCAATGGACTCGCACATTTTTGTGAACCATCAAACGGTCAATGGCTTACAAAAACATGCGAGTCCACAGAAACATTTGTCAGAATACGCATTAATTATATATTCACATTGCGCTTTTGTCAAGAGCGATTTTGTCGAATAAAAAGAATAATAGATAAAAATTTATAAATTTTTAATTGACATTTCCTCTTTTGCGGAGTATGATAAATGCATATCCATTGGGGAGTAGCTATGGGCAAAAGCCCATCTCGCTGTCACCAACCGTCGTGCAGGTCGCGATAACCGACCGAGCCCGGCTGGCAGCAGACATATGCATTGAATGCGTTTGAGGCAAGACCTTTGGCAGACATGGTCTGTCGAAGGTCTTTTTTGTTTAACCGAAAGGGAGGCATAAAAATTGAAGTACTATCTTGAAGACGTCCGCGAGGTGTTTAAGCGGACGGAGAGCTCGGAAAACGGACTTTCGCAGTCCGAGGCCGAACGCCGTCTTGAGAAATACGGCAAAAACAAATTGGCACAGGCAAAGCAGAAATCGCTCGTCAGGCGGTTTTTTGAGCAGCTTGCCGACCCAATGATAATCATCCTTATCGTCGCCGCGGTCATATCCGCCGTGACGACAGTCTACGAGGGCAAGGTCTCCGGCTCGCCGTCCTTCCCTACGGACACCGTGATAATCCTTGCAGTCGTACTCATAAACGCGGTGCTCGGCGTTTTGCAGGAGAGCAAAGCGGAAAAAGCAATCGAAGCGCTGCAGGAGATGAGCGCGGCGACCTCCAAGGTCATACGCGAGGGCAAAATCATGACCGTCAAGAGCGAGGATCTGACTGTCGGCGATATCGTGGTGCTCGAAGCGGGCGACGCCGTTCCCGCGGACTGCCGCATATTTGAAAGCGCGAGCCTCAAAATCGAAGAAGCCGCGCTGACCGGCGAGAGCGTGCCCGTGAGCAAAATTATCTCCGTTCTCGGCGCGGGCGACGGCGGCGATATTCCGCTGGGCGACAGAAAGAACATGGCGTATATGGGCAGCGCCGTTGTCTACGGACGCGGCAAGGCCGTTGTCACCGACACGGGCATGAATACCGAGATGGGCAAGATAGCCGACGCCATAACAAAGGCAGAGGACGGACAGACCCCGCTCCAGAAAAAGCTTGCGGGACTCTCTAAGACTCTCACCTTCCTTGTGCTTGGAATCTGCGTTTTCATCTTCGCGTTCTCGCTGTTCATGGAGCGCTCCACTCTCGCGGGCGGCGACCCTGCGCTGATATTCAAGAGCGTTATCGACGTGTTTATGGTAGCCGTCAGCCTCGCCGTTGCCGCCGTTCCCGAGGGACTTGCGGCGGTGGTCACTATCGTGCTGTCGATAGGCGTTACGAACATGTCGAAGAAAAATGCGGTTATCCGCAAGCTCACCGCTGTTGAGACGCTCGGATGCGCGCAGATAATCTGCTCCGACAAAACCGGTACGCTCACGCAGAACAAGATGACCGTTGTTGACCACTACGGCGACGGCGGGCTTATCGCAAGAGCGATGTCCCTCTGCTCGGACGCGGAGGAGGATGCGGACGGAGCAGTCACGGGAGAGCCCACCGAAGCGGCTCTCGTGAACTTCGCGATAAGCCTCGGAATGCACAAGGGCGATTTGAAAGCAGACAGCCCGAGAATCGGCGAAGCCCCGTTTGACTCGGGCAGAAAAATGATGTCCACCGTTCACAAGACGGCTCACGGAATTGTTCAGTACACAAAGGGCGCGCCCGACGTTGTTGTCGATCTGTGCACCCACGCTTTTATTGACGGAAAAACCGTACCCATGACGGATGAGATAAGAGCGAATATAGCCGCGGAAAACAAACGAATGGCTGACAAGGCGTTGCGCGTGCTTGCGGCGGCGATGAAAAAATACGACGCCGCGCCCGATGATTTTTCGCCCGAGGCGCTGGAGCATGATCTTGTCTTTATCGGACTCACTGGCATGATTGACCCCGTCCGTCCGGAGGTCAAGGCGGCAATCGAAGAATGCCGCGGCGCGGGCATAACGCCCGTCATGATAACCGGCGACCATAAGGACACCGCCGTTGCGATAGCCTACGAACTGGGCATACTCACCGATCCGTCACAGGCAATAACCGGCGCGGAGCTCTCCGCGATGAGCGACGAGGAGTTCGCGGACAGAGTCGAGAATATATATGTATATGCGCGCGTGCAGCCGGAGCACAAGACAAGAATAGTCAACGCCTGGCGCTCAAAGGGCAAGATAACCGCCATGACGGGTGACGGAGTCAACGACGCGCCGTCGATAAAGAGCGCCGACATCGGAATCGGCATGGGCATCACCGGCACGGACGTTACAAAGAATGTTGCAGACATGGTGCTCACGGACGACAACTTTGCAACTATCGTCAACGCCGTTGAAGAGGGCCGCCGGATATATGACAATATCCGAAAGGCTATTCAATTCCTGCTCGGCTCAAACCTCGCGGAGGTGCTCGCGATATTCACCGCAACACTTCTCGGCTTCACGATTCTCGAAGCGCCGCATCTGCTGTTCATAAACCTCGTCACCGACTGCTTCCCGGCGCTCGCGCTCGGACTCGAAAAGGCGGAGAGCGATATCATGCGCCGCCGCCCGCGCGATCCGTCGGACGGAATATTTGCAGGCGGGCTCGGCTTTGATGTGCTCTATCAGGGCGTGCTCGTTACCGCACTGACCCTCGCGGCGTTCTTTATAGGCGAACGCTTCGAGACGGGACACTGGGCATTTATGAACATCGCACAGTGCGAGCAGGGCATGACCATGGCATTCCTCACCATGTCGATGTGCGAGATATTCCACTCGTTCAATATGCGCTCGCAGCGCGGCTCGGTCATAAAGATGAGCCTTCGCGGCAGTCACAATCTGCCCCTGTTCGCTGCTATGGTGGCGTCGCTCGTGCTGACTACGGCGGTTATTGAGATACCGTTCCTCGCAAACGCCTTCGGCTTCACTCCGATAGGCTTCGCCGAATATGCAACATCGCTCGCCCTCGCGTTTTCGATAATCCCGATAGTCGAGATAATCAAGGTCGTTCAGCGTGCCGCAGCGAAAAGAAAAGCCTCCAGATAATATAATAAATTGACATCGCGCCCGGCACATTCCAGCTCAACGAGCTGCTCATTTCCGCAGGTCTCTCGGTCTCCACTATCCCGGTGTTCGAGATAGGCAAGGCTATCAGACGCGCGGCAGAGCGCAGAAAAGAAAAGAAAGCTGCGTAAAAATTGATATAATGCATCCCCTGCACCGAGAGGTGCGGGGGATGTTTTGTTATAACTTTTATCACAAGGGACTGCGGACCGCCGCAATCCTTATTTTTATTTTGAGATAAACAGCCCCGATGTGACTAAAACATACTATTTTTATATCCTTTTACAAGTGCAAACTGCGCTCAATTTGTTTATATAACGTTAATGAATATATTTTTATTTTTTTGTTGAAATCTATGGTAATGTATGCTATAATTTCTTCAAAACTGTGGTTAATTTTTATGCAGTAAATCTAAACGCGCAGCGGCGCTTTGATAAGGAGGACTTTTTTTGAAAGCCTATAACGCGAAAGACATAAGAAATATCGCCATAGCAGGTCATGGCGGCAGAGGAAAAACAACCCTTGCGGAAGCAATGCTCTACACCGCGAAAGCTACCGACAGACTCGGCAGAGTCGCCGACGGCACCACCGTGCTCGACTTCGACGCCGAGGAGAAAAAGAGAAAGGCCACGGTTTCAACCGCTGTTGCCGCTATCGAGTGGAACGGCGCGAAGATAAATATAATCGACACTCCCGGTCTTTTTGACTTTGCGGGCGGCATGAGCGAAGGCATCCGCGCGGCGGACAGCGTGCTCATCGTCACTGCGGCTGGCTCCGGCTTTGACGTCGGCGCAGAGAAAGCTCTCAAGGCGGCGAACGCCAGAGGCATTTCGAGAATGTTCGCCATCACCCGCTGCGACGCGGACAATACAGATTTCTATAAAACATTTGCAGCTATAAAAGACGCAGTCGGCGGCGCTATCTGCCCCGTTATCGTCCCCTATATGGACGGCGGCAAGGTTGCGGCATATGTCAACCTCGCATCCCGCAAGGCTTTCGACTACAGCGGCGGCGAGAAGAAAGAGGTCGCAATGCCCTCCGACCCGCAGCTTGACGAGATGCTCGATATACTTACAGAAGCAGTCGCTTCGAGCGACGACGAGCTGATGGAGAAGTTCTTTGCAGGCGAGACTTTCACCCGCGAAGAGATAATCAAGGCTCTCAACTCCGGCGTCAGCGACGGCTCCGTTATCCCCGTATACGCCTGCGCGGGCTACACCTGCGAAGCTATCGATATGCTCCTTGACGAGATAGTCTATTCCGCTCCCTCCGCAGCCGACAAGGCAGGCGAGAACGGTCTTCCCTGCGACGAAAACGGCCCGCTTGCGGCTATCTGCTTCAAGACTATCGCCGACCCGTTCGTCGGCAAGATGTCCTTCTTCAAGGTCGTTTCCGGCAAGATAACTTCGGACACCCCCGCTTATAACTCCCGCACCGAAGAGAGCGAGAGAATGGGCAAGATAATCACCCTCAAGGGCAGCAAGCAGGAGGACGCATCCTGCATCCCCGCGGGTGACATCGGCGTTGTCACAAAGCTTGCGGGCATCAAGACCGGCGACACGGTCTGCTCGGCAAAGAACCCGATAACCCTCGAGGGCATCAAGTTCCCGACCCCCTGCCTTTCAATGGCAGTCAAGGTTCGCAAAAAGGGCGACGAAGAGAAGGTCGCGGCGAGCTTGCTCAGGCTCCTCGAAGAGGATCCGACAATTTCGTTCGTCATCAATAAAGAGACCCGCGAGCAGATTCTCTCCGGTCTCGGCGAGCAGCACCTTGATGTTATCGTTTCCAAGCTCAAGAACAAGTTCGGCGTTGAGGTCGATCTCAGCGTACCGAAGGTTGCATACAGAGAGTCCATCCGCAAGAAGGTCGAGGTTCAGGGCAGACACAAGAAGCAGTCCGGCGGACACGGTCAGTTCGGCGATGTGTTCATCCGCTTCGAGCCCTGCGAGAGCGACGATCTCGTTTTCGCCGAGGAAGTTGTCGGCGGCTCCGTGCCGAAGAACTTCTTCCCCGCAGTTGAAAAGGGTCTGCGCGACAGCGTCAAGAAGGGCGTGCTTGCAGGCTACCCGATGGTCGGCATAAAGGCAACCCTTTACGATGGCTCTTACCATCCGGTAGACTCGTCCGAAATGGCGTTCAAGACCGCCGCGAACATAGCATACAAGAACGGTATCCCGCAGGCGAACCCCGTTATCCTTGAACCCATCGGCACGCTGAAGGCTTATATGCCCGACGAGAATCTCGGCGACATCATGGGCGATGTCACAAAGCGCCGCGGCCGTGTGCTCGGCATGGGTCCGTCCGACGAGCCGAAGATTCAGGAGCTCATCGCGGAAGTTCCCATGGGCGAGATGGGCGATTTCTCGACCGTCCTGCGTTCCGTGACCGCCGGCAGAGGCTGGTTCACCCTTGAGTTTACCCGCTATGAGGATGCGCCGCCCGTCGTTGCACAGAAGGTTATCGAAGAGGCAAAGGCAAACGACGCCGAAGCAGATAAATAAAAACATAAAGAGAGAGCTGTCTTTTGGCAGCTCTCTTCTTAATTTAATATCAAAAACCCGCCCGGCATCGCGCCGTGCGGGTCAGTTTTATTTTGAATTGCGGCTTTGAAGCGAGATTTCGTCATTCGTCTTTATAACAAATTCGACCGCGCCGCCTGTGTTCGTTATCAGCAGTTCTTCGCTGCCCGCGATGCTCGCATATATATTGTCGATATCAACATCAACGGTGTAGCTCCATGTGCCGCTGACTATCGAGCCGCTGCCGTTGTCAATCTTGACAACGACCTTGCAGTCATCATACTTGAGCGTGATGCTGCCCTTTGAGCAGTCCACCTTGACACTCGGCATGGCTTCAAACACTCTGTCAAGGTTCCCGACCGTTCCAACAGTCCTGCCGACCGGACCCTGGTGCGCGTCCTTAGTATTCTGATCGTCCTGCTGCATCCTGACGTTGAGCGTCACTATAGTGTAGTTGCCGTAAGCGACAGCGTTCGCCGAGATAAGATCGCTCGCCTTTATCTGCTTATATTTTCCGGGAATTGTAGTCACCGCTTTGCTGTTTGCCGCGAGAGCCGCCGAAGCGATTCCCGTAAACAGGGAGAGCATTCCCTTTTGGAAGCTGTTGCGCGGAGTGTAATCAACACGCTTCATGGACATATACTGCGTGGCGTCAATGGTCCTTGTATTCGCCGCCGCAGCTTTATAATACTGGAGCACCCGCGAAGTGTTCGTGGAGTTGAGCCCCTTGTAGACATTGACAGCCTCGGTCTTTGTTCCGCCGGAAACATTGGAGCGCGTCGCGGTTCTTAAGTCGGTCGTCGGCTCGGCAGTGTTAGGTTCCGTGGTTTCGATTGCCGATTCCGAAACATTGGCGGCATCCGTAACAGAGGGTTCGTCCGTAGAAGACTCCGAACCGTCATCGTTCGTTCTGCACGCCGAAAAGGAAAAGAGCATAGCCGCCGCAAGCAAAGCCGCAGCAAATCTCATGAGCTTTTTGTTCATTCTTCTCCCTCCCGACAGATTTTATCTGAGTGTTGCATTTGATTAGGTTTATATTTTAAGCTATTAAAGCGTACAGGTCAAGAAAAATCTTATAAAAAAACATGGTAAAAAATTAATTTTTAATAAAACCGCAGTTTATCCGACGCATATCCCCGACAGCCGACAAAAAACCGCCCGTCTGGAAAAGACGGACGGCTTCGATTTTTTTCAGATATCAGCCCTTAGCGGTGTAAGAGAAAGCGACGATACCCTTGAGGTTATTGACGGAGACGATGGAGACCTTGATGCCGTTTGCATAGACATTGACATCATATGCCCAGCTGCCTTCGACGATCTTGCCGGTGGTGTTGTCAATCTTGACGACGACCTTGCAGTTGGTGTAGGTCAGCTCAATCTTGCCGTCCTTGTAGTCGACGCTGAGTCCGAGCTCTCTGATAGCGTTATCGACATCGCCGAGAGTTCCGACTGCGCAGCCGACGGAACCGCTGTGGTTATCAGCCTTCGCGCCCTGAGTCTGATCCTTGACGTTGAAGGTGATTGTGGTGTAGTTGCCGCTGGTCACCGCGCTGGCGCTCTTCATGTGGCTCGCCTGCATACCGGAGGGGTTGCCGGGGATATCGGTACGATCCTTGGAGTTCTTGTTGAGTGCGTTTGCAACGGGCTTCTGAGCTATCTTGAGCAGAGCGCCGAGGCTGCCGTCAGCAGTGATGCTGCCCTTGAGAGCCATGTTCTGTCTGCCGCTCTTGAACTGCTTTGTAGCGTTGACCGCCGCCTGATAAGCTTTGATGCAAGCGGCTGCGTCGTTGGTGTTGAGACCCTTGGAGGGAGTCGTGTTGCCCTTGGTCGTGTTCTTTGTATCGGAGGACTGAGAAGCCTTAGTCTCGATAACGGTGTGACCCTCTTTATCGGTGACTACCTCGGTCTCGACTTCGGAGGAAGCCTCTTCGGAAGAAGCGGTATCATCGGAAGCGGAAACATCCGCCGCCTGACCGGAGGTCTGCGCGTCACCGGCAGTGGTGTCGTTGTTTGTGTCATTCTTCTTGCACGCCGCGAACGAGAGAATGAGGACAGCGGCAAGGATTATTGCCAGAATCTTTTTCATCTTATTTCACTCCTTATTGATTTATATATAATTGTATAATCGTTGTTCCAATAATTCAATAGACAAAAGATAAAATTTCGTTTAACGGGGGGTAGTCCAAATTGTGTAAATGCGTCATTAGTGAAACACATCGGGGAAAAGTGTTTTGATTTTGACAGCCCATGGTTGTCCCGATAAAATTGAAATTATATGACCTCAAGCGAAAAGCCCTCCGCACTCAGAGTGCAGAGGACTGAATTTCGTTTTTTTGTTACGCAAGTATCTCGCCCATGAGACCGGGAGTTGCGCCTGCGGCGTTGGACTCATCGGTATCGATGTGCATTGCCAGCGCATACTTCGGGCTGACTCTGACGACGACATCGCCGAAAACGAGCGAACGGCCGTTGGAGTCGATCTTGACGCTGACTATCTGCTTGTCCTGAAGACCGTATTTTTCGGCATCCTCGGGAGTTGCGTGGATGTGTCTCTGCGCTGCGATAACGCCGCACTCAAGCTCTATTTCGCCCTTGGGGCCGACAAGCTTGCAGGCGCCGCTGCCCGCAACGTCGCCGCTCTCTCTGACAGGAGCGGTCACGCCTATCGAACGGGCATCGGTGAGTGAAAGCTCAACCTGATTCTCGGGACGCACGGGGCCGAGGATGGAGACTGCCGGGAAGCTGCCCTTCGGTCCGATAACGGCAACGCGCTCGTTGCTCGCGAACTGGCCGGGCTGAGAGAGCTCCTTCTTGACGGTCAGCTCATAGCCCTCGCCGAAGAGGATATCAAGAGCTTCTCTGGTGACATGTACATGGCGCGCGGAAGTTTCAACAAGAACTTTCTTTTCCATTTTAAATATCCTTCTTTTTCACTTGATATGTTTGTAAATGCATTTTGAGGCAGGAGTTTTCCTGCCTCAAAACAGTCATTTTGTTTAATTAGTAAGCGATGTTGTAAATGGTCTTTGTGCCGAAAGGAAGCACTACCATTCCGTCGCCAAGAGGAAGGTGAATTGTCCATTTGGCATCATATGTAGCATTGATAACACGGCTGGTCTTAGCATCAACCTTAACGGTAACTGTGCCGGAGGGATACTCCATCTGAGCGGTGCCGATTTTAAAGGTTTTAGCGACAGATTTAAGCACGCCGCCGCTAAACTGATCGTTGATAACGGACGGGAGAACCACGCTGAAAACCTTCGGGGCATGACCCGAGCCGTGATGAACGTTGGAGGAAGCCTTGTCGGCAACCGTCTTTATAGTAATGGTGTAAACGCCGCCCGCCTCGGTGCAAGTTGCGCTTGCGACATCATTCGCAGTAAGCTTGCTCGACCAGGACTCGTTCTCAACAGGGAAGTTAGCCTTTATAGCCGCAGAATTGGAGAATGTTTCGGAGCCCTTGCTGTTCTTCTTGAGCTGACCGTCAACAAATTCGTCTATACCGCCGACAAGCTTATCGACGATGGAGGGCACTCCGGTGATTTTGCCGCTTCTGTAGTTCGTCTCAGAAACTCTTGTAACGCTCTTTGCGCTGGGCTTAACGCCGTTAATGGCCTTGTTGAAATACGCAACTATCTCAGCCTTTGTCGCGGGCTTGGAAGCAGTGGTGCTGCCGCCATGGTTGCCGCCCTGGCTGCCGCTGCCCTGAGTGTTCTTCTCGGTCGCGGGAGCAACAGTGTTGCCGGAAGCGTCGGTCTGAGCCTCGGTGGACTCGTCGCCGCTGACGGACTCAGCTTCGCTGGACTCGTCATTTGCAATCGTCTCGCCGTTTGCCGAAGTGTTGGGCTCGCCTGTGGTTGTGTCGCTGTTGTCCTTATCCTTCTTGCAGGCTGCAAAAGCAAAAACGAAGCAGAGAGCAAGGACAAGAGCTATGATCTTCTTTGTCATTTCAGTTACCTCCGAAAAAATTTTTCTTCATTTCAGCGCGCTTATCCAGGTGCCGTTTTGGAGCGTATGAGCCCATGAAAAACAGTCTCCTGCCTGCGCGGTCAAATTCATTATAAAATAAAAACGCCCAAAAATCAATGGAAAATACAAGATTTATGAAATTTTTATCGATTGTCCTCTTTTGATTTGAGAAATTGTTCTTTGGCTCTTGATTGACGGACGTTTTTCTGCGATAATATAGTGTATATATTTACCTACAGAAACGGAGTGCGGTTTAATGACTGATAACGAAAGACTCGCCGATCTCCTGTTCGGCTCAAACGGGCTGACGCCGGAGGACTGCGAGCTGAGATTTCCCCCGCGCGAGCTGCCCGAGGGCGCGCGCGTGACCCGATTCTCACCGAGTCCGACGGGGTATCTCCATATAGGCGGACTGTTCGGCGCGCTCGTCGATTTTCTTACGGCGAGAGTCAGCGGCGGACTTACTTATCTGAGAATCGAAGACACGGACAAGAAGCGCGAGGTCGCCGACGGCGTGTCCGCGATAATCAACGGATTCAAAAACTTCGGCCTCGAATTTGATGAGGGCGTGACCGGATTCGACACGGAGAAGGGCGCTTACGGCCCTTATACCCAGAGCAAGCGCGTTGAAATTTATCACGCGGTCGCCAAGCGTCTCGTGCAGGAGGGCAAGGCATACCCCTGCTTCTGCACTGCGGACGAGCTCGCCGCTATCCGCGAAGAGCAGGAAAACGGCGGCGCGGCGATAACCGGATATTTCGGCAAATGGGCGAAGTGCCGCGACCTGAGCTTTGACGAGCAGAAGAGACGCATCGAAGCGGGCGAGCCCTATGTGCTCCGCTTCCGCTCCGAGGGCGACGAGAACAAGAGAATTGTCTTTGACGACATGATTCGCGGCAAAATTGAGATGCCGGAGAATATAATCGACGAGGTGCTTTTGAAGAGCGACGGCGTGCCGACCTATCACTTTGCGCACGTCTGCGACGACCACTTCATGCGCACGACACACGTCATTCGCGGCGAGGAGTGGATATCCTCCGTCCCGAAGCACATCGCGCTGTTCAAGGCGTGCGGCTACAGAGTGCCGAAATACGCGCACACTCCGCAGGTCATGAAGATAGACGAGGAGACGGGCGCAAAGCGCAAGCTCTCGAAGAGAAAGGATCCCGAGGCGGCGGTCAGCTACTTTGTCGAGCAGGGCTATCCAAAGGAGAGCGTTATCGAATATATCATGACTCTGCTCAACTCGAACTTCGAAGACTGGCGCAGGGCGAATCCCACGGAGGACTGCTGGAAGTTCCCGTTCAATCTCAAGAAGATGAGCGTCAGCGGATGCCTGTTTGACATGGCGAAGCTCAACGATGTGAGCAAGAATATTATTTCGCACATGACGGCGGACGAGGTGCTCGGCAATATACTGAACTGGGCGAAAGAATATGACGAGGAGCTCTACAAGCTTCTCGACTCTAACCGCGATTTTGCGCGCGGCATATTCTCGATAGACCGCGACTGCCCGAAGCCGCGAAAGGATATCGCAAACTGGGAGCAGGTCAAGGACTTCGTCTCGTATTTCTACGATGAAATCTACACCCCCGACTACACCCTGCCCGAGAATATCAGCGCAGGCGATGCGGCGGCGATACTTCAAAAATACATCGGCGAGTTTGACATAAACGACGACAAGGACGCATGGTTTGCGCGCATCAAGGCGATGTGCGAGCCGCTCGGCTACACGCCCAACGTCAAGGAATACAAGAAAGATCCCACGGCGTTCAAGGGTCATGTCGGCGACCTTTCGACCGTTATCAGAATCGCGGTGACTTCGCGCCGCAACACGCCCGATCTTCATTCGATAATCAGGCTGCTCGGCGAGGACAGAGTCAGAGCGAGACTCGCTGCGGCGCTCGCACACTACAAGGAGGAGAACTAAATGGCGGACAGCACCAATCTCAATTCAAATTTTATCACTGATTTTATAGACGAGGATCTTGCAAACGGGGTCAACACCCGCGTGCAGACGAGATTCCCTCCGGAGCCCAACGGCTATCTGCACATCGGTCACGCAAAGGCGATATGCATCGACTTCAGCATCGCGGAAAAATACGGCGGAGTGTGCAATCTCCGTCTCGACGACACGAATCCCTCGAAAGAGGATGTCGAATATGTCGACGCGATAAAAGAGGACATTGAGTGGCTCGGCTACAAATGGAACGAGGTCTACTATGCATCGAGCTATTTCGATTTTCTCTATGAGTGCGCGATAAAGCTCATCAAAGAGGGCAAGGCGTATGTCTGCGACCTGTCGCCCGAGGAAATACGCGAATACCGCGGCACTCTTACAGAACCCGGCAAAAACAGCCCCTACCGCGACCGCTCGGTTGAAGAGAATCTCGATCTCTTCCGCCGCATGACCGAGGGCGAGTTTGCAAACGGCGAAAAAGTTCTGCGCGCCAAGATAGACATGGCGAGCCCGAACATCAATATGCGCGACCCGGTCATCTACAGAATCGCGCATGTCTCCCACCATCAGACAGGCGACAAGTGGTGCGTCTATCCGATGTATGACTTTGCCCATCCCCTCTCCGACGCTGCGGAGAAGGTCACATATTCCCTGTGCTCGCTCGAGTTTGAGAACCACAGACCGCTCTACAACTGGTTCATCGACGCTATCGGCTTTGAAGAGCCGCCGCGCCAGATCGAGTTCGCACGTCTGAACCTCAACTACTGCGTGACGAGCAAGAGAAAGTGCCTCGAAATGGTTCAGAACGGCGTTGTCAACGGCTGGGACGACCCGAGAATGGTCACTCTCTGCGGAATGCGCCGCAGGGGCTATCCCGCCGCCGCGATACGCGATTTCATAGGCCGCGTCGGCGTGGCAAAGGCCTACAGCGTTGTTGACTACGGCCTGCTTGAAGCGTGCGTCAGAGACAATCTCAATCAGAACGCCCCGCGCGCCATGGCTGTTCTCAATCCGCTCAAGCTCGTTATCGACAACTACCCCGAGGGCAAGACCGAGGAGATAGAGGTCGAGATAAATCCCGATAAGCCCGAGCTCGGCCACCGTAAGGTCACGTTCTCCCGCGAGCTCTATGTTGAGCGCGAGGACTTCATGGCGGAGCCCGTGAAGAAATATTTCAGGCTTTTCCCCGGAAACGAAGTGCGCCTCAAGAGCGCATATTATGTGACCTGCAACTCATATGATACCGATGAAAACGGCGAAGTCACCTGCCTGCACTGCACCTACGACCCCGAGAGCCGCGGCGGCGAGACGCCCGACGGTAGAAAGGTTCGCGGCACCCTGCACTGGGTCAGCGCGGCGGACAACGTGAAGGCTCAGGTGCGCCTCTATGACCGCCTGTTCAACACCGAGAACCCCGCAGGCGAGGACGGAAACGGCGACTATCTCCAGAACATCAACCCCGATTCTCTCAAAATTATCGACGGGTGCCTGCTCGAGGGCGGACTCCGCGACGCAAAGCCGGGCGACACATTCCAGTTCATGCGCCAGGGCTACTTCTGCGTTGATAAGGACAGCACTCCGGGCAATCTTATCATAAACCGCACCGTTGCGCTCAACTCCTCGTGGGACAAAAAGAAGAAATAATCAAGTAAGAAAGGTCGGTCGGGATGAAAGCTCTCAACAGAATTGTGACGGCTCTGCTGGCAATTGCAGTGTTCCCCGTCGCATATTTCACGGATCTCATAACCGTCTATATGCACGCGACTATCTACGATTCAAATATTGTAGAGAATCTGAGCGTCAAACGCATCATCGAGCTTTTCACGGGAGATGGTCTTTTCGCCGACCTCGTCAAAGGCGGCGCATCCGAGCTCCCGGACGGACTTTTGAAATTCAAGGGCAACTTCATAGCCTTTGCCGTTTGCTTCGCGCTCGCCCTGCTCATCGCGCTCGCCATTACCATTGTTGCCGCGGCGACCAATTCGAGAAAGACGACCGCCGCACTCGGCGCGGCAGGCATTTTGAGCATTATAGGCATGAGGATAGCGTTCTCCGCCGTCTCTTCGGCGGTCAAAGCGGGCACGCTGACCCTCGGCTCGCTGACCGACATGTCGTTCATGAATCTCTTCGGCAAGATAGTGCTCGTCACGATGAGCACGGCGCCTGCGGTGATGACGGTTTTGTTTTTGGCGATACTCATCTGGAACGTCGCGTTTATCGTAATCGACCTCGGCGAAGAACAGCCGAAGAAGAAAGCCAAGCACGCGAAGAAAAAATAAAAAACGAGGGAGTCGGATTTCCGGCTCCCTTTTTTCAGCAAAACAAGCTATTATCAATTTAAAATTTATCGGCTATCGCCGATAACAGACAGCGCAAGGGGCTGTCTATACGAAGTAAGTTATCCGAAAACCACAGAAAATTTAGGCGAACGAAGTTCGCCCCTATGGTCGGTAAGATAAACTTTTGCGAAGATTTCGTGCCGCTTACGCGGCATAGGTGCGTCGGGTCGCCGCACCCTGCAAGCTGCGTGCAAATAAAATCGTGCGAATTTCGCGGGCGGATAATATCCGCCCCTGCAATATTGTGTTGATTTATAATATTATTGCGCTTGCCAATCAGCAACATCTGCAATAACGAAGCCCCGGAAAACTCCGGGGCTTTATTATATGTATCACTGTGTCAATCCGAGCTTCTTTGCCATCTCGGCGGTCTTGAGTTCAAGCAGTTTGGAGACTCCGTCCTCCTGCATCGTGACTCCGTAGAGGACATCAGCCTCCTCCATCGTGCCGCGTCTGTGCGTAATGAGGATGAACTGCGTGTTCTTCGTCATGCGGCGGGCATACTGTGCGTAGCGCGTGACGTTGACATCATCAAGCGCCGCTTCGACCTCGTCGAAGAAGCAGAACGGCGCGGGAGTGACCTTGAGGATAGAGAACAGCAGCGCGATTGCCGCAAGTCCCTTTTCTCCGCCCGAGAGCAGGTCGATGTTCTGAACATTCTTGCCCGGGGGCTGAACCTTTATCTCAATGGCACATTCGAGCACGTCGAGCGGATTCTCAAGAATAAGCTCCGCCTTGCCGCCGCCGAACAGCTCCGAGAACGTCTGACCGAAGATAGTGTTTATGCGGTCGAACTGCTCCCTGAACCGCTCCGACATCTTGCCGGTCAGGTCGCCTATGAGCGTAAGAAGTTCTGCGCGCGAACTTTCGACATCGTCTATCTGAGTTTTCATGAACTCGTAGCGCTCGGAGACCTCTTTGTATTCCTCAATAGCGCCGACATTGACATTGCCGAGGGCTCTTATCTTGTTCTTTATATCATTGAGATCGCGCTGCGCTTTTTGCGGGTCTTCAATGACTATTCCGAGCTCCTCCGCCTCGCGGCGAGTGAGCTGATATTCGTCATAGAGCTTGTTCTGTGCGTTTTCAAGCTCGCGCTGCATCGAGTCGCGGCGCTCTTCGAGCCTTGCCCGCTCGCCGGACAGTCTCTCGCGCCTGTCGCTGACCGAGCGCTCCTGGGCGCGAAGTTTGGTGCTCTCGCCCTCGACTCCGCTTCGCTTCTGGGCGAGCGAGGATATCTCGTCTTTCTTCTGCTGAGCCTCGGCGCGAAGCGATGCCGCCTCGCCTTTGAGCTGTTCAATCAGCTCGTTCGTCGCGGTCATCTGCTCGGTTATGGAGTCGATCTCCGATTTAAGCTCATCGGCATGACCCTCATGGGAGCTTCTGCGGCGTTTGAGCGTTTCGATAACTTCCTCTCGCGCCTGAATATCCTTTTTGAACGCAAGGATGCTGAGGTTGATACTGCTCTCTTTGTCCGCGTTCTGTTCGCGGGTGCTGAGCAGTTCATCGCGGCGCGATTCGATTTCTGTTATCTTTTCATTGACCGAGTCGAGCTGAGCAGTAAATTCATCTATCTTCTTCTGCGCCTGAGTCTGAATCTCTTCGAGCTTTGCGGTGCGCTCTGCGGAGCTGCGCTTCTCCGCCTCGAGGTCATTGAGCGCTGACTCGGCAGTCTCAATTTTGTCGTCTATCATGCGCAGTTCGCCCTCGCGTCGAATTTTTTCTTCCTGCGCTTTCTGGAGCTCCGCCGTCACGCCGTCGTATTCCGCCTGCGCCGCCGAGACTTCGCCCGCGAGCTCTTTGTATCTCTCCTGCCGCTCGGCGAGGTCTTTTTCAAGCTTCGCGACGGTCTTTTTGAGCTGTTCGATATCATTGCCGCGGCTGAGTATTCCCGCATTCTGCCCGCGCGAACCGCCCGTCATTGAGCCGCCCGCATTCATGACCTGACCGTCGAGCGTGACGACTTTGAATCTGTGGCCGAAGCGCTTGGAGATGGCTATCGCGCTGTCGATATTATCCGCAACGGCGGTGTGGCTGAGCAGATTCCTGATTATCGGCAGATACTCGTCGTCGCATCGAAGAAGCCTGTCCGCCATGTCGATGAATCCGGCGCAGGAGTCGAGTCCATCCTCCCTGAACGGGCGCGGCTTTATCGCCGTCATCGGCAGGAAAGTCGCGCGTCCTGCGCGGCTCTCTTTAAGATAGGCTATGGCGCGTTTTGCCGCCGACTCGTCGTCGGTGACTATATTCTGCACGGCGGCGCCGAGAGCCGTCTCGACCGCCGCGGCGTACTTCGCATCAACGGTTATCAGCTGGGACACAGGTCCGTGGATTCCGCGCAGCGTTCCGCGCTTTGCTTCGCGCATGACCGCTTTAACGGAGCCTGAATAGCCCTCCATGTTCTTCTCGAGATCCTCGAGCATTCTGATTCGCGCCTGCTTCTGGTGGATGTCGAGCGTTGCGGCATCGAGCTCGCGGCGCATCTTCTCCGCCTTTTCTGAACGCGAACGGACTATCATCGAGTAGCCGTCTATTGAATTTGAAAGTGATTCTATATTTTCAAGACACGCGTCAAGATTCCTGCGGCTGACTTCGGCCTGCTCACGGAGTGCGTCAAGCAGTCCGCCGCGCGAAGCGATGACTTCGTCGACTGTGCCGAGGCGCGCGGCTATCTCCTGCGCGGAGGAGCGCGCCGTGCTCTGTTCGATTTTTGCGGCGGAGAGAGACTCGTTTATGGTCTTCGCCTGCGCCTCCGCGCTGTCGCGCTCGGCGGTTATAGCGCTCTCCTGCTCCTTGAGCTTGCCGGTGCTGTCGAGCAGTTCGAGCAGCTGCGCCTGGCAGTCCTTTATCTCGGCGTCTATAGATTCTATCTCTTTTTGGGCGACGTCGATCTGCTCCTCGAGGTGCTGCTCGGTGGCGGTCGCCGCTTCCATGTCGCGCTTTATGCGCTCTATCGTCTCGCGGTTATGTGCGAGGTTGTTGTGCTCGACGGCGATTCTGCCGTCAACTGCGGTCGCCTGCTCTTCGTCGGAGGCGGCTTTCGTTCGCAGTTCTTCTATCTGCACGGTTATTCCGCTGCCCGTGCTCATCAGCTCTTCTATCTGAGCCGATATCTGTTCGAGCTCGCGCTCCGCCTGCTCATAGTCCGCGGCGGCGAGGGATATTTTATCCTCCTGCGCCCTGAGTCCCTCGCGGGAGCGCTCTATCGTCTTGAGCCAGAGTCCTATCTCAAGCTCCTTTTTCTCCCCTGCAAGCACAAGGAATTTCTGCGCCTTTTCGCTCTGCGTTTTGAGCGGTCCGACACGGCCTTCAAGCTCGGTCAATATATCGCGCAGGCGAACGAGATTTTCCTCCGCCTGTTCGAGTCTGCGTGTCGCGTCCGCGCGGCGGTATCTGAAATGGGATATTCCCGCCGCCTCTTCGAGCATATCGCGCCTCTGCGGCGAGCGCGAAGAGATAAGGTCGGCGACTCTGCCCTGGCTGACCATGGAATAGCCGTCGCGTCCGAGTCCCGTGTCCATAAACAGCTCGTGGATATCGCGCAGGCGGACAGTCTCGCCGTTCAAAAGATACTCGCTCTCGCCCGAGCGGTAGTAGCGGCGGGTGACGGAGACATCGTCCTTGTCGCAGTTGTTGAGGGTGCGGTCGGTGTTATCGAGGCGCAGAGTGACCTCAGCAAAGCCCATCGCCTTTCTGAGCGACGTGCCGCCGAATATGACGTCCTCCATTTTCGAGCCGCGCAGGCTCTTTGAGGACTGCTCGCCGAGAACCCAGCGAACGGCATCGGAGATGTTGCTCTTGCCGGAGCCGTTGGGGCCTATGACGGCGGTTATGCCTTTTCCGAATTTGAGCGTTGTCTTGTCGGGAAAGGATTTGAAGCCCTGCAGTTCGAGTGCTTTTAGTAACATTTATCTGCCTGCCTTTATAATAAGTTGACTTTTTCCAAGGTTATATCGCGCGCCGAGAGAGCCGCATTTTCTTTTATCCTGCATTCATAGCCGAGTTCTCTGAGCTTTTCGATATTGCATCTTCTCTGTCCGGAAGCTTTTGAAACTTCGCGCGGGGCGACATATATTATGTACTTCCCCTTTTCTTTTCCGGAGAGTGCTCTGTTAATAATATCAAAATATATATGCCCCTCGCACATCTCGCGCAGAGCCGGATGATATGCGCCGGCAACGAAAGAACCCTCGACGTCGCCGCCGGAATGGAGCCCGAGGCGGATGACCTTTATCCCCGCATTTTCGAACATCGGCAGTATCTTCGCGCAGAGCACCGCCGCCTCTTCGGGAGTCTGCGGACGGTATTCGCCATTGCGGTATAGCTCGGCGAGCTCCGTGTTTTCTATAACGACCGTCGGATATATCCGCGCGGTGTCCGGTGAAAGTGAGATTATATCCCGCGCCGTCCCGATGCTGTCCTCATCATTCGAACCGTAGAGCCCGGTCATCATCTGGAGCCCCAATTCAAAGCCGCGTTCTTTTAAGAGCCGCGCCGAGCGGAAGATATCCTCGCGCGTGTGACCCCTGCGGTTCATCGCGAGCACTTTATCATTTGTGCTCTGTGCGCCGAGTTCGACCGCCGTAACGTGATATTTTTCGAGGATATCGCATATCTCGCCGTCAACAGCGTCCGGGCGGGTGGATATTCTGATGCCCTTGAAGCCGTTTTCGCCGATGAACTCCTGTGCAGAAGAGAGCAGCTCGATCATATAATCGCGGTCGATAGCCGTGAAGCTACCGCCGAAAAATGCTATCTCCCCGTCTTTTATCCCCTCGGGGGACGAGCGCATGGCGACGAGCGCCGCGTCGCGCACATCCTGCGCTGTCGGCTGGCTCTTTGCGCCCGAAATGCTCCTCTGGTTGCAGAAGCTGCACTGGTGCGGGCAGCCCGCGTGGGGAACGAATACGGAGACGTTTATATGTTTCATGCCTTGAGCCCCATGAGTTCCAGAGCCTCTTTTGCCGCCGCCTGCTCGGCTATCTTCTTGCTTCTGCCCGAGCCGTGGCCGATAACATTGCTGTTGAGATGGACTTCGACGCTGAAGGTCTTGTTGTGGTCGGGTCCGCTCTCGCCGACGAGGACATATTCGACCGCCTCCTCGGGGTTGCGCTGGACTATTTCCTGCAAGGTGGTCTTGTAGTCCGTGACGACCGGCTTCTCCTCGTCCGCCTTATCGATAAAACGGAAAACGAACTTCTTCGCCGGCTCTATGCCGCCGTCGAGATAGATAGCGGCGAGCACAGCTTCAAACGCATCGGCGAGGATAGACGGGCGATCCTTGCCGCCGGTGAGCACCTCGCCCTTGCCGAAGAGCAGATAGTCGCCGATACCGAGAGTGCGCGCAAATTCGCTGAGCGACTTCTCGCAGACGAAATAAGCGCGTCTCTTCGTCAGCTCGCCCTCGGGCAGGTGCTTGAAGTGATGGAAGAAATGCTCGGCGGAGATAAAGCCGAGCACCGAGTCGCCCAGAAACTCCAGGCGCTCGTTGCATCGCGTGCCGTCCTGCCGCTCGTTGGCGTATGACGAGTGGGTCAGCGCCTCGGTGAGCAGCTTTTTATTCTTGAAATTGTAGCCTATTTTCTTTTCGAGTTCTCTGTTGTCCATTTTCTTACTCCGCGTCGGCAGCTTCCTTGACGCTCTGTGCAATGGTGCCGACTATATTTTTTTCTGCGCAGGTCTTTGCCTGCCTTATGGCGTTGCGGATAGCCTTCGCGTCGGACGAGCCGTGCGCCTTGATAACAACGCCGTTGACTCCGAGCAGCGGCGCGCCGCCGAACTCGGAATAATCCATTCTCATTTTAAGACCGAGCAAGCCGCCCTTGACCATCATGGCGGCGAGCATGGTTATCGAGCTCTTCTTGAAGATGTTCTTGATATTCGCCATCATCGCGCCCGCGACACCCTCGTAGAGCTTTAAGATAATATTGCCCGTGAAGCCGTCCGCGACGAGCACGTCGCAGCAGCCGTAGGGCACGTCGCGAGTCTCGACGTTGCCGATGAAGTTGATTTCTTTCGTATCCTTGAGAAGATCGAACGCCTCATGGCGCAGGCGGTCGCCCTTGCTGTCCTCGGTGCCGATATTCGCAAGAGCCACGCGCGGAGACTGAACTTTTACGAACTTCTCCGAATATATCGCGCCCATCTGGGCGAACTGCTTTAAGTGCTCCGCGGTGCAGTCCGCGTTCGCGCCGCAGTCAAGCAGAAGAAACGGCTTATCGTTCGAGGGCAGGACGCTGCCTATCGCGGGACGCTTAACGCCCCTTATGCGCTTGACGATAAATGTTGCGCCCATGACCAAAGCGCCTGTCGAGCCCGCACTGACGAACGCGTCGCCCTTGCCGTCCGCAAGAGCCTGAAGTCCGACCGCCATAGAGCAGTTTTTCTTGCTCTTGAGTATCTCGCCGGGCTGATCGGTCATGGCGATAATATCCGGAGCGTCCATAATATCAATGCCTGTGAGCGATATCTTGTTCTGCGCGGCGCAGGAGAATATCTTCTCCTTGTCGCCGACAAGAACTATATCCACGCCGAGATCGTCCTTTGCGTTGCGGCTGCCCTTGATAACCTCAAGAGGTGCATTGTCGCCACCGAAAGCATCAACTATAATCTTCATTTTTCATTCTCTCCTTCGATATATTTTCCCGCAGACTCGAGTCCCCGCTGCGAGATCTTCTCATAACGCTCCTGCTTCGAGCGGATGCGCTCGTCGAGGGGCGGAAGTATTCCGAAGTTTGCGCCCATGGGCTGAAAATCCGTCACGCTCTCGTCGCTGATATAGCGTGCGAGCGCCCCCATGACGGTGTCCCCGGGCATGACGAATGGGTCTTTTCCGTTTATATACCGCGCGGCGTTGATGCCGGCGAGTATTCCCGAAGCGGCGGACTCCATATAGCCCTCCACGCCGGTTATCTGACCCGCGAAGAATATTCGTCTGTCGCTCCTGAGCGAGAAATCCGCGCCGAGGAGCCTGGGTGAATTTATAAATGTGTTGCGGTGCATGACGCCGTAGCGCACGAACTCCGCATTTTTGAGCGCGGGTATCATAGAGAAAACGCGCTTCTGCTCGCCGAATTTCAGATTCGTCTGGAAGCCGACGAGATTATATAAAGTGCCCGCCGAGTTCTCTTTTCTGAGCTGGAGCACTGCCCACGGTCTGTGTCCCGTGCGCGGATCGCGCAGACCGACGGGTTTCATCGGACCGAAGCGGATAGTATCCTGACCGCGCAGAGCCATGACTTCTATCGGCATACAGCCCTCGTAGACTCCCTTGCGCTTGTCGAACGAGTGGGTTTCGGCGCTCTCCGCGCCGACAAGGGCTTCATAAAACGCCTCATATTCCTCTTTGTCCATCGGACAGTTTATATAGTCATCCTCGCCGCCCCTGTCGTAGCGCGATTGCTTGAACGCGCAGGACATATCGAGGCTCTGAGCCGAAACTATCGGCGCGGCGGCATCGTAGAAGCTCAGATGTCCGGGGCAGATTTTCTCTATCTCATTGGAGAGCGCGTCGGACGCGAGCGGACCTGCGGCGATAATCACAACGCCGTCTGCGGGTATCTCCGTCACCTCGCCGCGGACTATATCTATAAGCGGATCTTCTTCGACTGTCTTTGTGACAAGGGCGGAGAAATCGTCCCTGTCAACGGCTAAAGCACCGCCCGCGGGGACGGCAGTCGCCTTGGCGCAGCTCACGCAAAGCGAGCCGAGCATCTCCATCTCGGCTTTGAGTTCACCCGCGGCGCTCGCGGTGCGCAGAGCCTTGAAGGAGTTCGAGCAGACGAGCTCGGCGAAGTTCGGGCTCGAATGGGCGGGCGAGAATTTTTTCGGCTTCATCTCGCACAGGGTAACTCTTATCCCCGCGCTCGACAGCTGTCTCGCGGCTTCAACGCCCGCGAAGCCCGCTCCTATAACGGTAACTTTATTCATCGGTTTTTTTACCTTTTCTTGCGCTCTTTTTCGTATATCCGCAGCCCTCGTTGAGGCATTCGACAACGCCGCCCTTCTTCTTGAACAGGGACTTGCCGCACTGCGGGCATATCTCATCCGTCGGCTTATCCCAGGTCATGAAGTCGCAGCCCGGCCAATTCGAGCAGCCGTAGAAAGTATAGCCCCTCTTCGTCTTTCTCTCGATGACCTTTGCGCCGCACTTGGGGCACTTTGCGTTCGTTTCGAGCACGAGCGGCTTCGCGTTCTTGCACTCGGGATAGCCGGGGCAGGCAAGGAATCTGCCGTAGCGTCCGGTCTTTATGACCATCATTCTGCCGCACTTCTCGCAGGGGATATCGGTTATATCCTCTTCGAGCTGGATCTTAACATCCTTCATCTCGGCCTTGGCCTTGTCGAGCGACTTCTCGAACTCGCCGTAGAAATCGTCGAGGACGGAGACATAATCGACATCGCCGGAATCGACGCGGTCGAGCATATCCTCCATCTGCGCGGTGAACTTGACGTTGACTATGCGCGGAAACTTCTCTTTGAGCAGCTTCGTTGTCGCCTCGCCGAGCTCGGTGGGCACGAACTGCTTCGACTCGCGCTTGACATAGTTTCTCTTGACTATGGTGGTGATTATTGTTGAATAGGTACTCGGTCTGCCGATACCCTTTTCCTCGAACTCCTTGACGAGCGACGCTTCGGTGAAGCGCGGCGGAGGCGAGGTGAAGTGCTGCGAGGGGATGAGCTCCTTGAGCTTCGCGGTGTCTCCGACCTTTATCTCGGGCAGGAGCGAGCCCTTGCTCTCATCGTCGCTTATCTCATATACTTTTGTAAAGCCGTCGAAGCGCACGGAATAACCGGCGGCGGTGAACAGGCAATATTTGCCCTCGGCGGCGTCCTTTTCGTTTGCTCCGGCTATTTCAAGCTTCACCGTATCCTGGACGCAGCTCGCCATGAGGCTCGCCATGAAGCGCTTCCAGATAAGATTATAGAGCTTATACTGATCCGAAGTCAGCGAATCCTTGACGCGCTCGGGGGTTATCGACGGGGTCGCGGGGCGGATAGCCTCGTGGCCGTCCTGAGCGTTGGCTCCGGTCTTGTAATAACGCGGCTTGTCGGGCAGATACTCCTTGCCGAAAAGCTCCTCGATAGCGGCGGCCGCCTGGGCGCGCGCCTCCTCGGAGATTCTCAGCGAGTCGGTTCTCATGTAGGTTATAAGACCGGTCGTGCCGATGCCCTGAACATCGACGCCCTCATAGAGCTCCTGCGCGGTGCGCATGGTCTTCTGAGTCTGGAATCCGAGCTTCCTCGAAGCCTCCTGCTGTAGGGTGGAGGTGGTAAAGGGCGGCGCGGGGTTCTTCTTCCTCGTGCCCTTTTTGAGGGTTTTGACGGTATACGAAGCGCCGTCGAGACGGCTGAGAATAGCGTCCGACTGCTCTTTGTTCTCTATTTTTATCTTGCCGTTTTCGTCGCCGTAGAGCGATGCGGAAAACACCTTGCGGGACGGGGCGGTGAACTTTGCGTCTATCGTCCAATATTCCTCGGGCTTGAACGCGCGGATCTCCTCCTCGCGGTCAACTATCATGCGCACCGCGACGCTCTGAACGCGGCCGGCGGAAAGTCCGCGGCGTATCTTCTGCGAAATAAACGGGCTCAAGCGATAACCGACGAGTCTGTCGAGTATTCTTCTCGCCTGCTGTGCGTTGACGAGATTCATATCGACGGCGCGCGGATGTTCCATGCCGTTCTTGATTCCGGTTTTGGTTATCTCATTGAAAGTGACTCTGTTCTTGTCCTCGAGATTGAGATCGAGCAGGGTCGAAAGGTGCCACGATATCGCTTCTCCCTCGCGATCAGGGTCGGTTGCGAGGATAACTTTATCGCTTTTTTCAACATCTTTTTTCAGCTCGCTGACGAGCTTCTCTTTTCCTTTTATAACGGCGTATTTCGGCGCGAAGTCGTGCTTGACATCGACGCTCAGCTTCGCCGCGGGCAGGTCGCGGACATGACCCATCGAGGCGACTACCTCATAACCGGGTCCGAGATATTTTTTAATTGTTTTCGCCTTTGCGGGCGACTCGACTATAACTAAAGTGGACATTTCGTTTGCTCCCCTGTTCAAATTTTTTTGTATCGTTTCCCTGCGCACAGACACACGAGATCTTCAAGCTCCAGCTCGGTCATCGAGCTGACAACCTCCCACGGCGCAAATCCGGTCTTTGCCGCTATCTCGTCTGCAAACAGAGGTTCTTCTCCCATTGATTCGTATATTTTCTTTGCCTTTTCAGAGAGTCCGACGGGTATTGACACGAGCTTTTTGACCCTGAACTCCTCGGGCTTCGGCTCGGGCTCGAACTTTTTGACCGATTCGTGCGGAAGCTCAACGGTCTTCGGCTCTTCCTTTGCCTGCTCCTGCGTCAGCTCGCGCTTGCCGCTCAGATATTCGAGCGTCTTCGCCATATCCTCCGGCTTTATCTTGTCGGGATAGCGCACGGAGTATTCCGTTATCAGATCGTAAATTGACAAAAGCGGTCTTGCGCCGTCTCTTATCAGCCGATTTGCCCCGGCGTAAGATGAGTTGAACACATCGCCGGGCGGCGCGAACACATCGCGTCCCTGTTCTATGGCGCAGTTCGCGGTGATGAGCGAGCCGCTCTTAACTCCCGCCTCGATGACTATTGTAGCGTCGCAGAGTCCCGAGATTATTCTGTTTCTTATCGGGAATGTTCTCGCCGAGGACGGGAATCCCGGCGGAAACTCCGTTATCAGCGCACCGCTCTGAGCTACGCAGTCGCGCAGATACTCGTTTTCCATAAGATATTTGTATCCGAAGCCGCAGCCGAGCACCGCCGCCGTGACTCCGCCGGAGTCGAGCGCGCCGTTGTGCGCGCAGCTGTCGATACCCATCGCCGCGCCGGAAACGACGCAGATGCCGGAATATGCAAGCGCCGCGGCATAGCGGTGCGCGAGGTAGCTGCCCTGGAACGAGGCTTTTCTCGTACCGACAACGGCAATGCACACGCGCTGTGTCACGCGTTTTATGTCGCCCCTGACGAAGAGCGCCAGCGGCATGTTGCGCAGACTTCTGAGCTTCGGCGGATAGTCCTCGTCGTCCGGAGTGAGGACGGTCCAGCCGTTATTATAACAAACATCAACAATGCCCTGCGCCTTTTCGGGAGAGCATTGTTTGAGTTTTTCTATCTGTCTGTTGGTGAGTACACCGCTCAATCGCCATTCTATCTCGCCCCTTGAGTACATCTCCTCGGGGGATGGAAACACAGCGGTAATCTCATCTGTGACAGCTCCTGCGCCAAGAGCTTCCTGGAGCCAGAGCCAATAGGCTTTCTTGTCCATTGAAGCCTCCGTGTGTTATTTTGTCAGCTCCCACATAAGCACTGCGGCGGCCGCCGCGGCGTTTAACGATTCGGCACGCCCGCGCATCGGAATTGTCACGGGCAGAGTGCAGGCGGACATGACCTCGGGCGATATTCCGCTGCCCTCGTTGCCGACAACGCAGATAACGGAGCCCGAAAAACTCATATCGGTTATCCTCTTTGCCCCGTCGGACGGCGTGGAAGCTAAGGTAAGCATACCCTTTTTGGCGGCAAAAATCAAGAGAGAGGGCAAATTTCCTGTTGTCAAAACAGAAATTCGCATCGAAGAGCCCATCGCGGCGCGAAGCGCTTTCGGGTTATATATATCGCATCCGCCGCCGACTATGACGCCGCTCATGCCGAACGCCTCCGCGGTTCTGAGCACCGCGCCGAGATTCGACGGATCCTGCATATTGTCGAGCGCTATATATGTCCCCTTGGGGTCAATTGTCTCCAATTCCGCCTCTTTTCGCTTGACGCAGATGCAAAAAACACCCTGCGCCTCGCGGGTATCGGAGAGAGTTCCGGCGAGCTCATGCGGTATCTCGAACGCCTGCTCCGCCTTTTCGGCGACGGCAGAGATATAGTCCGGATACTTTTCGAGAGCTTCTTTTGTAAAGAAAGCGGTCTTTATTTCTATCCCGGTCTTTGCAACATCCGAGCACAGGCGCGCGCCCTCAAGCGCAAACAGCCCCGTTTCCCTGCGGAACGAGGCGCTCTGCGACAGATGCCGGAAAAGCTTCACTTTTTCGTTGGAACGCGACGAGATCTTTTCGAAATCCATCTTTTTTCCTCCGATATGAAATAAGGGACTGCATCAGCAGCCCCTTAACTTTCAGATTGAGTCTCTACCCGAAAATCTCCGATCACTTACTTGAGGGCAGCCTTGGCCTGCTCGGTCAGAGCGGTGAAAGCGGCGGGATCGCTGATGGCGATCTCGGAGAGCATCTTGCGGTTGAGATCGATGCCGGCCTTCTTCAGACCGTTGATGAACGTGGAATAGTTCATGCCGTTGAGCTTCGCGGCAGCGGAGATTCTGGTGATCCACAGGCTGCGGAAGTCACGCTTCTTCTGCTTGCGGCCGATGTAAGCATACTGGCCGCTCTTCATGACAGCCTGCTTGGCGGTCTTGAAAAGGCTGTGCTTTGAGCCATAGTAGCCCTTGGCAAGCTTCAGAACTTTATTTCTTCTCTTGCGAGTCATTGTTGCACCTTTGATACGTGCCATGGTTTTCTACCTCCGAATAATTAATGAGTGGTTGGCTGTCTCTTATTTGTAAGGGATAAGCTTCTTGATCTGCTTGACGTTGGTGGTGTCTGCAACAGAGGTCTTGCGAAGATTTCTCTTACGCTTTGTGCTCTTCTTGGTAAGGATGTGAGACTTGTTTGCGTGTGCACGTATCGGCTTACCGTTTTTTGACAGCTTGAAGCGCTTTTTAGCACCGCTGTGAGTTTTGATCTTGGGCATGAGTTCTTTTCCTCCTTCAACTTTTTGACCGGTATTTTACCGGGATAATCACTTTGCGCTCTTGGGAGCGAGGAACATGAGCATCTGGCGTCCCTCAAGCTTCGCCGGCTTCTCGACCGAGGCGATATCCGCGCACTTCTCCGCAAACTGAGCCATTATGGTCAGTCCGAGATCGGTGTGGGTCATCTCGCGTCCGCGGAAGCGGATCGAGACCTTGGTCTTGTTGCCTGCCGACAGGAACTTTCTGGCGTGACCGACTTTCGTATCAAAATCATGTACGTCAATGTTGGGCGAAAGGCGGATCTCCTTTATCTCGATCACACGCTGATTCTTCTTCGCTTCCTTCTCCCTCTTGGACTGCTCAAAACGATATTTGCCGTAGTCCATGATCTTACAGACGGGCGGCTTTGCCTGCGGAGCTATCTTGACAAGGTCGAGATTTTTCTCTGCGGCAAGCTTCTGAGCCTGAGCGGCGGAAACGATACCTAACTGTTCACCGTCATTGCTTATGAGCCTGACCTCTTTGTCCGTGATCTCTTCATTGATCTGCATTTCTTTGATACCTATAACCAGCACCTCCATATGCTCTGACCGGTTCTACCGGAAAAATCAAAGCGAGGGCACAGAGATGCCCTCGCTCAATAATCAACAGAAATAAAAATCCGTTCTTATTGACCCGCGCGGACAAAACCCCGGAGGTGAGAGCTGCGGCACAATGCGTCACTCTGCTTTGTTGTACGCATTATTTTAACAGCCCGAAAGGATTTTGTCAAGCGTTTTTTCGGATTATTTTATAAAAAGTACCGACGACGCTATTACAAACTGCGCCGCATAGTAGGAAACATGGTTTATGATTATATTCGCCTTCGTGTTTCCGCCCTCTTTGAAATACATGGTCGAGAGCACGGCGTCGGAGAACGCGAACAGAAGCCCGCCCGCCGACATGAGTATCCACTGCTTTGCAAAGGAATTGTTGAGCATCGCGACCGCGCTGACGGCAAATGTCATGAACAGGAAGAAGGTATAGACGCCGACTATTGTTCTGAACTTGCCGAACTTGAGCTTGAGCAGCTTTTCGCTGACGATAACATTTCCTATGGCGACAACGACCGAGATTATTATCGGCAGGACAGCCGTGAGCACGCTCCAGTTGCCGGCAAATTTATAAATCGCGCCTATGTAGAACACATGGCCTATCATGAACGCTATGAATCCGGCGTTGAGGAACTTCTCCATATCCTTTTCATATATCCATTTCAAATCGAGCCATATGTCGCCCGAGAGACCGAGCACAAGACCGAACACGATGAGCCCGGCATACACCTCGTGACCCGGGTTGACCGCCGCCGCGGAGAGCGCCGTAAGCAGGAAGAGGAAGCTCGCTATCGCCTTTGAATAGAGCCCCTTGAGTCCGCCGTATTTCACGCGCAGGACAAGGAAAACGACGACCGCCGCGATGCCTGCCGCGAGCGCGGCATAAAAATATGCTGTTGGCAAAATGATATCCTCCTCGTTGTATCCGCTCATCAGACGCGGGAAAATTCATCCGAAATGAGTATACAACATCCAACACGATTCAACAATAAGTTTAAATGTAACATTATTGCAACAGTTTTTCGCTTTTTGTCTTTATATTATATTCAATGCAACATTATCGCGGCACAAAAAATCCGCCGCATCGACGAAGGCGAGTGATATGATTAAATGGATTGATAAATCGGGATTTGTCTATCACTCGAGTCATAGCAAAGTAAAGGTAAGCGACTCAACTAATTTTGGTAATCATACTTTCAATAGCCGCACCGCAGTAGTAATAGTTAACTGAGGAGAGCGAGGGAACGGCTTGCGCAGCAAGACGCACGAGCGACTCTCAAAACATAGTCGCCTATCGCCCTTGGAGCGGGCGCTATGCTTCTTGTTTTTCGCCAACATCGCCTCGCTTCATCCGCCACCGGCGGCGCTTCGGTGATGTTGCGCACTCGTTCAAGCTCCGGCGCGTTTGCGTGCGAATGTGCCGAGCAACTAATTGAGAGCCGCGAGCTATGTACTGCGGCGCGGCGTTGCCGGGGTCTCGGGGCGCAGCCCATAAAAAGGCAGGCACACATCGGTTTTGCGCAGCAAAACTGCTTGCACTTAAAAGTATTGGATTTTTGATGACAGGCAAGAAAAAGGCGCGCAGGAATGCGTCCGCATTTCAAGCGTTTTTTTCGCAGCATGGCGCAAAAAGACTTACTTTTAAGCGATGCTTGCTTGCCTTTTTGTAGGCACAGTTTGCTTTTCTTTTGCAGGCGTTTTCTTTTTTAAATAAAAAGAAAATACCGAGACGCGGGAAGTATAAAAGTTTTAATTATAGTTGGACGCGAAAGTAGGAGGCATATTTTTATCGTGCCGCTCACGCGGCAGCGGTGCGTCGAGGTCGCCGCACCCTACAAATGCATGCCAATAAAACTGTAATAATTTCGCGGGCGGATGATTTCCACCCTACACGATTGTGCTGATTTACAACCTTGCAACAACGCAAAAACCGACCTATGAGAGCATAGGTCGGTTTAGCTGTTTTATGAACCCTCCGCCAAAGGTACGGCAGAAATATTGAGTTTTGCTTACTTTCTGCTGACGCCGAGAGTCATCTTCTCGCCGTTGATGTTCCACTCCTTGGAGCTGTCGCCGCCGAGAGAATAGACTATCTCATCTGCGAGGACATCATGCTTTATGGACTCGGCGTTCTTCTCGATTATACCGTTGAGCTTTGCGTTGTCTCCGGTATAGAGAACTATCTTGTCCATAACGTCGAAGTCGGCCTCCTTGCGCATGGTCTGAATCTTCGAGATTATCTCCCTGACGAAGCCCTCCTCGATAAGCTCGGGGGTGAGGTTCGTGTCGATAGCGACGGTGATGCCGTAATCGGAGACAGCAAAGCTGCCCTCCTTCTGGACGGAGTCTATGAGCAGGTCGTCAACGCCGAGCTCTATTTCGTTGCCGTCGACGCTGAACTTCAGCGCGCCGTTCTCGTCGAGCTCCTTCTTGGCGGCCGAGCCGTCGAGGGAGGCGAGATGCTCTTTTATCTTGCCGAGGAATCTGCCGTACTTCGGGCCGACGGTCTTGAGCTGCGGCTTGAAGCTGTAGCTGACGAAATCCGCCTCGCCGTCAACGAACTCAAGCTCCTTTACGTTGAGCTCGTCTCTGATTATCTCCGCGTACTCGCCGCCGAGAGCCTCGTCCGCGCGGACAAACATCTTGCCCAGAGGCTGGCGGTTCTTGATATTCGCGCCGTTTCTTGCGGCACGGCCGAGCACGACTATATTAAGCGCCTCGTTCATTCTCTCCTCAAGCGCCTTGTCGATATATGCGGCGTCCGCAACGGGGTAGTCGCACAGGTGGACGCTCTCGGGAGCGGACTTGTCAACGCTGCAAACGAGGTTGCGGTAGATATCCTCCGTCATGAACGGTATCATCGGAGCGGCAAGCTTCGAGACGGTGACAAGTGCTGTGTAAAGGGTCATATATGCGTCCGTCTTATCGCTGCTCATGCCCTGCGCCCAGAAGCGCTCACGGCAGCGGCGGACATACCAGTTGCTCATCTCGTCGACGAAGTTCTGCAGCGCACGCGCCGCCTCGGGGATGCAGTAATCCGCAAGGTAGTTGTCAACGGTCGTGATAAGCGTATTGAGTCTCGAGAGCAGCCATCTGTCCATGGTGGGCAGCTCCTCCGCCTTGCGAAGCTCATGCTTAGAAGCGTCGAACTCGTCTATATTGGCATAGAGCACGAAGAAAGCGTAGATGTTCCAGAGCGTGCCCATAAACTTGCGCTGACCCTCGATAACCGCCTTGCCGTGGAAGCGGTTGGGCAGCCACGGGGCGGAGTTCGTGTAGAAATACCAGCGAACCGCGTCCGCGCCGTAGGCGTTGAGCGCGTCGAACGGGTCAACGGCGTTGCCCTTGGACTTCGACATCTTCTGACCGTTCTCATCCTGAACGTGGCCGAGGACGAGAACATTCTCATAGGGAGCTCTGTTGAACAGCAGGGTCGATATGGCGAGCAGAGAATAGAACCAGCCTCTCGTCTGATCGACGGCCTCGGAGATGAACTGAGCCGGGAACTGCTGCTTGAACAGGTCGTGATTTTCAAACGGATAGTGGTGCTGCGCGAAGGGCATAGAGCCTGAGTCGAACCAGCAGTCGATAACCTCGGGCACGCGGTGCATTTCGCCGCCGCACTTCGGGCACTTTATTGTAACCGCGTCGATATAGGGGCGGTGCAGCTCGATATCGTCGGGGCAATTCGAGGACATGCTCTTGAGCTCTTCGATAGAGCCTATCGAATGTCTGTGACCGCACTCGCATTCCCAGACGTTGAGCGGAGTTCCCCAGTAGCGGTTACGGCTGATGCTCCAATCCTGGACGTTCTCTATCCAGTCGCCGAAGCGTCCCTTGCCTATGCTCTCGGGGATCCAGTTGACGGTATTGTTGTTTCGCACAAGGTCGTCTCTGACTGCGGTCATCTTAATGAACCACGAGTCCCTTGCGTAGTAGATGAGGGGCGTGTCGCAGCGCCAGCAGTGGGGGTAGCTGTGTTCAAACACGGGAGCGGAGAAGAGAAGTCCGCGCTTATCGAGGTCAACGAGCACGTCTCTGTCCGCGTCCTTGCAGAACTTGCCCGCCCACGGGGTGCTCTTGTCCATGCAGCCGGCGGCGTCGACGAGCTGAACGAACGGAAGGTCATAGTTCTTGCCGACGTTTGCGTCGTCCTCACCGAATGCCGGTGCGATATGGACTATACCGGTGCCGTCCGTCAGAGTGACATAACCGTCGCAGGTGACGTACCAGCCCTTTTTGCCGTCATTCGACTTTGTGCACTCGAACAGCGGCTCATACTCTCTGTATTCAAGCTCCTTGCCCTTAAAGGTAGCGAGAGTCTCGACTCCCTCGGGGAAGAACTTCTCAACGAGTGCCTGCGCCATATAGTATACGGTGCCGTCCTCAACCTTGATTTTAACATAGTCCTCTGCGGGGTTGACGCAGAGCGCGACGTTCGAGGGCAGAGTCCACGGAGTTGTCGTCCATGCGAGGAAATATGCGTCCTCGCCCTTAGCCTTGAACTTGACTACCGCCGAGCGCTCCTTGACATCCTTATAGCCCTGAGCGACCTCCTGAGATGAGAGCGGAGTGCCGCAGCGCGGGCAGTAGGGAACTATCTTGAAGCCCTTATAGAGCAGGCCCTTGTCCCAAATCTGCTTGAGCGCCCACCACTCGGACTCGATAAAGGTGTTGTCATAGGTGACGTAGGGGTGCTTCATATCGGCCCAGAAGCCGACCTTGCCGGAGAAATCCTCCCACATACCCTTGTATTTCCATACGCTCTCCTTGCACTTCTTGATAAAGGGCTCAAGACCGTATTCCTCTATCCCCTGCTTGCCCTCGATGCCGAGCAGCTTCTCGACCTCGATCTCAACGGGCAGACCGTGGGTATCCCAGCCCGCCTTTCGGGGCACCATATAGCCCTTCATGGTCTTGTAGCGCGGGATCATATCCTTTATAACTCTCGTCAGCACGTGGCCGATATGCGGCTTGCCGTTTGCCGTCGGCGGGCCGTCATAGAAAGTGAAAGTCTCCGCATTTTTACGCGAGTCGATGCTCTTCTCGAAAATGTGGTTCTCGTTCCAGAAATCGAGCACCTTCTTCTCGCGGTTGACGAACTCAAAATTCGTCGATACCTTGTCGTACATAATAGCTATCCATCCTTTCAGGGAATCGCGGCTGATAACAAAAAAGGTCCCTGTCCATAACAGGACAAAGACCCGGCTTTGCAACCACCCACTACATTCAATTAAATGCCGCCCGGTAACGGTGGGACGCGCCGTCGGGATCTACTCGGTTTTCGCCTTTCGTCCCGCTGCTCGGGAGTGATGTTCGCTCCTGCGCCGAGTACCGACTTTCCACTGCCGCCGGCTCACTTTGTCTCTTTGCGCAAGGCTACTGTCTCCGTCAAAGCCTTTGAGATATGCTCATTTAGTGTTGCACCCGATAGGTACAACATTAAGGTGATTATAATACTTTTGGATTTATTCGTCAATAGGTTTTAACCGACTATTTTCAGTCGGTATCGGTATTCATAATCAACTCATAAGCCCTCATGCATTCGTCGGCGGGCAATCCCGTCTCGTTCTGCATAAACGCCACGGCCTCCTCCGATTTCTCGAATTTCTCCAAAACATCCTTTGCCTCGGAAAATCTTTTTACCGCTTTTTCGAATTCATTACCCATAGCTTTTCTCCTCTCAAGGTGCCGCACCGACGGGTGAAGCAGGTTTAGTTTATAAGCCCCGACAGGCTGACTGCTGTTTCATAGGCGTTCTTGGCGGTTTGATATACTGCGACGCCGTTTTGCTCCGCACGGATGCGCGCGTCCTCATCGAGGGGCGCGGACTCCGTCAAAATAATGCAGGCTATGTCCGCGAGCGCCGCCACGCCGATAGAGTTAACATTGCCCATGACGGTCATCCAGGCGTCCCCCGCCTTTGCGCGGGACATGACCCAGCTCAGAAGGTCGCCGCAGTAGCCGCCAGTGACCTCGCGCGAAAGCGAGTCTTCGTTTTCGCAAAGAGCTTTGAGCTCAAGCCTTTCTTTTATATCCCCGACCGTCATTTCGTCTCCTCCTTTTTGCCCGTGCTTCTGAACGGCGCGGGAATATACTCCTGCATATCCGTGCCCGCGAGCTCGTCGCGCATGGCGAAAACGCAGTCGTGCAGTGTCGCGCTGCCCCTGACTATATCCTCCGCGAGGGCGCGGCAGGTGGGCGCGCCGCAGGTGCCGCAGTCGAGCCCCGGCAGGCGTGCGATTATCTCGGTCATCTTCGACATCATCGCCATGGCGTCGGAGACATTGTCGGCGAGCTTGAGAACAGACGAGCCCTCGAGCGGCCGCTGCCAGCTCATAGTCTCGGGCACTTCGTCGCCCGCCAGATGATTCGCCGCAACGGGCAGATATCTTCTGAGCTGCTGGATCCTCGCCTTTGCGACATACGGGTTTTCCGCAGTCAGCGAGCCGCCGACGCAGCCGCCCGAGCAGGCGTTGAGCTCGACAAAATCGAGCCTGTCAAGCTTTTCGTCCTCTATCTCTTCGAGCACTTTTATGACATTTTCTATTCCGTCTGCGGCGAGATATTTATCTTTGAGCAAGGCCGCCGACTCGCCGCCGCTCGACGCCCAGCTGACTCCCATGAGCCCCGACTTGCAGGCGTCCTCGGGCGCGCCGAGGTGGTTCATCTGCTTCAGGAGCACGGGATATATATCCTTCATCGCTATCACGGCGTCGACATTCGACTCCGGCAGGCAGATGGGCTGCTTGACGGCGGTTATCTTCGCGGGGCACGGCGTGATAAAAAATATTCCGATATCCGAAGAGTCGAGCCCCGTTTTTGCCTGCGCCTCGCTGCGCGCTATCAGAGCCGCAGTCTCCATGGGTGAATTGAGCGGCAGGACATGCGGGACAAGGTGCGGGAAGCAGACCCTTATCAGCCGGCAGACCGCAGGGCACGCCGAGGATATTATCGGCCTCGGCATATCATGCTCGGCGATGTATTTTCGCGTCGCATCGCTGACGAGCTCGGCGCCTCTCGCGACCTCGAACACCTCGTCAAAGCCGAGCATTTTGAGCGCGGTTATGACATATCCGATATCATCAAGATTGTTGAACTGCCCGTAGAGCGACGGCGCGGGCAGGGCGACTCTGTATTTGAACTCGATTATCCTGTTCATCGAGTCGCGGTGGGAATATTTTGCATGGTGCGGGCAGACGCGGATGCACTCGCCGCAGTCGATGCAGCGTTCCGAGATAATATGCGCCTTGCCGCTGCGCACGCGTATAGCCTGCGTGGGACATCGCTTTATGCAGTTGGTGCAGCCCATGCACTTCTCTTCATCGAGCCGCACCGAATGGAAATACGTGTTCATGTAAAAAGTCCTCCCGGCTCCCGCAGACGCGGGCGCTCAGTCAGTGAGCGGTATATACTTTGAGGCTTATCGTTGTTCCGACATCCTTTTCGGTGTCTATCTTCATCTCGTCCGTATACTTCTTTATATTGGGCAGACCCATGCCCGCGCCGAAGCCGAGGGCGCGCACCTTATCGGGCGCGGTCGAATACCCCTCCTGCATGGCGAGCTCGACATTTTCTATGCCGGGTCCGTGATCGGCGAGCACCATGGATATGCACTCGGGCGATATCTCGACATCTATCTCGCCGCCGCCCGCATGGATGACCATATTTATTTCGCCCTCGTACATGGCTATCGAGACGTTTCTTATCACGTTGGCGTCAAAGCCGAGACCCTTGAGCACACGCTTCGTCTCGCCCGACGCCTCGCCCGCGCGGGTAAAATCCTCCCCGTCAACGTCAAAATGGAGCTTCATGTTATCCATTGACAGCCCTGCCCCCTCTCAGGCCTGCCTGATAGAGCTTTCCGCAGGAGGTGAACATCTCAAGCTCGGTTTTGAGCACGACGATATCCAGCTCGCGCGCAAGGTCGAGTATCGCATCGCCCGGCACTTTGCCGCGCACGAACACGATGACCTTCATATCCATCATCTCGGCAGTCCGCACGACCTGGGGATTGACGAGCCCGGTGAGCAAAACTGCCTGTTCTTTAACAAATGCGAGCACATCGCTCATCATGTCGCTGCCGCAGGCGGTCTGCACCTCTCTGTCCAGATGATCGCCGCCGCAGAGCAGCTCCGCCGAAAGAATTTCTTTAAGCTGTAAAACGGTCATTGTATTCCACCCTCTTGAGCAAAGCTCTCAACTTTTCTGAGATTCTGCTTTTATTTATGTTGATTATAACATGATAGTTGAATCATTTCAACCTTATTACATTTTACTTTTCACTTCGAGCGAAGCGAAAAACAGCCCCGCTAAAAGCGGAGCTGTCAAATACCGGAAATACCGGGGTTATTTTATTTCTTTGCTTTTGCGGCTTTCTTGGCTTTTCGCTCTTCCTTGCTGTCGAGCCAGCCGAACTTATACATTGCAAACGCGCCGAGGAGCGATGCGATGATGGTGACGAAGATAAGCGTTCCGACGCCCATGGTCGAGGCGAAGATAAGAGTGATAACGCCGACCATTATCGGGAAGATGGAAATCTTCCAGTGCTTCGAGAAGTAGGTCGCGGCGAGCGCGCCGAAGAGCGCTGGCAGAACCTGCTTGAAAGCGGGGGCGATGTTGGGGTTGGTGGTCAGCGCGGGGAGCACCGGACGGAACGCGAGCACGCCGACTGCGAGAATTATAGTAGTCGTGATAGCCGAGGACGCGATAGCGATAGTCGAGATGACTTCACCCTCTTCGGAGTTTGCGCGCACGCCCGCATTCTCCATGGCGTTGAGTCCGCAGGGCAGCTTGAGGTTCGTGATGTTGCCGGTGACGAAGCTCAGATATGTTCCGCCTGCGCCGAGCATGGGAGCATAGGTGAACACTTCGGCGATGCCGGAGATCCAGTAGACCGGGATAACGACCTTCATTGCATTGAAGAGCTTGCCCGCCTCGGGCCACGCATTGTAGTGCGCGCTTATCGCGATGGGCACGAGCATGAGGGCTGCAATGGCGGTTATCGAAGAAATTCTGCCCCAGATATGTATTTTTTCGCTGTAGGGCTTAGCGTTCTTTTTACTCATTTGCATTTCCCTCCTTATCAGCCTCTCCACTCAAGATAAGCGAGTCCCTCGGGGCAGAGCTTCGCTATAGCAATAGCGACGCCCATCGCGGCAAACATGCTTATCGGCAGAGCGAATGCTTCAAGCCACTTTATCTTGAACTTCTTGCACAGGAACGTGAGCAGGCTCATGAATATCATCGCCGAGACGAGCACGCACACAGACATGAATCCTGCGCCGTCGCCAAACTCCGCGCCGTAGAGGGCGTTGTCGCCCGCCTTACCTGCGCCGGCAATTGCGCGCGCTACAAATGCGGCGATGATGCCGATAAACGCAGCTGCGGAAAGAGTATCAGCAAGCTTCGAGTTCTTGTCGGCAACCTTACCCATGGTCTTCTGCACCTTCTTCATAACGAAGATGATGAGAATGAGCGGCAGGATGCAGCCGATGGTCATGACGAACGCTATGGTCGCAAAGACCTTGGGATCGGTCACGGGGCTCGAAAGAGTCAGACCGAAGGTATCGAGCGCTGCCTCAGCGGCGACGCTCTCATAGGCGAGGTTGCCTATGACCGAGAGTCTGATCCACGGCAGGACGATGCCCAGCGAGTTTGCGAGCACGATGACCGTTGCGAGAATCGAGATGGCGGGCGCGATAGTGAACAGCGCGCTCGACACAACGGTGTTCTTCAGTGTATCAGTTGTTATTCCGAGTTTTTTGCCTTGTTTCCATGCCTTGACGAGAAAGAAAAGCGACTGCGCTATGACAAAGACGACGATAAAAAGACCGAGTCCTATCATAAAGCCGTTTTCCTTAAAATTTTCAGGGACCACAAAAACACCTCCTGTAATTTTTCAGCGTATTAACTCATTAAGAATGATATCATATTCGGACGGCGCCCGTCAAGAAAAGTCGGGGATATATTGTAAAAAATATACAATAATCCCACTTTCTTTATTTAATACGTCACATACATTCCCGCCATTCTGCTCAACTTTTCATTTATCCGCATAATCTCCCTCAAGCGGCAAACAATACAGGTACGCAACAAAAGCAAGGGAGTTAATATAATGAAAGCAACAGGAATAGTCAGAAGAATCGACGATCTCGGCAGGGTCGTTATCCCCAAGGAAATTCGCCGCACGATGCGCATCCGCGAGGGCGACCCGCTCGAAATATACACGGACGCGGACGGCGAAGTTATTTTCAAAAAATATTCGCAGGTCGGCGAGCTGTCGTCGCTGACGGCGCAGTATGCCGAGGTTCTGCACAAAAACACTGGGCTTCCGGTCGTGATAACCGACCGCGACAGGGTCATTTCCTGCGCGGGCGTGCCGAAGAAGGAGACGGTCGAGCGCAGGATAACGCAGGCGCTCGAAAACATCATGGAGAACCGCAGTCCGTTTATCTGCGAGGAGGGCGGCGAACGGTTCCATCCGATAGAGGGCGTTGAGCGCGACGCGGCGGCGGCGTTCCCGATAATCGGCGCGGGCGATGTATCCGGCGCAGTGGTTCTGCTTACGGCGGACGAGGCATCCGTGCCGACGCAGACGGAGATAAAGCTTGTTCAGGTCGCGGCTTCTTTCCTCGGCAAGCAGATGGAGGAATAACCTTTATTTTTCCTCTTGACAAGTGCCGCTATGCGCTATAAAATAATCGGGTATCCGATTGACGGGTTTGGGAGAGAGCCGGATTTTCGGCCACCGAAGGGGCGAAACTCTCAGGTAAAAGAACCGAGCCGGGACGGTCCTCTGGAAAGGCATTTGCACCGACGAAGCAATCCGCGAAGCGGAGAATCTTTCAGGTAAAAAGACAGAGTACACCATTTTTCTGATGGTGTACTCTTTTTGTTTTCGGAGGGGTTTATGGACATTCTTATTTTTGCTTTTGAAATTATCGGCACTGTTGCGTTTTCCGTTTCGGGCGCGATGACGGGGCTGAAGAAAAACATGGATATTTTCGGCGTCATGATTTTGGGCGTCGTGACGGCTATCGGCGGCGGAGTCACGCGTGATCTTATTCTCGGCATAACGCCGCCCGGTACATTCGGCCACCCGGTATATGCGATAGTCGCGACGGTCACGGCGATAATAACTTTTCTGCCGGCAGTCCGCAGACTGCTCACGAGTAATCAGCACGTCCACGACTTCGTCCTGCTGATTCTCGACTCGCTCGGGCTCGGAGTGTTCACGGTCGTCGGTATACAGACCGCTTACAGCGTCTCGACCGGACGCGGCGCGTTTCTTGTAGTATTCGTCGGAGTCATAACCGGAGTCGGCGGCGGAGTGCTGCGTGATGTTCTCGCCGGGGAGAAGCCGTACATATTCGTAAAGCACATCTACGCCTGCGCGTCGATAGCCGGCGCGGTTGCCTGCGTTATCATCTGGCGCTTCAACAGCACCGCGGCGGTCATCGCGGGCGCGGCAATAGTGTTCGTTGTCCGCCTGCTCGCCGCCCACTTCAGATGGAGCCTGCCTAAGGCGGACAGATTCGGTCCCGCTTTGCCGCAGGAGCAGAGCGAAAACGACGAGAACACGCAGGAAATATAACCCGATTTTTTAAATCGGCATGGGGTCGTTTGAAAGCAGTATGACAATTATAGCGGCTGTCGCAAATGCCGCTATGCCGATAATAACGGCCGCTTTTTTGCCGAGCTTTTTCTTTGCAGCCCTGCATATCAGCGCGGCAAGTGCCACGGCGACGGCCGCCGCCGCAAGGGCAATTCCCAATGATTTCCACAACCACGAAAGCTCGTAGATCTTATTCATAGAGTCGTCCTTTCTGCTTTTAAAGCGTCATTTTAAAACCGTTTTCTTCAGTCTTTCCAGATCCCCTGCATCGGGATGCGACAGGGCGCGGTCAAAATTTTCGATAAGCATATCGAGGTTCGCCGGGGGATTCGGCTGAGCCTTCATGCTCATATATCGCTCTCTCACCGTCTGCGGCATCTTTCCCTGGCACATAAACTCTCCCGCAACGGTGTTGCTCCCGTCAAGGGCGCTCTCTGCGTTGGCGAGTATTTTTTTGAAATAGTCCTCGCTGCCGCCGAAGCCCGCCGTCCCGAAGAGGAAAACCTTTTTGTTTTTAAGCCTTTGCAAAAACTCGAGCGCGGTTTTATCCGCGTTTCCCCTGTCCGTCCAAAATCCGACATAGAGCATTTCAGATTCGGGCACCTCCGGGGTTATCTCGCCGAAATAATCGCGGTTTTCTTTCGGCAGAGCCTCGTCTATTGCATCGGCAAGAAGCTTGGTGTTGCCCGTTGAGCTGCTGAACACAACAGAATAGCGTTCCATGCTGTCGCTCCTTTATTTGTATATTTTACGCTTCGCTCCCGCACCGACGTGCGGGAGTATTTTTTAAGGTGTCGTATATAACCTTCCCCGTCTCGTCTATAACATCCTCCGCTTGGGGAAATACTCCGGCAGCGTTTATATAGCCGTGCCACCTGTGGCTATGCTTTTGCCGCGAAAACGCAGGTGAATATGCCGCCGCTTTCACTCGCCGCCGCATGTCCGCCATATTTTTCGGCGGTCTCCTCGAGTATTTTCAGCCCGTAGCCGTGGTTACCCGTGCGCTTCTTTTTCTTCTCTTCATAGTCGGGCGCGACCGCGTTCTCGCTGCTTATATATAACATTTCATCACTTTCGTTAACGAAGCTCTTTATCTTTATATATCTGCTATCCTCGAGTGCTTTCGCCGCGTTTATCGCGTTGTCGAATATATTGACAAAAGCTTTGCAGATATCGACCTCTTCCATATTTATAAATTTCGGCACATTGAGGTCGAAATCATAGGCGACATCGTTTTTTCTGCACTCATTCGCCTTATTTGAGGCAATAGCATTGACAAGTGTATTGGGACAGAATTTCTCTATTTTTACATCCGAAACTTCTGTTCTGAGCTGGTCGAGCATACGCTCGGCGGATTCACGGTCAACTTCGTTTCCGTCATGTACAACTTCATATGCCGTCTGGATTATATTCGCGAGATCGTGTCGTATTTTTCTGACCTCGTTGCTGCTGTTTTCGACATTCTTGTAGTATTCAAGATTCAGCGCATTCTGGTAGTCCTTTATTCTCAGCTCCTCGCGCAGCTTCTCGTTCTGCGACGAGCGCACCATGATATAGAGCAGAACGGCGTCGGAGATTATACAGAGAACCGCCGCGACGCAGAGCATTATCATCGGAGCGCGGGTCGGATCCTCGAGAAACGGCAGTCCGGTGTTCTTGTCCCTGAACCAGCCGTAATATGAAATTATCATCATCGCCGCCGCCATGACTATGACCTGGCTCAGAGGAAAGAAAATAAATGTCGCCATCTGCCCGCTCGGCAAAATCATATTTTTGTGCTTCTTCATTCTTATATATGTAAACCCGCCGAAGAGCACTATCAGACCCACCGTATTCGGCAGGGAGACTATATAGGTCATTATATCGTCATAGGGATTGAGCCCGCAGGCGATACCCCCGGTTATCAGCAGAGCCGAGACGAGATATGTAAACGACATCAGAACTATAGAGACAAAAATTCGGGTTCTGAGTTTATCTTTGAAATAGGCTATTGCCGAAATGAAATAATATGCAAAAGCCGGAATCTTGAAAAACACCGACGGCACATCGTAGAAATAATGCTGGGCGAGCGCTATTGCCGAAAACGGAATGAGAGTCAAGAAAAAGACTGCATAGCGGTTGAAGCGCGGGGTGAGGTTCATGCACAAAAACACCACCACGAGCGCTATCGAAAGAAAATTGAACACATACCAGAATATATCAAAAAATGTCATTTGACCAAAGCTCCCTTGAAAAGCACATATCTGTCTGCCGCCTCTTTTTTCTTGGAGCGGCTTATCGGAATTATCTCTCCGTTCATCATAACAAACTGCGTTGCCGTATACTTTGCAATATACTTGAGGTTGACAAGATAGCTTTTGTGGCAGCGTACAAAGCCCGATTTGAGCTGCTGCTCCGCCTCGTCAAGCTTTCCCGGTACGGTGACGCTGTCCCCGTCAACCGTATGTATCTCCAGATAATTGCGCTCGCTGACGATGAAAAGTATACTGTCGCTCCCTATTTTTCGGCTGCTGCCGCGGCGGGTATATTCAAAATATTCGCGGTTCTGCCTCCTGTGCGCTCCGGCGCGTTCGCGCTCGATATAGCCGAGAAGCAGTTTGGGATCGACGGGCTTATAGATATATCCGCAGTCATCAACCGCCACAAACGCCTTGGAGACAAGATCCTGGTTCCCGGAGACAAAGACGATCTTGACTCCCGGGCACAGCGCGCCGACAAACTCGGCGATATCCACGCCGCTCTCATCCCTGACGGCAATATCAAGAAAGGCGAGGTCAAAATTTCTGTTTGCATCCTCTGGCGCAAGCTTTTCGGACAGTTCCGCTGAACTGTGTACGCCAACGAGCTCAATGTCGGGATAAGCGTCTGCGATTATTTCTGATATCTGCCTGACAATTGCAGGCTCATCGTCGCATATGAGAATACGCATAAAGAGACCTCCCTTTCCAAAAAATGTATTTATATACCAATAGTATACAAAAATACTCGTCTTTTTTCAAGGACAAAAACTGTCACAGGCAAGAAAATATTTTTTCTCTCCGCCGACCCTTTTCAAAGGGAAATAAATGTTGTATAATTTTGATATATAACTGCTTGATTAGGGGTGTTTGTTTGTCCGGGGACTACTCCAGCCGCAACCGAAGGATGCTCAAAAGGTTCCTGCCTTACTATAAAAAATATTCGGGATTGTTCGCCCTCGATATGTTCTGCTCCGCGCTGACCACCGTATGCGAGATCGCCCTGCCGCTGATAGTGCGGCAGATAACCGACCGCGCGGCGCACGATATCCATGACCTGACGGCGGAGCTGATAATAAAAATAGTCGGCTTCTATATCCTGCTGCGCATTATCGACACCGCCGCAAGCTACTACACGGCGTCGGGCGGGCATATCATGGGCGCGAGAATTGAAACAGATATGCGAAACGACCTGTTCTCGCATTTGCAGGATATGTCATATTCATTCTATGACGACACGAAGATAGGCCAGCTCATGTCGAGAATAACAAACGACCTGTTTGACATAACCGAGCTCGCCCACCACGGTCCCGAGAACGTCCTGATGACCGTGATAAAAATAGTCGCGGGATTCATCATGTTCGCGTCGATGAACATATGGCTTGCGATAATAGTCTTTTCGCTCATGCCTCTTATGATGATTCTGACTTCGCACAGCCGCCGCAAGATGCGCGCCGCGTTCAAACAGCAGAGACGCGAGATAGGCGAGATAAACGCGCGGACGGAGGATTCACTGCTCGGCATAAGAGTTGTCAAGAGCTTTGCCAACGAAGACATTGAGCGCGAAAAGTTCAACGAGGGCTCTCGCCGCTTCTTCAAATCGAAGAAAAACGGCTACAGATACATGGCGAGCTTCCACTGCACCGTAAGACTCTGCGATGGACTGATGTATATAGCAATAGTCGGCGTGGGCGCAGTGTTCATGATGAAAGGCAAAACTACCGTCGGTGACTTCTCGGCGAGCCTGCTCATGGTCAGCACCCTGCTCGCGGCGATACGCACAATGGTCGAATTCAGCGAGCAGTTCAACCGCGGCATGACTGGCATCGAGCGCTTCACTGAAATAATGGACGAAGTCAGCGACATAAAAGACAGCCCGGATGCAAAGCCCATAAGCGACGTCAAGGGCGATATCGAATTCAAAAACGTTACATTTTCATACAATGGCACGGACAAGAAAATTCTTTCCGATTTCTCCCTGCATATAGCTCCGGGCGAGAATGTTGCCCTCGTCGGTCCGTCCGGCGGCGGCAAGACTACGCTTTGCAATCTTATCCCCCGCTTCTACGATGTGGATTCGGGCTGCATCTTACTCGACGGCACGGATATCCGCGACATAACTTTAGCTTCGCTGCGCTCGAATATAGGCACGGTTCAGCAGGATGTCTACATGTTCTCCGGCACGGTCAGGGACAACATAGCCTACGGATGCCCGGGAGCTGAAAAAGAAGATATAATAGCCGCGGCGAAGCGAGCCGGGGCACACGAATTTATAGAAGAGCTGCCAGAGGGCTACGACACATATGTCGGCGAGCGCGGGGTCAAGCTCTCCGGCGGGCAGAAGCAGCGAATTTCAATCGCGCGCCTGTTTTTGAAAAACCCTCCGATAGTCATTCTCGACGAGGCGACGAGCGCGCTCGACAACGAGAGCGAGCGCCTTGTTCAGCAGTCGCTCGAAGAGCTTGCAAAGGGGCGCACGGTCATAACTATCGCCCACAGGCTCACGACAATCAGAAACGCGGCGGAGATAGTCGTGCTGACAGAAGACGGCATCGCCGAGCAGGGCAGCCACCGCGAGCTTATGGCAAAGGGCGGCGTATACAGCGAGCTCTACAGCATGTATTCAATTGACTGATTTTTCCGAAAGGACGGATATAAAAATGCTTAAAAATATTTCACCTATCATCTCCCCCGAGCTTCTCAAGATCCTCATGGAGATGGGACACAGCGACGAGATAGTTATCGGCGACGGCAACTTCCCCGCGGCGAGTATAGCTCAGCGCCTTGTGCGCCTCGACGGTCACGGAGTTCCCGAGGTTCTCGACGCAGTTCTGAAGCTCATGCCCCTCGACACCTATGTTGACGCTCCTGTTGCACTCATGGACAACAACGGCGACGGAGATCGCCCGGCAGTCTGGGACAAATACGAAGAGATAGTTAAAGCGAACGAGGGCGACAAGAACTTTGAGCTCATGGAGCGCTTCGCTTTCTATGACAGAGCGAGAAAGGCATACGCCGTCATCGCGACGGGCGAGACCGCCGTATACGCAAACATCATCCTCAAAAAGGGCGTTGTAAAATAACTCGGAGGACTCTGCATCAATGGAAAAAAGAGTTTTGGCGTTCGACTTCGGCGCGTCGAGCGGACGCGCGATAATCGGACATTTTGACGGGGAGAATATCCGCCTCGAAGAAGTCCACCGCTTCTCGAACGACCCCGTGAGCGTGAACGGCACGCTCTACTGGGATGTTCTGCGCCTGTTTTTTGAGATAAAGCAGGGACTGACAAAGGCGAAGCTCGCCGGCGGATTCGACAGCATCGGTATCGACACCTGGGGCGTTGACTTCGGGCTGCTCGATGAGTTCGGTTGCCTGCTCGAAAATCCCGTGCATTACCGCGACGTGCGCACGAAGGGCATGATAGACGAGGTTTTCAAGACCGTGCCCCGCGAGGAGCTCTATTCCCGCACGGGCATCCAGTTCATGGAGCTCAACACGCTCTTCCAGCTCTGCGCGCTCAAAAAATACCGCCCGCACATTCTCGACAGGGCGGATAAGCTGCTGTTCATGCCCGATTTATTCGCCTATATGCTCACGGGCAGAAAGCAGACCGAATATTCAATAGCGACCACCTCGCAGATGGTTGACATAAAGACAAAAGACTGGGCATACGACATTCTCGACCGCCTCGGCATCCCGTCGGGAATCCTCACGCCCATTGTGCCGTCGGGTACCGAAAACGGAATGCTCAGCGCGGAGATATGCGAAGAGCTGGGGCTCGACCCCGTTAAAGTTGTCAGCGTATGTGGACACGACACGCAGTCGGCGATAACCGCCGTCCCCTCTCAGCTCGACAGCTTCGCGTTTTTGAGCAGCGGCACATGGTCGCTCTTCGGCACGGAAATACCCGAGCCTATTGTCAATAACACATCGCTCTCGATAAACATCACCAACGAGGGCGGCTACGGCGGCATGACCGGGCTGCTCAAAAATATAATCGGACTGTGGCTCATTCAGGAGAGCCGCAGGCAGTGGAAGCGCGAGGGCGAGGATTACAGCTACGCGGACCTTGAGCGCATGGCGCTCGCCGCCGAGCCGTTCAAGTGCTTTATCGACCCCGACTCCCCCGAGTTCACGCCGCCCGGAGATATTCCCGGCCGCGTGCGCGAATTCTGCCGCAAAACGGGTCAGTATGTCCCGCAGACAGTCGGCGAGATAATGCGCTGCATCTACGAGAGCCTTGCGATGAAATACCGCAGCACGTTCTCGATGATAAAAGAATGCACCGGCAGAGACTATAAGGACATCCACGTTATCGGCGGCGGCACGAAAGATACCCTGCTCTGCCAGATGACCGCAAACGCCTGCAATGTCCCAGTGAAGGCGGGTCCGATAGAGGCGACCGTGCTCGGCAATATAGCTGTTCAGCTTCTGAGCTCCGGCGACATTCCGGATATCAAAAAGGCTCGCGAAATAATCTCGCGCAGCGAAGCATTACGCGAATATGCTCCGTGCGACACCGACAAATGGGCGGGCGCATATGAGAGCTTTTTGAAAATACTTAAATAACATCGAAAGGATGACTGAAAAATGGCAAAAGCAAAGCTTGGAATCAGACCCATCATTGACGGCCGCTGGGGCGGAGTCAGAGAGAGTCTTGAGGAAAAGACGATGAACATGGCGCTCGCTGCCAAGAAGCTCATCGAAGAAAATGTGTTCTATTCGGACGGCACTCCCTTTGAGTGCATCATCTCCCCCTGCACGATAGGCGGAGCAGCAGAAGCGGCAAAGTGCGCCGACTTCTTCTCGACTCAGAATGTCTGCGCCACGCTCTCCGTCACCCCCTGCTGGTGCTACGGCAGCGAGACGATGGATCTCGATCCCCTGACAGTCAAGGCAGTCTGGGGCTTCAACGGCACCGAGCGCCCCGGCGCGGTCTATCTCGCGGCGGTTCTGGCGGCTCATGCGCAGAGAGGTCTGCCCGCATTCTCGATTTACGGCAAGGATGTTCAGGATGTCACCGACAACTCCATCCCCGATGACGTTGCCGAGAAGATTCTCCGCTTCGCACGCTGCGCCGCGGCTGTCGGTCAGCTCAGAGGCAAGTCTTATGTCGGCATAGGCGCTGTCGCAATGGGTATCGCAGGCTCGTTCTGCGACGCCGATTTCTGGCAGGAGTATCTCGGCATCCGCGCCGAGTGGGTCGACATGGTCGAAGTTACCCGCCGCGTCGAGCTCGGCATCTATGACCACGAGGAATATGAGCGCGCGCTCAAGTGGGTCAAGGCAAACTGCCCCGAGGGCTTCGACAAGAACCCCGAAAATATCAGACACACCCCCGAGCAGAAGGAGAAGGAGTGGGAGTTCGTCGTCAAGATGACTCTTATCTGCCGCGACATCATGCTCGGCAACGATAAGCTCAACGATGTCCGCCCCGTCGGCGCAGAGGCTGAGCACTCCGGCCCGAAGGACGGCTGGCACGAAGAGGCTCTCGGCCGTAACGCCATACTCGGCGGCTTCCAGGGTCAGCGCCAGTGGACCGATTTCATGCCCAACGGCGACTTCACCGAGGCTATTCTCAACACTACCTTTGACTGGAACGGCAAGAAAGAGCCGCTCACCTTCGCCACCGAGAACGACGGCCTCAACGGTCTGTCCATGCTCCTCGGAAAGCTCGTCACCGGCAGAGCGAGCCTGTTCGCCGACGTGCGCACATATTGGAGCCCCGACGCGGTTGAAAGAGTCTGCGGTATGCGCCCCGAGGGCGTTGCCAAGGACGGTTTCATCCATCTCATCAACTCCGGCGCCGCCGCGCTCGACGCCACGGGCGTCTGCAAGGACAAGGACGGCAATGCCGTCATGAAGGAGTGGTGGAACGTCACCGACGAGGACATCAGCGCTATGCTCAAGGCTACCGACTGGTGCCCCGCAGACCTCGGATATTTCAGAGGCGGCGGATATTCCTCGCACTTCAAGACTCAGGCCGTCATGCCCATGACAATGATAAGAGTCAACATCATCAAGGGTCTCGGCCCGGTGCTTCAGATAGCCGAGGGCTACACCGCCACCCTGCCCGACGAGATACACAACAAGCTCGACAAGCGCACCGACCCGACCTGGCCGACCACCTGGTTTGCTCCGAGACTCACCGGCAAGGGCGCGTTCAGGGATGTCTACTCCGTCATGGCAAACTGGGGCGCGAACCACGGCGCCATCAGCTACGGCCACATCGGCAAAGACCTCATCACGCTCGCGAGCATGCTCAGAATTCCCGTTGCGATGCACAACGTCGCCGACGAGGACATCTACCGTCCGCACGCATGGTCTGCGTTCGGCACGAAGGATCTCGAGAGTGCAGACTATAGAGCCTGCGCCGCCTACGGTCCGCTGTATAAATAATCGAATCACCCGCCGCCCGGAGAAATCTTCGGGCGGCGAAATTCATATTGCCGGACACCGTTCTCCGTAAAGTGCAAGGTGTGCCGGCTTTTTATTTTCTCTTCGCGATATATCTGTCTCAAACCTACAATTATCCAGAAGATTTTTTGTATATTATTTTAATGGAAAGACTCTTTGCCGTATGATATAATCAAGGTGTGAGGTGAGAAAATGAAACTTTTAAAGAATTTTGCTTTGGCGGCGGCACTTGCCGCGATATGCGTTTTGTGCTCATCATGTGCAAGCAAGCCGAAGCTTATCGACACTGCGGCAAACAACGAAAAGCTCTCTTATTCCGAGAGCTACACGGAGCTGTCCGAAAAGAGGACGAACAAAACAAAAGCCTGGCGCCGCGGAATGGTCGGCGGGAACGGGCTCGAGGGCTTTATCACAAGCGGCAGCCCGTACTCGGACACGATAATTTATCAAAATATGCATTTCATCATGCCGAATATCAACGCCCGCACCTGTCCGGACACATCAAGCGAGCTTGAACAGGTCAAGCAGAGCATCGTTAAATGCGAGGATATCGTTGACAACGCGAGCTATGACGATGTGTATCGCTTTCATCCCGGCGGTCAGCTGAGAATAAACTCCGAGCGGCACCGCATCAAGGATTATATCCGCTACACAGACTACGAGACCGCGCAGGTCGGCGTGAAATACACCGACAAAAACGGCACATGGGAGAGAACTACTTTCACCTCGCTTGCCGACGGCGTCACGGTTACAAAAATCAAAAAATCGAGCAAGAACGCGCCCGTAAATATTACGCTCTCCTACGATGATATCTCGACCATGGCAAACTACTCCGAGGGCGACGAGGTGAATATCAAATATAAAAAGCTCGCCGACGAGGGCAAGGCTTATCTTGCCCTGGTTGCGCACTATCCCGACTATGAAAAATCCGAGCTCAAAAACGGCGGCTACGCCACGCTCACCTATGTTTTGAATATCGGCGGAACTTTAAGCGTCACGCAAGCGGACGCGCCGAAAGATGAGCAATACGCGGGCGACAGCCAGCCGAAATTGACCGTCAGCGGGGCGGACGAGGTTTATCTTATCACCGTTACGGGCAGAGATTACAATATGGGCGAGCTTTCCGCCTTCGCGTCACAAAGCGGCTACGCGCTCATCGACTTGCTCTATAACCGGACAACGGACTTTGCGAAAAAATACTCAGCCGAGAGAAAATTCAACTATTCCAATGCACTTGACGCTCATCTTGCGGTATATCAGCCGCAGTTCAACGCAGTCACGCTGACTCTCAAAGACGGCATCTCAGAAAAATCGAACGAAAAGCTGCTGAGAAAGCAGAGGTTCAAGAAAAAACTCGATCCCGCGCTCAGCCAGCGTTCGTATTATGCAGGCAGATACGCTTATCTGTGTTGCAGCGGATATTCCGCGCCCCGCCTTTACGGTATGTGGACAGGCGAATGGAACACGGGCTGGGGCAGCAAATACACAATGGACGCAAATGTGAACCTGCAAACCTCCTCGATGAACACGGGCAACATCTCCTCGTCCCCGATAGGCTACGCATATTTTATTCTCCGCCAGCTTCCTGACTGGGAGGAAAACGCGCTCGCGACCCACGGATTTACCGACGCCATCCAAGCCCCCGTAAACACCGACGGCGACAAGGCGGTAATAACGGAAACCTGCTATCCGTATCCGTTTCGATACTGGAACGCAGGCTCAAGCTGGATGATCCAGCCGCTCTATGAGACCCTGCAATGCTACGGAGATATCAAAATTCCGCTCAGCGGCGAAATCGACCTTGACAAGCTCAGATCCGTGCTTTCCGTCACCGCGGACGACCTTACGGACGAAGACATTCGCGCGATCGAGGACAGGGGATATCTCCGGCTTGAGCGCGATGTGCTTTTGCCGCTTTTGATTAAATCGGCGAACTACTGGGAGCAGCTTATGACACCCGAATATTACACCGACTCGAACGGCTCGATTCATTATGAAGCGGGCAAGACGGCGCTTGCGGATGACGAATACTACTGCATCCTGCCGAGCTATTCCCCGGAAAACAATCCGTCAAACTATCCCTCTCCCTCCGACGCAAACGCGGCTATCGACATCGCCGCCTGCCGCGACAATCTGAATATGCTTTTGAGCGTTATAAAAGACACCGCGCCGGAAACCGACACGGCAAAATGGGAATATATGCTCCGAAAGCTCCCGCCGTATCTCTTCGACAAAACCGGCGCGCTCAAGGAGTGGGCGTGCAGCCAATTTGAAGAAAACAACGAGCACAGGCATCTGAGCCACCTCTATTGCGTGTGGCCGCTGTTTGAAACGCAGAACGACGAGCGTCTCAAGTCCGCCTGCATACAGGCGATAAACAACAGAACCTCTGAAAACGAGGCGAGCCACGCACTTGTTCACCGTTCGCTCATCGCCGCAAGGCTCAAGGACAGAACGAGCCTCACCTCTGCGCTCGTGAAGCTTCAGAACCATAAAATAAGATATCCCTCGCTTATGACGAACCACGATTACGATCAAAGAAGCTGCTACTGCACCGACTTTGCCATAGGCTATCTCGGAATCGTCAACGAAGCCCTCGTTTTCTCGAACAAAAACGAAATCGAGATTCTTCCGGCTCTGTTTGAATCGGGCTTTGACGCAGGCGAGATAACCGGGATAAAGGCGAGAACCCGTGCGACGGTTGACTCGCTCAGGTGGGATTTGCAAAGCAAAACGGCACAGGTCACCGTGACCTCCGACATCGACCAAACGATCACCGTTTCATGCGGGCTCTCCGACAAGACGGAGACGCTGACATTCCGCGCCGGAGAAACAAAGACGGTCGATTTTGTGCTGAATTGACCGAATAGGCACAAAAAGCAACATTCCGTCCGGGAAACCGGGCGGAATTTTTTATGGCTTCGCAAAGCTTTTTAATTTTTCAGTCCCGCTCCCCTCGAATAAACGGAATTGCAGACAGAAGCGAACTCAGCGCAACGGGCAGAGTATACAGCATGAACAGAAGCGTCATCAGATTTGAATATCTGCCGTCGAGCCTCGGGATTCCGCCGTTTGCAATAAAATCGTTAAGCGCCGCCGTTTCAGAGGATGAAAATTTGACGACGGCATAGCCTATGCTCGCCGCGAGCGACGATAAACCGGTACCAATCTTGACAATAAACGTCTGCGCGGAGAAAAACAGCGCGTCCGGTCTGTTTCCGGATATTTTTTCTTCAAGGTCAACGGCTTGTGAGATTATCAGCGTCTGAACGGTCGAAGAAATGCTTACACAGCTTCCGATTATAAGTGTAAGTACGAACATTGCAACCGTTTGCGGAATGTTCGTCATATTTTGAGGATATTTAACATACAGCGCAAATAGCAAAAGATTCGGAAAAATGTTTATCAGATTGACGGCGGCAAAGAGCCTTTTTGTTCCGTATTTTTTAGATAAACTAGGGACTGCTGCCGCCGAGATTACCAGTCCCACAATACTTCCCACTCCGAAAAGTGCCGTATAAATCAGCGACATCTGCGGATTTTTGCTTGCAAAATAATAGGTTACCAGCGGAGTGAGGATAACACCGGTCATGGCTTTCAGACTGCCCAAAAATCCCGATATACTGATTTTTCTGAGCAACGGATTTGTAATAAAATATCTGAGCTGACCCGAATTTTCGCTGCGCTCGGCAGAAACCCTTTCCACCGAACCGATTGCGGTAAACTGAAAAAGCGCCCCGCCGATGATTGAAAACGCGGCAACCGTTATAAGAAAAGCATTTCGCTCATCCACTGCACTTCCGCCGAAAACTGCCGACAACGCAAAAGCAATCGGCTGAACGGCAAGCGTGCTTATACCGCTCGCCATTCCACCTATCGGACGTAGCGAAAGCAACTTTGTTCTGTCGCCCTCATCACTTGTGAGCACTGACGGATACCCGGTTATCGGAATATCGCCGATTGTAAACACAACTTCCCATATTATGTAAAACACAAACGCAGATAACACTATTAAAATATTTTTAGGCATACTGTTTTCCGCGGAATAAATTCCGTTACTGAAACAGAGAATCGTCAGTATTGCTGTGGGAATCGGCACTGCGATAAGATAGTCCTTTAGTTTATGTTTTCCTCTGCTTATCATCGCTCCGATAAACGGGTCTTTGACGGCGTCAAATATTCTCGCAACACTTAATATCAGACCGACCCATACGGCAGGAATCAGAATCGTGAACTGAAGATAATATGCGAGCACGGATGTGACTGTTCCGTATATGATGTTCTGACCGGAAAGACCCAGAATATACCGGAACTTTTCTCTTTTCGTGTAAGTTGTTGACATGGTTTACCTCCTTACATACTTTTGGTATGTTTAATATTAATATATATGGGAGGGGTAAAACCCTCCCGAATATTTAAAGATTGATATCGCTGTTCATTTTGTCGAGCAGCGGATAGATGTCGGAAATGTCAAGCCCGATAGACTTTGTTATACCGCAAATAAACTCAAACTTTGCTTTCAGCTCTTCGTTGTCAACAGGAAAAACAAGCGGGTTTATCCAAATATTCGCGATAAGCGAAACCGCCTCGGCAGCCTGCTTCGGAAACATGACCGACAGAGATCCGTCCCTAACGCCCTCTTCGATAACCGGTTCAAAGGCATTAGGTGCTATATCGTTTACGGAGCGCAGAACAAGGTCGCTGAGCATCTGCGGCATATTCTGCAAATGCACTCCCAATTTTCTGAACTGCTGTTCCTGCTCATCCGTCAGAGCCGCAGCAAGCATACGCTTGAGCTTCTCTCCGCCCGTAATATCGGTATCGGATTGAATTTTACGCCAACTCGCAGACAGCGTATTTTTTGCAAAAAGCCGTTCTATGACCGCATCAAGGATATCCTGCTTTGAACTGAAATGGTGATATATCGCGCCCTTTGTGAGTCCGCCCAGTTCATCGATGATATCCTGAATCGTTGTGTTGTCGTATCCCTTTTCTATAAATAAACGCTGGGACACATCGAGGATAAGATTTACCGTTTCCTCCGGATATTTATTTCTGCTCATATTCGCTCCTTACATACTTTCGGTATGTATATAATAGCAAACTCAAAAACAAATGTCAACAGGTTATATAAAAATGGGTACTTAAAGCTGTTTGCAGGATAAATGTTAGAAAAAGTGTTAGAAATGCTACCGAAAACTAAAAAGAAAAAAGCCCTTCAAACTCCAAAAGCTCAGCGTTATCAAGGCTTTTAACTTGGCGCGCTGCAAGGGATACAGTCGGCTACGCCGCCTTGCGTGCTCGGCGACCGCTGCTGCGCAGCAGTACCCGCCTCACACTTCGCGGCTAAAAACAGTCCGCCGGACTGTTTTCTTAACGCCGCTCACCCTCTCAGGGTTCGAATCCCTTGAAAATAAAAAAAGAACAGAAGCAACACCTTCGGTATTACTTCCGTTCTTGGCGCGCTGCAATGGATACAGTCGGCTGCGCCGCCTTGCGTGCTCGGCGACCGCTGCTGCGCAGCAGTACCCGCCTCACACTT